>Ga0073928_10006907_pt1 | contig 15020 bp, 16 predicted proteins | sample PaiPotPPA55metaG_FD_76969 | JGI IMG/M metagenome (GOLD analysis project Ga0073928, IMG submission 76969) | Iron sulfur acid spring bacterial and archeal communities from Banff, Canada, to study Microbial Dark Matter (Phase II) - Paint Pots PPA... ... | reverse complement strand
CGAGCTGATCGACAACTACTCCCGATACGATCCGGCTGAAGTCGCGCAATTCTACGATCAGCTCAACGATCTGTTGGCCCTGTTCGGAACCGGATTGCTTGCGCGGCCGCGGGCAAAGATGCCCGTCCCTGGAGAGTCAGCACCAGCGGAACCAAAGTCGCCTGTTGAAACCCCTGCCTCTACCGCCCTGCAGCCATTGGCAGAAGCCGACGCCGCCGCATGGAAACTTGGGTGGGCCGCGCGGGGGCGTTATTTTAGCGAAAGGTTGGGCGCGAACCTGCCCCATACCTTTCCCGTGGTTGATCGCTGGCTCGATGGTGTTGTGGCCAGCATAAAGTCCATTGATCTGCGTGCCGCCACCTATCAAAGTGCGGGACGCCTGACGTATCGGCTGAATGAATACATCGACAAGCTCGCCCAATTTAACGGCGGTCAAATAGGGTTTACGCGAATCGATGGCACGGCCATCGTCGGCCGCGAGCTTAGAATCGCGATTCCCGGAGGAAGCACGACAGCCGTCCAACAGGCCGCAATGGATGCGGCTCGATTGAGGGCAAAGGCTTTCGACATCGATCTGAAATTTACTGAGTTCTGAGGGGAGCGCCCATGTATTTCGCCATCAGCCTGAGAAAGGGCATCGTGTACATACCGACGATGGGAAAAATTGATCGCGGCTTTTACCGAGGTGTCGAACCTGTGGGCGTTGTGGCCGTCTCAAACACCGAAGCTCTCCGTGAAACAATAGCGGCGGCGATTGCCCGCGGCAATCCGTCTGTACCATTCCTGAGCCGACGCGATTGGCCTCCGCCGGTCGTCTTGAAATATGCTGCCGTGAGAAGTTGGTCCGCTTTCGAGCGGGGAATGATGCTTTGGAGTATCGAGAAAAAGGACGGCAGTTTTCAGATCGCCAGGCAAAGGAAACAAATCGACGGCATGTGGAAAGATGATCCCGAACATATCGTCTCGTGTCCGTCAAACGCCCTTATCAATGAAGTAGTTGCGCTTATAGTCACTATTCTCCAAGAGGCCACGCGGGAGTGAACGCAACTCCGCGCGGACATCAACCGCTACTGGGGAAGCGCCGGCGACATACAGGCAGTCGGCACCCTCAACTTTATGCTGTCGCAAGTGCTAACCCGGGACCACGCGGCAGGAGCGGCAGCAAATACTCGAGCTGATCGACAACTACTCCCGATACGATCCGGCTGAAGTCGCGCAATTCTACGATCAGCTCAACGATCTGTTGGCCCTGTTTGGAACAGGACTGCTTCCCCGGCCTCTGCCGAAGCTGCCGGCGGTGCCGCCCGAAATTGAGTTAGAGACGGCGCGACTTGCATTATCGGCAGAGCAACGTGCGGCCATCTGGAAATTTGGATGGGGCGCACGTGGAAAGGTTCTCGATAAAATCTTCCGCCAGGGCAATTTGCATGACCTTTCTCGAACCATCGATGACTTTGTTGACGGCGTTGCAATCAGCAATAAGTCGGTTGATTTGAACGCAGCTACCTATAAGGATTTCCGCCGTTTGCTCTCCAGAGTGAGCCAAGATCTTGAAAAGATAGAAGCGTATTCAGGCACGGCTTGGGGAGGTGATATAATTCTCGGATCCCAAATTGAGGGTCGCGTACTCCGCTTGATAATTCCTAAGGGTAGCATGACTCCGATACAGCTTGAAGCGATTAAAGCCGCAACCAGAATCGCCAGAAGCAAGGGCCTTCGCCTCATTGTCGCGGAATTCTAGGAGAGACGAATGCTTTGTCACTTGTATCTAAGGAAGGGCAAGGTGTTCATCCCAACCCTTGGTCGCGTTCCCGGAGGCCCGTATCGTGATATCGAGCCGGTCACCGTCGTCGATGTTTCGGACGCGGACGGTTTGCACCAAGCCTTCCGCGAGACAATTGCCCGCGGCAATCTGCCGGTCGGTCCATATCCGCGCCCTAATCCGCCGCCGGTTGTCCTCAAACATGCCGGCGTGAAAAGCTGGGGAGCGTTCGCGCGCTGGGCCTCACCCTGGGTTATCGATGAACGCGACGGCAAATACCAAATCATTGGACATCGGCGAGAGCCGAACAACTGGGCACAAGATCCCGAACAGACAGTCGATTTTCCGCTCGGGACGACGCTGGATCAGGTCATCGACCGCATGATCGCGATCCTGCAAGAGGCGGCTCGGAAATGATTCGTGCCCTATTCGGCTTCCTAGCAGACCGATTTCATTTTGGGAGGGACGACCTGCGTTGTCACTCGTATTTAAGGAAGGGAAAGGTGTTCGTCCCCACCTTTGGCCGCGTCGACAGGGGATTATATCGCGACGTCGAGCCCGTTGCCGTCGTCGATGTTTCGGATGCTGAGGCTCTGCGCTGCACATTCCGTGAGACAATCGCGCGGGGCAATCCGCCAACTGGTCACATCCGCGCCCCAATCCGCCGCCGGTCGTCCTCAAATATGCCGGCGTTAAAAGGTGGGGGACATTCGCGCGCGCGCGTTAAATCAATCGATCTCACAGCAGCTACGTATCAAGATGCCGCCCGTCTGACATACCGATTGCAAAAGTATGTGAATGACGTGTCGGAGTTTATTGGCGGCAGCATGGGAAATGATGTGGTTGGGCTTTCTGATATCGAAGGTCGCGCATTAAGCTTGGCTGTTCCGAAAGACATGACAGCGGCGCAACGTGAGGCCATTGAGGCGGTACGTTCGTGGGCTAGGATGAAGAATGACAACCCTGTGGAAGTTTCAATTAGTGAATTTTAGGGACAGGCAATGCTGCATAGTTGTTATCTAAGAGATGGGATTGTCTACGTTCCGACCGTAGCCACACGGGAAAGAGAACCAGTTTATACGGATATTGAGCCGGTTGCCGTAGTGCCCGTTATTAATACCGACGGCGTACGCCGCGCACTATTGGACTCGATCGCGAGAAAAAACGTCGTCATACCTACTCCTGATTCGAAGGCTCTGCGTAAGCCCCCAATACTACTGAAGTATGCCGGCGTCCGGAGCTGGTCGGCGTTTTTTCGCAATGCGTCAACGTAGAGCATCACCCCAAAAAAACGGGGCCTACCAGATCCTCGGTTATCGCAAACATCCCAGGAAATATTGGGAGGAAGATCCCAATCAGAAAATCCAATTCCCGGCCGCGACACCGATCGATGACGTGGTCGACCGCATGATCGCGATCCTGCAAGATGCGGCGCAACAATAGCCGGCGTTGGCCTTTAGCAGTCCCGCAGCAGCGCGGCGGCGCCGAGCAAGCCGGGATAAGGCCGCACGATGACATAGGTCGGGATCGCGGCGAGATAGCCGCGCAGGCGCCCCTTGGATTCGAACCGCGCGCGGAATTCCGATTGCGCGAAGATCGGGCCCAATTTCGGCACGATGCCGCCGGCGATATAAATGCCGCCGCGGGCGCCGAGTGTCAGCGCAAGATTGCCGGCGACCGTTCCGAGCATAGCGCAAAATATCGTCGTCGCCTCCCGCGTGCGCGGATCGGTGTTCCAGGCGCGCGGACTGGTGATCTGGTCGGGCGTGAATGGCGCCGCCGGCGTTCCCGCCAGTTCGCACAGCGTGTTGTACAAATTCACCAGCCCGGGGCCCGACAGCAGCCGCTCCGCCGATACATGATCGTAGCGGCGGCGCATGAGATCGAGGATCGCGCTCTCCTGCGCGGTCGCCGGCGACATCGTCACGTGCCCGCCTTCGGCGGCGATAGTCACCGCGCCGCTACGCGCAGGAGCCAATGCGCCGACGCCGAGGCCGGTGCCGGGGCCGATGATCCCGACCGGCGCGCCGGCGGCCGGCGTACCGTCGCCGATCTGAATGCGATCGTCGTCGCCAAGAAACGGAATGGCCGCGGCGTTGGCGGCGAAATCGTTGATCACGCGCAACCGCTTCAGCGTCAGATGACGGCGCAATTCTTCGACGGAAAACGTCCAGGCATGATTGGTCAGCGTGATCTCGTCGCCGGTGACGGGCGAAGCGATCGCCAGCACGGCCTCGGTCGGCCGCACGGCCGGCGATTGCTCGATCAGATAGGCGTCGAGTGCGTCGGCCAGCGAGGGATAATCGTCCAGCGCGCAAACCCGCGCCGGTGTCGCCATGCCGCCGGGCAGCACCAGCGCAAAGCGCGCGTTGGTCGCGCCGATATCGCCGATCAGGCCGACGCCGGTCTCGCGCTCGGCTGTCAGCGTGTCCAGTATGGCGCGGACCTCGATCGAACTCATGCGCGGCGGAGAGCCCTATCCGTTTCGCACGCGGCGACACGCTCTTTCACCGCGATGAAACTTTCAGGGCTCACCGGCAGGGAGTCAATCCCGCAGCGCACAAGGAACCCGGCAAGTTCCCGACGATCAGGGCGATTTCAGCCTCAAGCCGGCGACGCTTCTCATCAGAGCGCGGCGATCCTTGACGACGCCGATCACGACGCCGAGCCGCTCGATGCTGGCGACGACCTTGCCGTCGAGGGCGCGGTCGCAATTGTTGTTCGTCGGCGCGATGAAGAATTCTGCGTGGGGCAAATCGCGCGTCCATGCGAGTCGCGCGTCGGCGTCCTTCTCGAACGGCAAGTGCTCTCCGCATACGGCCACGAGATAGTGATGCTGTGGGCCGTTCTTGCCGAACGGGCCTTCGGTCCGATCGAGGAAATGTTCGAGGTCGCCCACGGCCTCCGGCATTATGTTGACCCAATAATCGGTGTCGTAGCGGCGCGAGGCGCCTTGGAGCCCGCCGACCAAGGGATTGAAGAACAGATACTCGTCCGGGTGCAGTCGATAAAGCGTGGTTGCGTTCCACCCCAGGTCCAGCAGCACGAGCGCGAAACCAAACGCCGCGGCCAGCCGGCCACGGGCCGAAAGCCGCGACAGCACGCCGTCGATGCCCAAGCCGGCGAGCACCGCAATCGGCGGCACCGTGAACAGAAAATGCCGCATTCCGGAGAAGGCCGGCCCGCGCACGATCACGTCGCAAATCAGCGGGAAGAAGGCGGCGAAAGCGATAAACGCTGTTTCCCTTCGCCACGCATTATTTGCCGGCTGCCGCGCATTTGCCGCCTGCGCCGCGCCTCGCGGGAGCACGACAAGAACGAGCGAAAGGCCGGCGCCGATGAGCAATGCAAGCGTGAGCTTGATGGCGACGTAGGTCGGCAAGTAAGAGCGCGGCACGTCGGACATATAGTAGACGTGGCCGTCCAGTACGGTTTGGATCTTGTAGTGGAAATCCGTGAATTCGAAGATCGCACGCAGCGGATTGAGCGGCGCCAAGCCGGCCCAGGGCCACACCGCGACCATGATGACGTAGGCAAGAACAAAAGCCGCAGTCAGCGGAAACGCGGAACGAGCCCCAAAAGCAAACACCTCGCGCCACGATCTGCCTCGGCCGATCGGCGCATATACCGCAACGACAAACAATGCGTAGGCGACCAGAAACAGACCGAGCACGCGAATGCCGAGCGCGCAACCGCAGAGCACGCCGAACCATGCGACCAGGCGCCAGTGCGGACGCGGCAATTCCCGTCCGATCCGCACAAGGAGATAGGTCGCGCCCATCATGGCGGCGGCAAAAGGGATGTCCTTGGTGTGATTGAACATCGCGCCGTACCAAGTGCCGCACAGCGCGATGGCCGCCGCGGCCAATAAACCCGCGCGCGGCCCGCCGATCGGGCGCGCGGTCGCCCAGACTGCGGCGATCCCGCCGACGCCGGTCAGCGCCGAAAGCAGGTGCCGGACGGCATAGATATCGCGAGGGATGAGCTTTTCGAGGCCGATCGCGACCAGGTCGAAAAGGCCGCCATAAAGGTACAGGTTCCTAAAGTGAAACAACGCCTCGTCGACTAGCCCGCTCCGATAATAGGCAATTATCAACTCGGCATAGCGCTGCTGCACCTCCTCATCGTTGGAGATCGCGTAGTCCCTGAAGGTGACAGCAACGAAACCGATGAGAGTGCAGAGAAACAGCACCGCCACCAGGTCGTAACGGTCGGCGCGCGCAAGCGCCTTTCGCGAGCGAGCGACCGCGTCACGGCCGGTGTCCAAGATCCATCTGGACGCGCTGACGGTGCCTGCGGCGCGCGCAGGCTTCAACAAGACTTCTTCACCCGACGACCCGGCAGTATCGCGCAAAAAAAGGCTCCGACCGCGCCCATTCGGGCCGGCGCAATATAACCTCGCAGCCTTTAAAGACTAGTGCAAAGCCAAGGGCAAGCGGCTGCGGCACGGGGCCGCGCAGTGGCAGGGCAAAAGGCCCAAACCCTCATTCGGCGCTTACGCTTTGGCCGGCTGCGTCCAGGCCCAGCAACTTCAGCGCGTTCCCCTTGAGGACAAGCGGCCTGACTTCCGGCTTGATGTCGAGCTTCTCGAAGTCGTTGAGCCAGCGATCAGGCCGAATGACCGGCCAATCGGAGCCGAACAGCATTTTGTGCTTCAGCAGCGAATTTACGTAGCGCACGAGGATCGGCGGAAAATATTTGGGCGACCAGCCCGACAGGTCGATATAGACGTTGGGCTTGTGTTGCGCCACCGACAGCGCCTCCTCCTGCCACGGGAACGAAGGGTGGGCGAGGATGATCGGCATGTCGGGAAAGTCCACCGCCACGTCGTCGATATACATCGGATTGGAATATTTCAGCCGGATGCCGGCGCCGCCCGGCATGCCGGAGCCGACGCCGGTCTGTCCGGTATGGAACAGCGCCGGGAGGCCTGCTTCCGCGATCGCTTCGTACAACACGTAGGCGCTGCGGTCGTTTGGATAAAATCCCTGCATCGAGGGGTGGAATTTAAAGCCGCGGATGCCGAACTCGCGAATAAGCCGCCGCGCTTCTCGTGCGCCCGCCTTGCCCTTTGCCGGATCGATGCTGGCGAACGGGATCAGCACGTCGCTGTTGGCGGCGGCTTTTTCCGCCACCTCCTCGTTCGGATAGCGGCGATAACCGGTCTCGCGCTCGGCATCGACCGGAAAGATCACCGCGCCGATCTTGCGCTCGCGATAATAGCTCGCCGTTTCCTCGATGGTGGGCCGATTGTTTGGTTGATTGAAATAGATCGCCATCTGCGCTTGCAGATCGTCGTATCCGTCATCGGGATGCGTGCCGCACGGTTCCTCCGCATGCGTATGGATGTCGATGGCCACCAATTCATTGACGTTCACGTCACGCTCCTTGGAACTTCCTGTGCGCTTCCTCGACGCCCAGGCGTTCTGACAATGGAGCACATGAGCGTGAGAGCGTACAGCCTAGCCGGCGCTCACGCAGGTCAGCGCGCGTGAGCGGCCTGGCGCGGCAAATGGGAGAGGCGTGCGCCCGAGAAAAGCTGGACCGCTCCGCCTGCTCGACGGCTAGGCAGCCGTCGCAAGTGCCTGCGTCATGAAATCAAAACGGTCGTTGCCGAAGAACATCTCTTTGCCAACGAACATTGTCGGCGAACCGAAGACGCCCCGTTCGGCTGCGGCTGCCGTGCTCCTTTCGAGCTTCGTGGCGTATTCCGGTGACGCTGCATGTTGAAGAAGACGAGCGCCGTCGATATTCGCCTGCGCAGCACAGCGATGAGCTTTGGGCGCTGGCTGAGATCTGTCGCCTCGCCCCAGATGGCGCGAAAGACTGCGGCAACATAGTCGGCGCCGCGGCTTTCATCGATGGCCACGAGCGCGCCGCGGCCCAGTTCTGGAAAGTCGATGGTCTGCCAGAACGGATTCGGGGTGAAGTCCACCTGATAGCGCCCGGCCCAGCGCTGCAGGTCGGCCATGACGTAGGCGCCTTTGTTTTGGCACTCGATGCTGGTCGGCCTGTTGCCGACTTTCTGCATTAATTCGAGGAGAGTGAAGGGCCGATAGTTGATCGAAATGGCGTGGCTCTTAGCGATGCCCGGCAGGATCGTGTTCGCGAGATACGAGTAGGGACTTACAAAGTCGAAGTAGAAATCGATCGTTGTGGTCATGGAGCGCCTCCTTTATCGAGAGGATACGCGAGGGCCCGATTTCAGTCGCCGCAAACCCTAAACGCGAGGGTGCGCTCACGCGCCTATTGTGATGGACGCCGCCGCCTCAAGAACCCACGGGCATTTTATGTAGTCCGCAATGCGAACGATGCGGCCGCTCGCCACATCGAGGCGAATAAACGAGAATGGCGTCGGCTCGGGAAGATCATCGCGCAAAATGACGACCACCGTTTCTCCATCCACGTCGCCCAGCGCCATGCGCCAGGGGACAATCGGACGCTCGTACTCGACGAAATAAGGCGAGTCGGCGAGACGTCCGGCGAAGCAATCGGCAACACGCAAGCGTGCATCGGCGCTGGTAAGCTCGCGCACGCCATCCCAATCGCGGCGGTTGAACCGCTCGACATAAAGGCGAAGCAATTCCACTGCCTCTGGGCTAGCCGCCGTCTTCGCTAAGGGCTCGTCGCGTAGCGTTGACAATTTACCCCGGCCGCGATTGAGGGCAGCCTTGACGCCGCCCACTGTCGAGTCGACCAGTTGAGCGATCTCCTCCAGCGAATAGTCGAACACGTCCTTGAGAAGGACGCATGCTCTCTCCTTTGGCGGCAGGTTGATCACGAGGCGTTCGACAGCGCGATCGAGCGGCAGGCCCGCCGGCTCGATGGGCCCGACGGATTCCGGTTCCAGCGCCTTCGCCTCCGCCTTTTCCCGCACCTCCCGCCGGCGCAGGAAATCGATGCAGCGATTGTGAGCAATACGAAACAGCCACGGGCTGAGCGCCCGGCTGTCGTCGAACGTCTCGAGCTTGCGATAGGCCTCGAACAACGCTTCCTGCATCACGTCTTCGCCGTCCAAGGGCGAGCCGGTCATGCGCGCACAATAGCGGTGCAGCCGCGGGCGCAAGTGCGTGATTGTCGCGAGAAACGCGGTGTAGCGCGCCTCGAAAAGGCCGAGCGCGTCGATATCAGGTCGGGTTTCCATGCTCCATATACGCAGCCGAAGGTATTGAGGATACGTCGACGCTGATAGCGACGCGGAACCTCGGTAGGGGCCTTGCGCCCTTGGACGGGATCAGCCTCGCAGCGCGGCGAGAACCTCGTCGGGGCGTTCGCTCATCAGCATGTGGCCGGCGCCTTCGATCATCACGAGGCGGCAGTTCGGGATGGCGGCAGCGATGGCTTTGCCGCCTTTAACCGGCGTCATCAGATCGCGGCTTCCTTGAATCACGATGGACGGAACGGTGACTTTGGCAGCGGCAGCGAGCGCATCCTGATAAGCGCTGCAGGCGGAGAGATCGGCGAAGATGACGCCGGGGTGCGCGCGTTCGAGCAAACGCTGGGCGCTGCCTAACATCCACAAGCCCGGCGTCAAAGAGCCGCCCAGCGTGGCGCGGTAGCCTTCGCCCCAGATGGAAATCATGTCGATGGCCGCGTGGTCGTTTGTTTTCGCGGCATTGAGCAAATCGTCGGACACGCGCATCGGCGCGGCGGTGGCAATCAGGCCAAGCGCGGCGATCTTGTCGGGATGACGCGCGGCGGTTTCCAGCGCCACGAGCGATCCCATGGAGTGGCCGACGATGCGCGCGTTCGCTACGCCAGCCGCATCGATCAGCGCCGCCGTCCAATCGGCGAGCGTGGCGATGGACGAAAGCGGCGCGCCGCCTGATCGGCCGTGCCCGGGAAGATCGGGAGCCAGCACACTAAAACCGCGATGCGCGAAGGAGCGGGCCAGCAGCGCCCACACCGAATGATCCATGCCTGCACCATGCACAAAGACCATCGCCGGCAGAGCCGAGTCGAAATTTTTCCCGCCGGTCGCGACGAATATGTCGGAGCCATTCACCACCATGCGCATGGCTCAACCCTTCTGCGCGGCGCGCAACGCCTGTCCGAAATCGTCGAGAATGTCGCTTGCGGCTTCGAGACCGACGGAGATGCGAATGAGCTCCTCGCCGACACCGGCTGCGGCAAGCGCCGCAGCATCCATCTGCTGATGCGTGGTGCTTGCCGGATGGATCACCAGCGTCTTGGCGTCGCCGACATTGGCGAGGTGGCTCGCCAGCCGCACCGCCTCGATGAATTTGCGCCCGGCGGCGCGGCCGCCTTTGATACCGAAGCTCACGATCGAGCCGGCACCTTTCGGCAATAGCTTCTGCGCCAGCGCGTGGTCCGGATGGGTTTCCAGCGCGGGATGCAGCACCCAGTCGACCGCCGGATTTTTGCTCAGGAAGGCCAATACGGCCGCGGTGTTTTCCATATGCCGCTCCATGCGCAAGGGCAGCGTTTCTGTTCCCTGCAGCAGGTGGAAAGCATTGGTCGGCGACAGACAGGCGCCGAAATCGCGCAAACCTTCGGCGCGCGCGCGCATGATGAAGGCGGCCGGGCCGAATTCTTCGGCGAAGACGATGCCGTGATAGCCCGCATATGGTTCGGTCAAGGTCGGAAATTTGTTGGCTGCCTGCCAGTCGAAGCGGCCGCCATCGACGATCACGCCGCCGATGGCGATGCCGTGGCCGCCGATCCATTTGGTGATCGAGTGCATGACGATGTCGGCGCCGAGCGTAAGCGGGCGGCTCAAATACGGCGATGCAAACGTATTGTCGATCAGGAGCGGAATGCCGGCAGCGTGCGCGATCTCGCCGACCTTCGGAATGTCGAGCACTTCCAGGCCCGGATTGCCGATGGTTTCCGCGACGACGAGCCGCGTGCGCTCGCCGATCGCCGCGCGGAAGCCGTCGAGATCGCGCGGCTTGACGAATGTCGTGGTGATGCCGAAACGCGGCAGCGTGTGGGTCAACAGATTGATGCTGCCGCCATAGAGCGAGGCCGAGGCGACGATGTGATCGCCGCTACCCAACAGCGTAGCGATGGCGAGGTGCATCGCCGCCATGCCGCTTGCCGTGCACACGGCGCCGACGCCGTCTTCGAGCGCCGCCAGCCGCTCTTCCAACACCGCCGTCGTCGGATTGGAGATGCGTGTGTAGATGTGGCCGGCGCGTTCCAGATTGAACAGCCCGGCGGCATGATCGGCGTCGTCAAACAGGTAGGACGTGGTCTGATAGATCGGAACCGCACGCGAACGTGTAACCGGATCGGGATGCTGACCGGCGTGCAGGCTCAACGTCTCGAAGGCCGGCGGTTTCGGAGCGGGCATGCCTGCGGCCTCCTCGGACCCTGCTTAGCCGTTAAACTAATCGGAACAGATTGGGAGAATGAGTAATGACGTTCAGATACCGGTACAAGCTGGAGCGCCAACAGAATGGCTGGTGGCTTGTACGTTTTCTTGGCATTCCGGAAGCGCTAACCGAAGGGGTGACCGTAAGCTGAGGCGCACTGCAATGCCGTTGACTGTCTTATTGCAGCACTGGAAGGTTACGCGAAAGCCGGTAGGCCGCTGCCGGGACCGAATGTACGGCCACAGTCCGCGAACGGGACGGGAAAATTGAACTGATAAATTGGAGCGGGCGAAGGGATTCGAACCCTCGACCCCAACCTTGGCAAGGTTGTGCTCTACCCCTGAGCTACACCCGCATCCGTAAAAGGGTAAGCGGCGGTGCAAGGTGCACCGCACAGGAAAGCTATGCCAAAGAGCGCACCGCTTTGCAACCGCCTGGGCCATCGACCGGTGGGTTTAGGCTAAACCGTTAGAAAATCCCCGGTATCAATCGCCAGCGCACCGCGCGCTGATATTGCGCATAGCCCGGGAGCCAGCCGCTGAGGAGCTTTTCCTCGTCGAAAAGCCGCCAGATGACGGCCGCCATCATCGGCACGAGCACCAGCAGACCCCAATACGAGCCGAGCGCGAGCGGCATGCCGAGAAGATAAAGGAATGCGCCCGCATACATCGGGTGCCGCACCAGCGCGTACGGTCCGGTCGAAATGACCCTTTGATCTTTGGCGATTTCGATCCGGGCCGAGGTGAAGGTATTCTCTCTGAACACGAGGAAAACGATATAGAACCCGACCGCGATCAAGACATTTCCGGTAATCACCGCTGCCAGAGGCGCAGTCGACCAGCCCAAGCGGTAGCCGAGCGCAGGAACCACAAGCAGTCCGACGAAACCGAGCGAGGCAAACAGCATGATGATTCTTTGCTTGCTTTCTTTCTCCGCTGTCGGCCCGCCGGCCAGGCGGCGTTGCAGCAGCGCCGGATCGTGCTTTTCGAGATAGACCCTGATCAGAAACGACGCCCCAAGGAAGATCGCGAGAAAGACCCATCCTTGCCAATAGCGGGCCGTTCCCGCCGCAACGAAGAGCAGAAGCCCCATCACGACCGCGAGGAAGAAAAGTCCGAGCCACGCTTTTACATTCAAACTGGTCATGCAAACTATTCCTGCAAACGATTCCTGGCCTATACCGATGCACGCATGCCGCCCGCCTCGCCTGACGAACTCTTCGCTTATTTGGATAGTCTCGGCATCGCCCACCAGACGGTGTGGCATCCCGCGGTATTCACGGTCGAGGAGGCGCGGGCGCAGCGCAGCCGCGATCGCATCGCCGGCGGATTTACCAAGAACCTGTTCCTGCGCGACAAGAAAGGGGCGTTGTTCCTGGTCGTGGCGTCGGAAGATGCGACGATCGAACTCCGGTCGCTGCACCGGCTTCTCGGTGCCAGCGGGCGTTTCTCCTTCGCTTCTCCCGAGCTGATGCGCGAGCTTCTGGGCGTCGAGCCAGGCTCGGTGACGCCGTTTGCGGTCATGAACGACAAGGCCGGCCGGGTGACGGCCGTGCTCGATGCCGCCATGATGGCGCACGACATGCTCAACTTTCATCCTTTGGCCAACACCGGCACCACGACGATTTCCCGCGAAGGGCTGCTGACGTTCCTTGAAGCCACCGGGCATAAGCCGCGGATCGAAGTGGTTTCCGCCCCCGCTTAGCCGAGCGGCGACGATTGCATTCGGCGACATTCTTCCCATCTAATCAGGCGAATAGGGGAGATGCGGCCCGGGCGGGCCCCAGACTATGATCCGACCAGGTTGAATCGGATCATGGTCTGGATATGACATTGGAGCATGATCTTTTCCGAAAACCGGTCTCCACTTTTCGGGATCATGCAAAGGGAAGGCATAGCAGGGAGATGTTGCAGCAAGCGCAAACCGCCGCCGCCGAGGGCCTCGTCAAGGACACGACGACGCAGACCTTCGTCAAGGATGTGATCGAAGAGTCAAAGCGCCAGCCGGTCCTGATCGACTTCTGGGCGCCCTGGTGCGGCCCCTGCAAGCAGCTGACGCCGGTCCTGGAGAAGGCGGTGCTCGCCGCCAAGGGCAAGGTGAAGCTTGTCAAGATGAACATCGACGAGCATCCGGCGATCCCTGGGCAGATGGGGATCCAATCGATCCCCGCCGTCATTGCTTTCGTCAACGGCCAGCCGGCCGATGGGTTCATGGGCGCATTGCCGGAAAGCCAGGTGGTGGCGTTCCTCGAACGGCTGACCAAGGACCGGATCGGCGGCGAAGCGCAGGACCTGCTCAAGGCCGCCGAGGCCGCGCTCGCCGACGGCGACGCCGCCGGCGCAGCGGATCTTTATGCGCAGCTCGTCGCCGAGGATAACACCAACGTCCAGGCGCTCGCCGGCCTGGTGCGCTGCTACGTCGAAACCGGCGCCATCGAGCAGGCCAAGCAGACGCTGGCGCTGGTGCCCGACTCCAAGCTCAATGACGCGGCCGTGGTCGCCGCCAAGGCGGCGCTCGATCTCGCGGAACAGGCGAAGACGCTCGGACCGATTGCCGAGCTGGAACAGAAAGTCGCCGCCAATCCGCTCGACCATCAGGCGCGCTTCGATCTTGCGCTGGCGCTCAACGGCAAGGGCCGGCGGCTGGAGGCGCTCGAGCAGCTGGTCAGCATCGTCAGGCGCGACCGCAAATGGAACGATGACGGCGCCCGCAAGCAGCTCGTCCAGTTCTTCGATGCATGGGGTCCGACCGACGAAGCCACGATCGAGGGCCGCAAGCGGCTCTCCTCGATCCTGTTCGCGTAGTCTTTCCGTCATCTTGCGGCGGCCGCGAAACGGCCCCCGAAGGATGAATCGGCCGAGGCTTACGGGCCGTGCGGAGTACGACATGTCGATGAATGCGATCTACAAGGGGCCCGACGACCTCCCCGGCGTGATCGCGATATTCCCGCTGCCGGGCGCGTTGCTGTTGCCGCGGGGGCAAATGCCGCTCAACATATTCGAGCCGCGCTATCTGGCGATGATCGACGAGGCGTTGCGCTCCGGAACGCGCCTGATCGGCATGATCCAGCCCGATCCCGCCCATCCCGGCCCGGACCAGACCAAGCCAAATCTGTTTCGGGTAGGCTGTGTCGGCCGCATCACGCAATTCGCCGAAAGCGGCGACGGCCGTTACCTGATCCAGCTTACCGGCGTCGCGCGCTACCGCGTCGAGGAGGAGCTTGCGATCGGCACGTCTTATCGGCAATGTCGCGTGACCTATCAGCCCTTCCTCGATGACTTCATCGCGCGCAAGGGTGAAGATAAGGTCGACCGCAAGACGCTGCTGCGCACGCTGGCGGATTTTCTCAAGGCCAACAACCTCAAGGCGGATTGGCAAGGCATCGAGAATGCCCCCAACGAAGCTTTGGTCAACGCGCTGGCGATGATGTCGCCCTACGGCGCGGCGGAGAAACAAGCGCTCCTGGAGGCTCCGGACCTGAAAACCCGTGCCGAGATTCTGGTTGCCGTCACCGAGATCGAGCTTGCCAGAGGCGAGACCGGCGAGACGCCTTTGCAGTGAGCAAGGCGCGGGCGACGGCCGCTGGCGAATATGATTTGTTGGACGTGAGACCGCATTGGAGCCTGCCATGTCATCCGACCATCCCGGCGACGTCATCGATCCGAAGCTCTTGGAAATCCTCGTCTGCCCGCTGACCAAAACGCCGCTCGAATACGATGCGGAGAAGCAGGAGCTGATCTCGCGCGCGGCCAAGCTCGCCTATCCGATCCGCGACGGCATCCCGATCATGCTGCCCGAGGAAGCGCGGCGGATTGATTGATGGTTTATCTCTGTCGTCACCCGCGGGCATAGCCGTTCGAAGAACGGCGTCGCTTCGCTCGCCTATGACCTGCGGGTCCATGCCGATTGCGGCGCGCTCG
>Ga0073928_10006906_pt1 | contig 15020 bp, 14 predicted proteins | sample PaiPotPPA55metaG_FD_76969 | JGI IMG/M metagenome (GOLD analysis project Ga0073928, IMG submission 76969) | Iron sulfur acid spring bacterial and archeal communities from Banff, Canada, to study Microbial Dark Matter (Phase II) - Paint Pots PPA... ... | reverse complement strand
CGCATCAGCGCCTAGTCCGGTGCCGCGCATTAGGTCATGGATGTCGCGAAGCCGGCACGGTGCCCGATTCAGCAGATAGTCGCTGTCGCCCGAGCGGCTCAGGCGCCGAGTCACGACGACCTCCCGATACGCGACGGGCAGCGCGCTGTCGTCATTGTCGAAATGGAGCGAGACCTCCGCGACGCTGACAGGCCGGCGGGCGGACGAGCCCTGAAAAATGACCTCGTCCATCTTGACGCCGCGTAGTGCCCGCGCGCGCTGCTCGCCGAGAACCCACCGCACGGCGTCGGACACATTGGACTTGCCGCAGCCGTTCGGGCCAACGATCGCCGTTACCCCAGGCTCGAACGCGAGGGTGGTCGCGTCCGCGAAACTCTTGAACCCGTGCAGCTCGAGCTTAGTTAAGCGCAACGCGTGGGATGGTTGCCTCGCTCATGGCATTCCCGCTCGAACCCAGTAGGGCTCGTGCGTAAGGCGACCAGCGGAGTCTGCCAATGCTCGCGTGGCGTATGGGCCCTGCACGACTCGGTAGAGTGGGTGGTCGCCGCTCGAGGCGACCATGCGAGCCTGGACTCCCGAGCTTTCCAACCGGCGCACTAAGGCTTCGGCGACCCCGCGGTCGTACGAAGCTGCGAATTGAACGGCATACCCATTCGCGCCTCTCGCGCCGGCAGCGGGAGCAGCCGGGGCCGGAGCGCGAGCCGCAGCAGTAGGGGGAGGAGCAATGGCAGGAGCGGGGGCAGCAGGGGCGGGGGCAGCAGGAGCGGGGGTAGCAGGAGCGGGTACAGCGGCAGGAGCAGGAGCATGATGCGCGGCAGGCTGACGGACGTGGGCCTGTGGCTTGACCTCGGTCTTCCCCGCGGTCATCCCCTCGTGGCGACTCGGCAGCGCAGACGGCGCTGGGTCCAGCTGCGCAGTGGCGGTCGAGATAACGGTGTCTGAGGCGCGTGGTGCTGTATCCGTGGCAGCAGTCAACGGCGGGGCGGGACGCTTCTCGATCTTGATCGCGTACGTCAATGCGCCAGCAATTAGGCCTACGAGCAGAACGGCCGCAATGGCTCGGTCGATGCTCCCCGTGCCACGTGGGCGCGGAGTGCGCCGCGCGGGCGCCATGTGCAGCGCGGTGACCGGTGTGCGGGATGGCACTTCTGCTGCTACCACGCGGTCCACACGGGCGAGAAGCTCCCCCAACTCGGCGGCCTCGGGTGGCACGACGAAGATCACCAGCGTTCCGCTGTCGTGCGCCGTTCTCACCAACCTATCCCACCGGCGACTGGGCAGCATCGCCGCATAGTCGAGCGGCTCGGTGCCGCTTGGAATCACGAAGATGTTGGGATCGCTCGTCGGATGCGTCACCGCGCCAAACGATATGCCATACACGAAGCAGTCGCTCACCCCGTGCGGATCGCTGGATGTCGTCTCCAAGATGAGTGGCGGGGCACCGCCGGTCAGGTCCAGGATCGTAACGCGCCGGTTTGGAGCCACCGACCGCGCGATGTCGAGAGCGACAAGAGCTGCCGCCCACGGGTCACTCCCGACAACCGCGGCCGTGGTCGTCACGTCAGTGATGTCGTACGCTTCGACGGTCATGGAGTGCCCTCGTACACCCAGTACTGATGCCGCGCCGAGCGACCGACCGCGTCGGCCTGTGTGCGGGTGGTATAGGGTCCGAGAATCACGCGATACACTGTCACGCCGCCTCGCGATGTTGCGATCACGTGCGGAGCCGCGCCATTAGCCGATATGTGGTGCGCGGTGAAGCGAGCCGTGTCCGGGTTGAGGACTGCGGCGAACTGCACGGTGAACCCTGGCTGGTGGCTCGCCGAGGATGTTGCGGGCGGGACCCGAACCGCCAGCGCTCCGTGCGCACTGTCGGTGATCGCGCGTGGCGCGAAATGGGGGGAGTCGGGGGGCACCCTCATGGCGAGTGCTGCGCTGTCTCGTGTCCGTCGAATGAGAGTCCCAATGGAGTCAGCGGAATCCGGCGCCGCTGACTGGGCGACAGTTACGGGCTCCGCCAGTGTCGAAGGACGCAAGCGGAATCCATTCCAGCGCAGCGGGATCCAAAAATCCCGCGCGCCGCCCGGAACGGTGCGTCGCCGGCGAAGCGATGAGCCATCGACGAACACTACGTCCGATCGTTCAGCCACGGCGATCGTTCCGTCGGGTCCGACGAAGGGAAGATCGGCGGTCCAGCTGGTACGTATGCCGCCCACGACGCGATTGTCCCCGACGGCTACGACCCAAACGGAGTCTCCGCTCGTGGGATGCACGAGCAGGTATCGGCCGAGCGGGTCCATACGCAGATCCGTTGGATTGCCTGGAAGCGATACGGTGGCGTCGCTCCGTCCGGAGTAGCGGTCAATGATACGAAGCAGTGGGGCCGAGTCCAGTGCGACGTACAGGCGGTCCCCGCTGGGCGTCGGAACGACGGCGCGCACACGACGTGGAAACTGCGCCGGCGTCGTGCTCTGGAAGTCGCGGGCCCTGATACTCCGCACTGTCGAATCGCCCGTGAAGTACACTCGATCCCCAATCTCTGCGTGCACCATGTGCTCCGCGCGGGGGACTGTGGCGGAGTCGAGCAGCTGGGTCTCCGGCGGGTGGATGCGCCACACGGTCGTGGCCTCGGGCCCTGCACCCGAGATCAATACAGTTCCGTCGAATTGCGGCGCAATATCGCGTACCGGAAAGGGAGGCCGGAAAGTCCATGGTGTCGCGTCTGTGGGTGTCAGACGTGTTACGACGCCCGTGACCGACACGCCATACAGCGCTGCGCCGTCGGCGGTCGTCAGGGCGGTGAGCTTGACGGATGGCGGGGGAGTGACACTTCCGGTGCGAAGCTCGATTCGGCGCGGGGCGCCGCGCGAATCGACGACCGCCAGTGTGCCAGCCTCATCGTCAAACCCGAGGACACGGGAAATGGCTGGCGCTCGGGATCGGCCGCTCCAGATGGCTGAGTCTAGCACTGTATAGGCAAATGCGCGCGGCAACCCCCCCGAGCGCGGCACCCGAATTACGACCGCCTCGGGACCGGTCGGCAAGGATGGGGGTGGGGTTGGGGGTGGGGATGGTGTCACGGTTTTACTTACCGTCGTATTCTCGATGGGCTTCCGGTCCCCGCCGCGACACGCGGCACACGCTGCCAAGACCGCCGCGACCAACCTGATCCGCACGGTACGAATCTACCACCTCGTGTGTGCTTCTCGCACGCTTTTTTTCGGCCGCGTACGCCAGGCCGGCTTACGGGAAAGCCTGTTTAGAAGCTTGGCCCTAACGACCAGCGCCAGAAGCCTTTATACCCGGCGTCCACTGGAATGGCGTAGTCCCACCGGATTATTACGATGTTGTACACATTGAGCCGAAGCCCGATCCCGTAACTGGAAAGGAAATAGCGTTGTAAAGCCGGGTTGTAATTGGCCGGCTTGCTGAAAAACAGGGTCTGTCCTTTGCTCCAGGCAGCCCCCATGTCTCCGAAGAACGCGCCATCGAGCGGCGGTATGGAAATGGGCAGGGATCCCAGATCAATACGCCGGATGATTGGGAAGCGAAGCTCTGCGTTCCCGAACGCCACTCGGCTGCCGAGCAGCGCGATCGAGCTGCACCCGGCTGAGGAAGCTTGGGTGACGTTGCAGTTGCTGAAGAACGGGTTTCCCCTGTCGTATCCGCGGACGAAATACGGGCTCGCGATGTATTTCGGAAATTCAAGCTCGTCGCGGCCGACCGAGATGTCGGCCTGTCCGCGAATCGCGAACGTCAGATAATCGAACAGGATCGGGAAATAACGCCTGTAGTCGGCGAGGTACTCCATCCATTGGAGCGATCCGACGGCTGGCTCGAGCTCAAACCGAAATCGGTGACCCGAGATTGGGCCGGTAACACCGAAAAGGCTGTTGTCGGAGACCAGGGCCGCATACGGTTGCGCGTAATTCAGAGACGGGGCGCTTCGGATGCTGTCCAGGCCAGCCGACAACGGATTGCCGGAGGCGTCAGTCTGGTAGCTGAGAAAGTAGTTCGACCGGCCCACATTGTTGTACCGCGCCCCGAATTCCCAGCGCAGGAATCGGTTTACCGGCAAGAGCGCGACCCCAAACGCTTGCCGTACGACGTAGCGTGTCAACGTGGCCTGCTCGTTGGCAATCTCGCCATTCGCCGCCGTCGCTGGCGTGTAGTTGAACGACGAATAGAAGTAATACGGGTATTGCAGGATTCCGGTCGCGTACTGAAGGCGGCTGCCCAGGTTTGTATACGAAGCAAACAGCTGAGAGTCGTTGAAGTCGCCGTTGATCTCCGCCGAAAACGCTAGATGCGAATTGCCTACAAGGTCGCTGAGCACAATGGTCGTTCCACCGTAGACGCCGCTGTTGTAGGCATCGGTGACGTACCCTATGGCGGGCTGCGCGATGTAGTCTGCCTCGAACGACGTGCGGTACGGGTAGTCCTTGAAACGCGTCGTGTCGGGAAGCGCCAGCGTGGCACTGTCGAGCAAGCCAGCGACCGTGACCTCAGCCGTCGGGGCTGGGCCACCCGCCAGTGCGTCCGACGGCCGGATGCCGGTTGCTCCCCGGTAAAACGACTGCAGCATCGATGTGCGCGTCGTGTCCCGGTGTGCCGGGGATGGCAGAAGTCCGAGAGCCGAGTCGGCCGCGCGCTGCGCCAGCACGGTGCCAGGCACAGCGGTGGTGTCCTGGAACGGCTCCTTCCGCAGCGAGCGCGGATTGTCGACGGACCAGACGGTGTAGCCGCCGCTCTCGTAGTAGTCGAAAGCCAGGCGGTCCGCCTTCCGAGCCCACGTGATGGCGGGGCTGTTCTCGGTAATCGCGGAAATTCCGCCGACGACGCTCGTTAGCTGATAGTGCAGCTGATCGTGCAGGTCGTAGAGAAAAACGTTGGCCGTTCCCGTGCGGTCCGAGATGTAGGCGATGGACTGACCGTCGGGCGCCCACATTGGGTTGATGTTGAGGCGGTCCTGTCGAGGAAGCACGGTGACCTTCCCGCTCTCGACGTCGTAAAGGCAAATGCGCATGAGCGGGAGGCGAAGCAGCTCGAAGCTCGCGTCCGGCCCCCGATCGCTCGCAAACGCGATCGTCTTGCCGTCCGGTGACCACTGCGGCATCAGGTCGCCGTGCCGATCGTTCGTCAGTTGATGCACGGCGCCGCTAGCGACATTAACCGTGTAGAGGTCCGTGATTCCGCCGCGGCTGCCGCTGAAGACGATCTGTTGGCCGTCGGGAGACCAAGCGGGACTGGATACGTCGACCGGAATCTTGTCGAACTGCTTCACGACGCTTCGGCGAGGCACGTCGAGCAGGAATAGCTCATCCTTGCCGCCGGTTAGAGCGGTAAACGCCAGGTAATGCCCGTCGACGGAAAAGGAGTTTTGCGAATACAGGAGGTTGAGCTCCGTGAACTGAGGATTCGTGGTGCTCTTGACCAGCCGTTTGATGCGCTTGCCGGTATGCGCGTCGCCCAGCCAGATGTCGGGGAACACCTCTCCGCGCAGGAAGCTGCCGGTCGAGATGAACGCGATGTAGTTGCCGTCGTCGGACAGCGTAGGCGCGATGTAGAACGGGTTTGCCCCGCCGGTTCTGTGCGGATTTAGCAGCGGCTCGGAGAACGCGCGCGCCCTCTGGGCCTTGGCCACCGCTGGCAGGTAGCGCTCGCGCATCGCTTCGCGCCAGTCGTCGCTCAAATCCGCGAGCGACTCGCCGAGCTGAGACCGGAAGGCGCGCTCGATCCCGAGAGCGGGCACCTGGGCCATTATCTGTCCGATTACCTCGTCGCCCCAACGCTGTCCGATATACGCGAACAGGGCTTCGCCGTACCGATAGGGGAAATACCGGTAGGGGTTCGCCTGCATCTGTTGAATGGTGGGGATGTGTCCTCTGAGCGTCGCGTCGCGCATCCACATCGACGTAATTGGGTCGTTCGGGCCTTTCGAGAGGTATTCGGCCATTCCCTCCATGAACCACAACGGAGGATTGACCCGTTCCAGGATCTGGAGCCCGTTGCCCGCTCGGCCGCGGCCGAAGATATCGAACTGGAATTGGTGCACCATTTCGTGCGTGAGCACGTGCTCGAAGCTGCGATAGTCCCCGGTGAACGGCAGGATCATCCGCTGCCGCTGCGGCTCCGTCACGCCGCCCGTGCCTTCGCCCAAGTCACCGGTGACGTTGTTCTGACCGAAGTCCGAGCGCGACGCGAACAGCAGGATCGGCTTCTTCTCGCGAAACTGGTGATCCAGAAGTCGAGACAGCCGAGCGTAGTCTCGCTCGGCCATGCGACCGGCGTCGTACACTGCCTCGCGCTCTTCGGGGTAGTAGTGGATCAGAAAGTGCTCGGTCTCGAGCACGCGCCAGTTAAAATGGCGGTACTGGACCTCGTTTTCCCCGAAGTAGTCCTGCGCGGCAAGCGGGGTAACACCGCCCGCCGCGATCCCGCAAACCGCCACCGCACCGGCCAACAGCGCGCTCGCTGCCGCCCGTCTCATAACACTCTCCTCGCGCTAGCCAACAGCCGCGGCTGCGACCCGAGTGACGTCCGCATCTCCCCAGAGCCGTTCCAACTGGTAGAACGTTCGCAAGGCCGGGTGGAACACGTGGACGACAAAATCCACATAATCCAATAACACCCACCGGCCTTGAGCCATCCCTTCGACGTGGTGCACCGCCACGCCGTCCTTCTTCAGCTCAGTAAGCACGTGGTCCGCAACACTTTTTACGTGCGTATCCGAAGTTCCGCTGGCAATCACGAAATAGTCGGTCATGTCCGTCACCGGCTTGAGATTCAGCAGCATTACGTCGTTGGCCTTCCGCTCCAGGCACAGTGCGGCCGCGCGTTGTGCGGCCGCGGTCGTGTCAAGCTCGGGGGTCGGCTCGGGCATTCGGCTCCGATAGGGTCAGACGGTGCGACTAACCGTGAGCGCAAAAAAAGTTCCGCCCCAGGAGCGATTCACGCTTTGATCACCCAAACCTTTATCTCCGGTCGAACATCGGCGTGCAGGCGAATCGGCACCCGGTATACCCCGAGCGCTCGGATCGGCTCATGCAGATCGACCTGGCGCTTCTCGACCGGAAGTCCCTGGGCCTCGAGCTGGTGCGCGATGTCCGCCGCTGTAACTGACCCGAACAACTTGCCCTCGTCGCCGACGCGAGCGGAAAAGGTCAGTGACACTTGCTCCAGTCGGGCGGCAACATCCTGCGCTTGCCCTCTCCGAGTGGATTCGGCTGCCTCCAGCCGCTGCTTTTCCTGCTGAATCCGCTTCTTGTTTCCGGGCGTTGCGGCGTAAGCGAGCCCGCGAGGCAGGAGATAGTTGCGCCCGAAGCCCGGCGCGACGTTCACGATGTCGCCGGGATGTCCCAAGTTCTCCACGGCGGCGCGTAGAATCACTTCCATTTCAGCCAGCCCCCGATCGCGAAAGGTGAATATGGGCCACCACGCTGCCGAGCCAGCGGACGACGTACAGCGCCCCGAAAAGGACCGTAACGTTGAGAGCCACGAGTCGTAGCGCGCCGAGGCCGGGAAGGACCGAGCACATCAGGCCCGCTGCCAGCGGCCACACAAGGCGGTCGCTGAAACGGAAATCTCGCCACCGGCCAAGCGGTTGGCCGATCTGCGCGGCGCTGATGCGACCGTGCAGTCTCCAGGCGAGCGCCAGCGCGGCCAGCGACTCTAGAGACAACAAGGAAGGGAACAGTCGCGCGCCCACTCGGGGAAGCTGGGCTACCATCGCATCATACGTGCGCGAAATGTGGCTCCGGAAGTCCCCGTCCGCGACGTAAATCACGGGCAGCGCCACTTTCGGTCGAGTTGCCAGGTCGCGAGCCAGTACTGCAGTGACACCCACCAATCTTGCGTGCGTGGCGAGAAGCACCAGGACGGCGAGCGCCAGCGCCAACGCAAGGCCGCCCAGCGCACGCACGTGCAGCGGCGTGTGGAAGCTGCTGGCTATCGACACCAGGCCAAACGATGCGACTAGCATGACCGCCCAGCCTCGCTCAAGCGTCGCGAATGCGGCGCTCGAAGTGGCATCCGGAAGGAGCACGATGGCTGCCACGCCCAGTAGCGCCCAAGCAGCGGCGAGCCACCACGGTCCCCCCGCCGCCCATCCGAGCACCGTGCACACGGCGATTGCCGGCACGAGCAAGATGGCAGTCTGCGCGATGGGGACGATCCGTTGGACGACGGGCGTGCCCGGCACCAGCAGGAAAGCCGCGAGTGATGACAGCAGCACTACCCAGCCGTCACCCCTCGCACCCGGCGCGCCAGCGTCCGTGACCGGCGCCGTCATGCGGCCGGCGTCGTCATGTCGCCGGCAATCAGGAGTGCGTCCCTCAGGCCGTGTAACCCTTCACGTACGGGATCAGCGCGAGATACCGCGCGCGCTTGATCGCGGTGGCGAGTTGTCGCTGGTGACGGGCACACGTGCCACTCAATCGGCTCGGCAAGATCTTGCCGTGGTCGGTGATGAATCGGCCCAACGTGCGGTCGTCCTTGTAATCGATCCAACGAACCCGTGTCTCACAGAACGGGCAAGTCTTTTGTGGTCGGCGCATGGACTGTTTTACTCCTCTTCGTCGTCGTCGTCGTCGCGCCGCCGCGTGACGCCTACCAGGTCATCATCCATCTGCACGGGAGCACCCAGCTCGTGCTCGTGCACGGCGACCAGATAACGCACTACGCCGTCGTCCAGCTTGAGAGCGCGCTCGAACTCAGGAAGCACGGCGGGCTCGGCGGTGAATCGGGCCACCACGTAATAGCCAGTCTCGCGTGGCCCGATGGTGTAGGCAAGCTGACGGCGACCCCAGGTGTCTACTACCAGGTCGGACGGCGGCGTGCCGTCGGGGCCCAATAGCATATGCGCCTTGGTGAGTTTGTCGGCGATGGCCGTGTCTTCGAGCGTCGAGTCGAAGATGTACACGACCTCGTATGGGCGAGGCATATGGCAATCTCCCTTTGGTCGAATTGAGCCGCCCACGCAGGTTGCCATCTGCGAAGGAGGGTGGAGGGCTTGCGAGGCGCGAAAGGTAACCGCGTCAAACGTTGAACCGAAAGAGCATGACGTCGCCGTCACGGACGACGTAATCCCTGCCTTCCGACCGTACAGCCCCCTTCTCACGCGCGCCTTTCCATCCGCCATCGGCGATGAAGTCGCCGTAGCCCGCAGTTTCGGCCCGAATGAACCCCCGCTCGAAATCGCTATGTATCACACCGGCCGCGACGGGCGCGGTGTCGCCGTCGTGGATGGTCCACGCTCGGACCTCTTGCTCCCCCGCTGTAAAGAAGGTTCGTAGCCCAAGCAAGTGATAACCCGCGGGTATGAGCCGATCCAACCCCGCCGACTTGAGGCCCAATGTCGCGAGAAACTCTGCGCGGTCAGAGGGCGGGAGCTCGGCGAGCTCCGCCTCGATGCGCGCGGAGAACGGGACCACTTCGGCGCGCTCTCCACTTTGCGTGACCGCAGCTCGGAGCGACGCGAGGTGTGGTCCTTCGTGGCCGGTGAGCTCCGCGTCGGTGACGTTTGCGGCGTACAGCACCGGTTTTGCCGTGAGAAGGGCAAGAGGCAAGAGTAGGGAGCGCTCGGCAGCCGACAGCTCGGCCAAGCGAACAGAGCCTCCTGCCGCAAGCACCGCGTGCGCTTTCTCGAGCGCGCCCAATTCGGCTATGGCTTCCTTCTCGTTGGCCCGTGCAGCGCGGCGCGTGCGTTCGAGCCGCTTGTCCACGACGCTGAGATCGGCCAACGCGAGCTCGAGGTCGACCACATCGCGATCGCGTACCGGGTCGACGGTCCCCATCACGTGCGTCACGTCCGGATCGTCGAAACAGCGCACCACGTGCACAATCGCGTCGGTCTCACGAACGTTGGCGAGGAACTTGTTGCCCAACCCTTCGCCCTCCGCGGCCCCCCGTACGAGCCCCGCGATGTCGACGAACTGGACCACGGCCGGCACGACCTTTCGCGGTCGCACGAGCGCAGTGAGATGCGCGAGCCGGTGGTCGGGTACCTCAACCATGCCGATGTTGGGCTCGACGGTGCAGAAGGGGTAGTTCGCGGCATCGGCTTTGGCCGACGTGAGTGCGTTGAAAAGCGTCGACTTACCGACGTTGGGAAGGCCCACGATGCCCAGCTTAAGCATTGTATTCGTTCATCGTCGCTTCCGCGCCGTCCCGAACCCACATCTCAACCGCCGCGCCAACTCGTGGCAACAGAGACTGCACGACCTCGCGTTCGTCCCGGCCAAACGACGAGAGCACGAAGTCGGCGAGCTCGTCGATCCTATGTTGCTCGTCGGTCGGCTTCACGCCAACTCGCAGGCGCGCGTACTCCTGGCTACCCACAGCCGCCTCTATGCTCTTGAGCCCATTGTGGCCGCCGGCGCTTCCGTGCGCGCGGACGCGCATCGTTCCAAGTGGTATGGCGGCGTCGTCAACGACGACCAGCAAATCCTTGCTGGCTGACCAGAATGGGCGACGTACATACGGCCGCAGCACGGTGCCACTCAGATTCATGTACGTCTGGGGCTTTAGGAGGCGCACCTTCGCAGTGCCGATCACTCCAGTGGTCGCGAGCGCCTCGCCGTCGCGCTTCCAGCGGTCGAAATGCCAAACGTCGGCCAGGTGGTCCACCACCCACCAGCCGACGTTGTGTCGCGTGGCCTCGTATTGGGACCCCGGGTTCCCGAGGCCGACGACGAGCTTTATTCCGCCTCCTCCTCCTCATCTGCTTTCGCCTTCCCGATGACCTCGGGCTCGGCTGCGGGCTCGGTGGCGGCCTCGGTGGGCGCGGCCACAGCCTCAATCACGGCGCGAGGCGCCTCACACACGCAGACGGTCGCGTCGATGTCCGTGAGGAGCTCGACACCGGGCGGCAGCGTGACGTCTCGAAGATGGATCGAGTCGCCGATGGTCAGGGCGTCGACGTTGACATCGATGTGATTGGGTATGTTGGCCGGATCGACCTCGATCTCGACGTCACGCAGCGTTTGGTCCAGAATGCCGCCGCCTACGCGCACGCCCTCAGGCGTCCCGACAAGGATCAGCGGGATGCGCACCACGACTTTCTCACCAGCCACGAGCTCTTGGAAGTCAACGTGCAAGATCTCGCGCTGCTTTACCGGATGCCGCTGAATCTCTCGAATCAGCGTTCGCACGGTGCGGCCATCCAGTGTGAGCTCGACGACCGTGTTCTCAGCCGATATGTGCTCCAGCAACCGCGCGAAGTCGCGCGCCGACACCGCAAGCGACTGCGCCTGCCGAGCATGCCCGTATACGACGCCAGGCACGTGCCCTGCGCGTCGGAGCGAACGCGCGGCGCCTTTGCCGGTGCCCGAGCGGATTGATGCAGCGAGTTGTGCCGATGCCATAGCCCCACAATATAGCGCGCCAGGCTATGCGAGACACAGGTCGCCGAGCGAGCCGAGTCGCCGGGCGGCCGCTAGTCGAACAGAGAGCTGACGGACTGCTCGTTATGCGTGTAGCGAATCGCCTTTGAGAGAAGCTCTCCGACCGAGAGAATCTTGAGCTGTGGGAACATGCGGTCCGGCGCAAGCGCGATCGTGTCGGTCACTGTGACTTCGGTAATCGGCGAGTCGCGAAGCCGCTCCGGGGCAGGGCCGGAGAGTAGCGCGTGCGTGGCGCAGACGAAAACCTCGGTGGCGCCTAGGCGCTTCAGAGCCAGTGCGGCTTCGACCACCGTCCCGGCCGTGTCGATCATGTCGTCGACGATGAGACAATCACGTCCAGCGACTTCTCCGACCACGTTGACGACCTCGGCCACGTTGGCCCGGGGGCGCCGCTTGTCGATTATCGCGAAGGCTCCGTCGAGCCGTTTGGCGAAGCCACGCGCCATCTTAGCGGCGCCGACGTCGGGGGCCACGACTACGAGGTCCCTCAGCTGCTTCTTGCGATAGTGCGAGACGAATACGGGCGCCGCGTACAAGTGGTCAACCGGCACGTCGAAAAAGCCCTGCAATTGATGCTGGTGGAAATCGAGGCCGAGGACGCGGTCGGCGCCGGCAATCTGAATCAAGTTCGCCACGAGCTTGGCTCCGATAGCCACGCGTGGCTGGTCCTTCCGATCTTGGCGCGAGTAGCCGTAGTACGGCATTACGCACGTGATCCTGGCCGCTGACGCCCGCCGTACGGCGTCGATCATGAGAAGCAGCTCCATGATGTTTTCGGCCGGCGCGTTGGTCGGCTGGAGAATGAAGACGTCGGAGCCGCGGATGTTCTCGTCGATGCGGATGAAGATCTCGCCATCGGAGAAGCGGGTCACCGTCGCCTTGCAGAGGTCAACGCTCAGCGAGCTCGCGATCTCCTCTGCGAGCGGCCGGTTTGCGGTCCCGGCCAGAAGCTTGAACCCACGAGAGATCCCGTCCATTGCCAGTTGCCCCTGGTGGATTCGAACCACCATTCCCAGATCCAAAGTCTGGTGTCCTGCCATTGGACGAAGGGGCAGAAAATGCGTAAGGGCGCACCACGCGCCCCGGGCGGTCGAAGTTACTCCAACGGCTCCACGGCGACAACGTTTTCAGCCGTAGCCGTATGGAACAAGCGCGCACCAGCTACACCAACGGCTCGCAGGCGACTGGCTGCCTCTCGGCGCATGGCGTCGGCTGCGTCACGCCTGGGCTCCTCTATCACCGCGTACACCGCCGATCCAGAGCCCGTTAGCGACGCGGCGCACACCCCAGGCGCCGCGCGAAGGGTCGCGAGAGCACCATCTACCACCGGGTGTCGCCCGGCGACTACCGACTCGAAGTCGTTGACCATGTAAGGCACCAGAGCGCCCCACTCGCGCAGGGCCGCTTCGGGCAGCACCATGGCGCCGGCGACCGTGTCGCCGCGTGCGGCGGCGAGCCATTCGTACGCCTCGCGCGTCGAGACGGCCACCGGGGGCACGTACAGCAGTAGCTGCCGCAAGGGCAGCGGTGCGAGGGGAAGAAGCCTGTCGCCGCGCGCCCAACCGAGCGCGAGCGGCGCGTCGATCGAGAGGAACGGCACGTCGGCGCCGAGTTGGCGCGCGATGTCGAGCACGACCGCGTCGGGCAGCGGATTGGGATCCAGAGCATGCAGCGCGCGTAGAGCGGCGCCGGCATCGGCACTGCCACCGCCCAGTCCGGCTCCCACGGGGATGACCTTCTCAATCTCAATCGCGAACCCCGGTGGCCACCCATGGCGTACGGCGGCGTATGCCAGCGTAGCTTTGTACGCGAGGTTGTGCGCCGCAGGACCGACGTCGGATCCGCGACAGTCAATGGAGCCGCCAGTGCGGGTGACACGCACGACCACGGAGTCCGCCAGCTCCAGCCGGCAGAAGAGCGTCTCGAGCTGGTGGTAACCCGACGCCTCGCGTGCGAGAATGCGGAGAAACAGGTTGATCTTGGCCTGGGCGGCCACGCGCACCGCGGCAAGAGCCGCATGGTGCGGGCTCATGTCTCAGGCTGAGGCGCTGAGGCCGCGGGCCGCATGTCGCGCAAGTGCAGGCCGAGGCGAACCGCGTACCACGCGCCAATGATCGTGATCGGTAGGAAGGTCAGGACGTGAAACCCTATGGCCCAGCCGACGGCCTGGGCCGGCGGCACGCCATAAATCGCCAGCCCCGGTTTGGCGACGGCTTCAAAGACGCCGAAGTACCCCGGCGCTTGTGGCACGGCGACGCCCAGGGCGATGATGCCCTGCAAAAACAGCGACGCGCTGAAGGGCACGGTAATACCGGCGGCGCGAAAGCCGATCCAGAACGAAAGCGCGTTGGTGTACCAAAGGGCGAGAGCCCACGCGAAGGTCGCTGCGCAGCGCCCCGGGGACCGCAGCACGCCAAGTCCTGTCGCAAAGGACATGACCAGCTCGCGACCACGCGTCTCGGTGTCCGGGGCCACGCGACGCGCTAGTGCCGCATACAGGTCGGCGAGACGCCCTGGGAAAAGCACCGGGATGTAAAGCGCGATGAGCAACCCCACGATGAGCACGATCGCGCCAATGGTAAGGCGCGACAGGCTGGCGCCGCCGGTCGCCGCGCTCAACGCGCGCCCTCCCGGGAACGCCGGGTCGAGCACGGCCACGCCCGTGAGCAGGAACACGACCACGGCGTCGAACAGCCGATCGACGGCAAGCGACGCGAGAGCGGCGGAGAAAGGCACCCGAGGCGCCTCCCGGGTCAGGGCGAATGCTCGCGCGACCTCGCCTGCTCGGGCAGGCACTACGTTGTTCACCATCATGCCAATTGCCGTGGCACGCCAAAGTGCGGCAAATGGCACTCCGTCCACCGAAGGCCCGAGGATCGGGCGCCACCGCGCCGCGCGCAGCGGAAACACCAGTGTCGCGACGACGGCCGACAGAAGGAACAGCGGCAGGTTGGACGCGCGAAGCTGGCCCCATACCTCTCCGAGGCTTATTCCGTGCAGCGCCCAGACCAAAAGCGCGACGCTCAGCGCAATGCCGAGCGCGCCGCGCCAATCAATCTTCACGCCGGGGAAGCGGCAAGATCGATGAGGTCGAGCAACTCGTCCAACACTTCCTGACTCGGCCGGGTGCCCCTGATTGCATCGCGCAAAGTGCGCGCGCGCGCCAGCGCTGCACTCCCGCGGTACAACAGCGCGTCGATCGGCACTAGGCCATCACGATCGACCGGCATCCGCGGCTCGGCCACCGGTGCGGACGGCTCATACGCGTGCTCGGCATGCGGCGCCTGCGCAACGCCTGGCGGCGGCTCCGCGTCCCCGAGCGGCAGGTCGCTGAGCGGCGAAAGGCCAGACAGGCCATGCGCGAGCAGAGCCTGCAATTCGGCGCCGGTTGGGGTTCGCAGGCGTTTAGGCTCGCCCGCTCGGCCCGGCGGAGTTGCACGCCCCGCAATCCTGGGCGCCTCTCGCGAAGGTGTCGGCGGTCGGGACACATCGGGTCGCAGCCGGGGCGCGGGGGGCTTCATTTCCACCGGGCGAGGTGTGGCCGGCCGAGGCATGGCTGGCCGAGGCATGGCTGGCCGAGGTGTCGCTGACCGAGGTGTCGCTGACCGAGGTGTCGCT
>Ga0073928_10006904_pt1 | contig 15024 bp, 13 predicted proteins | sample PaiPotPPA55metaG_FD_76969 | JGI IMG/M metagenome (GOLD analysis project Ga0073928, IMG submission 76969) | Iron sulfur acid spring bacterial and archeal communities from Banff, Canada, to study Microbial Dark Matter (Phase II) - Paint Pots PPA... ... | reverse complement strand
TGCTAGTCTTGGTTGGCTCATTCCGCCGATGTCGAAGAGCCGCTGGGTAATTGCGAGGATTGAGCCAGCCACGGGTAGCGGAGCGGGCACTGTTCCGGGTGGGTACATCGATGGCGCTACTGGGAAGTTCGTGGCGCCACCGAATGCAAGCCCGGTCACGATCAGGAAGGGCACTTGGACTCTGATCGGTGATGGCTCAGAAGCCCCCGGCAAAGCGCGTCCCTACGATTGGACCCAGCCTGTTCAGCAACCAGGACGCGTGTTAGCACCGGAAGATATGTACTCACCGTTCGTGCAGGGCGGCGTGGTGGCGTTTCTGCCTGGAAAAGAATCAGGCGACCGCGATTTCTTTCGCCACGTGAATCTGTTGTTTCCGGACTTGGCGAATGATATGGCTGCTGCGCTCGCCTATCTCCAAGAACCTGGCATTGTGCGGGAACCTAAGAGCGACGGGGACGCCGCACATCTACGTGCGATGTTGGGAAGCGACAATGAGGTGCTCGCCGCCGCTGCGCTCAGCCTGCTGGTTAAGGCGGGGCGCTTCACCGCGGCTGACGCGGACGATCTGCTCGTCCGAGCGAAACCACGTCTTGACGCCATTCTGATCTACAGCCTACTGGCCGAGGGACGAACTGTGGAACCATTGATCCAGCGCGCCCGGGATCCGGACCGCCTGCGTTGGATGGCCCTCGGCGCCCTCGCCGCCGACGTTTTTCGCGCGCCCCAAGCGACTTTGGGAACAAGCGCAAGAAGCGCACTATCAGCGGTTCGTGATCGCCTATCTGCCTTAGGGAGCCTTCCGGATTCTGACGAATACCTCAGAATTGTTTTTGATAGGGCACAGTCCAAACAATGACTCCGGTAGCGCGCAAGTACGCTTTCCACTGGCACTCAAGTGCGCTCGGTTTCGTCGATCTCCATCCGATCGGAGCGATTCAATCGATCGGCATTTCGTAGTGCTTTGAATTGTTTACCGTCATTCCGCGTCGGCATAGAGTTGATTACATCGTGGTTCCGGATATTTCCTTCGCGATCGTTGCACGAGATGAGCCTCCCTCTCTTCTCGAGGCAACGGTGCTCGGTATCCTCGAGACCACCGCCGGATACTCGCGCGAAATCGTGATCGTGGACGATGGCAGCTGCATACCCGTGTCGCTCGACCTTCCCGAAGTGCGCATCGTCAGGAACGCGGCTCCAAAAGGAACGGCACAGTCTCGCAGGTACGGCCTTTCCATGACCGGCGGCGAGGTGCTCGTCTCGATGGATGCCCACATGAGCTTTGCGCCTGATTGGCTCGATCGGATGCTGGCGCACGTAGAGTCCGGGGCCCTGCTCTGCGCCTCCTGGTGGGATTACGAACTGACTCGCCCACTATGCTGGGGCGCTGATTTCGCGTGGTGTGGCGAGAGGAATTACGCCGCCGGGCAATCTCCCGGGCTCGCCTTCCGACACCGCACCAACCATCCGGGTGAAGGCACTGTGGAGGTCCCGATGCTGATTGGCGCATGCTACATGATGTTGCGCGAAAGCTACGACCGAATCCGCGGCTTTTCCCCGTTCTCGCGTACGTGGGGCAAGCTGGAACAGGATCTGTCACTGCGCGCCTGGATATGTGGCTTGGGAGTCAAGTGTGTCAGTGATGCGCGCGTCGGCCACTTCTCACGTGTGAAGTTCCCCTACACCGTGCGCTGGGAGGATATCGAGTTCAATCAGGTTGCGATTGTGCGGACCGTCTTTGAGGAGCCGGTCGCCGAGGTCGTTGAGCAGTTGTTGCAGCCGCTGCCATCCGAGGTCCAAACCTGGCTGGCGCAAACGGATTTCCGCGAATGGCGCCGCGCGATTCAGTCGAAGCGGCGGATGAGTGACGCCGACTTCTTCCGGAGATTCGTCCCCAATGCGCCGGAATCCGTGATGCTAGCGGCCGATAGTGTTCCCACCAAGTTAAGCCAATAGAATTTCATTGGAGTGGTAAAGCTCACACGACGTCTCTCCGACGCCCTGGGTCTGCAAAGAGGTGATTTGTTGCGGTATCACCGTGGACCGTGCCGCAGCGCGCACTTGGCCAAATCGGTAATCTCGGCATGCGCCTCTCGCTCGCTCTCGGTATGAAGATTCAGTTGCGCACTATAGAGGATGCCCTTGTATTTCCACTCGATGGCTGCTGCTGAACACGATCCGCCACAACTCGTTGGCTTGAACCGGCCTGTCGCGGTCTCCCCTAGCTTGACTATCTCGGGGAACGAAGACCTCCCTCCGCGTTTGGCTCGCAGCATTCCCAGAAAGCATTGGTTGGCGCCGTCGCAGTCCGGATCGGATTCCAGGCGGATCGTGTAGCCGTCTGCTTTGGCGTGAGCATAAACCGTCTCTGCAGCAAGCGCAGGAAGATGCGACGGCAACAGGATCGGGACTTTGGTTTGTGATTTCAGTTCGGGTAGCTTCGGAGGTTTCTCCTCTAGCAGGCGCTGCTTGAGACCAGCGCAACCAGGGCGTTCCCGCTGTAGACGAGCCGTCCCTGGCAATTGCACGTGTCCCCCCGATACACAACTTCCCATGCATCTGGCTCCGAACCCGGCGATTCCTCAGACGGCTGCTGCCAATTGATACCGCAACCCTGCGCACCGAAAGCATCTTTTTCGTTCTTCTTCAGAAGCTTGATCGCCTGCGGTCGGTCGAGACCTTGAAGCTGCATGCGTTGCTGGAAGTATTCAATACTGGCATTGGCCCGGGCTTCCAGACTCGCCTTCCTACGAAATGTGAGGATCAACGTGATATTGCTTCCATTTACCTCAACCCGGCAGGAACTTGTCTCCCCGTTGCGACGCACCAACTCTTTGAAAAACGGGCCTGTGCTCACGCGCTGTCGGAGCTCCTGTACCTCCTTTAAGCCGGAAGTGGGGACGGAGGCCAAGCCGCTGCAGTTCGGCATTTTCGGTTCGGCGGCGCCCACCGACAGAGAGCCAGCCGCGAGCACAATGGTTAATGCAATGATGCGGGGACGCACTGTCCCTAGAACTCTGCGTGCCATCGGACCAGTTTGCCTTCCTTCTCAAGGAATTTCTTAATGCCCGTTAGCCCTTTGATAGCTTTCTTGATGTCGCCGGTATCGGGACTAACCGGCTGAACATCAAAGGCGTTACCCGAGAGATGCTTGGTCAACTCCCCCAATTGGGCGTCAGTAAGGCTATCCAACACGCCTTTCAATCCGGTCGTAATCTCAGCCTGGGTCTTCTTATCTTTGTTGTCATCAACCCACTTCTGGCAGGCGTCTCGTGCCGCGCTCTTGGCGTAGGTATTCTTGATCCAGTCCCGGTCTTGCGTGACGTTTGCGGCCATCGCGCTGGCTTGCTCGTCTTTGTCGCGGCGGCCGCTGGTAAACACGACGGATGGCTTTTTCTTCTTCAGCTCATAAGCCGCCTTCCTGGCAGTGTCGGACAGGTTGAGAGCTTCTATGTCAGGATCAGAGACGGGTTTTGCATCCGCTGCCGCTGGCGCAGGCTGAGGGAACGGCAGCTTGAGTCCATGCGACATGCCTAGGATACATCCCGGACTGCCGTCGTTGATGCCCCATGACCCGGGAGTCGGACCTGGTAGTCCGGAGAAGGGACTGCCGGTGTCGTTGATACCCCACGGACCGGGCGTCCACGGATACATCTGCCAAGGATTATCCCCAAGGGGTTTACGCATCGTGGCCATCCCTCACGATTCTTCCTGAGCGCAGTCAGGATACACCCGAGTCTGAACAATAACCTGACATTCTTACCCAAGTCCAATCGCTTGTAAGAGCCGACGACTCATCTGCATCCCGATGAGGGAGCGGCTTCGATCGCCGAGCACGTACTTGTAGTAATGAAAAGGGATCCCTAAGCGCTCTGAAGCCGTTTGTGCTGCTCAACGGCCGACGAACAGGCGAACGCCATTGCATTCCAGTAGTGGCGTTCAGTGGCCCGGGCGGAATTGAATCGTCGGCCTTTGGGTTGTGCGATCTGACTCATCAGATTCGGACTGTACCCTCGCCTCCGAGGAGTGATCCCTTCTCTCTACCTCTCTACGCCTTCCCCGCCATTCCATGATCATGGGCTTGGTTCGGTATTACCTCATCGCTCGCGCGACGTCGGTTCCACCGATTTTGACGACTGATCTTCCGGTGCACAGCAAACAAGTCCAAAATCTGTAGATTCCGGCACAGGACTACACTCCCGGTTGGGCACGCTAAGAGGTTTGTTTTCAGCACCACTGGAGACGGCTGGAACCGGGGATTCTGGCGCACTCGTGACAGGAGTGCTGCAGACTTCGGCGCAGCGGTCTTTATCGCCATGAGCCTCCCGGTTGAGGAGATATCCTGAGCGCCCGTGCGTTCAAGTATTTCTTTCGCCCTCTTGGTCTCGTTGGAATTGTCAGAGTGGACAGAAAGCAAAATCCCGCCGCCCTTGACGAGGCCTTGGTAGCGCTTTGCCTCATATTCGGGTATACCCATCCTGAATGACCTTCGTGCTGTCTGGGAACTGAGAAGGCTCGCGCTAATTCGCGAGACAGCGGATTCAGCCGCCAGGGAACTGAATGAAGGATCAGCGGAAATTGGAGGTAGGGGCGATCTGCGGCTGGTGCCCGGGCCCTCTCCCCTACCGAGGACGTGCGTTTCTGTCGTGCTTGTATGGGCTTACTACCGTATTCGCGGTAGGCCAAATCTTCTGGCATGATTGCACAAATTGCACGGGCGTCCAACTCTCCAGCTGAATAATTGACTACGTCGTCCCATTTTCCTTTGGCCCGGCACGTGCACTTCGCATCCAAAGAGCGGGAGAAATAATGTGCGGGTTAGAGAGCGGTGGTTGACGACGGGAGCATCGATCGCGTTGGTGTGTTGCTTGGCAGGTGCTCAGGGAACCACCCGCTCGGAGACAATGCCGCTCAACTTAATTGTCGATGCCCTCGAAAAAACACAAGCGACCGAGTTTTCTTACCAGGCAATTCGCGAGTATCGCCTATTCGGTGCAAACACTTCGAAAGCTGATTCTGACGTGGTAGCGGAAGTCAATTTCAGACTACCCGCCAATACGGGTTATAGGATTCAGAAAGCTTCGGGCAGCCGCCGTGGCCTGCAAATTGTGCAGAGTGTGCTGGACCACGAGGTAGAGGCCACGTCAAGCGGGAATCAAGCCCGAATTGCCCTCACTAGAAAGAACTATGATTTCACCTACATCGGCGAAACGGTTCTGGATGGCCAACCCTGTTATCGATTAGAACTGCGTCCGAAGCGAAAAGAGAAGGAATTGATTTCGGGAGAGGCTTGGATCGATAAGCATTCGTTTTTCGTCCGCCAAGTTGAGGGCGAAGTAGCAAAGATCCCGTCCTGGTGGCTGAAAAGCGTTCGCGTGAAGCTCGTGTTCGCCGAAATCGAGGGAACTTGGTTGCAGACCAGTATGGAAGCCGTAGCTGATGTACGAATCGTTGGCCCTCACACCTTAAGCTCACGCATTCTGGATTTCCACGGAGAAGCTGAAGTCGCGTCGATTGTTTCCGCGCATTCGCGGACCCGCAAGCAATAGCGCTCGGCGCTCGAATCATCTCGCGAGGTTTAGTACACCTAACCCGATGCTGCACCTGGATCTTTTTACCACGGGTTACAGCATTTTCAATCGATTCTACGAGTGAACGCTTCCGCATCCTTCAGGCTTCCTGCAGTCATATTGCCTTCGCCTCGACCATCGTGCTTCTGAGATTGCTGCCGGCGAAGATGGCGCAGTAGGGTAGAAAGGATCTCCCGCCTACTTATGGAGGCGGGGCTGTCAGACATAGGAGGATGCCACAGAATTGGGGCTAAAGTATTAAGTATTGGAACTAACCTCAGGCGGTTTCATCGGGATCTTTGTGCGCTAAGCAACGCCGAATCAATGGTTTGGATTTGAGATCCCTTGGTTCTCAGTGTCCCGAACCAGGTGCTCTACCAGGCTGAGCCACTCCCCGACTTGTGCAGAGGCGCTTGAGGAGTTGCCGGGCGCCCTTCGCAGGAATCTGCCGACTCGCCGGCAAATGACCGCAAATTATAAATCGCATTCGGCGATACCCTAGTCTTCCTCCTTGCTCGCCTTGCTCGCCCTTCCTCGCGATTCACGAGATATCCGCGTCCCTCGGCGCCAATGCCAATCAGCACGGCGATGCCACCAGCCTTGTTGTCTGAAACCTGCGATACCGCTACGATAGATTTACATCGCGACCTCTCATGAAGACCGCATTCACCGCCAGCCGGCTCTACACTCCCGTCGAAGAGATTCAGAACCCTCTCCTCGTCGTGGAAGACGGGCGTATCTCCGAGATTTCCTCGCGCTCCGCGAAAGACGTCCCCGGCAACACTTCCCTTGTCGACTTCGGCGATGCTGCGCTGGCTCCTGGTTTCGTCGACATTCACATGCACGGTGGCGCCGGCCTGGACGTCATGCGGGCCTCTCCCTCTGAATTGCCGCGACTGAGCGAGTTCCTCACCACTCACGGCGTGACAGGATATTTTGCGACAACCGTCGCGGCGCCGCTCGACGCGACTTGTGCGGCTCTCGGGCGGTTGGCTGACGCGATTGAAGCCGCCGCCACCACAACTAATGACGATCCCGTCCAGGCCCGCCCGCTGGGCATCCATCTCGAAGGACCGTTTCTCAGCCACAAACGCCGCGGCGTGCATCCGCCGGAGAATCTGGTCGCGCCCAGCGTTGCAATCTTCGAACGCCTCTGGCAGGCGGCGCGCGGGCATGTCCGCATGCTGACGATTGCCCCAGAGATTCCCGGCGCCATCGAGGTCATCGCCGAGGCGGCCAAGCGCAAAGTCTGCGTAAGCATCGGGCACTCGGACGCCGAGATGCCAATCGCACAGGCTGCGGTGAAGGCCGGAGCTCGTCACGCGACGCACACCTTCAACGCCATGCGTCCGCTCGACCACCGCGATCCCGGCATCATCGGCGAGGTGCTCAGCGATGACGGCATCAGCGCCGACATCATCGTCGACGGAATTCACGTGGCGCCTGCAGTTGTGAAGGTATTCCTGCAGGCGAAAGGCCGCGACCGCGCGGTACTCATCACCGACGCGATTTCAGCCACCGGCATGCCTGACGGCCGCTACCAGCTCGGACCTATCGAGGTCGATGTAAAGGACGGCAAGTGCACGGCCAATGGCAGCCTCGCCGGCAGCGTGCTCACCATGGATCGTGCCGTGCGCAACGTAACGCAGTTTTCCAACTGGAGTCTGCGGGATGCCGTGCAGGCGGCCACGCTGAATCCTGCGCGTGCCGTGGGATTGTCGCACCATCACGGGGCCTTGGCTCAAGGCGCTGACGCGGATTTCACGGTACTAAGTCCGGCTGGCGATGTGCTTCGGACGATCGTTCGCGGCCGCGCAAACTAAACGCCTCCCGCTTCTTTCAGAAACATTCCTGACCACAGACAATCGCTCGTTCTCGATTGTCTTACCCTTGAGACCTCACGTGCAGGCGCCCAACCGCAATGGCTCCGAAGTCGAACACCTTTACGGCCAGCTCGGCCCGGCGCTGGTCTCTTCGCCCTCTCGATTACCGGTGATCGCGCTCGCGCTCAGGACGCCGTTCACCAGGTCTTTCTCAAAATGATCGAGAAGCCGAATCTGGTCGCGGTCGCCGATAGGAAGGCATATCTTTTCACATGCGTACGCAACGCTATTCTCAACGACGCCAAAACGCGTCAACGCAGCGTAGCGCTCTATGAGGAAGTTGCCTGGTTCGAGCCGCCTCATCGCGACCCGTCGCCGTCGAGTTAAGCGTGCTCCAAAAGGTAATCGCTGACGCGCCACATCAGCTCTCGGACTTGGTTCCAAACCCGAAGCGTATGTTGGACGAGAAGCAGGATTTAAGCGATAGGCTGCGGGAACTGCGTTCCAGCTTGCAGTAAGATCTTAACGCTGGCTAGTTCGGCTTGCGGCGTCTCGCGTCGGCCAGATGATGCAGCAGCATGAGTTCGTCGGCGCGCGAAAGCTGGTCCAGGAATGAGCTTCCGGACTTCGGCATTTCATCGCTTGCCGTCTTCGCCGCGCTCGCCTGCCGCAGTTTGTCGCCGAGTTCCGGTTCGTTGCTCGTTACCTGCGAATAGAACCACAGGAAGTGGCGCATCTGGTCGAGAGCGGAGCGCAGAGTCTCGATCGGCTCGGTCTCGGAAAGCGAGTTGAGCGCTTCCATGAGTTCCGGATCACTCGGAGCCTGCATGGCGGCGCAGTTGAGCTCCTGCTGGATCGTCCGCAGATCTTCGGTGACACGCGCGATTCGGAGATGAAGGTCGTCCATATCCTCGATGGCCATTCTGTTTGCCTACCAAACATCTCATCGACAACGCGCAGCGAACAGATGTCCCACGGGCATGCGCCTTTCGTAATTCCGCTCGTTACTTTGGAGCGATAAAAAGTCACCGCGTCGAAATCCGCGATTGGCGCGGCTTTTCATGCGCGGGCGGAGCGGATCTCTGGCACCGTCACCAGGCGGCTTCCCTGGACGGGATTTTCCACCGCGATCTTTCCCGCGTAGCTCTCGCCCTCGAGCACATTGCCTGGAACCGCAGTGCAGCCCGCCCGGAAGCTTCTTCCCCGAACCAGCCCGCACCAAAGCCCGAACTTCGTGCCCTCGCCCGAGCAGGCTCGTGATCAACCTGTGCCCCATGTAACCGGTCCCGCCAGTCATGAAAAGGCAACGGCCGTGTCCGCCCATCGAAGCCCCCAAGCGATGTTGAGATCCCCCAGAGAGTTACGTCACATTACCCCTTTTCGGATTTCCGGCATTGTAGAGCGAGATCGCCTCATGTGGCGAGGGACGCCTAGGCCGTCGATCGAATGATGCCCAGCGAGCCCCCGGCTCCCCCGTCGCTGCCGCTACGCTCTGATCCTCGCTTTGTGATAAAACCACGCGATGCCGGAAACGCCCCCAGTCAGCCATTCCAGCCACCAACTGGTCCGCGCCATCGGCCGCTGGAGCCTGACCGCGCTGGTGGTGAACTCCGTCATCGGCAGCGGCGTCTTTGGCCTACCCTCCACGGTCGCCGCTTTGGTCGGGAAGTTTAGCCCGATCGCCGTGCTGCTGGCCGGTGCCGGCATGGCCGTAATCTTCGCCTGCTTCGCCGAGGTCGCTTCGCAATTTCAGCAAGCAGGCGGTCCCTACCTCTACACCCGTGTGGCCTTCGGGCGCGGCATGGGCATTCAGATGGCCTGGATGCTCTGTCTTGCGCAAGCGGCAGCTCCAGCGGCCAATGCCAACCTGTTCGTGACTTATCTCGGCGAGTTCTGGCCCCATGCGACCGAACCTCTGCCCCGGACGCTCATCCTCATCGTACTGGTCGGCTTCCTCGCGCTCATCAACGTGCGCGGCGTCCGAGCCGGGACGCAAGTCAGCAATTTCTTCACCGCCGCGAAACTACTCCCGCTCTTTGCCGTCATCGGCATGGGACTCTTCGTATTGCACGGGCATCCTCCCGGAGTTTCTCCACCCGCGCCCGCCGCCGTTACGATCAATCAGTGGATGAAAGGTGTATTGCTTCTGGTCTTCGCCTATGGAGGATTTGAAACCGCGCTGGCCCCGATGGCTGAGGTCAAGGATCCCCGCCGCGATGCTCCCTTCGCCCTGTTTGTCGCCCTCCTGACATGCACGCTTATCTACGCCCTCATCCAGTGGGTGGTCGTAGGCGTTCTTCCCAATGCCGCCCACAGCGAGCGTCCGCTGTCCGACGTGGCACAGATTGCAGTGGGTTCCTTCGGCGCCGGCCTCGTCGCCATCGGCGCGCTAATCTCTTTCTATGGATATCTGAGCGCCAAGATCCTTGCTATGCCGCGCGTAACCTTCGCCTTGGCCGAGCAGGGAGATTTTCCGAACGCCTTCGCCGCCATTCATCCGCGGTTTCACACACCCTACATTTCGATTCTGGTGTTTGCCGCGCTGGTTTTGGGATTCGCGCTCAGTGGAGAATTCAAGTGGAATGTGACCCTCTCCGCCGTGGCTCGCCTGCTCTACTACGGCGTATGCTGCGCCGCGCTTCCCGTGCTTCGGCGCAAGCATCCGGCATCCGGACGCTTCCGCCTGCCCGCCGGAAATCTCTTCGCTTGCCTCGCCGTCCTCATGTGCGCCGCGTTGCTGACTCGAGTCGACTTCGGCCAATCCCTGATTCTGCTGGCCACAATTGCCGTGGGTTTTCTGAATTGGATCCTAGTGCGAAACCGCATCCCCGGGCCGTCAAGCGAAGATCGCAATCCGTTTTGAACGACGTCGTAGAAACGTTGCTCGCAACATCGCTGCGTCGCGCCCTGCGGGACGATGCTCGAGACGATGTTCGAGACGATGTTCGGAACGGTGTTCTGAACAACGTTCGGAACGATTTTTCCGAGCAAGGTGCGGCCCGATGTTCCGGAACTGCCCCGCGAACTACGACCCTGCCCGACTCTGCTCTATCTCCAGCAGCACCTTCTTCCGTTCCATGCCCCACCGGTACCCTCCCATGCTGCCATCCTCGCGAACCACGCGATGGCACGGAATCGCTACCGCCACCGGATTCGTGGCGCAGGCGCGGGCAACGGCCCGTGTGGCGCTCGGTCGTCCAATGCCCTTCGCCACCTGGCTGTAGGACCTCGTGGCCCCGAATGGGATCGATTGCAGATACGCCCACACACGACGCTGAAACGCCGTCGCCAGAATGTCCAGCGGCAACGACGCGTCCAGATCTTTCCCGCGCATGTGCCTGAGCAGCGTGCTCACCCACGATCGCAGCCCGCCTTCATCCACCTTTCGCGCGGCGAACGGAAATTCTCGCTTCAGCCCTTCCATCAGTTCTCCATCCGAGCGCGCAAACTGGATCGCACAAATCCCGCGATCCGTGGCCGCAACCAGCATCCGCCCCAGTGGCGAGTCAGCGCACGTATACCGAATCACCGAGGCAATCGCGCCTCGCCGGTACTTGTCAGGCGTCATGCCCAGCTGCGCCGCGGTCTTTTCGTAGAGACGGCTGCTGGAGCCGTATCCCGCGTCATACATCGCGCGCGTAACCGAATCCCCGGCCTGCAGGTTCCGTTTGAACATTCGCAGCCGGCACGAGTCGGCGTACTCCCTCGGCGTGATGCCCAGCACCGCCTTAAATCGCCGCTGCAAATGGAAAGGGCTCTGGCGGAATTCCTTGCCCAGGCGATCCAGCGTCAGCGGCTCATCGAGATGCTGCTCGATGAAGCGGCAGATCGCCTTTGCCGCGTCCGACTCAGCGTTCCCGCTGAACGCCTTGGGCCGGCATCGCAAACAAGCCCTGTAGCCCGCCTGCTCCGCCGCTTCAGGCTGGAGAAAGAACTGCACATTCTCCCGCCGCGGCCGCCGCGCCGCACACGAAGGCCGGCAGTACACCCCTGTACTCGAAACCGCGAACACGAATTCCCCATCGCGGGCCGCATCGCGCGCCACCACGGCATACCATCGTGGGTCGTCGGCTGCCTCCGCCGGCTCGATCTCTGGTTTGGGTTGACGCCGGGGCATGGCTTTCAGGTTTTCCTCAGTGAGTATGGCATCGCTAGTCATCATAGGGAAAGCGTACGGCGACCGCTCCCCCGCGGACTATCCGAATCTTGCGTCCAAAGCGAAATAAGCGCCGCCTCTTCACACTCCCGCCATTTGCGCCCGCTCTCCGGAACGATTACAGTTCCCGGGAAGCTCTTTCACTCTCTTACTCGAGGATCCAAGGGTTATGAAAAGCACTCGTTTGGCGATTCTGGGCGCTCTCACCTTCGTCGTGCTGGCATCGGCCGCCGCACAGCAGGCGTCGAAGCACATACTTTCCAGCGACGAAGTGAAGAAGGCCGTCCCCGCGGAATACTTCTTCCGCGGCCAGAAAGCGCCAGTGCAGGTTCGCAACGCTGTCGGTTTCCAGTTAGCCGACGGCAAAATGATGCTCGCCGCCCTCGTGGATGCCTCGGGTTACTCGACTGCGATCCAGCAGAAATACCAGGGCTTGCTCATCACCGAAACCAAACTCAACATCGGCGGATCCGAATTGGCTCCGGGTCAATACGGCTTCGGCTTCACTGCCGACAGCAAGGTGTCCCTGATGGACGTCGCCAATAACGACGTACTCTCCGCAGCTTCACAGACCGACGCCGCCCTTCAACATGCAGTTCCACTGAAGCTCGTCGAAGACGGCGCGGGCTACAAGCTCTACGCCGGAAAAAAGTGGGTAGGAATCAAGGTAGAGTAGAGTATCTCTGAGGCCCGGGAAATGTTGCGGCACGAATACATCAACAAGCAGTGGATCGTCTCCCCCAGGGCACGCGTTGTTTATCGTACCGCTGCCGCCTTATCGCATTGCTGATCCCGGTGCTTTGGGTCGCGTTTGGAACTGGAATGCTCGGCCCTCTCCGCCCCATCCTCCGGCCGCTGCCGTTCATTGGAGTGCTCGGGCTGGCTCTCACCGGCCTCGCTAGGGTGGATTTCCTGCTCCGCTTTGACGACTCGCGTCCGCTGCAACAAGGTTTTTGGTTCTGCCGGATGCTCCTCGCACCGCTTGGACCCGCTCTTTACCGCATGCTCGTGTATTCGCGCTCAGAGGTACTCAGGAGTTGCGTGGAGCGCGTACGCGAAGCGTAGGCGGAGAACCGCAGTCCTCCCCTGACAAAGAAAGTGACGATTCACCCGGCTGCGCTTATTCGTGCGATAGCGGCTGGAACGGCCCCAGCACCGTGGTCGTCCCCGCGCGCTTCCGTAACTCGGTGAGCAGGGCGCCGGCGGCATTCTGATAGGTCTTGCTCGGGTCCGAGGAATCGGCCCACACTGCGTCGTAAATGATCTGCGCTGCTTCTTTCAGCTCGATATGCAGCGCCGCTTCGAACACATCCAGCCGTTCCTGCAGGCGCTCGTAGCAGGCGTTGCAGATTTCCGCGTTCGCTGGTTCTCCCGAATGGTGCTCCACGAACTTGCAGATTGCTTCCTGCGTGTTCACCACTTCGGCATGCGCCTCCAATAGCTGCGACTTGAATTGACGAAGAAATTCTTCGCGCTCCTGCTCCACTACGGTCGTGTCCGGAACAGGTTCGGCGACGGCCTGCGCCACCCTGGGCGGCACTTTGGGTGCAACTGGTGGAACGCGCTCACGGTGCTTGCAGGTCGGACAGACATCAAGATCGGCCGCATAGTACAGATGGCATTTTGCGCACGGCAACCCGTAGCCCGATACCGGGCGAGGCGCATCCTCCGTGGAACTGGTTGTGCCCGAGACTCCGCGGCGCGCGCCCGATTCCTTCGCCATCGCCGCTTTCACGACAGCGCTGACGGTATCTTGTTGGGTTCGAGTTGCGTTCGTCGCCATCGGAAGTCTCCCCTGTCGGTATTCTGTGCTCGAGGGGGCTCGAGCTCGACTCTAGTCTCTAGTTTAAGGATTGCCTGACGCTTCGCCTAAGCACCTTGGTACATCCTCCCGCATGTCCGGGCGGTCCAACCTTTGGCGCGAATCTGTGCTCGAGGTCGCCTGCCTTACCGCGAACTCGACTCCTTCATCAGCTTGAGAAGTTCTTCGCGGCGCGCCCGGTAGAGCGTCCGCTGCGGATCGAGACGGGAGGCCACCTCGAGTTCCGACAACGCTTCCTGGTACCGATCCATGCTCATCAGACAGGCCGCCAGCGAGTAATGATTGTCCGCCGAAGCGTTGATTCGCAGCGCCTCGCGAAATTCCTTCTCCGCCGCATGCAGTTGTTCCTGCTGGAACAACACCGTCCCTAGCAGATGATGGGCGATTTCAGAATCGGGATTGAGGGAGATCGCCAGCCGCAGTTCGCGCATAGCCTCATCCGGTTTGTTGTCGAGCAGCAGTGCCTGGCCCAGGATGCGGTGCTCTGTGGACCCAGTCGGATTCTGCTGCAGCGCCAGCCGCAATTCGTCCACGGCTCCGTCATAGTTCCTCTTCGCCATGTAGGCGCTGGCCAGACACGCATGTCCCTGCTGCCACTCCGGATGCTCGCGGTAGAGCGCGTGCAGTTCTTCGATCGCCGAGTCGAAGTTGCCTTGATCGCAGTAGGTGTTGCCCAGATTGTTACGCACCGAGGCTTCGCCGGGCGCGATCCGCTTGGCTTCGCGATACTCTGCCACCGCCTGCTTCAGGTTCCCTTCTTCGTGCAGCACCAATCCCAGGTTGGAGTGAGCCTCCCAGAACGTAGGCCGCAGGTGAATCGCCTGCTCATAGGCCGCGATGGCGCGAGGCAGATTTCCATCCGCGTGCTGCGCGATGCCCAGGTCGTAGTAGGTGTCCGCGTTCCGTGGGTCGCGGGCTAGCGACTCGGCATAGGCATGAACCGCCGCCCGGTACTGTCCAATCGAGTATTGCCCGAGACCAAGATATTGATAGGCCTCGGCGTTCCTGGGATCGATGCTCAGCGCGGTGCGTGCCTCGGCGATCGCATTCGGACCATCATCCAGCCGGTAGAAAAGATAAGCCAAAGCTCCGTGGTTCTCTGCAAGATCGGGCATGATCCGTGTCGCCTGTGCCAGTTCGTCGTAGGCCTCATCCCACTGCTCCTGCTGCCGGTAGATCACACCTAGGGCGAAGTGCAGCGCCGAATTCTGTGCGTCAGTCGCCAAAACTTCGCGAAGATCGCCTTCCGCTTCGTGGAAGTGTTGCTGACGGGTTTCAGACGCCGCCTTCAGCAGAGCGTCCGGAACGGGAGGGCCCACCCTCGCGGATTGAGCATTCCCCGATTTCAGTACGCCCATCAAGTCCTGATTGGCTCCCGCCGACTCCATCTGACGTAGTTCTTTCCTCGTCGGTAGCGTAGCCAAGCCGCGCGCTCCCACCAGGCTGGCAAGCCGGCTGCTGGGAACTCCCCCGATCAGCCAGGCTGCGAGTTGCGTAGTGTTTACGGGCTGCTCCGCGGAAGGCAGAATATCGGTGGGTTGATTGTCATCGGAACGCGCGGCAGCCGAGGCCACCAGACTCAATAGCAGAAGAAATCCTAAAGCCTTCACTTTCACCGTACTCCCCAACGCGTGGATTGGCTTGCTGGTGGCGGCC
>Ga0073928_10006902_pt1 | contig 15028 bp, 11 predicted proteins | sample PaiPotPPA55metaG_FD_76969 | JGI IMG/M metagenome (GOLD analysis project Ga0073928, IMG submission 76969) | Iron sulfur acid spring bacterial and archeal communities from Banff, Canada, to study Microbial Dark Matter (Phase II) - Paint Pots PPA... ... | reverse complement strand
TCCGCCTTGAGGTCGCTCGGTACGGCGATTCGACTAAATCATGAAGCTCCGAGCTTGTTGCCAGCCGCTAAGTCTAATCAATCCAATCGCTTATGGATTTCGCGACAGAAACTAGCTAGCTAGGTGCGCATCGGTCCGCCGCTGGATGATGAAGACGACTACGCGCTGCAGGTGTGGGGGTGGACCGATCCGGCAGCAGTTGGGCGAGCCGGTGGCGGACGGGCGGGCGTTGGAGGGCGTGGCGGGGTTTGATAGGGGCAGGTGCGGCGCTATACCTAAAGATAGAGCCGCTGCCGCACTGCATAATTTGCCCGGGTTCTGGGACCGCTTCATGGCGGATGAGTCCGCACGCGAAGGAAACGTCCGAAAGCTCAACTATATCGCTTCCGGGCGAAAACACTCAATGCGACGGGCCTACCTGTCCCGCTTGCCACTATTGCAACTGCGGCACATAAGCTGAGCATTCCGCAGGGAGGTCGAACCGCCCTTGGCGTGGGCGAGGATGTGGTCGACGGTGAAGTTCTCCCAGGTCAGCTGCTTTCCGCAGGGGTGCCCAGGCCGGCCCGGGCAGGTCTTCCTTTCGTCGTTGTTCCACAGCAGGCGGCGCTGTTCTGGTGTGAATGTCCGCTTTTCGTCCTTGCGTTCAAACAAGCTGATTAGCAAGCCCCGCAAGATCTCCGCCCGACGTTCTCGGTTCGCTGAGCTATCCGTGTCGCCTTGAACCGTGAGCAGGTAATCCGCATACAGTCGCTGGCCAGACTTGGCCGGCCTTGCCTTCCGGAGCTGATCCCGAAGCTCGTCGACGCTGTTTGACAGGCGCTTCATCAGCAGCACCGCCGTCTTGTTTCGCTTCCTGTCGGTCAGCACGAAATGGTGGCTGCGCATCTCCCAGACGATCATGAAAAGGCTGTAGAAATCGGCGCTATTTCTAAAGCGGGTTGTCTTCAAATCCGGAAACATCCGCCGCACCAAGTTCATCGTCGCCGTGCACTCTCGAGACAGCCTGCCAAGGGTGTTCAAATTGACGGACTCATTGCCAATCGCCCGATCCAACGAGGTTTTCTTGTTGATGATGCCCCCGTGATGGATGGACATGAGCAACTCGGACACCAGCTCTGTTCCCTTCATGCGGTCGATCTGGGTCTCGGATAGGATCTGCTGATTGACGAAGTACCTTTGGAATTTAGCGACGAGTCCGTTTGCAGCCTTCAGAAAAGGGCTTTTGTAGAAGCGCGCGTTTCGCTTCTCACCGGAAGTGAGCGGTTTACCAGTTGAGTTTATACGCACGAAGAGATCGACAATCTCGGCAAGATCTCCGGTGACCTCTGCGGTTTGCACTTTGTAGGTGAGAAACGCGTCGTACAGTTCGGGGTGCCTGGCGCGGAGCGATTTCCAGTCGTAGCGATTGACGTCGCCGTCGAGGCCCAATTTGGCCTCGAACGCACGCCTACTGAACCGCCCCTGCCGGGTAAACATCAGGATTGTTTCGAGCCTCTGTTTGCCGTCGACAACGTCGTACACGACGCCTCCCTTTTGCAGGCGCTGGTAAAGGAAGACGCTGGGCAGTGGGTACTTAGCGGTTATTGATTGAATCAGCCGCTGCCGGTCAGCGCGGGACCAGACGGATCTTCGCTGGAATCCGGGATTTAGGTTGATCTGACCGTTCTTGAACAGTAGCAAGAAGTCGTTGATCGTGCGCTCGCCGTATGACGTCTGCAAGAACATAATCGGACCCTCGAAAGACAGTTTATAGCGTATTGCGCCTATGAAGCACAATGGAGCCCGAAAGTCGGATGAACGCGTACTGCTTGGAATAGTAAGGCAATGGTTTACTCCACACCTATTTTACACCTGAAGGCCACGGGGCGCCCGTTTTGCGAGCAGTACGCTTACACCAACTCCCGCAAATCCGCCACCCAATAATCCGGCGACCACTTGGCCAACTCGTCCACCTTGCCGTAACCGTAGCGCACGGCGCAGGTGCGGACGCCGGCGCGGCGGCCGGCTTCCATGTCGGCGGGGGAGTCGCCGACGAACAGGCAGTCTTCGGGGGGAGCGCCGAGCGCGCTAAGCGCCGCCAGCAGCACGTCCGGCGCGGGCTTGTGCGGGAAACCGTCGGTGCCTTGCACGTGATCGAAGTAGCGCAGCAGGCCGAATTGCTCGAGCACCGCGCGGGTGGTGGGTGTGCCTTTGGTGGTGGCGGTGGATTTGCGCCCGCCCAGCGCGGCCAGAGCCTCGGCCACACCCGGATACGGCTTGGTGGCGCGATGGCCGCGGGCGGGATACACCGCGCGATAGTGCTGGATCAGGCCATCGATCTCGGCCGGCGAGTGCGACGGAAAAAGATCCTGAAACAGATCGATCAGGTGCAGGCCGATGAAGCCCTTCAGGTACGCGTCGGTCGGGTCTTTCGCGGTTTGCTTGCCTGCCAGCACTTCCAGCACGGCGCCGCAAATGTCGCCGGCACTGTCCAGAAGCGTGCCGTCGATATCGAACAGATAGACGGGAAAGCGCGGGATCACGCCGGCTGCGGCCGCTCGCCTTCCGAGAGGCCCGGAAGGCGGCGCGCGGGCTCAGGGCGCAGCACCTGCTGGGTGTGATCGCCGGAATCCTTGGGCGGCAGCGTACTCATGGGCGGCAGTGTCCCGCCCTTGATGATCTGCATCACTTCGTTGCCGTCCAGGATCTCGCGCTCCAGCAGCGTCTCGGCGATGCGCACCAGCGCGTCGGAATTCTCTTCGATGATTTTAACCGCCGTGTCATAGCCATTCTGGACCAGCTTCTTCACCTGCTCATCGATGCGGATGGCAGTCTCTTCGCTGTAATCGCGGTGCTGGGCGATCTCGCGGCCCAGGAAGATCTGCTCTTCCTTTTTGCCGAAGCTCAACGGACCGAGATCGCTCATGCCCCACTCGCACACCATCTTGCGCGCGAGTTCGGTGGCGCGCTCGATGTCGTTGCCGGCGCCGGTGGTCATGTGGTGCATGTAGCGCTCTTCGGCGATGCGGCCGCCCATCAGGATGGCGAGCTGGGCTTCCAGGTAATCCTTGTCGTAGGAGTGCTTGTCGTCGATGGGCAACTGCATGGTGAGGCCCAGCGCGAGGCCGCGCGGGATAATGGTCACCTTGTGCAGGGGATCGGCGTTGGGGAGCTCGGCGGCGACCAGCGCGTGGCCGGCCTCGTGATATGCGGTGTTGCGCTTCTCGGCGTCGCTCAGAATGAGCGACTTGCGCTCGGCGCCCATGAGGATCTTGTCTTTGGCCAGCTCGAAGTCTATCATCATGACGACCTTGCGGTTTTGCCGCGCTGCGTTCAGAGCGGATTCGTTGACCAGGTTGGCCAGATCCGCGCCCGCCAAGCCCGGCGTACCGCGCGCCAAGACGGACAAATCGACGTTATCGCCCAGCGGAATTTTCTTGGTATGTACGCGCAGGATTGCCTCGCGGCCGCCGACGTCGGGACGGCCCACGACCACGCGCCGATCGAAACGCCCCGGCCGCAGCAGCGCCGGATCGAGCACGTCGGGGCGATTGGTGGCGGCCACCAGGATCACGCCTTCGTTTGATTCAAAGCCATCCATTTCGACCAGCAACTGATTGAGCGTTTGCTCACGCTCGTCGTGCCCGCCGCCCAAACCCGCGCCACGATGGCGGCCCACGGCGTCGATTTCATCGATGAAGATGATGCACGGCGCGTTCTTCTTTCCTTGCTCAAACAGGTCGCGCACGCGGCTGGCGCCCACGCCGACGAACATCTCGACGAAATCGGAACCGGAAATGGAGAAGAACGGCACACTGGCTTCGCCGGCGATGGCGCGCGCCAGCAGCGTTTTGCCGGTGCCTGGAGGTCCAATCAGCAGCACGCCCTTCGGAATGCGTCCGCCGAGCTTCTGAAACTTGCCCGGCTCGCGCAGAAATTCGATAATCTCCTGCAACTCTTCCTTGGCCTCTTCGACGCCGGCGACATCCTTGAATGTCACCTTCTTCTGCTGCGTCGAGTGCAGCCTGGCGCGGCTCTTGCCGAAGCTCAGCGCCTTGTTGCCGCCGCTTTGCATCTGCCGCATCATGAAGATCCAGAATGCCAGCAGCAGGATGAAGGGCGAAGCCTGCACCAGCAGCGAGAACCACGGGTTAGAATTGGAATCCTTGATTTCGACCTTGACGCCGTTCTGCTGCAGCAGGTCGTAGATGGCCGGATAGTTGGTCGGGATCAGCGTGCGCAGGCCCTTCTCGCCGCCTGCATAGTTGCCATGTACCTCGTTGCCGGCGATGGTCACGTCGGCGACCTTCTTCTCCTTGACCTTCTCGAGGAAGTCGGTGAAGGCGATCTGCTCCTCGCTCCGGCCACGGCCGGTGCGCACTACGGTCCACAGAAGGACCGCTACGCAGATCAGAACCACCCAAAAAATTGCCGTCTTGATATTAGAATTCACCGATACCTCCGCAGCATACCTGATACATCCCCACTAAGACTATAGACGCAACAGGCATGGCAACTGATTCCATGAAACGCTCAAGCCCCCGATTCGCGAATCGACAGGAGCCGCCGCGCTTCCGTTCCGGCCACGAGCCCGGCTGCCGGCCCGAAACGCCGCGCCCACAGGATCGCGTCGCCGCTGACGACGATGGGCCAATGCCGGCGTTCCCACAGCGGCACGCGCGCTTCGTGAAACAACGTTTTGATCTTCTCGGCGCTCGCGTGTCCCGCGGGTTGGTACTGATCACCCGGCCTCCAGTTTCGGACTTCGAGCGGCCCGGAAACCCGGTCCCAGTCCAAACACCCCATGTCTTTATTATATACGCAGTCTGACGTTTCGGTTACCTTTGTATTTTCAGATAGTTCCGTCAGGATAACCAAATTCTCACCAGGCAACTTAACGGCGCCGGGAACCGGCAGGGGCAAACGGTAGTTGCGTTGTTCGAGGTTGTCGGCCGCGGGCGGCGCAATGCGCAGCCATTCGAAGGAGCGAAAGATATCGAGGCCGGGGATCTGGAGGCGCCCGTGGCCCTCCGCCGCAGCGGCCAGGTCGAGGACGCCCGCCAAGTGCTCGAAGCCAATGCCGCGCAGATCGCCCTTGGCGATTTCGACCGCCCGGCGAATGAGGCGGCGCGCGACGGCCAGCGGCAGGCCGGCCAGCGCCGGGGTACGGAGAAGTACAGCGGGACCTTCGATTGTAAGGTGAATTGGTACCAGGCGGGCTAGTTCCGCCGCCCAGTAGGCTTCCTCGGCTTGTGCCCAATCGGCGGTGTGGGCCAGGGTTGCGGTGATGGCCGGATTCCAATCGCGGGCGAGTTGCGGCAGCAATTCGTGGCGGATGCGGTTGCGAGCGAACTCGCGACTGGCGTTGGTGGAGTCGGTGCGCCAGGCGATGCCGCGCTCGCGCAGATACTGTTCGACTTCGGTGCGTTCGATCGCGAGCAGCGGGCGCACAATGCCGTCTTCAGTGACGGGGCGGATGCCTGCGAGACCGGCAGTGCCCGAGCCGCGCAGGAAGCGGAAGAGGACAGTTTCGGCCTGATCGGAGCGGGTGTGGCCTACGGCGACCCGGTCGAGCGCGCCCTTGGCTAGGAACCGGCCGAAGAATTCGATGCGTGCGGCGCGGGCGGCCTGCTCGAGGTTTTCGCCGGTGTCGCGGCAGCGGGCGGCGACGTCGGTCTCGCCCAATTCGAACGGCAGGCCGAAGGACGCGGCGAGATCGCGTACGAATGCGGCGTCGGCGCGCGACTCTTCGCCGCGGAGTTTGTGGTCGAGGTGGAGGACGGTCAGGCGCAGGTTCCAGCGCGGTTCGAGCGTGCGCAACAAGTGCAACAAGCAGACGGAATCCGCTCCGCCGGAGACCGCCACGCCCACGCGGTGGCCCCGCTGGAACATACTATATCGGGTGATGATTTGAGCCACTCGCTCGAGCATTTCTGACTGATATCCATATTCTAAGCCTGGTGCGCCATGCTACCCCGTGCATAAGCGATGCGCGGGCAAGAGTGCCCGCGAGCAGGCAGGAGTGCCTGCGCCACGACTGAAACATGATATCGTGATGATCGCCGCTTGACTGATATCCATATTCTAAGCTTGGACGCCGGCACTTCCTCTGTCCGCACTTTGCTGTTTGACGGGGCAGGCCGGGAGTTGGATGGCTTCGGCGCGCAGATTCCCTATCAAGTTGTCACCACTGCCGATGGCGGTGTGGAAGTGGATGCCGATGAGCTGAGCGGCTTGGCGGTGCGCAGCCTGTCGGAGATTCACGCGCAGATTCGCGCGGCGGGTGGTCCGCGGCCTGCGGCGGTGGCGTTCGATGCCTTTTGGCACAACGTGCTCGGCGTGGGTGCGGACGGGCGGCCGACTACGCCGGTGATTCACCTGTTCGATACGCGCAGTGCCGGCGCCGCGCGCACGCTCGCCGAGCGCATCGGCAACCGCGAGCAACATGCGCGCACCGGATGCGTGCTGCACGCGAGCTACCTGCCGGCCAAGCTGCTGTGGCTTTCGGAGGCAAACCCAGCGGCATTTCGCGCCACGCGGCGATGGATGTCATTCGGCGAGTATTTCTTCCTGAAGCTGTTCGGCAACGCGGTGGCGTCGACTTCGATGGTTTCCGGCTCCGGGCTGTGGGACCAGAATCGGAACGACTACGACGATGCCATCCTGGGCGCGCTGCCGGTCGAGCGGACGCAGTTCTGCGACACTGCGGCGCTGGATGCGCCGCAAGCGGATCTGCGCGCCGAATACGCCGCGATGTGGCCGGAATTCCGCGCGATTCCGTGGTATCCGGCGTTGGGCGACGGCGCCTGCAACAACATCGGCAGCGGCTGCGTCGCGCCCGACAGGTTTGCGTTGATGGTCGGCACCAGCGGCGCCATGCGCGCGGTTTCGGACGCGGAGCGCATCACGATTCCCGAGGGGCTATGGTGCTACCGCGTGGACCGGCGGCGCTTCGTACTGGGAGGGGCGCTTTCGAATGGCGGCGGCGTGTTCGCCTGGATGGAACGCAACCTGGCGCTGCCGCCCGCGTCGGAAATTGAGGACGCGTTGGCCGCGATGGAGCCGGGGGCGCACGGCCTGACGGTGCTGCCGCTATTCGCCGGCGAGCGTTCGCCGGGCTGGCGCGCCGCTGCGCGGGCTGCGATCACGGGCTTGAGCGCGCACACCAGTGCGATCGAGATTCTGCGCGCGTCGCTGGAATCCGTGGCGCTGCGCTTCCGCAATATTTACGACATCATGGAGCGGCAGTTCGGTGCGCCGGCCGAGGTGATCGCGTCGGGGGGGGCGCTGTTGCATTCGCCGGCCTGGACGCAGATGATGGCCGACGCACTGGGCCGGCCCGTGACGTTGTGCATCGAGAAGGAAGCGACGGGGCGCGGCGCCGCGTTGCTGGCGATGGAGCGGCTGGGCGCGATCTCCAGCGCGCGCGATGTGGCGGCGCGCATGGGCGCGGTGTTCGAACCGGTGGCCGCGCATCATGAAATCTACGAGCGCGAGCTGGCCGCGCAGCGCCGGCTGTATGCCAAACTATTCGAGGAGGTCTAAACGTTGATGAACGATGTGCGCGAGCGCGCCGCGAAGATCCGGCTGCTACTGATGGATGTAGACGGCGTGATGACTGATGGCAAGCTCTACTGCGTGCCGGACGCCGCGGGCAAAATGGTCGAGACCAAGGGATTCGATACGCAGGACGGCATCAGTTTGCAGTGGATGAGTTGGCACGGCATCGAGACCGGGCTGATCAGCGGGCGCGATTCGCCGGCCACCGTGGAGCGCGCCAGGCAATGCGCGATGAAGTACGTCTATCAGGGCCACATCGAGAAGATCCCGATTCTCGAGGAGATCATGCGCGATGCGGGCGTGACGAAGGAGCAGGTGGCGTACATTGGCGACGATCTGACGGACGTGGTGATCATGCACCGCGTGGGGCTGGCCATCGCGCCGGCGAACGCGCGGCCGGAAGTGAAGGCGCAGGCGCATTATGTCACGGCGGCAGCGGGGGGGGTGGGCGCCGTGCGCGAAGTGGTGGAGCTGATCATGGGCGCGCAGGGGTTGTGGGAGGAGATTCTGCGCAAGTACGAGGCGGTCGGGTAGGGTTACTGGCCCGCGCCGGGAGGCCGCTGGAGCGCTTCGATGTCGGCCAAGTCTTTCGTCCGGCCGGCCGCTCGCTTGTTGACGAGCAGGGCTTCGCGGCCGATGAAGGACACGGGCACGCCGCCGTAATTGCCTGGTGATCGGGAGTCCTATGCGGCTTCCCAGGTCAGGCCGGAGATGGACGCCATGAGGTGGACCTGCGTGTTTTCGGAAGGGATCTCCTTATCCGCAGCCGAGGCGCGTTCGAGGTTTTCGGCTGTCGGGCGAAGAAGGATATCGAAGCCGGCGGTAGATCGCGGCGATCCGTGAAACGCGACTGCATATCCGCCCACGATCACGTAGTCGACGCCCTTCTCGTTCAACAGCGCGCAGAGATCTGCGAAATCCGTGCGAATGCCGTTTCCGGAGAGCACCGCAAACTCCCGCCGCAAGCGGTCCACTTCCGCGAGGCGCTCCTCGGGAGGGCGGGTCAGCCAGTACTCCAGCCATTCATTGCGGGCCTGCTGTTCCTCGAAGGTCGTCAAGCTGACAACTCGCTCCATGCTGTTTTGACTTTAGCACGGGCCGGCGGGCGCGCGGCGCGCGGCGCGCGATTTGGTAAACTAGGAATGTTCCTTGCGGCGGCTTTAGCTCAGGTGGTAGAGCGTCGGATTGTGGTTCCGAAAGTCGTGGGTTCGAATCCCACAAGCCGCCCCACATAACTTGTTATTATCAAAGATTTGAACTGTTGAAAACGACAAATATGCCGTCGCGTGCCTCTCGCGTGTGGCACTTGCCTTGCCAAGTACGGTGGCCTACCCGCACACGACTGGCATCAGACCGGCCTACATTCTGCTGAGAATCGGCCCTCGGCGGGTTCGGCTGCCCATTCGCGCCGGGGGCCAAGGACGCTAGGCCAGCCGCTTCTCCAAGCACTTCTCCGAGCTCAGGGCACCTGAACGGCCGGAGGCTAAACCGTCGCGAGCCGGTAGAAGGCGACGTCCACTTTTGGGGCAATAGGCTGGTACGATAGACAATTCATGGACTCGACGCTCCACGGCAATGCAGAACGGAGCCCATCGGAGATCCGGGACCAGAGCCAGCACGGGGGCAGGAAAGTGGATGTGTATTTTTCAGCCGACGTGGAGACCGACGGGCCGATTCCCGGACCGTTTTCGATGCTCTCCCTTGCCATCGTGTATGCGGGTTCTTTCGATGGGTCCAATTTCCAACGACCGCTCAATTATGACGCGAGGCTCTACAAAGAGCTGAAGCCGATTTCCGACGACTACGAGCCTGAAGCCTTGCGCGTTAACGGCCTTGATCGACGACGGCTATGCTTGGAGGGAGAACTTCCGGAAATGGCGATGACCGAGGTGTCCCAGTGGGTGAAGAGAGTGGCTGGAGACGCCCAACCGGTTTTGGTTGCCTATCCGCTCAGCTTTGATTGGACTTGGCTGTATTGGTACTTCATTCGTTTCTCCGCTGAGGGATCTCCATTCGATCATTCGAGGTGTTTCGACATTAAGACCGCGCTCGCCGTCAAAGCCGGCATACCCATCTCGGAAGCCAGTCGTTCGCGCATTATTCCGCTGCTGCGCTCGAGGCACCCGCACACGCACCATGCAGTAGACGACGCGATCGCCCAAGCCGAAATATTTGCGAACATCTTCGAGTGGGAGGGACGTTATGGGCGAACTCGCTGATCGCCGGCTTCAGACAAGGGGACGGCTCGCTCAACTGCGGGAGGAACTGAAGGAGGCGGAAGAACTGGCTGACGGAAAGGCATGCGTATATGCAACCGGGTCGTTCGGACGATGCGAGGCCAGTGCGCACAGCGATCTGGATCTCTTTATTCTCGGGAAGCAAAACGGCAAGGTCGGACGAGATGGCATGGAAGGAAGTCTCTTAAGAGGACTCGATGAAATCTGTATCAAGGCCGACCTCATCGAGGTTACCCGCAAACTGGGAATCCCAGAGTTCTCTGGCGACTGTCGTTATCTCACCCATTACTCCGTCCACGAATTCACAAAGGCTCTCGGAACGCCGGAGGACGATGTTACAAACACATTTACGGCCCGCCTTCTCCTTCTTCTGGAGAGCCGCCCGCTCGTCGGACCGACAGTATATCAGGAAAACATAGAGGAAGTCGTTACCCAGTACTGGAGGGATTACGGGGATCACAAAACGGACTTCATGCCCGCGTTCCTCGCCAACGATATCCTTCGGTTGTGGAGGACTTTCTGTGTCAACTACGAAGCCCGAACGGAACGGGTACCCGACAAACAAAAGGCCAAGGGCAAGCTGAAGAATTACAAGCTCAAGCACAGCCGGCTGCTAACATGCTACTCAGCTCTTCTTTACGTCCTGGCCATCTATGACCGGCAGGGTACTGTGTCCCCTTCAGACGCCGTAGCAATGATCGCCCTGACGCCGACGGAACGACTAGAGTGGATTCTCCGCCAGCCTGATCTATCTCGCGCTCACGTCCAGGTAACCGACCTTCTTGCTCAATATGAGGTTTTCCTGGAAACGACGAACAACGAAGAAGACGAACTTGTGCGCAGATTCATGGATAAGTCAATGAGCCAGTCCTACATGAAGGATGCCTATAAGTTTGGTGACATCGTGTTTCAGGTCTTAACAAGCATTGGCGGCGATAACCGATTCTACCGTCTCCTGGTTGTGTAGGGCACGGTTGAGTACTCCCAAGCCGAGTGCTAAGGAACTCGCTTATCCGGAAGCCCTCGGCGGCTTTCTTGAGCGCGACATTCAAACCGGCCGCCACTAGGTCGAGGTCACGGCTTAGATAACCGCACTGCCGGGCTTAGTGAGGTTATGGAGATGCCGAAGATCATTAAGACCGTATTCATCAGCTACCGCCGGCAAGACGTTGGTTGGGCGGAGCTGGTCTTCCAATCCCTCAAAGGGCCGGCAGGGAGTCCACCAGGTGGTCTAGTTCCTCCACTCGAAGTGCAGAGAGGTCCACGACAGAAATGTCGAAATGTCGCAGACGCGCCAATGCAAAATTAAAATCTCCCTTTGCGATGGCGCCAGAAGAAAATCCAATTCGTCTCACTAGAAAACTCCGTAATCAATTGTCAATCTGCGGAGCTGGCCGTCATCCCCGAAGAAGACGCTCCGCAATGCGGATTGAAACGCATGACTTATGTCCCGGATTTCGCTCCACACTGGCGAACTCGGCATGTCGGCCTCAGTCAATCGCTTGAGGGCATCCCTCTTTTGCTGATCGTCCAGGATGGCAAGGAAGTGATCGTAACTATCGAATAGCTTGCGCTGCGTAACTCTGTCGATGGAAGGTCTAGGCGCGGCTCTAGCCAGCAACTCAGGCGAGCATTTCAAATAGCAGCCCAGTCGGCGCCGGGTTCGCGCTCAAGTCGGGCGACCCAACTCTCACCGGCCTGGCTTCCCATATCAGTAGAATTTAGAATGAGCACACCTCGAATCGCGGTAATGATCTGGTGCCTTCATCGGCGCTCCGGAGAGGAGTCTAACGGATATGGTAACCACAATTGCCGAACTGCGGTCGCCGTGCCTTAGCGCCCCCCAATCGCCCACAAAAACTTCCCCGTCCGCAAATAAATCCGCCCCTCCGAAATCGCCGGCGAGCTCAGCGTATAATCGTCCAGATCATTCTGCGCCAGCACCTCAAACCGCGGCCCCGCCTTCACGACCGTCGTCAATCCGTCTTCATTGGTCAGATAAATCCGCCCGTCCGCCAACACCGGCGACGAGCTGTACACCGCCGGCTTGATCCGCTGCCCCCCCCAAATCTCCGCGCCCGTGCGCGCGTCCAAACACCACATAATGCCATGATCGTTCACTGTATAAAAGTACTTGCCATCCGTCACCGGCGTCGGCACATCCGGCCCATTCGCAAACGACCACAGCTTGTGCGACTGTGATACATCTCCCTGCCCCCCCCCGCGAAACGCAATCAGCGGACGCACCCGCGTCGGCGCATACACCACATCGTCATACACCACCGGCGACGCCACCACCCGATAATTCTCGTGCTTATCCGGATTGAAACCCGTGCCGCGCCAAACTTCCTTGCCCGTCGCCGGATCGTGCGCCGTGATGCAATCGCCGCCCGTAATCACGACCTCCACGCGATCGCCATACCGCAGCAGCGCCGGCGTCGTGTAGGCATCCGGCGACTCCCGCACCGCATCCGTCGGCCGCACCACCCGCCACACTGTCTTGCCGGTCTTCTTATCGATGCGCAAGATATACGACCCATCGTGCGTGTGCGTCCCGTGCAGCACCTGCACATACAGCGAATCCTCGTACAACAGGGGCGACGACGCATACCCCCAGTTCAGCCCAAACTTGCCGTAGTCTTTCTGGATGTCGCGCATCCACAATTCATTGCCGTCGAAATCGAACCCCTTCAGCACGCCCGTCCCGGTGATCGCCCAGACGTTCTTCCCATCCGTGACCGGCGATGGCGACGACATGTTCTGCTTGTTGATCTTGTAATTCCCCGCCGCCAGCCGCTTCTTCCAGATCACCGTGCCCTTGGCTTTGTCGACGCACCACAACTCCAGATCGTCACCCTCCGCGACATTCAGGAAAATGCGGTTCCCCCAGATGATGGGCGTCGCGCCCGACCGCCCCGGCATCTCGAGCTTCCACGCGATGTTTTCGGTCGTGCTCCAGTGCAGTGGCAGCCCTGTCTCGCCGCTGATCCCGTTCAACGAGGGCCCGCGCCACTGCGGCCAATCCTCTCCCCACGCCGCCAACGCCAGTAGAAGCAAGCCAAGGATACGCACATCGAGCAGCATATCACTTAACCCGTGGCGCACGCACCCTTGCGTGCCGCGTCGCCACTCCTGGCGACGCCCGCTATTTGGTGTTATTGACCAGCACCACGACCCCGCCAGAAGTGTCTGGCGCCACGTTGTCAGGTATCCCCGCGGTGGGAGACTGCCCGTGCAGATTTTCGACCAGGGCGCTGCCCGGGGAGGGGCCGCTGCCGAGAACGGGGCGGCGTACGTCGCGCCGCCTTGGCCTAAATATATCTCAAGAGTGTCCGCTTCCAGCAGGGCGATGTCCGGGATGCCGTCTCCGTTGAGATCTGCCACCAGGTTGGTCCCTGCGGCCCGACTGGGCCGGCCAGGTCCACTTGCGGTTTTCAGTCTAGCCCGCGTGGTGTCGTATTTTGCAACAGTGCAAGATGACGGTATCTCTACAATATGGATACCTCGGCTCAGTGAAAAAACAGGTGCCGCGGTACTATAACCGCACAACCAGAGAATATCTCGACGTCCGGTCAGCTCTAAGCTACGCTAGACTAGAACACCGCCCGAAGGAGAATCGCCCATGAAACATTTCCTGAAATTCTGCGTGCTTCTGCTGTTAGCTGTCGCCTCGCCCGCCCAGACTTACACGACTCTAGCGAGCTGCGTCTATGCTACCGGATCGGACCCTATCGGAGGCCTTGTTCAAGGCTTCGATGGCAACCTCTACGGAACCGCTTTCCAGGGCGGCAATGTCGACAGCGGCACCGTCTATAAAGTTACCCTCGATGGTACCTTCACGGTTGTCTATTACTTCAGCACGCCCGGACCCAACAGACCACTTGCCACTCTGGTTCAGGGTACGGACGGAAAACTGTACGGAACCACTTATCAGGGCATCGGCACCGGATGCGGCGGCTACGGCTGCGGTACCGTGTTTTCGGTTGCTCCGGGAGGCGTCTTCAATGTGCTTCACAATCTCTCGGACGCGGAGGGTGAAGTGCCGCTATCGCTGGTCCAGGCCGCCCGCGGTGATCTATACGGAGTGGCCAGGCAGGGGGGTACGTCGTCGTCCTGCCAGTTCGGCTGCGGCACTATCTTCAAAATCACACCAAGTGGAGCTCTCACGATCGTTCACAACTTCGACCAGGCCGATGGCGACAGTCCTATCGGTGCTCTCGTCCAGGGCTTCAACGGGGAACTCCTCGGCGTAACCAATTATGGCGGCGCCGGGTCTAACTTCGGCACCATCTTCCAATTGGGCGCCGGAGGTGCCCTCCAAACGCTCAACAGTTTCGGCTCTGCTCGGCAATCCTATCCAGCCGCCGGGCTAGTCCAAGCCTCCGATGGCCACTACTATGGCACCACTGAAGGCTGCGGCGCAGGTTCCTGTGGAACTGTCTTCAAAATCACGCCTGGCGGCACGCTGACCACGATCTACGCTTTTCAGTCGAGCAACGGCGCCAACCCAAACTCCGCTCTGGTCGAGGCCACCGACGGCAATCTTTATGGCACCACTCTGAACGGCGGCGCCAGCGGCTGCTGGTTCAACGGCTGCGGCACGATTTTCAAAATTACCCCCTCCGGCGTGCTGACCACGTTATATAGCTTCAATACCGCCGTCTATCCTACGCAAATGATTCAGGCTACGGACGGCAACCTATACGGCGTTACCTCCGGCGGCGGGACCGACAACCTGGGAAGCATCTTCCGCCTGTCGATCGGTCTCGGCCCCTTCGTCAAAACCGTGCCGGTTGCTGGCGGAGTAGGCGCCACTGTCCATATCCTGGGAACCAATCTGACCACCCCTGTCAGCGTCACCTTTAACGGCGTGCCCGCCGCCGTCATTGCCGCATCGCCTTCCCAGATCATCGCCACCGTGCCCGCGGGCGCGACCACCGGCAAAGTCGCGGTCACTACCGCCACCGGCACGCTGCTGAGCAACACGGTGTTCCAGGTGCGCGAGTAGTCTCGCGCGGGTGAGCGACAGGAAGTGGTAAACAGGTTCAGTGCTCGGGACCATTCCAAATCTTCAACAACAGCGCAACAAGACCGGAGTTCCGGATCACTCTCGTCGCAAATCTTTTCGCTCACCCCGGCCACGCTAGCAGCCGTCAACCAACTCGTAGTGCAGGCCGCGGTGAAACTGGAGTTGGAAGACGGCAAACAACTCCGTGTCGATACCACGGTCGTAGAAACCAATATTCACTACC
>Ga0073928_10006901_pt1 | contig 15030 bp, 16 predicted proteins | sample PaiPotPPA55metaG_FD_76969 | JGI IMG/M metagenome (GOLD analysis project Ga0073928, IMG submission 76969) | Iron sulfur acid spring bacterial and archeal communities from Banff, Canada, to study Microbial Dark Matter (Phase II) - Paint Pots PPA... ... | reverse complement strand
ATATCTCAAAAATTCATCCCCGCTTGACGATCCTTCCGTCGTGATCATCACAGTCTCCGTTCTTTCGAAATTCTGTCAGCAGTTGCGACATGACGCGACGTGTCAAGACTTGTCATTTGGTGCCCATACGCTCGTCGTCGAGCTGGCTCTCTTTCAAGTAGCCTTGCTCGATCAGCTCTGCTTCTCTGCGCCGCCATCACTCGTGGCCGGCTACGGGATGCCGTTTCGTCGAGGTCCGGGGTCGCGCCGCGGACTTCGTTCGTCCTAGGGCTTCTGTGCTCCAAGAATCACAATCCTGACCCGATTTTGGTCCGAAGTTAGCCAAACTACCTGATTTCAGCAACTTGTGACATCGGATCATGTTGTGTTGCACCCCTTCATCCCTTCTGACGAATCAGGGCACGTCTAGTATCGATTGAGTTACGCGACACGAAATCACCAAGCAGGCCTGGATATTTTTCATATACGACAAACAGAGTCCGATATTACTTTGCAGCGCAAGGCGAAAAAACAGCCTCTGGAAGGCCCTTTTACCTACCGAACAAATAGCGAATACATTGTAACTGATAGATAATAAGTGCTTTATTCAGTTTAAAAAACGAGGCACTTTGCAATATAAAGCAGAAAACAGGCCCCATGCGCCGATTATGGTTAACTAGCAACTTCGCGCCAGGAACGAATATGAGCCACGATCTTTTCCTAAGCCTTACACCACTTGCCGGTGCACGCGGTGTGGTCGGGCCAGGGGCGCATCTCGCACAACGGGCTTGAAGATTACCTTCGCGCTAGCTTCCCCGCGGAGTCTCTGCGCTCAGAAACATCCTCCGGGGAACCTCTGCTTCCCTATAAGGCGGTCAAAGTTTTTCAAGAAAAATGTCGATTCGCGCCCCACCCGTTCGACGCTTAAGTGGAGCCGCACCGCGCACCCCGTCAATCCCAAAATTCCCGGGCGCGCGGCGTCGAAGCTCCTATATAAAAAGCAGCGGCCCTGATATGGCGTCCGCTCAACACTCAAGGAGAACACCATGCGTTTCATGATGATCATGTTTCCGAAAGACTACGAAACCGCAAAACCCGGCTGGGTACCCGACTTCAAAAGCATGGAGAAAATGGGCAAGTACAACGAGGAACTAGGGAAAGCCGGCGTGCTGCTCGCGCTCGACGGCCTAACCCCGCCCGCCACGATGAGCGCGCGTGTCACCTTCAAGGCCGGCAAATCGAAAGTTACCGACGGCCCGTTTGCCGAAGCGAAGGAAGTGGTCGGCGGCTACTGGATCATCCAGGTGAAGTCGCGCGAAGAGGCGCTCGAATGGTCCTCGCGCATCCCCGGACAGGATAACGAAACGGTTGAAGTCCGCCGGATGTTTGACTTGACCGACTTCGATCCCGCGACCCAAAAGGAGATCCGAGAGAAGTTCGGCGACGCCGTTGCCGCTGAGATGAGCCTGTAATAGCTTTGTCGGTGTCGATCTGAGCGCGGATGGTTGCTTCGCTGCCGGCGTTTTCGTCAGCTAGCGCAATCAGCATCTGCTCGTCGGTGGCCTGCGCGGGCCCGGAAGGCTGGCGCTGCGTGATAGACTCCGCGGCATGGCGAAATCCGATGACCGCAGCATCATTCTTGAAGACGGCGTGTCGCAGCCTTGCAAGTGGTGTGGTGACATCCTACCGGGAAGCTTGGACGCGCAGATCGCGCACTGCGCCAGACATGGAATAACCGAGCGAGCTGAACTTCCTGAATCAGATCGCAAAGACTCGAAGGTTTGGCTCACGCATCCGAGCGCGAACACTTAGTTTACCGATGACAGTAGTGGACTAGGTCCGCGACCACGCGGCCAATCTCAATCGTAGCCAGAATCACTCCGGTGACGCCAGCCATAATGATGTACTTGGCCAGCTTGCTGTCCTCGAACATCTTCTTTATGCGCTCAATCTCGTCGAGATTGAGCTTCGCTGGCTCCGGAGCTTGGGTCGGCTGGTAACCGCGCGGTTGCTTAGGGCTCATGCTGGCGTCACCACGACCAGCACCTTGCCATCTTCTGTGTTCTGCTTGTAGAAGTTGAATAGGCGTCCTGGTCCGCCATACTTCGGCGCGGCTGCACTCCTGAAAGTTAGGATGTAAAGGTCGACCACATCTGGGCTGAACTCTGTTGCGAAGTTGCGGTCCGGAACGAGCGTCATCACTTCTTCGAAGCTCTCGCCAGCGAAGTGTCGGCTGTAATGAACTAGCGGCAGGACGGCAAGGTACAAATCGTTGTCACTGGGAACTCTCGGCATCGTTTGAGGTGTTGTGGACATGCCGCGGAAGGTATCAGAAAGCGTGCGCAAACGGAAGTCGGACCAGGTTGCTGCATATTTGCTGCATGAACTTGCTTAGACTACGCACGAATAGCAACGAATTGCGCTACTAGACAACACGACTGGCTGTACTCGCGCGGTTACCGCGTCCCTCCGCGAACGCTTCGCGACTCCTCGGCGTCAACCTTCCGCCAGCCTGGTCCTATCTGTGGGGAGCCGGAAGGGTTTGCGCGATGGTGTGCGCGGCGGGTGCGCGCTACCGGGGAAGTGGGCCAGGGTGGGCGTCGGAATTATTACCCCAAAACGTGGGGGTGGTATAAGAGTCTTTAAGACTCGATTGGCTGACCACCCTTGAAAATCGTGGTAATAACTCACTATAAGAAAAACTTATGGATTTTCGATCTGGTCGCGATCTGGCCGCAGAGAAGAAAAAGCGAAAGACCTATCGGGACGGTGAAAATGCCTTGACCAGATGTGACCAGATCGGTGACCAGATTAACTAGCTTTAGAATCAATAGATTACAGCAGTATTTCACAAGAGACCAGATCTGACCAGATCTTTGACCAGATCTTTTGCTTCTACTTACTCGATCTGGCCGCTTTACAGGTAGTAGTAATACCTGTAAGCGCCAGATGAGTGAAGTCTCGAAATGGACTGCTTCGGAGTTGTTTACCCTCCGCGCTCCCTGGGCGGGTTCAGAGGGACGACTCCGACCTCGACAGCTGGTTACGGCGTGCACGCCTTTCGTCCCGGAGGTTGGTGGCTACCACAAACCGTGGGGAGGCGTGATCTCTCACGTTGGCGCCGGTGGGTCATGTGAACCGCTCCCTCGACTGGATCCACTCAACTAAGGTTTCGGTGGCCGGCTGCGGAGCCCTTTTCCATCACATTCAGCGGCGCGAGTAGGCTTCAGGTTTTTAGGTGTCTTTTGATCCCGCGATTATTTTTTGAGAGGCCTACCCCCGATCAGCCGGGCTAACCGGTCTCGTCGCCGGCCAAGTGGAAGCTCCCCCGCCCCCGCCTCGGAATAGAGACCCTACTAACGTCCCTAAACTCGACTAATCACCATAAGTCTATTATTATCATCACACTACAGACAACTCTACCCGACTCCCTCCCTTTTCCGGGTATCGGCACGTCACATCAGTATACGTACTGAAGTGACGTTTCCGTTTCCTTGCCGGATGGTGACCATCCGCGTCTGAAAACACACGCGAGAACTGCCAAAACTGAGTTAACATCTTTTGTTTTCTATTAGTTAACGCGTCACTTCAGTTGATTTCTGTCGCGACAGAACAAACAGAAATAAACTGATGCACGTCCAGACGTGCCCAACCTGAATCGCCAGCAAAGCACACGCAAACTCCCCGGAAACTGACGCTCTGATTCTCTCCCTGGCCTAACTCTCCCCGCGCGATCGCTACTCCGTAGGAGCACACGCGCATGTAAGAAAAAGAAACGCGCACGCACGCGTAGACGTGTCCGACACGTAGTCTGCGAACCTTCTCCGCCTAGTTTGCACTCACTCTCCCGGTGGTCTGCGCGTGGTCCACAACCAAAGTACCATTGACCGACGTGTCCGACACGTGCACCATGTCTCCCGTGGAGCACAATCCCACAAGCTCACCCGAAAGGAAAAAATCACGTGTCAAACGTCTACGAGATCATAACTCAGCAAGTGATAGAGAGTCTGGAATCCGGAGTTGTCCCATGGAAAAAACCCTGGACTAGTGAACTGCCGTGCAACCTGCTCAGCCAGAAAGCCTATCGCGGGATGAATGTATTCTTTCTCGCTACACAGGGTTTCGAATCCAAGTATTGGTTGACGTTCAATCAATGCTCCAAGCTTGGGGGTCGAATCAAGGCCGGGTCTAAGTCTACCTTTGTCACGTTCTGGAATATCGGCAAGGAAAAGCTAAACCCCAAAACTGGCAAGGAAACGAAACCCTTTCTCCTCCGCTATTACCGCGTTTTTAACCTAACGCAGACAGAGGGTATAGACCTGCCTCGCGCCGTGTTCGAGCGTAACAAGCGGTCATGCTTCGAAGCGATTGAGGCTGCTGAATCTCTGGCGGAGTCGATGCCAAACCCCCCATCGTTCGAAGTCTCAGACCATGCGTGGTACTCGCCCAGTCAAGACCGTGTCGGCATGCCGTCCAAGGGTTTGTTCAATTCTCCGGCGGAATACTACTCCACGTTGTTCCATGAACTAGCGCACTCGACTGGTAGCGCCAAGCGGTTAACGCGAGATGGATTCGACAAGCCTAGTCAATTCGGTAGCGAGTCCTACTCCAAAGAAGAGTTAGTAGCGGAGATGGCGTCTGCCTATCTCTGTGGTCTCTCCGGCATTGAACGCGAAACCGTCCCTAACTCTGCCTCATACCTAAAGACATGGATTGAACGCCTAAAGGCCGACAACAAATTGCTGATGCAGGCCGCAGGCATGGCGCAAAAGGCCGCAGACTACATCTCCCGCAATTCATTCGCAGAGCAGTCGGAAACAGAATCCCAAACCGCAGTACTCGAAAGTGAGGCCGCATGAGCCTCTTTGACGGTACGGCAATGATTGTAGGCAGCACACCTAAGACAGAGCAGGCAGGGTTTATTTTCCCTGCCTCTCTCTCTGAAAAGTATAGGCCACATTCGTTCGAAGACTTTGTAGGTCTCGACAAACCGAAGCGAGTACTAGCTAAGTTTGCTGACGCGCCATTCCCTAATGCTGCTTTCCTGTTTGTCGGGCCGTCTGGCACAGGTAAAACCTCTATGGCTCTCGCGCTGTGTGAGGCAATCAAAGGCGAATTGCACCACATCCCAAGCCAATCGTGCAACGTTGCGACCGTCGAAGACACTGTGCGGCAATGCCACTACGTACCGCGTAACAATTCCTTGCACGTTGTGCTCGTGGATGAGGCAGACGTTATGACTCCGCAGGCACAACTTGGATTCCTGTCGAAGTTAGACGGCACGGCATTTCCTCCGCAGACCGTGTTTATTTTCACTTGCAACGATACGGAACGATTGCAGCCTAGGTTTCTCTCGCGCTGTATGCGCCTAGACTTCTCATCGCATGGCATAGCGAAAGAGGCTGCCACTTTGCTGGAAACCATCTGGAAACGTGAGGCAGGCGAACAGTCCGACGAATCCAAGCCTAACTTTCTCCGCATGGTTCAGGACAGCAAAAACAACGTCCGAGATGCCGTCAATTCTTTGCAAGTAGAGTTACTCGCTCTCTAGGCGCGACCGGAGAGACTTCCCCCGGAGTCTCTCAGGATTCGCCGGTTGCTGGGAGACACTCCCGCTATGGGGGCACCCGGCGCCCCAATTCTGCATCTACCCGCATACGGGTCTGACTCACCCTAGCGCCGTCTATCCTATGTCGGTCATCACCCCTTTGCCCGTCATGTCCGACACATGGCCCTTGACTGCCACAGCGGACATGCGTATAGTCGTCCGCAGGTTCTAACAGGCGATCAGGAGACAATGGTGAAGAAAAAACAGGATGAAAACAGACTAAAAATTGCTGTCCGCGTGGATCCGGAAGATTTCGCAAAGCTTGAGGAGATGAGAATTAAAGAAGAGAAAAACGTTTCAGCCATCATCCGTCGATACATCAAAGAGGGGCTTGAGCGGGACGAAAAGAAGAAGTGAAGAGAAGGCGCATAAATGCTAACGAAAGAATTGATTGACCAATGGCTGGCGAAGCAGAACAAGCGCGTGGAGCTCGGCAAACTTAAACCGGCTTCGTTGGACGCATTCACGTCCTACGCCAACAACTGGATTTCACCACGTCTAGGTGAGCTTGAACTTGAAACCATCAAGAACGGCCGTGTGAAAGAGTTCGCCGAAGGATTGGTTGCGGCCGGCAAAGCCCCGAAAACAGTACGAGAGATTCTTATGACTCTCAAGAGTATTTTGCTGAGCCATCGGAACGAGGACGGCGAAGCCTTGCTCGATCTATCCAAATGGAATCTTTCGTTCATAACCGAAGACGTTCCGAGCATCGGGAAACAGAAACAGCCCACGATCAGCCGAGACGCGCTGAACGCCATCCTAAAAAACCGCTCAATCAAAGTTCGCGACCGCGTGCTGATTGGCTTGGGTGCATCTACCGGGCTCAGAATCGGTGAACTGCTAGCGCTCAGAATTGGCGAAACCGGTGAGAACGAAGAGGATACGGTGTGGGACCGAGAGAACCGTGTGATTCTTGTCCGCAAATCGGTATACCGCGGACAACTCCAACTCCCCAAAACGCTCGCGGCGATTCGAGCTGTTGACCTCAGTACCCCGGTTCAAAACATGCTCGTAGAGTTTGCGAAAGGTCGTCAGCCTGGCGAGTTTATTTTTTCCACTAAGATCGGCAAGCCTCTTGATCCAAGTCATGTTCAGCGATTTATCACAACGAAGAACGGCGTTCCGGGAGCGCACGCGCTGCGCCGGTATCGTGTGACCTGGCTTGAGACACAAGGTTGCCCCCGCGGATTAGAGGCAGATTGGATTGGCCACAGCAACGGAGACATAACAGCTAGGTATGATAAGACGGCCGAGGATCGGGAGTTTCGTCGCAAGCAGGTTGAAAGAATCGGAACCGGCCTTGTGATTTCAGAAATTTTCTCGGGATTCCAAGCGCCGTCACAGGCTGCTTAAGAATCGACCGTCACTCCCGCAAGAGAAAGAATGATGAAGTCCAGACCTGATCCCGCTTTGGATATCAGATCAGTCCACGAAGCTGGGCACGCAATTGCAGCCGTGCGTAATAGAGTGGGCTTTTCGTACGTGAGCATTGAGCGTCTTTTCCCTGGGACCGGCGGACACATTATGGTGACGTTTCCAAGACATGACGGTACGTTGAAATCAGTCGAGCGATTGCTCGTTGTGTTGTATGCGGGTGCATCGGCGGCTGATTACAGGTGATGCGCTAGATGTATCAGACGAGGATAGTAACTACTAATTTCCCTGATCGTGCGGCACAGTCACCACGGCGGAGCAGGCCCCGACGTTGCCGATAGTGTCGGAACCCGTCACATAAATGGTGTACGTTCGCCCGTCCTTATCGTCGCCGTTTCGTGCTGCAATCAACGGAACGCCAAACGAGTACGCGCCTTTAGTGAGAGTGATATTGCCGTTCGGCTGCACTTGCCCATAACTGTCGATGACTTTGTACGTTGAGGCAACTAGGCGCGACGTGCCTGCCGTGATGGTCCCGGATACGGTGACGACGACCGGCTTGCCGTTCGGTGGCCAGAGGGTGCTAGGCGTGGCCGTACAGGTTGCGGTAGGCGGCGTCTGCGGAACACCATTGACGCTGGTGATCGTTACTCCTCCAGTCCCACTACCATCCACCGGCACGGAACTCGCAGTCTGAACCTGAACGCCTCCCGTGGTTTCGTTGTAGGTACTGATCCATTTCCACTCGAAAAAAGTTGGTCCTTCGGCGGGTCCGGCCGGTCCTGCCAGAATACCCACCAAGCGCGTCGTAAATCCAAAATATCCTCCAGCAGGCAAGCTGGTACTGCGTGGTGAATCAAAAAAGTTCAGCGTCTGGCCATTGGATGACGTGATTGGGAGAGTACAAACCCCATTTCCTGCGATGGCACATCTGGTTGCGACGAGTGTTGGATTGTAATAGAAGGGGTAGGTCTGGCTGGGTGGCAAAAAGCTATCATATAAGACGGGGGCATCGAGCATGTAGGTGTATCCGAACACCGGTGGATCGTTAAATGGGGCCGTTAGAGCAAGGCCGACAGCATCTTCAAATGGGATAGGAAGACTGGTTACTATTTGCTGCCAGTCGAATCTCGTGACCTCACACTCAGCGGCAGCTTGGGTGAGTGTCATCGGATTCCCTGTAGTCGACGGCGAGAAAGTGGCGAGCATAGCTGTGGGAAAGCCGTCGGTACTCCTTCTGCCGCCAGCAAAAGGAAATACCGTCGAGGCGTTCGCGGGACAGTTCAGAGGGCCTCTTGTCCAGGCCCCTATAGGGCCAAGCCCACCATTGATACTGGGTTCAACCAACTCCTCACCAATAGAATCGCTGTACGCAACATAGTCTCCGACACAATTGGTCGCTGGACCTGGAGTGCATCCCCGGATTCCAAAATTAACAACAGTCGCAGTGAAGGTGCGTTCTTCGTTGTTGTATTCAGGATCCATAAACTTGATATTAACACTGGTGTATGCAGCAATCTGGATAGACCAGGAGTTGATCTCACCTTGAGCATTCGTAGTTAATGTAAAGTTGACAGCGCCCGTTGCGTTTTGATTCGTGATCGTGGTCGCGCAATTTGTGAAGGAAAAACTCGTAGGAGCAAGAGAGCTGAAGGGGGAGAGCGTAAAATTTGGGGGAAGTGGTTGCGCCATTGTGAAGGAGCCGCTTATAGCGCAGGTTGTGGGAGAAAAACTGCTGATGTTCTCCTCGTAAATTAAGCCATAGTAAGTTGCTGGACCGGTGAATGGCTTGCCACTATATATATACGTAGTTGGCTGGGCGCGGGCGACGGTCGCCAGAATAATCGTCGACGCGGCGCAGACGGCAAACGGTCGAAGGAAAAACCCGATAAAACGTCTTGGATTTTCCAAGATGCCTCCTGCCATCGCCGATGGTAAATAGTTCAGGCTTCAGCGAGGCTCACGCTTCCGTCTCGTGTCTTAGCGCCGATTGGTGCTGTGAGAATATTTGAATGCCCGACCGGCTTGCATCGTCCAAATGGACTAGGAGCTACAATTTGTACGTACTAGGGCTCTTTCGCCGGGCTTCACGCGGTGGGACCGATATTGCGAAGGAGAACCGATACAAGTTCGCTTTGGGGTCTTACGCCCAGTTTGTCGAAGATGCTCCTCAAGTGTGCTCGGACCGTGGAATAGCGGATGGAAAGCTCGTCACAGATCGTCGCTAAGCTCTTTCCCTGAACTAGGAGGTTGGCGATCCGAGCTTCTGCTGGGGTCAGGCCGAAGTATTGTTGCAAGAGCTGGGTGGAAACGTGAACATCTTGTTCGGGGTCTGTGATGAACAGGCTTGCAGCAGCACGGATAGAAACATACGGACTTGAGACCGCCATCGGAGCAATGATGATCGATAGTGGCCGGGCTTCCCTGCGAGAGATCAGAACGGTCCCACCTACGCCCAAGCAACTTCCATTTGTCTGGGCTGCCACGACCGCTCTTTGCAACTGAGCTGATTCATGACGAGCGTATGCCGCTAGGTTCTTGCCTCTCATCAGGAGACCGTTCTTGCGATTCAAAAGGGTCTGGGCGCTCCGATTGACGCGCATAACCTCCATCTTGGCGCTCACGAAGATAATTCCTGAAGGAAAAAGGTCCAGAGCGCACTCCAGTGAATGATTCTGCGCCTCCAAATCCACAAGTCTTCGCCGGATTGCCATTGCTCGCTGAAGATGAGGCATCAATATGTCAAGGAGGCGAACGTCTTTAGCACCAAATGAGCCCTGTCGTTTTGGTCGAAGCAATGTGATGGCTGATCTTGCCCCAGCATCTTGAGTCAAAATACCGCCAAATTGATGAAACAAACCGAAACGTCGGAGAAAATCGGAATGGAATTCTGTTTTGACGAGTTCTGCATCTGGGCACAACATTTGGCTCGTCCCAACCCACCCAGACCGAAGAATTCCTTTTCCTCGGGTGATCCACTCATCTACTTCCCCGTAGTGCTGCGTATACAGGGGTACGTATTCGTCTGGTGTGCCATGAAGCGCCATAATGTCGTACTGTCGGTTCTCTTTGTCGTGCCAGAACAGCGCTGCCGCCGAAGCGTGGCTCACCGTTGCAAAGGAATCTAGGAAGGTCTTCCAGGCGTTCGGACGTGCAGCGGCATCGTAGACCTTGCTTACAAGATCCGAAACTTGGTTTGATTGGTTCATAGCCTGTTCCGTAGCGAAACGATGGCTTACAGTGGCGGCCATAATACACAAGTTATATTAAGATTCAACAGAACTATATTTGTGAATAATCACACCGTTGGAGCCTGGCGACGCCGCGAACGTTTTCGCCTCCAGTTGAGGCGGTCTATCCCGCCACCTTCTTCGCCTGCTTCCTAACCTTCGCCCACCGCTTCTTCGCTCCCTTAATAATCGCCGCTCTGCCAGCGGCCCGACAGGACGCGCTTCTTTACAACCTTTAGTTCCCGGTTCACTTGGCGGCTCGTTGAATTGCCCAATGCTTCTGCAGCCGACACCAATCCGTTCAACCGATTCTGCAACTTGGCTAGTTGCTTTCTTACTTTGTTCTCTTCGCGCTTGATCGCTGCCAGAATGTCCATGAATCCTCCAGGTGAAATCTATATGGTACTAGCCGCAAAGCACCACCGTGCTACGTTGAGAATCGCGGTTGATTAGATCCGAGAAACGTTCGCTACCTGGCATCTCGTGAGCCCTCACTTTTGCGGCGGCTAGTCACGCCGAACGAGTTCCTGTGTGAGCGATTCAGCTGGCGGATACGTTCTTCGACCCATTCGCGGCCAGGCGCAGATAGAGGAACAAGCAAACAAATGCTGCCGTGATATTCGACGCGGAAATCTGCCTGGGGTATTGCGGTCTTCTTTTTGCGTGTTGGTGAATTGCCGGAAGCTGCGAACGAATCATGCGACGACATCATGCCTCCCTTGGAGAAATGATGCTCGAAAGTTAAATTTGGGAGACGCTCATGTGGGTTTTGCCCCTGTGGGCCGCATCCCTCTTTCGAGGTTAGCACCGTGGCTCTTGTCTGTGGCTCGGTTGCTGTCAGCGCTGAGTCCGCTGAACTCTCGATACCTGAACAAAATAACTGAGTCGGGCTCAAAGAGAATAGTACGGAAGTACCGTCGATTCGCCCAAAAGCTATGCGGTGATGTCCTATCTCAACGACAAGACGGTCAGGGTTTTGCTGAAAAAATGAGACGCTAGATGCGAGGTCTTGTAAAAAAGAGACTTGCGCCGCCCGGCGCTCTACAGCGCCCAACTTGGGGTGACGTGTCATACCCCATCCCCATGCCGAAGGCATGGCTCCTCTCGCGCGCTCCGGCGCGAGGCGGAACCGACCGCTAGAGGGACGCTAGGACGCGCGCCAGTTGAAACGGCCCAACTCTCAACACACGACGGGCCGGCGGTACCTAGGGATTGGCATCGTCATTTCAAGACAGTGATCGTGACCTCGTTGGACGAGATCGTCTTTCCCCCGTCGGTTTCAAGCTGCACTTGGAGGCTATATTCTCCCGGCGCCACGGTCTTTGTGAACTCTTGAGAGGGCCAGACCGAGGATTTGGTAGGTGCCCAGAGCAACCGCCCTGGGACTAGGCGAACAGAGCGGGCGGGACTTAGCTTTTGGGTTTCTTTGGCGCTCGCCCCGCTTGGGATAGCGAACGGTGCCCAATATTCGTTCTGATCCAGGCCCTGTTTCTTTGGGAGCGCAGTCATGTGGAGAGAGGGCATCGCGGAAAGATCGGTAGCTCCCTGAAATTGAAACTCCACAACTGCTGCATCTGCGCTCTTCAAGTGCCAGATGACATCGTTTGTGCTGATCGTGCACTTAATCTTCGGGCTTTGGTCATCCGCATTCTCTTGTCTCAAGTTGCCCTCAGAAAAATCTTTCATGCCACTACCCTGATTCGTGAGCAAGATCAAAACTAGGATAGCTGATCGGAAGGGCATTCGTTCACCTCACTGGATGTACTGAATATTCGGGCTCTGCGGCAAAGCTATTGGCGGCACAACCGGGCAAGACCAACACGTTGTCTTGGGCTTGCCTTTCGGCTTGTACACATCGCCGTAATCAGCATCAGGGTCGTCAATGTGGTCGAAGAGTGGACCTTGCCCGTACTTGCTGGTCCACCCCTTGTCGCAGGTCTGCCGTTCTACGTGCCAGTTGTGGGGGTCTCCCGAATCTTCTAAAACCTTCACCTTTGCGCGCGCCTTGCAGTTGACGTCATCTTTGCAGTCGATCTTCTTGCAGCCAAACTGTGGCATAACAGAGTTTGGAGAGGTTCCGTCCGCAGGTTGTACCCAGACCCAATTCAGGCCGAGGCCCCAGGCAAGGCAGTTGTATTTCTTTGTGGGCGGCCCGATTTGCTGTCTGTTCAATCCACTGGGGTCCGAGAAATTTGCGGGCTGATTCCCGACATAAGGATAGAAGCTAATCCCGCCTCCAAATCGAATGGGATCTTCGCTGAGGAATCTTCCCGTGCTCGGATCGTAGTACCGTGCTCTCGAAAATTGGAGGTTCGTTTCGGTGTCGAACTCGCGGGCCGTATACCGGAAGGGGTTGGTCAGCGAGCCACCAGACGCGGTCTGATTCCCGAACGAATCGAACGTGTAGGTCTGCGCCAGCGCGCCCGCTGCATTACTCAGAGACGTGACCGAGCCAAGCCCATCCGCTTCGTAGTAGCTCGTCGTTGCGCTGCGCAGCATTGCCAGCGGCTCATCGATGTTTTCGGTTTGAGCATAACGGGCAACGGCTGATCCGGTGGCGTTCACTTCTTCGATCAAGTTGTCGCCGTCGTAGGCGAAGATGCTGGTGGCGGAAAGCGAAGATTTGTAGATTCTTCTGCCGAAGGGATCGTACTTGAAGCTGACGATGGTCTTTCCGTTCCGGTCATCGAGGCTTGGGATTTCTTTCGACTGACAGGAAACCGCGATATCTGTGATCACTGGAGTCCCTCATCGAGCCTATTCCCGCTACGTCCGGAGCGCGAAACCTCAAAGCCCAATCGTCATCCTCAAGGGCAGGAGCGTCATTGCTGATAAAGCCCAACTCCAAACGGCTCTCATTGTGCTCATCGGCCATGTTCAAGATTGGTTTTTGCTGCGGGGTTAAGTAGAGCGACGCGCGCGAGTTTCCATCCTTACCCAGGATATTCATGAACGGCACTTGCGTCGACATCATACCGAAAGCGAAGGCTTCATTACGGTTCTGTCCGGTGAATCGAGTTTGTTGCGCGGGTGGTTTCACTTCTCCTGTGCCGTCCTCACCAGTAGATGTTTGAAGAAACGCAAGTACCGTGTTGTTTCCTCGGTCCGTTCCCCAAAAAGCAAGAACTCTGCCAGTGGAATCAACTAGTTCGAAGCGAGGGGCCCGGAGGGTCGTGATTCCACCCTCATGGGTAGAGTGCCAGTGGGAATAAGAGAAGCCACCAATCGCACCGAGAATGCAGGACAACAACCATCCGACTAAATGATTCAGAAAGTTTTTCATTCTGCCTCCCACCGACGATAGTCGGTAGTTTCGCGGTGTGGAAATGTTGATAAGACGACGGTCACTAAGCTCACTGTGAACTCAAGGTATTCTTGCAATTTGACATAATCCACAGCGTAATGTCGTAGCTTCCGGGGTTCAAATGCCTCAGCCCATAAGGTTTGAATAGATCGAAAACCTGATCGTCGTCCAAGCGGGTGTACGCATGGATAAGTTCATGTAAGTAGGTAGCATCCGGGTCGTTCGAAGGAGCGAAGGCATTCGGCCCAAGCAAGATCACCGATCCCCGCGGACCGCTGATTGTTATGCCTCCGGCGCCATACGGCAAGGATTGGCTTATGGGAGTTGTATTCGAGCCTCCAACAAAGAAATTTTGAGCAAACGGTGCGAGCGCAGGGCTTCTGGGATCAAGCACGGGCGTGGCGTTAGCTGTTGCATCGAAGTTCTTCCTAGAAAAGCTCTTTATGGCTTTTTGAAAGATCTTGAAACAATTATCGAATTTACAGTAGTTCTTTCCAGAAGGGTCAATTAGGAGCACGGGATCCTGCATCGCATAACCGTAGAAGTTGACGCTTCCTCCGCGGAATCGAATCGGGTCCTCGCTGAGGAAGCGGCCCGTGGCCGGGTCGTAATAGCGCGCTCTAGAGAATTGAAGATTAGTTTCCGTATCCCATTCGCGGGCCGTGTACTGGAATGGGTTCGTCAACGAACCAGATGAACTTGTCTGTTTTCCAAACGAGTCGTAACCGTAAGTTTGGCCCAGCGCACCCGCCGCGTTGCTCAGTGAAGTGACGGAGCCCAACCCATCAGCGTGGTAATAGCTAGTTGCACCACCGCGAAGCATCGCCATGGGTTCATCAATCGAGTCGCTTAGCGCGTAGCGAGCGACGGCAACCCCGCTAGAGTTGGTCTCTTCAACCAGATCATCGCCGTCGTAAGCATAGATGGACGTCCCACTCGACGACGATTTGTAAATGCGTCTGCCCATTGGGTCGTACTTGAAGCTAACTCCTGACCCTACCGCAGTTTTTTTCCTAGACTCCTCGCATCCCCAACGCAGTTCTATCTTTAGCGGCGCGGTTGCACTAAAGCAGTGCAGTTTTTTTGAGTCTGAACCCCAGACGCGAGTTTTGGCCAACGTTCGCGCATCGCAGCTATAGGTTGTCGTGGAGGTGGGACCAGCAGCTAAAGGAAGAACACACTGCCCGCCGAAGAGAGCGGCGGCAACGCACGGTTGGTCTTTAGGCCCTTGCAGCATTTGATACCGGATTGTACTTCGAGAGAAGATGCTGCGGAACGGATTCGCTGGCGGCTGTGGCTAGAGTTGCACGACCGACAGGCCAGGTACTCGCTGGAAGTCGCGGAGATTGGCCGTGCCGACGCTGTAGCCGAGTTCGAGTGCGGTCACACCGATGAGCAGATCGGGAAGAGCCACTTGCACTCCTCGCGCTTGATTCTCACCATCGATTTTTCCCGTGCGAAGGGCTAGAGGCACAGTGACAGGATGAATGGGCATTGCTGTTTGCAGCTCTTCGATGAACTTCTGCCGCTTTGCT
>Ga0073928_10006899_pt1 | contig 15031 bp, 12 predicted proteins | sample PaiPotPPA55metaG_FD_76969 | JGI IMG/M metagenome (GOLD analysis project Ga0073928, IMG submission 76969) | Iron sulfur acid spring bacterial and archeal communities from Banff, Canada, to study Microbial Dark Matter (Phase II) - Paint Pots PPA... ... | reverse complement strand
TTATCTGCATTCCAATACTGCGGAACACCTGCTGATCCAGGCACTGCTCGACGCGCCGCTGTTCGGCGTGCGCTGGCGATGGAACGCGACCAACGCGCTCGCGTTGCCGCGCTATGTGGGTGGCCGTCGGGTCGCGCCGCAATTGCAGCGCATGAAAAGCGAGGATCTGCTGGCGACCGTATTCCCCGACCAGGTGGCGTGCATCGAAAACGTGGTCGGCGAGCGCGACGTACCGCGTCATCCGCTGGTCGATCAGACGATCGATGACTGCCTGCACGACGCGATGGACTGCGACGCGTGGCTCGCGCTGCTAAGACGTATAGAGAGCGGTGACGTGCGGCTTGTGACGCGCGATTTGCCCGCGCCGTCGCCGTTGGCGGCGCAGGTTTTATCGGCGCGTCCTTACGCTTTTCTCGACGATGCCCCTATCGAGGAACGCCGCACTCAGGCCGTGCTCGCGCGAGGCTGGACCGATCCGCAATCGAGCGACGACCTGGGCGCGCTCGACGCCGAGGCGATCGCGGGCGTACGCGAAGGAGCGTGGCCAACGGTGCGCAACGCCGATGAAATGCACGAGGCGCTGTCAGGTCTTTCGTGTATCACCGAAGCCGAGGCGCAAGCCAACGACGGCTGGCCGGCGTGGTTGCAGCAGCTCGCCGCGTCGGGGCGAGCGACGCGTTTGCAGGTGACATCGGCGGATGGGTTGTGGGTGCCGGTCGAACGCCTGACGTGCTTGCGCGCGATTCACCCGGTCGCGCCGATGCAGCCGCCGCTCAACGCGCTGCCTGGTTTTGACGAAGCGTGGACCGAAGACGACGCGCTCGTCGACATCGTGCGTGCCCGGCTAAGCGGCTTTGGTCCATTGCCCGTGCCTGTCATCGCTCGTGCTTTGGCTGTGCCGGTCTCGTCGGCCGCGCTCGCGCTCACGCGCCTCGAAGCGGAGGGTTACGTGATGCGCGGCCGTTTCACGCCGGGCGCAACCGGCGAGGAGTGGTGCGAACGGCATCTGCTTGCGCGTATCCATCGATACACCGTGCGGCGCTTGCGGCGCGAAATCGAGCCGGTCGAGTTGCAGGATTTCATGCGTTTCCTGTTCGACTGGCAGCACGTCAGCGTGGACGCCAAAGCCGATCCTCACGGCGACGGCCACGACGCGCTGATGCTCGCGATCGAACAACTCGAAGGTTACGAAGCGCCCGCGGTCGCCTGGGAAGACGAGATCCTGCCGGCACGCCTGAGCGCATATTCCATGACCTGGCTCGACGACCTGTGCCGCTCGGGCAAGGTAGTCTGGAGCCGTCCCGGCGCACGCTCGCGCAGCGCGGGCGGCCCGGTGCGCACCACGCCGATCGTGCTGCTGCCGCGCCGCAACCTGGCGGCGTGGAATCCGCTGATGCAATCGATGCAAGCGCCCGAACCGTCATCGCGCGCTCAACTTGTCTTCGACGCGCTCACGCAACACGGCGCCATGTTCTTCGATGAACTGCGCTCGGACGTCCGCCTGCTGGATACCGAACTTGAAAACGCGCTGGGTGAACTGGTGTCGCTGGGACTGGTGAACGCCGATAGTTTCGCCGGCCTGCGGGCGTTGCTCGCGCCGGCCGCGCGCCGCAACAGTTTTGGCCGGCGGCCGCGGCGCGGCGGGCGCTTTATCGGCGGGATGGATGACGCCGGGCGTTGGGCATTGCTACGCCGCGCTGAAAGCAGCGCCGCGCCCGGCACGCCGGGTCCTGACTCGCTCGAGCATGTGGCAATGACCCTGTTGCGCCGATACGGCGTTGTCTTCTGGCGCTTGCTGGAACGCGAGCCCGACTGGCTGCCGCCGTGGCGGGACTTGCTGCGAGTATTTCACCGGCTGGAAGCGCGCGGTGAGATTCGCGGCGGCCGCTTTGTCGCGGGGCTGGCGGGCGAGCAGTTCGCGTTGCCCGAAGCCGTGCCGCTGTTGCGCACAATGCGCAACCGGCCAACTGACAGCAGTTTCGTTGCGATAAGCGCCGTCGATCCTTTGAATCTCGCCGGAACCTTGCTGCCCGGCGAGAAAGTGCCGGCGCTGCCGGGTAATCGCGTGCTGTATTGCGATGGTTTGCCGGTGGGGGCGGTTATCGCGGGGAAAACACGCTTCCTGGTGGAATTGGACGCGCAATCGCAAGAGCGGGTGCGTTGGCATCTTGTCCGGCGCAGTTTTGACCGTATGCCGGCTTCACCGTTAATGACGGGCGGTTAATGATCGACTGTCGAGATGAACGGTTGAAAGATTCGCCGGAATTTAACAATTAAGCGCTGATCTTCTTGCTAAAAGTTACGCGGGAAAAACGAATTGTTAAATCTCACACGTGCAAGACAAATCCGTCCCTTATTAATGAAAGCGGAATGCAAGTTATGACCGTGGCGTTCTGAACCGCCTCCGTGAAAAACCTATAAGCCATGCGTACAATCCGGCGCGAGTCGCATTATCGGCTTCACTGACTTTTACCAGTGCTCACTCAGTCTTACTGGAGGGAAATTGGCGGATGGCGGCAAGGGGAAAGCCGCTGTCCGGAATGGGCGGGTCAGCAAAAACCAAATACGGATATAGCGATAACTCCCGGTTCCCTTCAGATCGTTTTAAACACATGCTAAAGTTTTATCGTTAAAACGCCGTTAATTCCTTGAGATGCCGGGTTAATGGAGTAAAGCCGAACCCGGCAGATCTGGAAAATCATGTCGAACCCTGCTGTTATGGAGGCTGAGTAACGCCATGTCCACCCCCATCAGATTCGACAGTACCGATTTCCCCGAGAAAGATGCCGAGGAAATCTGGCGCGAAGGACTCAACGCCGTATTTGAGATCCAGCGGCCGAAAGATCCACCTGTGCCATTTCGCGCAAAGATGGAAAGCTGGCCTTTGGGTTCAGTGCTGCTCATGTCGCACGTTGTGGGCGGTGATGTCGAATTTCAGCGCACCCGCCGCCGGATAGCGACTTCCGGTATTGACCATTACCTGGTGCATTGCCTGCTCGACGGCGAGTTGGTGTCGACCTTCGGCCGCGACACCCAGCAGGTGTCGCTCGGCTCGGTAATCGTGCGCGATCTTGTCGTTGAAAATATCGGTTTCACCCGCGACGCCCCCATGGTGACACTCACCATCCCGCGCCATGCTATTGACGCTCGCACGGGCGGAGCGCTGCGCATGCACGGATTGTCCTGGGAGGCCACCGACCCTATCGGCCTGCTGATCGCTTCGCATATGCGCAGCCTGGTGAGCGTCGCGAGTTCGATGGACGACGAGCAGGCGCTGGTGGCCGGCGAGGCTACGCTGGACTTCGTCGCAGCCTGTGTGCTCAGGCGGGCCGAACGCTGGTCGCAATCCGGCGACCCGCGCCTGACCCCGGTGATCCGGGCGCAGGCGCTGAGTTTTATCGAAGGCAATCTGGCGGACATGAGCCTTGGCCCGGCGAGACTGCGTGAAATCCTGAAGGTGTCGCGCACGGCGCTCTATGAACTCTTCGAACCGATGGGCGGCGTCGCGGAGTATGTGCGGGCACGCCGGCTCGACGAAGCCATGCGCCGGCTTGAATCGCCGCTGCATGCGCGCGAACTCATTGGTGCGATTGCTTGTGCGGTCGGCTTCATGAGCGAATCGACGTTCAATCGCGCGTTCAAGGAGCGTTTCGGCTGCACGCCGACAGAAGCCCGCAGACGCCGCGCCGCCGGGGTGTCGACGGGCGGTGGCGCCACTTCTGCAGCCGACGCCGGAAGCCGCCAGGGCGAAGCGCGCGGAGTCGGCATCCGGACCGCCGCGACGATCCGCAGCTTAGGTAGCTGATCGGTAGCAGATGGGTAGCTCAGCGCGCGTAAGGAGGGCGTAAGCGCGCGTAAACCAATTCCTCGACGAGCCGAACGAAATGGGCGGAAAGAGTGGACGGAATGAGAGGGAGGCTACGCGCGTCGAGGGCATCATTGCCGGGCTTTCAAACTGGCGTCGCGAATGGTATCGGCCCAAAGTCGAAGCTGTGAAAAAAGGGGCCAGTCATGTCGCGAACCGTTGGCGGCTTTCGGCGGAAGATCACGCGCTCCCGGTGCGTGTTGCGGGGGTGGCGGACACCTTCCGCATGGAATGGACGCGAGGGCTCGTCACCCCCTGGGTGTTCACGACGAGCGCCACCGCGGCGACTCCGACAGACCCCCACGGCTACGACAGCGCGCCCGACCTGCAAGGCGCACAGGGTGTGACCACGCCGGGTCGTTCATCGCCGGCACGGCAGCGGACGGCGGGGGACGCGGCGCCCGTCTCCGCGAGTTCAGGCCGACCACGCCTGAGCTCCGGAAAGCACAGGAATCGCCGGCTGAGAGAGAAAGCGTCATCAAGGCGCTTCCAGGCGAAACACGCGTTGCGGGAGATGCCGGCGACTTGAAACACGCTGCGTGTTCGACCCTAAACCAAAAATAACGTGACTCCGGGGAAACTCATGTGGCTGTTTGCTTTGTTCCAGGCTGAAACCTTGTTGGGCCGTATCTTCAAGACGGGTATGTGCGGCGCGGCCGTCGTCGCGCTTTATGCCGGCCTTGCTTCCACACCGCAGTCGAGTGTCCAGATTGCAGTATCGCTTGCCGTGATCGGGGCGCTGTGGGTGCATGGTTATCGTGAGAGCAGACGGTTGTCGTATGCATCGGCGCAATGCGATGCCGAGATCAGCGAGGACGAGGGCCGGATCCGGGTAGCGGGCGGCGGCGTCGATCTCGCGTTTCATCTCAGGTCGCGAACGCTGACGGTCAACAAGGTCGCGAAGCGGATTGTCTCGACCGAAGCCCCCGGCGAGTTTCAACGTCTGCGCTCCGGCCGCTTCGAATGGCCGTTCCGGGTGCTGGCGGATGAGCCCGAGTCGGGTGGTGCGAGCGTCAGCGCCGCGTCCGCGGCTTCAGAACGATGGGTGGGCGAGGCGCAGGCTTCCGCTTCAGATACGGGCACCGATACAGCCGCCGGCGCAACCACGGCGCCCGTCGGTGAACGCAAGATTGACGTCTACTGGATGCATCCGGGCCAGGGTGACCGCCGGCTGTTTTCGGTGACTGGTCCGGCAGGAAAATACGAAGCAATGGAACGCGCTTTTTCGATCTTCGCGGCATGGATCGATCACGAGGACGAAGCACGGCGCGCGATCGAACGCCGGAACAAAGCCGAGGCCTGGCAACGCGACTGGGAAGCGAAACGGCTGGCGGAAGAGATGGAGCACACGCGGCGCAGAGGAGACGGCGCCTTCGACGAAACCGATCCGCACTTGCGTGTCGCGGTCACGGCGATAGCGCCGTCGAGAAGGTGGTAACCGAGCCGTCCGTCTGCTTGAAAAGCGAACGTCGTGCCGTGTTGTCCTATTGCCCGGAAGGAGCAAAAACGCGCAGACGATGACCGTCCGGGTCCAGCGCGACGAAGGTAAAACCGAAATCCATTTCCGTCGGCCGCTGGATGATTTCCAGGCCGCGTTCCACCCAGTCGGCGAAGAGATCGTGCAGGGTGTCGCTGTTGCTCACCGAGAATGCGAGTTCCCCGCCGCCACCTGCCGCAGCCGCTGCCGGTTCGACCGTATGCTTTGACCACAAGCCCAACTTGAGACCCGACTCCATGATGAACATGGCGAACGTCGGGGAAGATTCGACGGCCGTTTTGCGAAGCAGGCCCGCATAAAAATCGGCGCTGGCGGGAGGGTTGTCGACGTACAGGATGATGAAGTTGGGTTCGGTCATGGTGTTCGCTCGCGATGGGTCGGGGGAGGCCGCCGGGACGTGCGGCCGGGAATCCAGCGTGGCCGGCGATTAACTGTCGGTGCTGAAGTTGATCCCATCCTAAGCGCTGCTACTGCCAGTTTTTGTCAGTAGTCGATTGGTGAAACGCTCGCTGAAGAGATTCTTTCTTTGCTTCGACGCTGCGTCGATCGCGCCGCAAGACGCGGAGAAGATCTTCGAGCCTTACTGGCGCCCGGCGAGCAGTCAACCGGGCGGCAGAGTCCCTTGTCCGGATAAAGTGATATACAATATAGATATCATATATTGGAGGTTGCAATGACCCGTATTCTCGTTGACGTGCCCGACGCGCAACTCAACGATTTGATGCAGATCGCTGAAGCTGAAAAACGATCGCGGGCGGCCGTGATTCGCGATGCACTTGATGGATATATTGCGCAACGCAAACCTGCACTTGCCGTTGATGTATTCGGGTTATGGAAGGACAGAAACGTCGATGGTCTGGACTACCAAGATAAGTTGCGCTCGGAATGGTAAACGCTCTCTTTGACACCTGCATTCTCATTGACTATTTGAACAAGGTCGAAGCCGCAAAAGCCGAGATGACACGATACGAATCTCGTGCGATCAGTCTGATCACCTGGATGGAGATCATGGTTGGTGCCACGCCCGAAGCTGAACAGCAGCTTCGGGCGTGGCTTAACACTTTTCGCATTATTGCTATTGATGAATTGATTGCCGCCAGGGCGGTCGACATTCGTAAGAAGCATCGGATCAAGCTTCCTGACGCAATTGTTTGGGCATCGGCCCAGGCGCACTCGCTTTTGCTGGTCTCGCGCAATATCAAGGATTTTTCGGCTGATCAACCAGGTGTCCGCGTTCCTTACCGACTCTGACGGGAGGGGTGAGCACAGTGCCACTGACAGCGGCACTTCTCCATTGCGCATAGCCCAAGCACTCCGTTCAGGACTTCCACTGGTCAACACGGCACCCGTCACAGTTTGCAGTGGGTCGATCTAGCGCCATCCAGAGTTCGTTGCCACGTCGTGACCGACGCGGCAGTTCCAAACTCCGCCCCCAAGCCCTCTCCATACAAACCCGTATTGTCCGTGCCAATTCGGCGCTGCTATCGTTCGCAAGCGCTTGTGGAAGCGCTTCCACTCCACCGCTCAAAAGGAGTCCTCGTGGCACTCGACGCATCCGTTGTCTCCAGCGATCCGTTTTCTCCTCCTGCCGATTCAGCCCTCTGGCGACGAGACTTTCTGCTCGGCGCCGCCACCGCCTCTTATCAGATCGAAGGCGCCGTCAACGAAGACGGCCGGCTTCCTTCGATCTGGGACACGTTCTCGGCCACGCCCGGCAAAGTGCTGGCCGGCGACACCGGCGAGGTCGCTTGCGATCACTATCATCGGTGGGAGTCGGACCTCGACCTGCTCTCGACACTTAACGTAGACGCTTATCGTCTATCCATTGCATGGCCGCGCGTGATGGATGAAGCGGGGCGCCCGAACCGCAAGGGCATCGACTTTTACAAGCGCCTGATAGGGCGGCTGAAAGAGAAGGGCCTCAAGACGTTTGTCACGCTCTACCACTGGGACCTGCCGCAATATCTGGAAGACCGCGGCGGCTGGCTGAATCGCGATACAGCGTATCGATTCGCCGACTACGCCGACCTCATGAGCCGTGAAGTCAGGGGCCAGGTCGATGCCTGGGCCACGCTCAACGAACCCTGGTGCTCCGCGTACCTTGGCTACGGCAACGGCCATCATGCGCCCGGTCTCGCGAACGACCGCTACGCGACCCAGGCGATGCATCACCTGCTGCTCGCGCACGGCACCGCCGTGCCGGTCCTGCGGGCGAACGATCCCGCGTCGCTCAAGGGCATTGTCGCGAATGTGGGCCGCGGTACCCCTGACACCAACAGCGAAGCCGATGTCCGCGCCGCGCATCTCTTCGAAGTCCAGCACAACGCATGGATACTCGACCCGCTGTTTAAAAAGGCCTACCCCAAGGACCTTTTCGAACTGTGGCCGGGCACCGAGCCGCTCGTGCTCGACGGCGATATGGAAACCATCGGCACGCCGCTCGATTTCCTCGGCATCAACTATTATTTCCGTACCAACGTGAAGAGCGATGGCGCGCATGGCTTCACGGAAGTGCCGTTGCCAGGCGTCGAGCGCACGCAGATGGGCTGGGAGATTCATCCCGACGGCCTGCGTGACCTGTTGATCGGATTCAACAGGACGTATGCGTCATTGCCGCCAATCTATATCACCGAGAACGGGATGGCATCGGACGACAAAGTGGTTGATGGGCGCGTTGATGATTCGCAGCGCATCTCGTTCCTCAAGCGTCATCTGGCGGCCGTGGATAGCGCGATCAAAGCCGGCGTCGACATACGCGGATATTTCATCTGGTCGCTGATGGATAACTTCGAATGGGCCTTCGGTTACGAACGCCGTTTCGGCGTGTTTCATGTCGACTACAAGACCCAGAAACGCACCATGAAACACAGCGCCGAACTGATCGCGAAATTCCTTGAGGAACGCAATTCCAACACTTAGACCAACACCCGTCTGACCCGCAGTTCGATTTCAATGCCGAAGCCGTTGGACCAAATGGACTACAGGGCCAAATGGAAGACATAGCCCGGAGGAGACTCAATGAACAGCATGAAGAAACTGGTCGTCAGTGTCATCGCAGCCGTTGCGGCGAGCAGCGCAGCGCACGCGGATCCGTTGAAAGCCACCGTGATCCACTGGTGGACATCGGGTGGCGAGTCAGCCGCCATCAAGCAGTTCGCCGATGCGTATAACAAGGCCGGCGGCTTGTGGATCGACCAGGCCGTGGCCGGTGCGGACCAGGCGCGCTCGACCGCAATCAACCGCATCATGGGCGGCGATCCGCCGACGGCCGCGCAATTCAATACATCGAAGCAATTCCACGACATCATCGACCAGGGGCTGCTGAACAACGTGGACGATGTGGCGGCCAAGGAGAACTGGGACAAGATCTTCCCGCCGTCGATCATTGAAAGTATCAAGTCGAACGGGCACTACTACGCAGCGCCCGTGGATATCCACATGCCCGCCTGGTTCTTCTATTCGAAGCCGGCGTTCCAGAAGGCCGGCATCACGAAAGAGCCGGCCACCTACGATGAGTTCATCGCGGATCTGGACAAGCTGAAAGCGGCCGGCGTGATTCCGCTCGCGCTCGGCGGTCAGGCGTGGCAGGAGAAGATCACTTTCGACGCGGTGTTTGCCGACGTCGGCGGCCCGGACCTGTATCTGAAGGTATACCGCGATCGCGATGTGAACGCGGTCAAGTCCGATGCGTTCAAGAAGGTGCTGACGCAGTTCAAGCGCCTGCACAACTATATTGATCCGGGCTCGCCGGGCCGCAACTGGAACGACGCCACCGCGCTGGTGATCTCCGGCAAGGCCGGTGTGCAGATCATGGGCGACTGGGCGAAGGGCGAGTTCTCCGCAGCTAACCAAACCGCGGGCAAGGACTTCGGCTGCTTCCCGGGCTTTGGTCCGCATTCGCCGTATCTTGTCGCCGGCGATGCGTTCGTCTTCCCGAAGACCGACGACCCCAACGTGGTCAAGGCACAGAAACTACTGGCGACGGTCATGACGTCACCGGCTGCGCAGGTTGCGTTCAGTGCGAAGAAGGGGTCGATTCCGATTCGCTCGGACATCGACGATTCGAGTCTCGACATGTGCGCGAAGGAGGGCATCGCGATCATGAAGGACAAGTCGCGGCAATTGCCGAATCCGGAAATGCTGACGCCGCCTGACATCAATGGTGCGTTGCAGGACGTCATCACCAACTTCTGGAACAAGAACCAGTCGGTGGAGGATGCACAAAAGGCCTTCGCCAGCGGGCTGAAAAGCTGATGGCGTCCACGCCCGCGGGCAAGACCCTGCGCGCTCCGGTCAGTCACGCGAAGCGCAAGCCGCTGAGGAAGCGGTTTGCGCTGGCAGCTTATATCGCGTTGTTGCCGATGGCGCTCACCGTGGTGTTCGCCTATCTCGGCACGATGTTATGGAGCTTGCGCACGTCGTTCACCAACTCGCGCACGTTTGCATCGAATAGCTTCGCGGGCGTGTCGCAATACGTACGGCTTTTCAATAACGACAGGTGGATGCTGTCGCTGCAAAACATCGTGGTCTATGGGATTTTGTTCATCGTCCTGTGCCTCGCTATTGGTTTGCTGCTGGCGGTGTTCATCGACCAGAAGGTGATGGCGGAGGGCGCGTTGCGAACGGTGTTCCTGTATCCGTACGCGATGTCCTTCGTAGCAACGGGTCTTGTGTGGCAGTGGATCCTGAATCCGGAACTCGGCATTCAGGAGGTGCTGCACAGGATTGGTTTTACGCACGCCCGTTTCGACTGGATCGTCGATCAGGATCGCGTGATCTACACGCTCGTTATCGCAACGGTCTGGCAGGCGTCGGGACTCGTGATGGCGCTGTTGCTCGCGGGGCTGCGCGGCATTGACGAAGAGATCTGGAAGGCCGCGCGCATAGACGGCATTCCGCGCTGGCGTGTCTACGTCAGCATTGTCATCCCCATGCTGGGTGCGTCCATTTCAACGGCCTTCATCCTGTTGTTCGTGATGGTCATCAAACTCTACGACGCGGTTGTCGCCATGACGCAAGGCGGCCCCGGCACGGCAAGCGAAGTGCCGGCGAAGTTCATCATGGAATACCTGTTCGGGCGCGCGAATCTCGGGATGGCATCGGCGGCTTCCATCGTTCTTCTCGTTACCGTGCTCGCGATTCTCGCGCCGGTCTTCTATATTCGCAGCCGCGCGCTGCGGCTCAGGGATTCCCGATGAACGCGCCACGCCACCCGTTAAAACGCAGGTCGCGCTTTACGCCCGCGCGCTTGGGCGTGTATGCGTTCCTGCTGACTTCGGCCTTGTTTTTCCTGCTGCCGCTGTATGTGATGCTCGTCACGTCAGTCAAGCCGATGACTGAAATCCGGCTGGGCAATATCCTGTCGCTGCCGGTGCATTTCACATTGGATGCATGGCGTGTCGCGTGGCAATCGGCCTGTACGGGACTGGATTGCCAGGGCATTCAGGTCGGCTTCTGGAACTCGGTGCGCATTGTCGTGCCGAGTACGGTCCTGTCCATCCTGGTCGGCGCGGTGAACGGCTACGCATTGTCGTTCTGGAAACCGCGCGGGGCCACGACGCTGTTCGCCATCCTGTTGGTGGGCGCATTCATCCCGGTGCAGGTGATGGTCTATCCGCTCGTGCGGGTGCTTGCAACGGTGCATTTGTTCAGCTCGTTGCCCGGCATTGTGCTGATCCACACCATCTTCGGCATGCCCGTGATGACCCTGCTGTTCCGCAACTACTACGCGGCGCTGCCGCATGAACTCTTCCAGGCAGCGCGCGTGGACGGCGGCGGTTTCTGGCGCATCTTCCTGCAACTCATGGTGCCCATGTCCACGCCGATCATCGTGGTCGCCATCATCATGCAGGTCACCGGCATCTGGAACGACTTTATCCTGGGTCTCGTTTTTGCAGGAACCCGGAACCTGCCAATGACAGTACAACTGAACAACATCATCAATACCACGACGGGAGAACGCCTCTACAACGTCAACATGGCTGCGACCATCCTCACGTCCATGGTGCCGCTTGCCATCTATTTCGTCTCGGGTCGCTGGTTCGTCCGCGGCATTGCTTCCGGTGCGGTCAAGGGTTAGTCCAGGGCTCATTCATGTCTACAGTCATGTCGAACGTTTCAATCCGCGACCTGGAGATCCAGCTTGGCTCCCATACGATCATCGAGTCGCTCGACCTAGAGGTTGAACCGGGAGAGTTTCTCGTATTGCTCGGACCTTCGGGGTGCGGTAAATCCACCTTGCTGCACAGCATTGCGGGATTGATCGACGTGAGCGGCGGCAGCATCGAAATCGGTGGCCAGGATATGACCTGGGCCGATCCGAAAGATCGCGGTATCGCGCTCGTGTTCCAGTCCTACGCGCTGTATCCGACCATGAACGTCGAGCGCAATCTCTCGTTCGGCTTGCGTATTGCCGGCACGCCCAAAGCCGAGATCGAACGGCGCGTCACGCGTGCGGCCGAGATGTTGCAGCTTGGCCCATTGCTCAAGCGCAGGCCCGCGCAGCTGTCGGGCGGGCAGCGCCAGCGCGTGGCGATCGGCCGGGCGATCGTGCGTGAAGCAGACGTGTTCCTGTTCGACGAACCGTTGTCGAACCTCGACGCAAAATTGCGCACGGAACTCCGGCGTGAGTTGAAGCAACTGCATAAGCGTCTGGGCGCCACGATGATCTACGTGACCCACGACCAGGTCGAAGCAATGACACTCGCGACCCGCATGGCCGTCATGCGCGGTGGTGTGATCCAGCAGATCGGCACGCCTGCGCAGGTCTATGCGCATCCGGATAACCTGTTCGTTGCGACGTTTCTCGGCTCGCCGGGTATGAACCTGCTGAAAGGGACGCTGCGTCGCGAGGGCGGTGGCGTGCGGTTTCGCAATGAGCACGTCGACCTTGACGTTTCCGCGTATCCGTTTCTGCAGTCACCGCCGGAGAATCAACCGTGCGTGCTCGGCGTGCGCCCGGAGGATGTCTCCATCGATCCGGCGTTTGTGCATCGCGGCACCGTGTCGCTCGTTGAACCCATGGGCAACCACCGGGTAATTTGGCTCGATTATCATGGCGCCCAAATCGCGTCGATCGTGCAGGACACTGCGACGGCGGCGGTTGACGAGATCACGGGCTTTTCGATCGACAGCAAGCGTATTTCGCTCTTCGACGAAACCGGCGGTGACCGGCTCTAAGCCAGCAGAAGTCATTATTCACGGAGTAACAGTGGCAACCCTGAAGGACGTCGCGGTTCTTGCCGGCGTGGGCATGTCCACGGCATCGCGCGCTATCTCCGGCCGCGGACCTGTTTCAGCCGATGCGCTCGCGCGCGTGCAGGCCGCGATTGCCGAATTGAATTTCCGGCCTTCATCGATCGGGCGGGCGCTGTCAACGCAATCGCTCGGCATGATCGGCATCTTCGTGCCGACGTTCTTCGGCCCGTACTACGGCACGATCCTCAAGCAGACCGATATGGAGTTGCGCAAGGTGCATCGCCATGTGGTGGTGGCGACCGGCTGCGGCGACGACCCGCCGCGCGACCAGGCGATTGAAGCGGTGCAGTTCCTGATCGGCCGCGATTGCGATGGCGTAGTGGTGACGAGCCATGACCTGCATGACGACGACCTCGTCAAGATGCACCGCATGCATCCGAAAATGGTGTTCCTCAATCGCGACTTCGCACAGATGCCGGAGGCGTCGTTTTGCGCGGATCATCATCGGGGCGGGGTGCTGGCGGCGCAAACGCTGCTGGCGCACAGACACAAGAAAATCGCCGTGATTTCAGGGCCTTTCCAGGCTTCCGACAATTACGCGCGGATCGCAGGATTCTTCGAAGAGCTCGCGCGCAACGGCATTGACCGGACCGAGGTCCAGCTGATCGAATCGGACTTTTCGCCGGACGGCGGATATGACTCGGCGCGGCAGCTGCTAGCGTCGAAGAAAAGGTTTACCGGGCTGTTCTGCGCCAACGACACCATGGCGATCGGCGCCTTGTCGTGTTTGCAGCAAGCGGGCATTTCGGTGCCGGACGAAATGTCGGTAGTCGGTTACGACGACGACTATTCCGCGGCGTTTTCCGCACCGGGCCTGACCTCGGTCCACATACCGACCGCCGACCTCACGCAGAACGCCGTTCGATGGTTGCTCAACGAGTGTTATGGGACCGCCTACACGATCTATCGCGAGTTTCCCGTGACCGTGACAAACCGCGCGTCGGTCGCCGCTCCAGCTAAACGACTGCGCGCTTGACCTAACCTAACGTAACGAAGCGTAGCGTTCAGATGCTTTCCTGCGCCCGCCGCAGCCGTTCGCGGCTGTTGATCAGATGGAGCCGCATGGCGGTACGCGCCGAGTCGGCGTCACCCCGCTCGATAGCATCGCAGATCTGCTCGTGCTCGCGATTCACGCGTGTCAGATAGTCCGCGTACTGGGCCGGCGGAATCTGCGTGGCGGTGAGCCGGGTGCGGGGGATCATGTGAGTGCCGAGGTGGGTCATGATGTCCACGAAATAGCGGTTGCCCGTGGCATGCGCGATTTCCAGGTGAAAGCGGATATCGGGCGAGATGGTCCCGTTCGCTTCGCCAAGATTGCGCTCGAAGTCATTCAGCGCGCGCCGCATGGCAGCGATCTGCGTTTTATCGCATCGCGCCGCAGCCAGGCCCGCGCTCTCCGTCTCCAGGCTGATGCGCAACTCAAGCACGGCGAGGGCGTCGATGGAACCCGCCACGTCCGCAGGATCGAGCTGAAAGAGCCCTCTGCCCGGCGCCTCGCAGACGAAGGTGCCAATGCCATGCCGCGTTTCGACGAGTCCCGCGGCCTGCAGCTTCGACAGCGCCTCGCGTACAACCGTGCGGCTCACGCTGAAGCGCTGGACCATTTCGGCTTCGGTCGCGAGCCGGTCGCCGACTTTGAGCTCGTCGGTTTCGATCTGCTGGCGCAGCGCATCGACTACTTCGGTCGTCAGGCTGCGCCGTACCGAGTGGTACGCCGGGGTTTCGAAGACAGCACGAGTCGGTCTCTGCACGGCTACCTCGATTGGGATAATGTTTCGCCAAAGTTGACAAACGGATGTGCGAATGATTATATGCACGCTATAGTCATATGACAACGTACAATAAAAACCGGATCAAGCGGCTTATTCGACCGAAAGGGGCATGAAAGCTCCCGGTAGCCGCGCTTACTGGAGACAGGCTTACATGGCCAATCAAGAACACGCAGTCCCGTTTAGACGCCTGTTGCTGACCGGCGCTGCCGGCGGCGTAGGCAAGGTCATCCGTTCGCGCGTGGCCTCATTCGCGGACAAGATCAGGGTCTCGGACCTGTCGGCCGCATTGCCCCTGGACGCGGCGCCGCATGAGGAAGTCATCCCTTGCGATCTCTCGGACAAGCAGGCAGTCGACGCGCTCGTGGCGGGTTGCGACGCGGTCATCCATCTCGGCGGGGTATCGGTGGAACGGCCCTTCGAAGAGGTGCTGGAAGCCAATGTCAAAGGGGTTTACAACCTCTACGAAGGCGCTCGCCGGCACGGCGTCAAGCGCATCATCTTCGCCAGCTCCAATCACGTAACCGGGTTTTATCGGCAGGACGAGAAGATCGACGCGCAGGCGTTGCGACGTCCCGACGGCTATTACGGCCTGTCCAAATCGTTTGGCGAAGACGTGGCGCAGTTCTATTTCGATCGCTA
>Ga0073928_10006897_pt1 | contig 15033 bp, 11 predicted proteins | sample PaiPotPPA55metaG_FD_76969 | JGI IMG/M metagenome (GOLD analysis project Ga0073928, IMG submission 76969) | Iron sulfur acid spring bacterial and archeal communities from Banff, Canada, to study Microbial Dark Matter (Phase II) - Paint Pots PPA... ... | reverse complement strand
ATGCGGTGCTTTCGGAGTCTTGTGGCTGCGGCGGACGGTCCTCAGTGCCTTCTATCCGGCGTACATGGTGCAAATCGAAAACGATGTCTACTCACAAATCGGCTTGGTGATGCTGATCGGTCTGGCCGCGAAAAACGCGATTCTGATCGTCGAATTTGCCAAAGGACAGGTCGATACGGGGAAGCCTTTGATAGATGCGGTGCTCGAAGGGGCCAGGCTTCGCCTGCGTCCCGTTATGATGACCTCGTTTGCCTTCATTCTGGGTTGCGTGCCGCTGTGGACGGCCTCGGGCGCCGGTTCAGTGGCGCGCCAAATCATGGGCACCACCGTAATCGGCGGCATGCTCCTAGCGAGTTCCGTCGACATCCTGCTCGTTCCAGCACTTTTCACCCTGGTGGAGAAGTGGTTCGGCGCCGTGCCCGCTGCCGGATCGTTGCCAGCCAGCCCAGCCTCGGCACCGGGAGACTAAGATGAACCACTGCGCGCACTGCGCGCAAAAAGAAGGGCGGGGGACCTTATGAGAAAACTAGCGCCGTTGGTCGCCATCATGACCTCCGGTTTAATCGCTGGATGCAGCGTCGGCCCGAACTACCATCGACCCGACGTTCAACCTCCGGCGACTTATCGCGATCTCAGTGAAAACCAACAAGTCCAGGCCCAGGCAGCGTCGTTCGCGGACCTTCCCTGGTGGCAGGTTTTTCAGGACCCGCAGTTACAAGAACTCATCCGCACGGCGCTGAAGCAGAACTACAATTTGCAACTCGCGACCGAGCGTATCAACGCAGCGCGCGCGGTGGTTACTGTAACGCGCTCCAGTTTGTTTCCCCAGGTTCAGGCCAACGGCAATTTCAGCGGGGGAAAAGAAGGCAACTTTCAAACCAGATTCAACTTTCTGACCCTAACGGCAGACGCGGCATTCCAACTGGATTTTTTTGGGAAATTGCGACGCGCCACGGAAGCATCACGCGCGCAACTCCTCGCCACGGAAGATGCACGTCATACGGTGATTCTGACGCTCGTGAGCGACGTGGCGAGCGATTACTTCGCGCTCCTGCAACTGGACCTTCAACTCCAGATCACGCGCGACACGGTGAAGACGCAGGAAGACTCCGTGAAACTCACCAACTTTCGAGTTCAGCATGGAGTGGCCACAAAGCTTGACGTTCTGCAAGCCCAGCAAGTCCTCGATACGGCGAATGCGCAAATCCCCGATTTGGAGCGGCAGATCGCGCAGGAAGAAAATGCCATCAGCATTCTTCTTGGCAACTACCCGGGGGCGGTTCCGCGCGGAATGACCTTAGTAAGCCAACCGCTTCCTCCCGAAGTACCGGGTGGTCTGCCGTCGTCACTACTCGATCGAAGGCCAGACATTCGCGAGGCTGAGCATCTTTTGGTCTCCGCGAATGCCGAAGTCGGTGTTGCGAAGGCGCAGTTCTTTCCACAAATCTCTTTAACCGGCTCCGGCGGTGGCACCTTCGGACGGAGCAGCGCCTTTTCGAGTCTCATGAGCACGCAGCTCGGGATCTATTCATACGGCGCCCAAGTGAGCCAACCCATTTTTACGGGGGGAGCTCTCCGCGGAAATCTGCACTTGGCCAAGTCGGAATACAACCAGGCCTTGATCGTTTACAAGTACGCGATTCAGCGTGCGTTCGGAGACGTTTCCGATGCACTGATTGGCTATCAGAAATTCCATGAGGTTCGGCTGCGCCAGGAGAACACTGTCGCGGACCTCCAGGAGTCCGTGCGGTTGTCCAATATGCGTTATAAAGGTGGCACCACCACTTATCTGGAAGTCTTGGACGGGCAACGGTCGCTGTTTTCCGCCGAACTCACACTCGCGGGAGCGCGCGGCACCGAGTATCAAGGTCTCGTGCAGCTTTACAAGGCGCTCGGCGGTGGCTGGCAGCAATAACGTACAAAGACCGAGATCTGAAATGCCTCCGGGTGGCTCGGGGCGGGACAAGGTGCAAGCGAGGCGTCTCCTCAAACTCTACCTGTTAAACTGAGAAGCTGCCGTTAACCTTCCTGGAAAGCGCGCAATTCCTTGTCTGCGCGGCGCAGGCGCAAGGCAAGCGTTACGGCTAAACCCTCCAGTAATTGGATGGCGATCATTCTGTGCTCGGCTGCCAGCGCATCGAAGCGAGCGCGAGGGAGGACGAAGAGATCGGTATCCGTCAGGGCGATGGCATCTGCGGATCTTGGCGCGGGGTCAAAGAACGCCATTTCGCCGATGAAGTCGCCGCGGCCGAACGTGGCCACGTGGTAGATGAGTTTTCCAACTACGGGTAGCTGGATGCGCACCGCGCCGCGCCGGATCAGGAAGAGCTCGTCCCCACGATCGCCGCTGGAAAAGATCTTCTCTCCCGCCTTGTACGAGCGCCGATCCATGCAGGATTCAAGAGCGGCAAGCGTTTCTTCTTTGCGTCCGGCAAAAAGGCCGATCTCGCGGAGCTCCAGCGGGATCTCGGCTGCGCGCTCGCGTATCTCGTCATTGAGAATGCGCTCTTCGATCCACAGCAGCGCGTCGTCCCGAGTTCCAAAAATCTGCACGGAACGTTCTGGCCGGATAATGCCGACACGTTTGAAATACTGCTGGATGTCGCGGCCGCTCGGGATCTTTAGCCCGAAATGGCAGAAGATGAGAAAGCCGTTGTGCTCGGTGATGGTGTCCTCGATCTGTTCGAGGGCGCGGGCGGCGGTCATGTCCACACCGAGGACGCGCCGCATGTCCAGCACCACGTAAGTTCGCGTCTTGAGTTCCGGTTCGAGTGCGGTTAGGAGCTGGTCCGCAGTCCCGAAGAAAAGGCTCCCCTGGAGCTCGAAGATCACGGTTCGGTCGCCGCACTTTTCAAGTATGGCCATTTCTTCCGGCAAGCGAACCCAACGCGAAAACATTTGGTTGCCGTAGATCTTGCTTCGAATTACTGAGCCGCCAATCTGCTCGCGAATGAATAGCAAAATGGCTAGGGCGATTCCCACGCCGGAAGCCGCGATCAGGCTGACGGTTGCAGCCACCACGACCACCGACAGGATCACCGCAAAGTCCGGGATGGTCGAGCGCGACCGGAGAAGTTGAAGGCTGTTCCGGTCAGACATCCGGAACCCCACCACGATCAGGATGCCAGCCAGTGCCGCGAGCGGGATCCAAGCGATCAGCCGGCCCAAGACGAGGAAAGCAAGAAGGGCGAACACACCTTCGAACACGCCGGACAGGCGCTTCCGCCCTCCACTCGACATGTTTACGAGCGTGGCGCCCGTTTGTCCCGAGCCGGGGATTCCGCCGACTAGAGCCGCTCCAACGTTGCCGAGACCCTGGCCGATCAGCTCGCGGTTGGAGTTGTGGCGCGTGCGCGTGAGCGCGTCCAGGACAACCGAGGTTTTCAGCGTGTCGATGGAAAGAAGCACGGCCAGAGTCAGTGTGGGAGCAAGCAGGAACCTAAGTTCGGGCAGGCGAAGGGCGCCGATGGCTGCCGCGCGATCACCCAGAGCCGCGAATAATCCTCCAGTAGCGCCGAGAGGACCAACCACTAATTGATTCCCCGCGAGCGTGAGGAGCGAACGATCAGCGAGGCCGAGCGCAATGTAGACGAGCGTGCCGGCGATGAGCCCGAGGATGACTGCGGGTACAGCTTTCGTCACCTTGGGCGCGAGAACCAGTACAGCGATGGTGACGGCGCCCACAGCCAGGCTTCTTGCATTCCACAGGGAAGGCGAGCTGAGCGCTTCCCAAAATGTTTCGCCTTTCGGAACTCCTAGAAACTTCGGAATCTGGCCGACGATAATCAGCAAGCCGACGCCGCTCGAAAAACCGCTCACGACTGGGTAGGGAATGTACTTGATTAGGCGTCCCAGGCGGACGATGCCGAACAAGACCTGAAGCAGGCCGCACAGCAGGGCCAGCAGCGTGATCATCAGAAGCGCCGAATTTGGACAGACGCCCTGGCGGGTGACGTCGATTGCGAATGCCGTGAGCACGGCGGCTGCAGGCGCGGAAGGAGTGGTGATCAAACGGTTCGTGCCGCCAAACGTGGGCGCGATGACGCCGAGCGCCACAGTCCCCAGGATGCCGGCGAGCGCTCCCTGCGCCGCGAACGTTGCGCCCAGCGGCGAGAAGACAGCCACACCGAAGGCGATCGCCGAAGGCAAGGCGACCAGCATGGACGCGAGACCGCCCCAGAGCTCTCCGATCAGGTTTCCGGACTCGTCGTTTTTCAATGCGAGCAAATGATAGCACCGACAAAGCACGCGCCCTTCGCACGCGGAACGAAACACGATCTGCTACAACCTATGTTCAGGCTAATAAATTTCGGGCACGAAGTGCTGGCTCGACATCTTCGGACGCTTGTATTTCACCGATTGGCGCGGCGGCAGATCGACGGTCACCGGGGTCATGTCGTGGTAGGGGACCTGCTTCAGGAGATGACAGATGCAATTGAGCCGCGCGCGTTTCTTGTTGTCGGCATTGACAACGTACCAGGGGCTCTTCCTCGTATCCGTGTTGGCGAACATCTCGTCCTTGGCACGAGAGTAGTCCACCCAATGGCGTCGCGACTGAATGTCCATTGGGCTGAGCTTCCAGCGCTTGATGGGATTGGTCATGCGCTCCTGGAATCGTTTCTCCTGCTCCTCATCGTTCACGGAGAACCAGTATTTGATCAGAATGATTCCGCTACGGATGAGCATTTTTTCGAACAAGGGGCAGGAGCGCAGAAATTCGCGATACTCCTCTTCGGTGCAGAAGCCCATCACGTGCTCGACACCGGCGCGGTTGTACCAGCTCCTGTCGAAGAGCACGATCTCGCCGCGCGAGGGCAATTCGGCCACATAGCGCTGGAAATACCACTGGCCGCGTTCCTTTTCTGTAGGCGTGCCCAGTGCCACTACGCGGCAAACGCGCGGATTGAGGCTCTGGGTGATGCGCTTGATCACTCCACCCTTGCCGGCCGCGTCGCGACCCTCAAAGAGGATGCAGACGCGCAGCCCCTGCATGTGGACCCATTCCTGAAACTTGATTAATTCGAGCTGAAGGTGGGCCAATTCTTCCACATGCTCGTATTCCTTCGGCGGTTTTCGCGGCTTCGCTCGGCCGAGCAGGCGCCAATACTGCTCGATTTTTGCGGTCTCTTTGGCGTTGCGCGCCAGCTCGCCGCCAGCCTTCCGTTGCTTGTGTTTTTTGGACATGTCACTCCTGCCTAGCGGAATCGGAAAGGACCGCCCATGCGCGCGCTGAACGTAGACAATCAGCAGTTTCGCGAGCGGCTGTAGCGAAATCCACCGCAAGGACCGGCCGTTACACGAACTCTCGCAACCATGGTGCGATGCAACGCGACAATCCTTTGACCCGAACTGCCCTTCCAACAGGCGCACACTTTATACCTCTCCCGGGGATCCCCGTGCGCGATTTTTTCTTTGGGCTGGGCCCTGGACTTTGGACAGGAAACCCATGTGCCCCAACGCGAGTCCCGAAACTGCAAGGGGTACTGTTTGATCGTAAGTCCCGATAAATGAGGCCTTCGGACAGGAGCCTCTGGCTCCTTAGCAAAGCGCGAAGGAAAAGTGGGCGCAGCGCGCCTGCGTAAACGACTGATTCTGGCTGGCATTTTCACAGCTGGCGGTGGTATAAGCCTCGGCTTGTGGCGTAACGGCGCGAATCTGCTTTCCGGCTCGCGTGCGGCGGAGGTCGCGGCGGCGGTGATGCACGTAGTACTCGGTGTCGTGTTAACGCCAACGTCTGGTACGGCACTACCATTGACCGGGTCGTAAGTTCTTCGTAGGATTTTTGTTAGGCTATAATTGAATTACGGCGGGCGGGATTTCGTGGGGAAAGAAGTCGGCGGCAGGGCTGCGGCGGGTACGAATCGACTTTGCGGCTCCCGAATACGGATTGACGGCGGGATACTGGTGGCGAGAGATATGACGAAAAGGACGAGGACAGTCTGGCTGGCGGTAGCCGCGGCGACGGTGGTTCTATCGAGCTGCGACGACTCAGCGAAGAAACCGGTGCAGGCGCGCGTGCCCGCTCCTGTGCCTGTTCAACAGACAGTGTCACGTCCAGCGCCTGAAGCGCTTCCCTTCCCGGACAATTATGCTTCGCGCTTCGTTCAATTCGGTTCGCTGCAACCGGAGCCACGTCCTGCCATTTACGTGCTTATTGAAAGCGTGCAGGCGAGCTTCCTTGCGGGGCAGAACGAATACCAGTTGGGGAACTTTGCGAAAGCGCACGAGGACTTTGAGCACGCGGTGAGCTTGGTCCTTCAGAGCGGCTTCCCGATCGATTCCGATCCCAAGCTGGCGGATCTGTTCGACCACATCGGCGAGGCGACGAAGGCCCCCGAACTCGAGGCCTTGCAGGCGAACGAAGAGGCGGAAGTTCCAAGCACGCCGGCGCCGATCGATGAGCTGGTCGAATTGAACCTGCCTGCAGGCGATCCTCGGCTGGCAACGAAAGCCGAACGGGAATTGATGCGGGTGCCGCACGACTTGCCGCTGACGGTGAATGACTCCGTCCTTCAATATCTGAGCTACTTTACGACCGCGCGCGGCCGGGCGATTGTGGAGCATGGGCTCGGGCGCGGTGGCCGCTACAACGATATGATCCGGCGGGTGCTGAAAGAAGAGGGCGTGCCGCAGGACCTGATTTACCTAGCGCAAGCGGAAAGCGCGTTTCTGCCGCAGGCGGTTTCTCGGGCGGGGGCGCGCGGGATCTGGCAGTTCATGCCGTTCCGTGGCGAGCAATACGATCTGGGGCGGACTTATTACGTTGACGAGCGCAGCGATCCCGAAAAGGCTACGCGCGCGGCCGCGCGCCATATGCGCGACCTGTACGGGATGTTTGGCGACTGGTATCTGGTGATGGCGGCCTATAACTCGGGACCGGGAAACGTGAGCAAAGCCGTGCAGCGCACCGGCTACGCCGACTTCTGGGAACTGCAAAGACGCAACGCGCTGCCAAAACAAACGCGGAATTACGTGCCGATTATCATCGCCCTGGCGCTTGTAGGCAAGGATCCGGCGGTGTACGGAGTACAAGTGCAGCCCGAGAAACCGCCTCACGTAGAGATGGTGCGGCCGGGGCATGCCATCGATCTCCGGCTGGTATCGGATGCGACCGGCGTGGATATCGACGCCCTGCACCAACTGAACCCGCAATTGCTGAGGGGTGTCACGCCGGGGGATTCGCGATTCGAGCTGAAGCTGCCGGCCGGGACGGCGGAGAAATTCGTTGAGGCCGTGCAGCACGTGCCGGAAGAAAAGTGGACGAGCTGGCGGCTGCATGAAGTTGAAAATGGCGAAACGCTCGCGGAAATTGCGAAGCACTACCGTGTGACGGTTCCGGCGATTGAAACTGCGAACCATATGCAGGGGCGCGCCATCGTGCCGGCGGGGTTCGTGCTGAATATCCCGACGGCGCCTCCCGCGGTGCGGTTGGTAAGTTACCGCGTGCAGCGCGGCGACACACTCGAGGGAATTGCGGAGCGCTTCGACGTGACGATCCCAGAATTGAAGCGCTGGAATCATATAAACGGCCCGAGCGTAGCACGGGGCTCGCGCTTGAGGATTTATGCTGGCGGGCCACCCGCCGTGGCGCCGCGAACGAAGTCGAAGTCGGCAGCCACTGGAAGACCGGCGGTTCACAACGTTTCCGCAACCCATCCCGAAACGGCGGAGCCGGTTCAACACCGCGTGAAACCAGGCGAGACGCTTTACCAGATCGCCCACACATACCGGACGACGGTGGATGCGCTGCGGCAGCGGAATCCCTTCCTCGCGGAACGAGCGCTGGAAGCGGGCGACGTACTCACGATCCGACGCTAACCTGCCTCCGGTGACGATCCTCCGACGAATTGCCTGCTTCTAGTTAATTACCTTATTTGCTTAGAGATGGACCAGATTCCAAGCCGGTGCGTGACGCAGCAGGACTTGCACTTTCCGCAATTGCTTCAAAAGAGTAGCTTTTCGGCGCCCTTCCGCCTTGACAAACTTCTGACACTGCGTTTATAAGCGCGAAGGGACTTTTTGGAGTCGCCAAGCCCGCCATTCATGGAGGAAGTTATGTTTCACGCCAAAATGCACGATGAGGAAGATGACGAACTCCCCCGCTACGAAGAAGAAGGCGAAGAAGGCCTGGAGCATTCGAACGACGGAATCGTAGAAGAGGTGGAAGAGATCGTCATCGAAGGCGAACCCGGGGAAGAAGAGACGGAAGAGCGGGCGGCTCCCGCGGCGAAGAAGCCCGCGTCCGCGCCGAAGGCGAAGAAATCGAAAAAGGCGGCGCCGAAGAAGAAAGCAAAATCGAGCGCCAAGAAAAAGAAACCCGCCAAGAAAGCCTCTGCGAAGAAGTCGTCGAAGAAGAAGGGCGGAAAGCGCAAGAAGCGCTGACTCGTTGCCGAAAATTCCGGCGCATAACGCCGAGACCGCGCAGGCGCGTTAAGGCGCGCGGTCCTGGCCGGTTTTATGACAGCCCACTAGCAAAACCAATTACCGTCCGTTCACGATTGACGAACGTCTTCATTCGTCTAGTTCCGGCGATTTAGGCAGTCGGCGATCCATTTCGAGCCTCTCTGGAACCATGTGACCGTTGCGCTGCCTGTCTCACTGTCGTTCTGTCTCGATTCGGAACGGTGATTTGGCTTTTATGATGTAAGGAACGTACATTTCCCACTTTGAGAATGTTTTCCTTGCCGTGGACCTAGTAGGTGGCTAGCATACGCGGTCGATGACGCTTGCAATCGAGCACATCCGCCGAATGCGGGGCGGAGCGCAAGGACATCTCCTGCGATGCGCGGACGGAGGCTACTACGTCGTAAAATTCCAGAACAATCCGCAAGGGTTGAGGATCTTGGCGAACGAATTGCTTGGAACACGATTGGCGGCGCGAATGGGGCTGCCCGTACCGCCGACGGAAGTAATTGAAGTGCGCGAGGAATTGATCGCGAACACCGAAGACCTGGTGATTCAGCTCGGGCGCGGGCGCCAGGTCTGCAAGCCGGGGCAGCACTTTGGCTCGCGGTATCCGGGGCCACCGGCGGAAATTGTGGTAAACGATTTTCTGCCGGATGAACAACTGCGCGAAGTAGCCAACCTTCCTGATTTCTGCGGCATGCTGGTCTTCGACAAATGGACCTGCAACACGAATGGGCGGCAGGCGATATTTTTTCGCGCGCAAGGCGAGACGCGCTATCAGGCGGTGATGATCGATCAGGGCTTCTGTTTCAACGCCGGCGAATGGAATTTTCCCGATGCGCCGCTGCGGGGGCTTTACATGCGGCATCGCGTCTACGAAAAAGTGTGCGGAATCGACGCGTTTGAAAAATGGCTTGCGCGCGTCGAATCGAAAAGGACCGAGAGCCTGGTGGTCGAGATCGCCGAAGGAATTCCACCGGAATGGTATTCCTTCGAGGCGGACGCGCTCGAGCGCCTGTTGGAACAGCTAGTGCGGCGGTGCAAGCTTGTCCGCGAACTTATCGTGTCAGCCTGGAAGTCATCGGCACAGCCGTTTCCGAACTGGAGATGAGCCTCGTTTGTTTGGTGATGTCGGGTCCCGCGGGAGGAGCGCACGATGCCTGAGGAACAACTGAATACGTTTCGTTACCGCATTCTGCGATACACGCCGAATTTGATTCGGGACGAGTGGGTGAACATCGGCGTGCTGCTCGAAGAAATTCCCGCGGGTGAGGACACGCCCTCGTCGCGGCGCATGGTGCGGGTCATTGAGGAGCCGGCCGAAATCGCTCGGGTACGGAAACTACATCCAAACGCCGACGACGAACTGTTGCGTGCGCTTCCGACGGAATTCGATATTCGACTGGCAGCGTCGGCGGCTGAGGTCGACACGTACCTCGAAAAATTGGACCAGACACTTTCAAACCTATTGCAGCTAAGCCCAGCCAAAGGCTTGCTGGCGCTGGACTTCGATGTCGAGCTTGACCGGCTGTACCACGATCACGTAACACCGCCATCGCGCGCGCGCGGCGGCCTGGTTGAGAGTACACGGTCTTGGATCAAGCAGCGGCTCAACGATGTGTTCAAGCGTCGGCGAGTGCCACCGCTCGATCGAAACATTCGGGTCGACAAGTACACCCATGCAGGGGACACATTCAAACTCGACTATCGGTACCACAACGGCGTTCGGGGATATCTCCACTCGGTAGCGCTTGGCCGCGACGCGGCAAACGCCAAAGTATTGGCATATACAGCGGAGCGGATTCGTATTCAAGAACCACAAAGCGAGTTCACGGCGGTTACGGAAATGGAACCTGCGCGCGATAATCCGCGGCATCAATTCATTGTGCGGCTATTCGAAGATCAGCAAATTGCGCTCGTACCGCTCAACCGAGTAGAGAAGTTTGCCGAAGAGTTACGCATGCGGTTGCAGTGAAGCGATGAGTCCGACCACCGGACGGCCACTAGCCTGCGAAATCAGCGAGCGTCGAAACGATTCATCGCGCTGAAATCATTCCCCACAACGGGAGATCGCGCCGGGCCACTAGAGCCTCCGCAGCCCAGGCGCCGAGATACGAAGACAATGCGACACCGTGCCCGGCGTAGGCGCCGAGTACGATAGCGCTCCGGCTTCCTTTCGCGCTCCGCGGGTGCCAATCGAAAACAGGGACCCAAGAATCGCGGAAGAGAATCGGCCCGCCCCAGCGCTGCGCGAAGGGGATGGAGGCGAGCGCGGGATCGAGGCCGCGGATGCGTCTTTCAAGTGTATCGAACAGCCGCGCTGGCTCAGGCGCTGCAATGTTCGCCCCGCCTATGTTGTGCTCGTCGGGTGACTGCACGAGCCCCGCTCCCCAGACAATCGAGTTGTCCTGGCGCACGCGCCCCCAGAGGTAGGGCATGTCGACAGTGTAGAACGGTTTTCTCTTGGAGAGGCCGATAGCGGCCAGTTGCTCTGCAGTGACGGGTTCTGTGAGCGCCGCCAGCGTGAGGCGCGGGTGCATTCCTTCCTCGAGTTCCGTAATGTTTAGCGAGAGGGCGTTCGTGGCAAAGAGAATTTTCCGAGCGCGCATCCGGCCGTTTGCGAAATAAATTTCAGGAACTTCCGCCCAGTCGATTCGCTCGACGAGATGACACTCGCAAATCTGAGCGCCAAGTTGGTGCGCCGCGCGCGCCAAACCGCTGACGAGTTTTCCGGGATCGAGCGTGCCCCCAGGAACTTCCTTCACCACTCTGAGCGTGCCGGAGTCGTTCCAGCGGATCGGAGATTGCTCCAGACCGCCACTGCGGTCGATTTCCCAGGCCCCGGTCAGGGAAAGATCGCACTCGACTTTCAACTCTGAGAGGACTTTGCTGAAGCCTGCGAGGACATCGCCCAGCCCCGGCTGGTCGCCCGAGGCCGTCTCGCCGAGGGCCATGCCTCCCGTGCGGCCGCTCGCGCCTGCGCCAATGCTTCGTGCTTCCAGAACTACGACGGATTTTTCGGGCGCAAGATGCCGCAGCCATGCCGCAGCCGCAAGGCCCGTGAATCCGCCCCCGATAATCGCGAAATCAGCTTCGTTCGGCGTCGCGCGAGGCGGAGGCGCGAAATCAATTTTCCAGAACGGCTGGCCCCATTCGGCGTGGCTTTGAGCGGATGGCATGGTGAGGTTGAACTCGGGATGCGCTGCGAGAGGCGGCCAGGGCCGCGGGCTGCGCTCAAACGGGCCCTGACTTTAAGATTCGAAGTTCGAGAATCGCGTGCGTCCGGCCCCGGGGCAGCTTACAGAATATTCTCCGTCCAGTTCTCGAGCGTGTGCTTGATCTTGCCCATGAACTGGTGCGCAACGGCTCCGTCGACGACGCGGTGATCGTAGGACAGGGTTAGATAGACCATCGAGCGGATGGCGATCGCGTCGTCGATGACGACCGGGCGCTTTTCGATGGTGCCGAGGCCGAGGATCGCGACATTTGGCTGGTTGATCACCGGCAGGCCGAAAAGGCCGCCGAAGACGCCGGGGTTGGTGATCGAGAACGTGCTTTCCGCCACTTCTTCCGGCTTGAGCTTTTTCGAGCGGGCGCGCTCGGCAAGATCGTTCATGGAGCGGGCGATGCCGAGAAAATTCTTTTCCTCGGCGTTTTTGATCACCGGGACGATCAGTCCCCAGTCTAGCGCCACGGCAATGCCGATGTTGCATTCCTTGTGCAGTACGACGTTCGTGCCGTCGACCGAAGAATTCACGGTTGGAAACGCGCGAAGTCCTTCGACCGCGGCGCGCACAAAGAACGGCATGAACGTCAGCTTCGTTCCGGACGCCTGCTCGAATTTCTCTTTCATTTTTCCACGCAGGGCGGCGATTCCGCTGACGTTGACTTCGTCCACCGAGTAGACGTGCGGAGAAACGCGCTTCGAGGCCACCATATGTTCGGCGATGCGCTGCCGCATCACGGACATCGGCTGCACTTCGTAATGGCCGAAGTACATTTTCTCGCGCGGTACGGCCGTTTCGAGCGCGGCATGTGTTGCTGCGCCGCCCGTGGCCGGTGGAGGCGCGGAAGTCCGCGCGGGACTGGATGGTGCGCCGCCTCCTTCGATCGCGCCGAGGATGTCGCGTTTGCTCACGCGGCCGCCCGCACCGGTACCAGGAACCAGCGTGAGATCCACATCGTTTTCCCGCGCCAGACGGCGAACGAGCGGCGAGCTGCGAACTTTTTCGCCCGGGGTGCTTGCGGCGGGACGTTGCGGCGCGGACGGCGCGCCAATCGCTTGTGCTCCGGCGGCCGCTGCGGACTTCGGCGACGCGGTATCAGCAGGGCCCTTCAGTGGCGTGGCAGCGACGGGATCTTCAGGTGCATCGGGCGCAGGCGTCTGTGCTTTTGCAGTTACCGACGTAGAAGCGGGTTTTGACGCCTCTGGCTTTGCAGCGGCGGGAGCGCTTGCGGCAGAACCAGTTGCGGCACCGGCTCCGGCGGCGGACTCAATCACGGCGACGACGGTCTGAATGGGAACCGTCTGTCCTTCGTTAACCTTAATTTCTTTCAGCACACCAGCTGAAGGCGACGGGATTTCCGCGTCTACCTTGTCGGTAGAGATTTCAAAAAGCGGCTCGTCGCGCTCGACTTTATCGCCCGGCTTCTTGAGCCATTTCGTGATGGTGCCTTCGAAAATACTCTCGCCCATCTGGGGCATGATGACATCGACAGCCATGGTCGTCTCCTCTGCGATTGGAACTCAGGCGGCGCGCAGGCACTCCTCATGCCACACCCCGGGTATGCCTTCGAGCGTGTAGATTTCATCGCCGCCATGAAAGAACTCGACGGCCTTCACCTTTGCAACGGCGCCCGCATGTTCGAGCTGCTCGGGCTCTAGCTCGTTGTGGTACTGGCCTTCTTCCATGAATTTCTCAAGGAACGCGCGGTCCGCGACGCGGACCTGCGATCCCACTTCGAACTCCGCTTGGTTGACACCTTTCGTTTTTCCCACGGCGTTTAGCCTCTCTGTCCCACTTTAGTATTGTGCCAATTCGCGGGCGGCCGCGACAATCTTTTCTGCGCTGGGCAGGTACCGTTCTTCCAGGGGCGGCGAGTACGGCACGGGAGTGTCGAGCGCGGTCACTCGAGCGATCGGGCCGTCGAGATCTTCAAACGCGCTTTCGCAGACAATCGCAGCGATTTCTCCCGCGAGGCCGCCCGTGCGCGTGTCTTCATGGACGATCAGGAGCTTGTTCGTTTTTTTCACGGACGCGAGGATCGTTTCGCGATCCAGCGGCGCAAGCGTGCGGAGGTCGATCATTTCCGCGTCGATGCCCTCTTTTGCAAGCTGCTCGGCAGCCTCAAGAGAAGTGGGCGCCATCGCGGCGTAGCTCAGGATCGTCAGGTCTTTTCCTTCGCGTCGAAGGATGGCCTTTCCGATGGGCACGGTGTAATCGCCCTCGGGAATTTCTTCCTTGATGCGGCGGTAGAGGTACTTGTGCTCGAAGAAGAGGACGGGATTGTTGTCGCGGATCGCCGACTTGAGAAGGCCCTTAGCATCGTACGCGGTGGAAGGATAAATAATTTTCAGGCCCGGCGTGTGCATGAAATACATTTCCGGATTTGCCGAATGAAACGGTCCGCCGTGGACGCCGCCGCCGGACGGCCCGCGCAGAACCATCGGCACCGGCGCGCCCCAGCGGTAGTGCGATTTGGCGACGAAGTTCGTAACCTGGTTGAAACAGCACGCGATGAAATCGATGAACTGCATTTCGACCACCGGGCGCAAGCCGAGGTAGCTCATCCCGCAAGCGGCGCCGACGATGGCCGTTTCGGCGATTGGCGCGTCAATCACGCGCTCGCGGCCGAATCTCGCGAGCAGCCCTTCGGTAACTTTAAACGCGCCGCCGTAGACGCCGATGTCCTCGCCGATTGCGACGACGGCCGGATCGCGATCCATCTCTTCGAAGATCGCCTGGCGAATAGCCTCGAGCATGGTGATGACGGCCACGGTCAGCGCCTCCCCTGCTTGCGTTCGGGCGCGGCCCGCAGCGATTTATCTTTCGGGCCGCGGCCGAAGGGAACGCGCGGGCCGGATTCCTCCGGCGCAGGTTGTGGCTTTCCGCTGCCTTTGGGCGCGGGTTTTGCGATGGGTTTCGAGTTTCTGGCACCATTTCCAGTGGCATTCCTACTCGGATTCGCTCCCATATTCCCACGCGCGCTGCCACCCGTATTTACTGCCGGTGTTGCGGACGCGCCGGAGACCTGTTTCACATTTGCTGTTTCGGCCTCGATGCCGCCAAAATCCCGAACCTGCCAGACGGCCTCGACGCTGCAATTCGGCGGCGTCAATTCTTGTTTCGAGCGGTGCCAATCGGCTTCAATCGTGTGGCAGCCATCGCAATAGACTCCCTGTTCCGCCAGCTCGGGCGGAGGCAGGGGCGATTCCTCGGCAAATTTCTGGTCTTCGTCGAGCAGGCGTTCAATTCGCGCGTCGATATCGGACTTCGCCTTCACATCCCACAGCTTGTTTTCAGTCAAATATTTCTCAAAGCGCGCGATCGGATCGCGAGCCTTCCAGTAATCGACCATTTCCTTGGGAACGTATTCTGCGGGATCGTGCTGGGCGTGGCCTTTCAT
>Ga0073928_10006896_pt1 | contig 15034 bp, 8 predicted proteins | sample PaiPotPPA55metaG_FD_76969 | JGI IMG/M metagenome (GOLD analysis project Ga0073928, IMG submission 76969) | Iron sulfur acid spring bacterial and archeal communities from Banff, Canada, to study Microbial Dark Matter (Phase II) - Paint Pots PPA... ... | reverse complement strand
GATTCTCCGACAAGCAGAGCGGAGTGACCAGCACGGCGGAGGTGCTGCTGATCGACGTAAGCCGCTACAACCTGAAGAAGCTCGGCGAGTTCAAGTTCCAACTGTGGGAACAGTTCGGCATCGAGAGCAGCAAGTACGAGAACATCTGGGACTTCGAGCAATACATGCGGCTGGCGGCGCCGGCGATCGCGGCGCTGCACGCCCTGGGCGCCAGCAGCGCGCTGGAGCCGTGCGTGATCCTCTCGCACGAGTACATGGGGATGCCGACCGCCCTGGCCGCCGTGCTCGAGGGCGACCGGGCCAACTTCCGCACGATCTTCTACGCCCACGAGGTGGCGACGATGCGCCGCATCGTCGAGGGGCATCCCGGCCACGACACGATGTTCTACAACGTGATGCGCTCGGCCATGGCCCAGGGCCACTACGTCGAAGACGTGTTCGGCGACCAGAGCGGATTCTACAAGCACGCGCTGGTGAAGGCCGCCCGGTTCTGCGACGCGATCTTCGCGGTCGGCGATTACACGCTCAAGGAGGTGCGGTTCCTCGGCCCCGACTTCGTCCACGTGGACGCGCAGCTCGCTTACAACGGCGTGCCGTGCTGGAAGATCACCGTCGACGAGAAGATGAACAGCCGCCGGAAGCTCCGCGAGTATTGCAAGGCGCTGCTGAAATATGATCCGACCTACGTCTTCAGTCACGTGACGCGGCTCGTGCCCAGCAAGGGGATGTGGCGCGACCTGCGCGTTCTGGAAGCCCTCGAGGAGCAGCTCCGCGGGCGCAACGAGACGGCGGTGCTGTTTGCCCTGAGCACCGAAGTCCCGGCCCGCCGCGGCGATGACGTCCGCCACATGGAGCAGTACTACCACTGGCCCGTCGTCCACCGCGAAGGCTTGCCGGACTTGTCCAACGGCGAGGCCGTCTACTACCAGGGCGTGCAGGAGTTCAACGCCCAGAGCCGCAACATCAAGGTCGTCTTCGTCAACCAGTTCGGATGGGAGCGGAAAGTGTGCGGGCAGCGTATGCCGGCGGACATGGAGTTCATGGACATCCGCAAGGGCTCCGACGCCGAGTTCGGCCAGAGCATCTATGAGCCATTCGGCATCGCCCAGGTCGAGCCGATCAGTTTCGGGGGGATCTGCGTCTTCAGCAACGTCTGCGGGTGCGCCGGGTTTGTCGAGAAGGCCGCCGGCGGCCCCACGCCCAACGTCATCGTCGCCGACTACACCGACCTGCCGGAAAAGGGCCTCCGCCCCGAGCAGCTCATGAGCATCGGCCAGCCGCAGCGCGACCAGATCGAGGCGACGGTCGCGGCGATGGTCGCCGGCGAATTGATGAACCGTCTGCCGCGCACCCCAGAGGAATTCGAGCAGTTCATCGATCGGGGCTACGCCCTGGCCCGGAAGATGAGCTGGGACGTGGTTGCCCGCGACTACGTCGTCCCCGGCATCCAGCGCGCCAGCCGGGCCAGCCGGCTGAAGCAGATCGCGTGAGTGGCGGCAGTCTTCCACGCCCGCCCTACCCTCAATTTACCGCGACATGCCAATCGGACGCAACTCCGTGGCGAGGCGTGTATCGGCCCACATTCGCGCGTTATAATGTTGTGCCGCATGATGCAAAATAACGGAGCGCTGCTATGGCTACCGTGCGCGTGAAAGATGAGATCTATAGACGGCTTGCCGCCAGGGCCGCGAACCAACACACTACGGTGGAGAACCTGGTCGAAGCGGTGCTTGAGAATCTCGCCGGCGCGGAGCCACAGGCCGGCCAGGGTTCCTCGCCTGCCATCCAAGATAGGCTGCGGGCACTGGAGGAATGGATGGAGATCGTGCGGGAGCGCGCCAGTCGATATCCGCAGGATTTTGTCGTCGATGACTCCCGCGAAAGCATCTACGCCGGGCGCGGCGAATGAACGTGATTCTCGATACGAACGTGTTGACTCGCCTCGCCCAGGCGTCGCACCCGAAGCACACTACGGCACTCGATGCCACGCGCCGCCTGCTCTCCATCGGTCGCGTGCTCTGTATCGTACCTCAGAACCTGTACGAGTTCTGGGCCGTTGCAACTCGTCCGATTGTGAATAACGGTCTGGGCCTTACAGTGCAGGAAGCGAAGGTCGAGCTGGACAGAATCAAGCAGTCATTCATCCTCCTGCGAGATCCCCCGACCCTTCCGGATGAATGGGAGAAACTAATTGTCACGTACGACTGCAAGGGAAAGCCGTCGCACGATGCGCGAATCGTAGCGGCGATGCAAATCCACGGCGTTCTCGAGTTCATCACGTTTGATCGTCAGGACTTCACCCGCTTCGCTGGCATCCGCCTGCTGGACCCGGACGCGGTGAGCACCGGTGCAGCGCCATGACAAGGTCGAAAGGTGGCTGCGGCACTCAGAATGTCTTCCGTGACGTGCGCCGGTGATGTCGCGTGCGCGCTGCGTCCACCAGACTGTCCAGATCTGTTTCGCTCATCCCGTTTGCGCGGAATCGAGCCTGCACCGGAGCGAACAGTTCATCAAATGTCGTCGAACGGGCCTTCCGCTCCAGCAGAATCCCTTCTTCAATGAGCTGCCTGGCATACCCTTCGGCAGTCATGCCTAGCGCCTTAGCCTGAGCACGGAGCACGGCAAGCTTGCCCTTACCCAGTCCCGACACCTGAATCGTAGACGACAAAGCCATACTCTATTCTACGGTATCATGTTCCTCTCACCGCTCTGGCCGCTCCCAACTCCACATGGGCGAGCGGATCGCGTCCAGCGCCTGCTTGACGGTCATCGCACGCAGGGCGGCGTCCCGGTGGCGTTGCCGCAGCGCTTCCCAGGCCTTTAGTTCCGACTCATGGGCGCGGTGCATCGCCCGGTGCGGCACCTTCTGCCCGACCAGCAGCGCGAGGTAGCCGCTCATCCCAAACTGATCTGCCGGGTCGAGGAGCGTTGCACTGAAGAGGAAGCTCGGGCCGTTGTCGCGATAGACCTCGAGGACCGCCTCCGCTCCCGCAAGGTCGGTTCTCTGGCGGCACTCTCGCCAGAACGGCGTGTCGAGCCGGGTATTGAATCGGTAATGGATGGCCAGAAAGTCCCGGATCGCGTCCCAGTAGCGGCCGTGGTAGAGGCCATAGTGCTTGCGGGCCGAGTCCGTCACGACACAGTCCCCGTCAACCAGCGTGTCGGCCAATGTCCGCGACTGCTGTGCAATCGCGCCCAGGGCGGTAGCCTCCAGGGGCTCGACAAAACCATTGGCGTTCCCGATGGCGACGACGTTCTTCACCCAGCACTGGCGGTAACGGCCGGAGACGAACTTCACGATTCGCGTCGGCCCGACCTTCGGGTTCTTCCCGCGGAACTCGCGCTCCGCCTCGTCGTCGGAAATGAACGCCGAGCTATAGACATAACCCCGATTGATGCGCGCCTCGTGCTCGATCTGCCAGCACCAGCCACAGTCCATCGTTTCGCAGGTGGTATAGGGGTGGATCGGCTCATCGGTCCTGTCCCACCCGCCCACGACCGCGCGGTCACAAAACAGACTGTTCTCGAAGCTGACGAAGGGAACGCCCAGGGTCTTTCCCAGCAGCAGCGAGACGAAACCGGAGCAGTCAACGAACAGCTCGGCATCCTGGCTCTGCCCCGAGGCAAGGCGAAGGGTCCGGATGCCGGTTTCGTCCTGCTCGACGTGCGATACGGTGTCATCGAGGATGCGCACGCCAAGTGCGAGGGCGTAGGCTTCGAGATATCGCACGAACTTCTCGTTCTCAAAGTGATAAGCCAGAGTGATGTGGATCGCCGGATCGCCCGCGGGCCGCCGCTCGAAGATCCGGTCGTGCGTCATCAGCGCCGACATCGGGTCCTCATACTCCATGACGTCATCGCAGTAAAACGCCTTGACCCGGCGCAGCCCGGCGGGTTTGCCGTCCAGTTGCAGCGGATTGAACGTGTAATTGAAATAAGGCCGCGAGCCCCAGATGAACTTCAGCCCCAGCTTCCAGGTTGGCTGCGCGATTTCGAAGAACTGTTTTGGAGGGATTCTGAGGTACCGATGAAGGAAATCGCTGAGGCTCGCCGTCGAGCCCTCCCCGACGCCGATGATGCCGATCTCCCGGGAACGGACCACTGTGACCTGCACCGCGGGCAGCCTGCACCTGAGCGCGATGGCCGCCATGAAGCCGGCGCTTCCGCCACCCAGAACGATGATTCTTTTGACCGCCGGCACTGGTCGTCTTCAACTTTAGACAGAGCCCAGGAAATGTCGGGAGCAAAACAGCCCCAACCTCGCCGCCCGTGGGCAATTATACGGGATCGTTTGCCGCAAAATAGCCGGATATTTTTCTTGAATTAGCGGACCTTGTGGGGTAGATACGATAATTGCTGCGGAGTGTGGGCACGAAGTGCGCCGAGTGGTTGTTCCTTGATCCGAATCCTTAATCCTGCCTAGTCATTCAAGATGCCTGCGGGCATCGGTGGGGTTGCGCAAGGATTCGCGACTCGACCTTGGCGAGCAACGCCAAGTTCGCCATCGCCGACACCGACTCGGCCGATCCATTGAACGCCAATCAGCCGGCCAACACCATCCTGCTGAGGCCGGCGATCATCGGCAACGCCACCCTCAGCGGGAAAGTCGGGTTCAACGACTTCGTCCAGTTGGCCCGCAACTATGGCAAGAGCAACGCCGACTGGGCGATGGGCGACTTCGATTATGATGGCAAGGTGGACTTCAACGACCTGGTCGCCCTGGCCCGCAACTACAACCAGTCCGGACCCGCCGCCACTGCCGCCCTCATCCCGGCGGTCTCGGCCGATACGGGCACGCTTCCCAAGGGCCGCAGGCCGTTGTCGACCCGGCTGGTGTGACTTGGGCGTTGGGGTTTGACGCGATTTCAGCAGGGAGCGCCCACGGCGACGCGGGTGCTCCCTGCGTCACCTTTCAGGACGATGGGGTATAACATGGGACGTCATACCACGCCGCAGTCGCGCGCCTGCGTCAACCAGACCGTCGGGCGGATTGCTGAGACACTGGAATCCCGGCGGTTGCTTTCGGTGAACGTGCTCAACTGGCACGACGACCTGGCCCGCACCGGGCTCAATTCCAACGAGACGCAGCTCACGCCGACCAACGTCAACCAGACTACGTTTGGAAAGCTCTTCTCCTATCCGGTGGATGGACAGGTGTATGCCCAGCCGCTTTACGTGGCCGGGCTGTCTATTCCAGGCCAGGGGACGCACGATGTTGTTTTCGTTGCAACGCAGCACGACAGCGTTTATGCCTTCGACGCCGACTCCAACGCGGGCACGAACGCCGGGATGCTTTGGCACGTGAGCCTCGGAGACCCGGCGGCAATGCCCAACAGCTACTTCGGCAACCGCTACGGTTCCTATCACGACATTGACCCGTGGGTGGGAATTACCAGCACGCCCGTCATCGACCTCGCCAGCGGAACGATGTACGTGGATGCGTTCACCAACGATAACAATGCGCCCGGCGTCTACTCGCATCACATCCACGCGCTGGACATCACTACCGGCCTCGACAAGGTGACACCGATGCTGGTGCAGGCGACGTATCCCGGCACCGGCGTCGAAGGGGACGGAACGACGATCACCTTTGCCGCCACCCAGCAGCTCCAGCGGCCGGCGCTGACGCTGGTGAATGGTACGCTATACGTTGCCTACGGCAGCTATGCCGACACCAACCCGTATCACGGATGGATTCTCGGTTTTGACCCGGCCACCCTCCAGCTCACGAGCGTCTTCAATACCACGCCCAACTTTGTCGACCCCTCTGACCCAAATGCTGGCGAAGGCGCCATCTGGCAGGCCGGCGCCGGTCCGGCTTCGGACGGTACGAATCTGTTCTTCATGACCGGTAACGGAGACTTCGACGCGTCTTTGGGCGACTACGGCGACAGCTTCCTCCGAGTCTCGACGTCCGGCAGCACACTTGCCGAAAGTGACTATTTCACTCCATTCAACCAACAGCAACTGGCTAACGCGGACCAGGACCTCGGGTCCGGCGGCGTGATGCTCCTCCCTGATTCAGTCGGCAGCGCCGCACATCCTCACCTCATGATCGGCAGCGGCAAACAGGGGCTGGCTTACCTGGTCGATCGCGACAACCTGGGCCAATTCAACTCCGGCTCGGACAACGTCGTACAAGAGGTCCACCTTTCCGGCGCAATATTCAGCAGCCCGGCCTATTTCAACGGCCGCATCTACTACCGCGGCGGCAGCGGGCAGCTTCAGGCTTTCTCAATCGCCAACGCCATGATCTCGTCGTCCCCGGTGGCGCACACCTCCACGTCGTACGGCAACGGGCCTCAAAACGGGGGCGGGTCCACGCCCAGCATCTCCTCCAACGGCAATGGCGACGGCATCGTGTGGGACATCCAGGGCGGCGGGAGTGCCGTACTGCACGCCTACGACGCCGTCACGTTGGCGCAACTGTACAACAGCAGCCAGGCCGGCGCCCGCGATCAGCTTTCGGCGTCGGTCAAGTTCACCACGCCCATGATTGCCGACGGAGAGGTCTTCGTCGGGACGACCAACGCGCTGGCCGTCTTCGGACTGCTCACCAAGCCGATCCAGCCTCCCGCCGCTCCCACCAACCTGACCGCCGCGGCCCTCGGCCCTTCGCAAGTCCTGCTCAAATGGGTGAACAATGCCAACAACCAATCAGGCTTCAAGGTCGAACGGTCCACCGACGGCATCAACTTCACCCAGATTGCCGTCGCCCAGGCCAGCGCGACCAGCTACCTCGACACGACCGTCAGCCCGTCATCGCTGTATTACTATCGCGTCCGCGCCACCAACAGCGCCGGGGATTCGGATTACACCAATGTCGCCAGCGTGATGACGCCGCTCACCGGGCCGCAGAATGACATCGGCGTGAACTTCGCCAGTGGCAGGTTCGGCCCCTTCGACCTGGCGGCCACAGACACCGCCGGTGTCGTTCCCATTTCTAACTGGAACAACGAGCACGGCGCCACTGGGACGGCTACAACCCTCGGCGACAGCTCCGGCACGCCGACGGCAATCGGGGTTGCCTGGCAGTCTGACGATAATTGGGATGCGACCCAGGAAGCGAACACCGACCAGTTTCCAGCCGGAGGCGACCAGACGCTGATGGCCGGCTACCTGGACAATTTCGACATCGGCGATGGTGGCTCTGTGGCCACCTCGGGCTCACTGACCACCGGAACATTGGACGGCAACGGCATGCTCTTCACCGGCCTGACCGCCCAGGCGTACGACGTCTATGTCTATTCCCTTCAGGCCGCGGTCCCGCGCAGCGGAAACATCTCAGTGACCGGCGTCAGCTCCAGCTCTCAATTCATCGGCACCACCGGCCAGCAGAGCAGTTACGTGCAAGGAACCGGCAATGGAAACTATCTGCTCTTCCCCGACGTGACGCCCGCCGCGGGCGGAGACCTGCTCATCACACCCGACGGCACCAGCCTCCGCGTCCCCATTCAGGGCGTGGAACTCGTGCCTCTCACGAACAACGACGTCATCAACGACGCGACCGGCGGCAACACGATCACTCTCAAGCAGGACGCGACCAATCACGCCCAGATCGACTGGACGCTTGGCAGCCAGAGCGGCAAGCTCCCGATCACCGACACCAACGGCCTGACCATCAACGATTCCGGCCCGCCTGATACCATCGTGCTGGACAACAGCAATGGCAGCCCGCTTCCCAGCCTGCTGACTCTCAACGGCAGCTTCGCGATCAATGGACCACTGAGCAACGGGGCCAACCAGAAGGTGGTGCTGGCACACACCGCCGCCGCCAATTCCAATCAGCTTTCCGTCAATTCGCTGAACATCCCCTTCCCCCCGGGATCGGGCGCAAGCCCCGGCACGCTGGACTTGAGCGATGGCAAGCTGCTGATCCACTACACCGGCAGCAGCCCGCTGGCGCTGATCCAGCTATATCTGGCAAGCGGATTGACTAACAGCTACGCCATCCTCAGCTCCGACGCCAGGGCCAACCCGAAGTTTGCCATCGCCGACACCGACTCCGCCGACCCGCTGGTCACCGGCCAGCCGCAGAACACCATCCTGCTCAGTTACGCCATCGTCGGCGACCTGAACCTCAGCCACAAGGTGGACTTCACCGACTTCGTGACGTTGGCCCGCAATTACAACCAGACCAACGCCGACTGGGCGATGGGAGACTTCAACTACGACGGGAAAGTGGATTTCGGCGACTTCGTGGCCCTGGCCCGCAACTACAATCAGGCCGGCCCGACCGTCACCGCGGCGTTCATCCCTGTAGTTACGTCGGACGTAACCGCATTGAAGAAGCACGCCCGCCGGCCGTTGCTTCAGGCGTGATGGTGAATCGGCGCGCTCGATTCCTGCTTTAGCGAAGCCAGCAGCTTCAGCATCGCCGCCGGGTCTACCGGCTTGACCATGTGATGATCGAATCCCGCATCCCTCGATAGCTGCCTGTCCCCGTCCTGTCCCCAGCCGGTCACGGCGATCAGCACGGTCCCCTGCCCCCAGCTTTGTTGTCGTATCCGCCGGGCCGCTTCGTACCCGTTCATCCGCGGCATGCCCACGTCCAGGAGGATCACGTCCGGCTGGAACTGCGCCGCCGACTCGAGTGCCTCGAGGCCGTCATACGCGGCGCGAACGTCATGTCCGGTCATGCGCAGGAGCATCGCAAGGCAGTCGGCCGAATCGCGGTTGTCGTCGACGACCAGGATGCGCGGGCGCGGGCCGCAATCCACTCGCTCCCGCTGGCCAGTCATCGCCTGCGGGCTTCGCGGCGGCTCGAGCAGGAGTGGCAGCCGCACGACGAATTCGCTGCCCTTGCCCAGCCCGTCGCTGCGGGCCTCCACCGTTCCCCCGTGCATTGCGACGAGCCGTTTGACCAGCGTCAGGCCTATGCCCAACCCGCCCTGAGCCCGGCCGATCGACCGATCGACCTGAGTGAATATGTCGAAGACGCGAGGCAGCATCTCGGCCGGAATGCCGATACCGCTGTCCCGCACCGTCAGCACGGCGTCGCTGCCTCGCCGGTCTGCAATCAGCCAGATGCGGCCACCGTGCTCCGTGTACTTCGCGGCATTATTGAGAAGGTTCGAAATCGCCTGGCCCAGCCGCGTCAGGTCGCCGTCGAGGTATAGCGGCTGGGCCGGCAGGGTAACGCTCAATTCGTGGCCCGCCCCTTCGACGAGCGGCCGGCTGGTTTCGACGGCCACGCGCACCACCTCCGCCAGCTCGATCCGCTCCCTGCGCAGCTCGAGCTTGTTCAGCGTGATCCGCGAGACGTCCATCAGGTCGTCGATGAGCCGCGTCATGTGCTGCATCTGCCGGTCGATCACGTCGATCGCCCACTGCGACTCGGGGGAGCGCTGGCTTTGCAGTCGCACCATCTGCACGGCGTTGCGAATCGGCGCCAGGGGATTGCGCAGCTCGTGTGCAAGCGTCGCGAGGAACTCGTCCTTGGAGCGGTCGGCCTGCCGCAAGGCATCCTCGGCGCGCTTGCGATCGGTGATGTCGACCAGAACATTGACCGCGCCCAGAAGCTCGCCAGACTCATCTCGCAGCGGGTTCGCGTACGCCAGGACGGTCAGGCGCTGGCCGTTCGGACGCTGCACGATGATCTCGTGCCCGTTGTATTCCTGCTTGGTGTGCAGCGCCAGGGCCATCCAGCATTGATCGTGATGGATGGGCGATCCGTCGGCGGAAAAAAGCTTGAATGACCCGCAGAACCGGTCCTCATGGTCGTTCAATTTCGGCGCGCGGCCCCAAAGGGCCACGGCATGCTGATTGAAATAGGTGATGAGCCCCAGTGGGTCGCAGGTGTACGCCCCCGCCGGCAATTTCTCCAGCAGCCGGCGGAATTCCAGCTCGCCCCATCCGACGGAGACAGCAGGCCGACACTCTTTATCCAGCAGGCTTCGTACCGATTCATCCCGCATCATTGGATCGTCCTCAGGTACTTCGTACCGCCGCACAGCGCACTGGTGATACAGACCGAATGGGAATACTCCATGGTTCTATCATATGGCCGGGTGCGGCGGATACGGTGATTCTTCTCAGCCGCGACGGGGTGTGACGCTCGGTTGTGCGAGGCTTCGCCCGTGGCACGGCCGACCCGGCCGTGGGCGTAGGAGCGTCATTGCCGGTTGGTGACCGATTGTGGAAATCCCGGTGTCGCTACCGGGCTTTCCACAATCGATCACCAGCCCGCAATGCAACTCTTTGGACCACGGCCCAGTCGGCCGTGCCACGGGTAAGGCCCGCCACGATCGAGCGCCACACCCCGCGACGGATAGTCATTCACTCCTTTCCTAGCTGTATTTCTCGCCTGAGGTCGCCACAGCGCACCTCATGTTTTCCCCCCCCTGGCACCTGCAATCCCGCGAACTCGATGTACCTCTTCTCATCAGCCTTCAACCAGACCCAGCGGGTCGTGCTCTGTCCGTCGACGCGCAACTCGATTCCGGCCAGGCCCTCCGCACTCTCATTTTCAACGGTGACCGTCGCGGAGAAGGGATTTGGGCTGACCTTCAAATCCGTGCACTTGAACCGAACAATTCCGACGGGTCTGTCGCTCAACCGGACATCGCGCACGTCCGTCAGAATCAGCGGCGCGCCCGCGGTCGGCGGGAACCTGAGCTCGTCCAGCGCCAGCGTGCCTACGCCCTCGGCGATCATCGCGGGCCGGGCGTCATCCTGATCGAGCTTGAGCCGGACGTTCTCCAGCTCCAGCGTCTTGACGTTCCGCGCGTACAAGCCCCAAGCCGGCAGCGGGCGCGCGTCGGTGCCGGGCCGGCGGACCTGCTCCCGCGCCTGCTCCGCCGTGCCGCCACCCGTGAATTCAAGGCTCACGTCGCGCAGCCTTACGCGCTCGATCGGCGTTTCCGCCCAGCTTTCGATCGACGCCGCCGCCCTGTACGCGCCCGTCGCGCTCAGACAGCTGATCGACACCCGCCCGGCGGTATTTCCCGGGTGCAGCGACAGATGAAGCGGGGTGGCGACGTCGTGCATCGTGATGTCGGAGATTCGCACGCCGTCCAGCGTCCCTTCGGTGTGGTCCCACGAGCCCGGCTGAAGACAGAGCCCCGCGAGCATGTTCCGCCGCTTCCGCGGACCGGAAGTGCGATGCTCGAACCGGCCGGGGCCGAAAAACAGGCAGTCGTGAATGATCAGCTCCCTGGCCGGCCCGATCAGGCGGACGCCGTTGCAGGAAGAGTTGAGGATGCAGCCGTCGATCAGGGCATTTTCCCAATACCAGCCGGCGATGCAGTCGTCGCCGGTGTAGAACTCGCAGTGGGTGATGCTCACGTCACGGCACGGGTTGTCCTTCCACCCGCGGAAGTGGACCCCGTCCCATCCGCCGGTAATCTTGACCCCGCGGACCTCGACCCGGCTGGTGAACTCGAGCATCACAGCGTAATTCGCCGCGTCGCGGATCGACACGTCCCGAAGCGTGATGTTTTTGCAGTTGCCGAACAACACCGCGTGGGGCCCGCGCATGTGCTCTTCGCCATTTGGATCGAAGACCTTGTTGCCGTTGATGACGCCGCGGCCGGTGATGGTCACGTTCTCCACTCCGACGCCCAGCAGCAGCGCCCGATGCCAGTGATGGTTCTGGGCCAGCGGGGTGCCCTCCGGGGGCGAAAAGTTCTGGTATTGGTCCAAATCGGAAGTCCCGACGATCTCAGCCCCGGCATCGAGCAGCAGCGTGACGTCGCTCTTGAGGCGGACGGTCCCAGTCAGATATTTCCCGGCCGGGACCAGCACCTGCCCTCCTCCGGCCGCGGCACACGCCTCGATCGTCCGGTTCAGCGCGCCGGTATCGAGCGTCTTGCCATCTCCCACGGCCCCGTGCTCGCGCACGTTGAACACCGCCGACGCTCCGCCAGACACCGCGGGGAACGTCAACAGCACACCAGCCAACATCGCCATCCTGTGGATATGGATATTGCGCATAGCATTCACCGTCGGTTGAGGAGAATCCCTTACACTTCCGCGACTCATCGCGCTGACAGATTTCTTCTTCGCGTCCTTCGCGTCTTCGCGGTTTATCTGTATTTGAGCCCTTCCCGCAAGGCAAGAGAACGGGAGACGATAAACCGCGAAGGCGCGAAGGACGCGAAGTCGGAGCGAAGCCGGAGCGAAGCCGGAGCGAAGCCGAGATCCCGGTGCGCCGGGAAAAACACGACAGATCTTGTGATGTCGAAATACAGATGGTGAGTATCATTGGTGCCTCAGGAGCTGGAACAACTATGCGAGTTCCATTCGGGGTGATTCTCGTTTTGGCGCTGAGCGGTGGGGCGGACATGGGTGGGGCAGACATTCTTGTCTGCCGGTGCGGCGCGGAGTCCGCATTGCCGGTGCGTGACCTCGGCCCGCTGCTGCGGCCGATCCTCGATCGTCACGACCTCCCGGGCATGGTCGCGGCCATCATACAAGGGGACCAAATCGTCGCGATCGGCGCGGCGGGCGTCCGCCGCCGAGGCGGCGGCGAGAAGGTCACCGTCGCCGACCGGTTCCATCTCGGCTCCTGCACCAAGTCGATGACCGCCACGCTTTGCGGAATGCTCGTCGAGGAGCAAAAGCTGTCGTGGGAGACGACCATCGCCGACGTCTTCCCCGAACTCGTGTCGAAGATGCACCCGGCGTATCGGACGGTCACGCTTCGCCAGCTCCTCACCCATCGCGGCGGCGCGCCGGCCGATCTTCAGGCCGGGGGACTATGGGATCGCCTCTGGCATCACCGGGACGACCCGGTGAAGGCCCGGCAGATGCTGCTGGAAGGCGTCGTCACGCGGCCTCCGGAGGCCCGGCCCGGAACGAAGTTCATCTACTCCAACGCCGGGTACGCGATCGCCGGCCACATGGCCGAGCGCCTCGCGGGCAGGCCGTGGGAGCAGTTGATGCGCGAGCGGCTCTTCAAGCCGCTCGGATTGCAAAGCGCCGGCTTTGGCGCGCCCGGTTCCGACAGATCCGTTGACCAACCCCGCGGCCACACCGAGGCCGGCAACCCGGTCGATCCCGGCCCCAACGCCGACAATCCCCCGGCCATCGGCCCCGCCGGCACCGTCCACTGCTCCATCTCAGATTGGGCCAAATACATCGCCCTGCACCTCCAGGCCGCCGAGGGCCATCCGCGGCTGCTGAAGGCCCAGACCTTCAAGGTCCTGCACACCGCGCCGGAGGGCCAGGACTACGCGATGGGCTGGAGCACGACGTCGCGGCCGTGGGCCGGCGGCAAGGTCCTCACCCACGCCGGCAGCAACAACATGTGGTATTGCGTCGTCTGGATCGCGCCCAGGAAAGACTTTGCCGTCTTGGGCTGCTGCAACCAGGGCGGCGGCGCCGCCGCCAAAGCCTGCGACGAAGCGTCGTGGGCCCTGGTTCAGTATGAGCTGGCGAATCGGCCATAACGCGCCCATGCGTCGGTCGTCGCAATAATATGATACACGGCCGACTCGGCCGTGCCACGGGGGGCCTCGCCACAAGCGAGCGTCACACCGGTCTCGCATCGCCGTCACCCACGCCCTCGCGCATGGTGGCGCGCTGTCCCCCCACTATATAGGGCAAGTGGGAACATTTTTGCGATGGAGATGCGGTACGGCCAAGAGTTATGGAGCTTATGCGCCTCGGCGGAAAACGCCCGGCCGGCGTCTATCTTGCGTTGGCCACTTCCTGCGCGGGCAGGTCCTGCGGCGAGTGGGTGTCGATCTGGGCGGAGCGGGTCCGGGCGGATAGCGAGTTGGTGGCGGGGAAGTAGACGCCAAAGGCGATCGTGCCCAGGACTGACAGGGCGATGCTGGCCATTACTGGCCAGAGCCGGGTGACCGGAACGGCCGGCTCGGGGACGGGCGGCTGCGCCGCCGGGCCGAGGATGATCGGGGTGGGCTCGGGGCGAAGGAACATGGTGGCGATGATTCGCAGGTAGTAGGCTGCGGAGATGGCGGCGTTGATCACCGTCAGGACGACCAGCCACGTCATCCGCGTGCTGATCGCACCGGTGGCGGCCTGCCAGGCGGGGACGATCAGGAAGGCCTTGCCGAAGAACCCGATGGTGAACGGCAACCCGGTCAGGCTCCAGCAGCAGACGAACATCGCCACGCCCAGTGCGGGATGGTTGCGGCCCTGGCCGGCGATGTCGTCAAACGTTTCCGCGGTGGTGCCGGTCGCCGCCGGGGCGACGGGCCGGCGGTCGGCCGGCTCGAGGTAGCCGGCGAAGCCGCGGTCACGGCTGGGGAGCATCATCAACACGCCGAAGGCCCCGGTATTCATGATGCCGTAGGCGGCCAGGTAGAACAGCACGCCGCCGAGCGCCGCGGCCTGCACCGCGGGCCGGTCGGTGCTTACCAGGACGGTCACGCCCACCAGCATGTAACCGGTGTGCGCGATCGAGCTGTACGCCAGCACGCGCTTCACGTTGTATTGAAGCAGGCCCAGCACGTTGCCGACGAACATCGTGAGCACCGCCAGAACCCAGAGGAGTTTCGAGAGGGTATCGGGAAGGAACCAATGCAGCGTCTGGGATGGGGTCGAGTGCTCGCTGACGTAATAGAGCACCTTAATTAGCGCGACGAACCCGCTGGTCTTGGGGACGAAAGCCAGGAACGCGGTAACCGGCGTGGCGGCGCCCTGGTAGACGTCGGCGGCATAGGCGTGCAGCGGCACGGCGGCGATTTTGAATGCGAACCCGACGATCAGCATGATGACCGCCAGGAGCTGCCAGGCGTGCCCCGGCTCCGACAGCTTCATCACGCCAGCGATCTGCTCCAGGTTGGTCTGGCCCGTCGTGCCGTACAGATAGCTGAACCCGAATAGCATGAGGGCGGCGGCCATGGAGCCCAGGAAGAAGTATTTGACCCCCGCCTCCTGCGCCACCGGCAGCGGGCGGGAAATCGAGACCATGATGTAAGTCGGGATGCTGGCCAGCTCGATGCCGAGGAACAGCAGGATGATGTCGTTGGCGCTGGCGACGACGAAGATGCCGGCGATGGACAAGAGCATCAGCCCAAAGAACTCGCCGCACTCGTGCCCGAACTGGATGGAGGGATTGCCGGTG
>Ga0073928_10006894_pt1 | contig 15037 bp, 22 predicted proteins | sample PaiPotPPA55metaG_FD_76969 | JGI IMG/M metagenome (GOLD analysis project Ga0073928, IMG submission 76969) | Iron sulfur acid spring bacterial and archeal communities from Banff, Canada, to study Microbial Dark Matter (Phase II) - Paint Pots PPA... ... | reverse complement strand
CAGGGTCTCTGCGCCTGCAATCATGCAGGTGCGAGCTTTTCAGGGGCTGCAGTGAGATTCTGGTTGACTCGACGGCGACTCGAACCAATCCACTTGCCTGGTTAGTCGGCTACCGCCGCGCACTTCAGCGAAGTTACCGGCGAAGTGGTGACGCCTGAGCGAATTCGGAAAATGATTCGCAAACAAGCTGCGATGTTCTCCCGGAAGGAGATGACCGGCAACGCGTTCATCAATGACCTTCTGTTTCACGCGGAGACGTTGAAGGCCGAACTTGTACCTAGGCCGTGGCAGGTCTTGAAAGCTCCCGCTGGGACGGCATTTGTAACTTCGGACAACCCAGTTGTCACGTTCCTTAGACTCCGGGAAGATTTATGGCATCCGGGTCATGGATTCCGAAAGCCGGGTGTTGTCGTTGCGCTTCCTTTGGCTCCAACCGCCTGCTTGACCGTAGGAGTTGAAGGCCGCGAATTTCAGGAAGTAGACGCAGCCACAGTTACGCGCATGAATGAGATTGTTGTGCGTTGTTGCGACAGGTTCGTGTACTCAAGGGCTTTCAGCGACGAAATTCAAGCAATGGTGAATGCGTTCGCCCGCACTTCAGTTCCCGGTGAAAACGCCTTCGTCGGACAGTTTCCCCGGCACTCAGGAGATTCAAGAGCACCTGCGAAAAACTATGGGCATAAAGAGGCGAGCAGCGACCGGCAGCCGGTAGATTTTTCTGTACAACTTGAGTACAAGTCACAAGATTTTCAAGGAACGGTAAACCGCCAGAGTGCCCCAAAGAGGCGCAGGAATGGGATGCGCACGTGAAACACGTGCATGACCATCTTGGTCTGAATGGCAAAAGCAAACTAGAGGAGCGTTGTCATAGTCTGTTTCTACCCGTCTAATGCCCTCGCAATGGGTTATGATAAGCGCCGATTCCGAGTGGAGGCGAGAAATGGCCCAGGCACCCAAAATAGAACCAACGCGTCCGTCGAACCGCATAATCAAAAAGCTCAAAGAAGACCTGAAGAAGATAAAGGAGAAGGTGGAGGGCTAGTGCCAGAGAAACGGAAGCCGAGTCGCCCGAAGAACACAACCATCAAAAAGAAGCCGTTTCGCTAGAACAAGTGCCAGAATGCGAGCCACAAGAGTGTAATCAGCTCCGCCGCCGCAGAAACGGTGATTGCGTAAAAACCCAGTTCGTTGAACCGTGTTTTGGTGGCCGCAATTTGATTGTTCTTAGAAATTCGTTCCGATGTAAGTTCTCGCCTGTCGCGCCGAAATCTCTCCAAGAGGAGTTCTTCTTGGTTCGGTTCGCCTTCAAAATACACTGCTAATTCTTCTGCATAGTTCAACATTTCCTCTGGTGCTGGTGCAATGCTAAATCGTCGCGGCCACAACGCCAACAGCGTCAGCACACCCGAAGTGCAGATTCCGAGAACCGCAATCAACTGGACGACCTTCATAGCACGCGGAAGAATTGTCAGTCCAAGAATTTGGCCCGATAGCGTTCCCAGAAACGTTATGACCAACAGGAGAATGCTCGCTTTAACGTCGAGGGCATCCCCAACGCCATAATTGATTTCGTCCAAACGTTTAGCGTCTTCATAGACGGCATCCAGAATTTCTTTTTGCATTGGAGACTCCGTAGTTGTCGGTCGCATCTTGCCCGAAAACGCTGCAAGGCCGCAAATCCTGGCAGGCTCTGTCCATCGGAAGGGGTTTCCAAAACACTCGGGCCAATGTTAAATGAACCGCCCATAGCCGTCATTCCGTGCAGGGCAAAACCAGATGTTTTGTTGACATCGTTTCTAATCAAGGCTACTGTCTATGCCTGGCACCCCCACCTGTTTACTTGCATGCGGCTCAATTGGAGTGCAAGAGCCGATTCCCAAGCAATTTTCACTAAGCATGAATGGTTGTTCCGACGGCTTCTGTTAAGAGTCGGGAGAAGCTGCCCAGAATGGCCTTCATGAAATCTAGAATAGTTTGATTTTTCAAAGGAGAATCTGAATGAGATTGATACTTGCGGCAGTTCTAGCCATCTGTTTTGTGAGCCCCTCCCCGCGCACCGAGCCCGTCAGGGTTGCACCGTTGCAGGAAACAAGCGTCTGGTGGTTTTGCAGCCTTAACAGCACGAACAGCAACAATCAAAGCCACACCACCTACTTTAGCCTGGCTTTTTCGGGGGGGAAAGAAAACTCAACGCACTACGGGGTAGCGTTTGAGGCATACGTCTACAAGACCTACCAAAATGTATACGGCACTGCTGGTTGTCAGTTCGATTCAGACCTAGGCACAGTGACGACTGAGCTTACGAAAGAGAAAGGCAACACTAATGGAAGCTTCGTTCAAACGAACTGGAAAGCGGATGACTAAAGCGCGCTTGACTCTCGCGCTCGTAAGCCGTCAATTTACGCGGGTTTCTTGAGCTTTGCCACGTATTCTAAGTGTTTCGACGGTGCCGAAGGGTAGATTCACGCCCCGATTCCGGTCTCGAATGGAACTTCGAGACGCATGGTGAACCTGGACATGCTTTGGTGACCGGATGGTTGGGGAAGAAATTAATCGCTACATTCGATGTGAATCACCCAGAAGGGTCCCGGCCTCGCAAAACTGGGAACAACTCGGGGAACAGATTGGGAACAGAACACCCCGGAACATGGTGGAGCACCAAGTAACAGGACCCACGTAAGTCATTGAGAGGCAAAGACGAGCTAGTTGTTCTTGCGGCTCATAACCCGGAGGTCGTTGGTTCAAATCCAACCCCCGCAACCATGGGCGCTCGGCGTAACTGCTTGAGCGCCCATCACTTCTTCAGTTGACTGTTTTCGTGTTCGTCGTGTCCCGAGAAACGTCTGCTAACAAATTGCTAACAAAAGGAAAGGACGCCTCTACTGCTGCGGCGTATTCACGGCCGTGCTCCGTGATGGCATGGCTGTAGATATTCAGTGTGGTGATCGCCGAAGCGTGGCCCAACCTGTCTTGGGCGAACTTCACGTCAGCGCCCGTCGCGATGAGCAGGCTTGAGTATAGGTGACGAAGACCATGCAAACCGAAGCGGCGAGCACCGGCCCTGTCCTGGGCACCGTGGATCACATCGTACACGCCGTCAGGATCAAGCGGCTGGCCGATCTCGTTCTGAAAGACGAACGAGCTCTCGCGATGCGTCTGGCTGGCCTGCAGCGCTTTCAGCAAGTCAGAGAGCTTCGGCGCCATCTCAACGGTTCGTCGCGCTCTTTTCGACTTCGGACTTACCAACGCGAGGCACGTGTCGCCGAGTCGCTCGACACCGCGGAAACTGCCGCCATCCAAAAGAGATTCTGGTAAGCGTTGAAGGGTTCGGCGAATTTGAATCAGAGCGTTCAGCCAATCGATGTCTTCCCACTTCAGCCCCAGAAGCTCTCCTCGTCTCGCTCCCGTGATTGCGCTGGTCGCCAACAATCCCTGATACGTCGGCGGAAGCTGTGCGAACGTCTTCACTACCTCCTCTGGGGTCGGCACGATCACATTATGAGACTCAGCGAGATCCGCTGACTCGGACGTCGGAAGGCGAAGCTTGCGCGCTGGATTGGCGGCTACGTACTCACGGTCGATCACTTCTTCAAAGAGCCGGTGCAGTAGGATAAGAACGTTCTTCACAAACTTCCGGCTCAATTCCGAGTTGGCGAGCAATTTGCCGACGAAATCCTTCACTGCGGAGCGGTTGATATCGCAGATGGGCCACGCGCCAAAGGCCGGGGTAATCCATACCTTCAGCGCCGACTGATAGGATGCCCAAGTTTTTGGCTTCAGGATCGCCTTTGCCTTCTTCATCCAATCGTCGCAAAATTGTTCGAACAGAATGTCCTTCGGTTCGACATAGCGATTCTCGCGAATGGTGCCCAGGACGGTGCCGAGTTGGTTCTGCGCTTCCTCCTTCGTTCGGAATCCGCCCTCCCACTTCTGCTTGCCATTGGGAGTCCGATATACGACCGTCCAGTTCGCGCCGCGCCGGAACAGTGAACCGCCCTGGCCGCGCCTTCTAGTCCTACGCCGGAGCTTGGGCGCCGTCGTCGTCTGTGTCGCTACCACTTGTGCTTCTTCCATGTTCCCCTCCATTTTTGCGAATGTGAAAATAATTTCCGTTAGCAAGCTCTTCGTCGCTGCGCCGAAAGCAACACGACCGAACCCAATCCGAGAAGAATCATTGAACCAGGCTCAGAGGTTGGCGCTGACGCCGGCGCATCGGCGAGATCGCCGTTGCCGTCGAGCTCCGAAAGGAATGCAGTGAGATTTGGCGCGCCGTCGGTGGCGTCCAGGGCGTCGCAGTTCGACCATCCGTAGCAGGTGAACGATCCCTCAGTGCAAAAGAAATTAGAGGAGTCGCTATCGCAGGTGAATTGACTGCTGTCAAATGACCCTGACCCGGTCGAGTCTGATGTCGTGGTCGAATCGGTGAGAGATACGTTGTAGTTTGTTGCCCACGTGGACCGAGGGGCCCCAAGCCACGCCACTGCCAAAACAGCGAAAAACAGCAGAACTTGAGAGATTGATTCGACTGCGGGAACGTGTTGCGGCGATAGTACGAAGCGCGTTACTTTTGCTGTAGCCATGTCGTTTCCTCCATTGAAACGATTTGGTCAGGGGCGTGTCGGTGTTAGAAGCACCGGCGCGTCCCGTTCTACTTCTTCGGTTCTACCTTTCGTCCTCGGCCCTTCTGGTAGAACGTTGCTTTGTGCTTCTTGAGTCTTTCGATATCGCGCTCTGACCACAGTCTGAATCGGCGCTTACCGATGGTCACTGTTTTCGGACTCTTAATCTTGCTCTGAGCGAGCCACCGCTCCAGAGTCGCGATCCCAATCCCGACTTCTTTGGCAACGTCCTCAGAGTTCCGTGGACTCATTACGATAGGTAAGCTATCATATACAAGGAGGGGATGTCAAGGGGCCGTCGCGGGACAGATGCTCGATGAATTGGCCGGTGGTGTTGAAGCGCGCCTTACCAGCGGACGCATCAGGGAACTGCCTGGCCCGAACTACAAAGGCCGCCGATAGCGGGCTTAGTTGGGACGATCAGCCAGCATGCTTGTACAGCAGGTTGCCGAGTACGGAAAGAACGCCACTCGGTGCATGCGCGAATGCGTGCTTTGCGATTCGCGCTTTCCAGCCCGCACCGACAGAATCAAATGCATCTCTGAAGTTCTTCGAAACCGCAAATCTCGCGTAGGTCAAAGTCGCCTTGGTCGATCCCCAGCGGCTCTTGAAAGTAATCAGTCCAGTTTGGTGAGCGTCCGACCGTCCTAGGTCAAATGTTCGAAGCCCGGAATTCTTGGCGTCCTGGATCGATTTCCAGTAGAGCAGGTGCGTGGCGCCAAGATTGTTAAAATGAGTGTCGGCTCCGCCGTACTTGTAGACCAGCGTATCTTTGTAACGAAGGGTCAGCATGCCTGCCACGGGGCGTTCGCCCTTGAACGCGAGTCGAATCTTGAGCGATTCGCCGAAACACTCCATCAAATTGCGAAACCAATTTCTGGGTGGCGGAGGCATCTCATGCCGCCGCCGCGTGTTCACGTGCAACTGATAGAAAGCATCGAGTAGAGAAGCGTCCGATCGTTCCACATATAACAAGCCTTCCCGTTCCGCTCTCCGTATTTTTCTTTGTATCGAATCCTTGTGGAAGCTAGCGAACAGTGCATCGAGATCAGGACTAAGGTCAATTTGATGAAGGGTGTATGTGGTAGCAGGATGCTGAAGGAGCGTGGCTCCCCCTACGGATTCGAGAGGACGCATTTCAATATAGCGCCATTTCCCCTTGCGGAGTTCCTGCTCAATACCCGCAAGAAGAACCTTTGCGTCTTCTACTCTTTGAACTAAAAGAGCGCAGTGATCTGAAAACGGCAAGGAAACGAGCCGGCGGCCCGTCAACCAGCTTTCAACGCAACAAAAGACAATGCCATTTTGCAAGTCCTCTTCGGGAGGAGACGTGGTGTAAGCGATTGAATCATAACCGTAAGTCCGTTGGAGGGCCGTCAGCCACGCTGTCGAATGAAAGACTGAGGCGTGCGAGTGGTTCTCCAAGAATCTGTCCCATCGTGGGTCCTTCAGCGGCTCGATTCGATAAAGCGCCTGGGGAGCGCTCGAATCCGTCGGAATCACTGTGCATACATCAGTTGGAGTAACGGACATTGCCCTCCCACGCCCTTCCATCGAAAGCCTGCCCCGTCGTGTCAACTTAGAGACTGTAACGCCCGGGCGCTGTTCTGTTTTATACAGTCTCGCGGGAGACGTTGCTTAGTAGTATGAAACTAGGTTAAGAGGTAGGCTGAAATCTCCTTGGACTTGAAACCCAACCCCCGTGGTGGTTGAGAACCACCACCTCCGCGTGAAATCCACCAGAATTCTCACCCGAAAGAAACATCAGATTTTCGCAGACGCTTGTCCAACACATAGTCGTTATCGGACTTACCGTCACAATATTCCCGCGAAGAAGTTTGGCGCTGGTTCTGCATTAGCAGTGATTGATCCAGAGATCTGCGGGCTCTGCCCCGCCATCAAATCTCACGGTGCGCATCTCAGCAACAAAAATGGCAAACGCCGCGGACGTGAATACGGAGTCTCCAAGCGCACTAACGGAGTCGGAGGCGATTCGGCTCGGTCAGGCGGGTGACAGCGATGCCTTCGAGTTCCTGTATCAGATGCACTGCCGTCGAGTGTATGCGCTGTGCCTGCGCATGGCAGGTGATCCGACCGAGGCACAGGATCTGGCGCAAGACGTGTTCCTCCAACTCTTCCGCAAGATCAAGACCTTTCGCAGCGAGTCGAGCTTCTCGACGTGGCTGCACCGCCTGACCGTGAACATCGTGCTCATGCGGTTTCGCAAGAAGCGGCACTCGGAGGTTTCGCTTGACGAGCCCGTCGCGATTGACGAGGACACGACCACTTTGCGATTTGAGTTTGGGGAGCCGGACCTACGTGTTCGGGGCACGCTTGACCGCGTGATGCTCGATCGCGCGATCAAGCAGCTGCCCGATGGCTACAAAGTGATGTTCATCCTGCACGACATCCAAGGGTACGCACACAACGAGATCGCAGAAATTCTCGGGTGCTCGATCGGGAATTCGAAGTCGCAGCTACACAAGGCTCGACTGCGCATGCGCGAATTGCTGACGCAGCGAATCCGGCGCGCCCGGCGAAGGCGCACAGCAAAGCCTCCTCATCTCCGCCGTCATCGAATACTCGAACATGCCGCGCGCGATTTTCGACACGCCCGGCCCGCATCCGTTGCCACAGAGCGCTAGCGGTGTCAGTGGAAGCTCGACGCTGTCAACCACCTCGATGCTCTTCTCCTGCGCGACGAACGCGACGCCGCAGCTCAGCACTTCTTTACCATTTCGCGGCCACGAGCGCGAGGCGCCCAGGCGCGGTGTCGAGAACAATCTTTTGTCACCGCCAAAAGTGAGCTCGGAAGCGCGAAGAGAAACTGGTGCTAGTGCGCCAAAACCCTTTTCGCCCCGTGATATATGCCCTTGGCGATGAACAGGCAGATGAGTAGAGAAACAAAAAGCGCGAGGTACACAGAAATAAAGGCCACAGCGGCGACTAATTGGAGGGCGAAACTTAACGTAGGATCAAGAGCCATTGGTAACCTCTTATGACGGTTGCAATCTCATTCTCTCGAACTGCGCTGATGCCTGTTCGTGTGCGCGGGAACCCTGCGAGACAGTAGATTAGTCATAGAGAAGGCCGACAGTCTGTACCGTTACGAACACTCTCGGATTTTCATTTCACGTTCAATCTTCGATGCGATACCTGCGGAATTGGAAGAAACTGCCACGCGTGACCGCCGAGGGCAGCAAGGATCGTGACGGTTGGAGACTCTGAGCTTTACGACTTGTGTGCGACGGCCGTTTTCGCACCCACTTCATGACTGTCCACAACTGGACAGACACCGGCCCGGACTATCGTTATTGTCATACTTTGATCCGATGGAACGGATGGCGGCTATGTCCCTTGTGGAGTGACTGCACGCGGTGGTCCGGGCGGGCCTTTGCAGTTTGACCGCTTGGAAGCCGCCTACTGGACTGCTGTCTTAAAGTAAAGCAACTACTTCTGCTCTCTCGCTCGTCGAGCGACACGGGCTTTGGCGCTCTAGCCGCGCACGCCTCGCTTGGCAGATAGGTTCTTACGACGCAAACCGCGCCGAGCAACCCCCGCGCGTTTCACTCTGTTTAGACCTGCCGGCGTTGCGTTCTTAGTTCGCTTGCTATTGCGGACGACCGTTTTGCCTCGGCGGTTCACGGTACGCGCCACAGGGGCGCTTTGGGTCACAGCTCTTTGCATCGTATTGACTCTGCCAACGATCATGCCCATCGTGGAGCCGATCGACTTCGCCACACTCACCAGGCGTCCTTCGCCGTTGTTGTGCTTCCTCGCGCGTACTTTCATTCATTGCTCCTTTTTGTACTCTCGGACTGGCGAAATTTCCTTTATCCGCGAGCGACAACCCTTCCGGCTGATTCGCCAAACTCGGTCGTTTTTGGGGTCACTTAGAGAAGCCGTTAGGCTCGGGCCGCCTTGGCCTTCATCGCCGCCGGCTTCGTGGGCTGGCCGCCACTCGGGTCCGATTCCTCGGAGTCGGCCGCCTCGAGATGGATACTGCCCGCCATTTGACTCAGCTTCTCGTCCGTCTCCTTTTCGTCCACAAGAGTCTGCCTCAAGAGCGACGCCGCCCGGAGCTCTCCGAGAAGCTTGGCGTAAGAGCTGACGCAGCCGTAGACGGCTATTTCGTGGTGCTCCACCCGCTGAGCGGTGGAGATCAGGCCCGCATCCAATTCTTCGGGCGCGAGGCCCTCCGCGATCATTTCGACGCCTTCCTGGATGAGGCCCTCCATGCCCTTGCACCTCTTGCCCTTCGGACGTTCTCCGAGAGCATTGAAAATCTCTTCGAGCCGCGCTACGTGCTCCTTCGTTTGCCCCAAGTGCTTTTCAAAGGCCTCGCGCAATTCCGCGGAAGTGGATGCCTTGGCCATCTTAGGAAGAGCTTTCACAAGTTGGTTCTCCGCGCTATAGAGATCCTTCAGTTCCTCGACATACAAGTGCTTCAAGCGATTCGCTTTCATTTTGAGATCCCTTTCCAAATCTATATTCGTAGCGACCCTTCGAAGCGCTTCCACTTTTGAATTAAGGCTGGCGTCCCCTGTTACTGAGACAAGGCAGTGATAGGATGTTGATGTTAGGCAGCGAACCTACGCAGTTGCGTTGCCGCGTGTCATGAAATGGACCACAAGCAAAATCAGGCCCACAACGAGGGCAACGTGAATGAAAGCGCTGGTCACGTGAAATGCGAAAAATCCAAGCAACCAAAGAACGATCAGAACCGCGGCAATCACTCCAAGCATGTTTTCATCTCCTGGGGACGCGAGAATATCTGCGATCTCGTTTTCCCGAACTGCGCTGAGTCTTCGCGTGCGGACGGCAGCTTAGTCAGTGAGAAGACGAACGTCTGTATCATTATGAACACTCTCGGATTTTGACTTCGAATTTCCAATTTTGCACCTAAGGCAAACGTGCCGTGACTATCTGCGAACACACGCCGACCGCGCGAGAGCGACCCAGGCAAAAGCCGGAAGTGTGCCGAATTGAACAGATAGCCATCGTCTTCATTTTTATTATGCTGCCTACAGAGGCGCAAGCAGAGTCGACGAGCTACCTCTGAAAAAAGGAGAATGACATGGCAGAGCCGAGAGCAGCGAGATACGCAGATATCGTTCCCGCGAAGAAGACTGTGATAGGCAGTAAGGTCGTCAACAAACAAAACGAGGACCTTGGAAAAATCGAAGACCTGGTGCTGGACGCTGGAGCCGGCCGGATCGCTTACGCAGTCCTATCCTTTGGAGGTTTTTTGGGGATGGGTGAGAAGTATTTCGCCATTCCGTGGAGCGCGTTCCATTTCAATTTGAAGGAAAATCACGCCGTTCTGAACGTTGACAAGAAACTGCTGGAGAATGCTCCGGGTTTCGACAAAGACAAATGGCCGAACATGGCTGATTCGACGTGGGGAAATAGCATTTATAAACACTATGGCTATACCCCTTACTGGGAAGCATCCGGGACTTCTAGGTAAGTGCAGGCCCAGCTTGTCGGCTCGGTAAAAATTCCTGACAGGAGGAAATTGCGATGAAGAAAGGTCTCAGCATGTTTGGCTTGCTCGCGGTGCTGTTCGCGACGATTGGTTTATCCACAATCGCTCAGGATACGAAGACAATGACCTGGACCGGCTGGATCAGCAACAGCTCTTGCGGTGCCAAGGACGCAAACGCGGACGGCAAGGCTTGTACGATGAAGTGCGTGAAGGACAAGAGCGCTTCGTATGTGTTCGTGAATACGAAGTCCAAGAAGGTCGTACCGATTCACAACCAGGACTCCGTGACCGAAGCGAATCTCGGCCAAGAAGTGAAAGTTACCGGGCACAAGATGGACGACGGATCGATCCACATCGAGAGCATCGCCAACGCGGCGATGTAGCTTCGAGTGATGAGATTCGAGGGATGAGAGTGCGCGTCGCACTCAATGAGCGCCGTTGAACTGTGGACTCACTTCTCATCCCTCAATTCTCGGAGTGGGAATCTTCTCCACTCCCATGCAGGGTCGCAGGACTCCTCGCGCGCGGAAACTGCGCGCTCCGAGAAGGTCGCGCTCCGCGAACAAGTTTAGGAGTCGCTCACTCGCGATTCGGGTCTGTCCTACGCCCAGGAGGCGTTAATTCCTGCGCCAACGAGAGTATCCCCAGCCCCCACCACCGAGCAAAAACAACACCAATAGAACGATCAGTATGGTTTCCATGTCTCTCCTAACGTGTCAGGGGAAGCTGGTTGACTCGCCTTACTTCCCGCAGGCAGCATGATAAAAGAGACGAAGATGGATATCTGTTCACATCGAGACACGTTCGCGCTTTGCTTGCTTTTGGCTGGAGTTGCTGAGGCCCCTGCCGACCAGCACGCTCTTGATACTCAGGCTTTCGTTTCTCTTGTTCTGTAACCACGAACGCTCGATTCGAGATGAGGCGGTGACAAAGGAGAAGTCCGAGTGTCAGAATCAGTCACAAAGCCGGAAACCGTGCGCCGCCCGCAGTCGAGCCGGGTCAGTTTTCTTCTCCGTCTGGGGCCTGGACTGATTACGGGCGCGGCCGACGACGATCCAAGCGGCATCGCTACGTACTCCCAAGTTGGGGCTCAGTTCGGCATGGGCATGCTCTGGACCATGCTGTTTTCGTTTCCTCTCATGGCCGCCATACAGGAAATCTGTGCCCGGCTGGGGCGGATTACAGGTGTTGGCATCGCCGAAAATCTCCGCAAGCACTATCCGAAACCGGTGCTGTACGGCATCGTCATCCTCCTGTCCGTCGCCAACATATTCAATCTTGGAGCGGACGTTTCTGCGATGGGAGCGGCGGCGCAATTAGTCTTTGGCGGAAATATCAACGCCTTCGCGGTGTTCTTCGGAGTGATCTCTCTGCTTCTTCAGATATTTGTGCCCTACCGGAGGTACGTGAATTACCTGAAATGGCTCACTTTGGCTTTGTTCGCTTATGTCGCCACGGCGTTTGTAGTTCAGGTTCCTTGGGGGGCGGCGCTTCGGGCAACGGTCGCACCGTCTCTGTCATGGAAGTCGGACTACTGGATGGCGCTCGTGGCCGTGCTCGGTACGACGATCAGTCCTTATTTGTTTTTCTGGCAGGCTTCTGAGGAAGCCGAAGACGTGCGGTTGAACAAAGGCGAATCCGCTCTCAAGAACAAGCCCGCCCAGGCTCCACTCCAGTTCAACCGCATCGCCATTGACACTCGGGTCGGCATGGCTTTTTCTAACGTGGTCGCATTTTTCATCATTCTCACCACTGCAGTTACACTCCACGCATCGGATGCCGGCAAAGGGATTCAGTCGGCTGCTGATGCGGCGAAAGCTTTGCAGCCCCTCGCCGGGAAGTTAGCTTTTCTGCTCTTTGCTCTCGGCATCATCGGTACGGGCATGCTCGCCATTCCCGTCCTCGCGGGTTCCGCTGCCTATGCGATAGCGGAAACCTTTCAGTGGCGGGCCAGCCTTGAAAAGAAGCCGCGTAAGGCCCCGAAATTCTATGGGGTTCTCGCGGTTGCGACGCTAATCGGGATTTCGTTGAATTTTATCGGCATGAATCCGATTCGCGAGTTGTATTTGTCCGCGGTTGTAAATGGCGTCGTAGCGGTTCCACTGATGGTCACCCTCATGCTTATGTCGGCCAACCCTAAGATCAAAGGAAAATTCAAGCTGCCCGGATATGTCCGCGTCGGAGGCTGGGCCGCTACCGGGGTCATGTTCTTGGCCGCGCTGGGTTTTGCGATTAGCATTATTCGCAAGTAACGAGCCGGCTTTCTGCTACGTCATCGATTTCTCTGAGGAAACTCCGGGAGAAGGAACTCTGTCGCCTTGACTATTGCGGATGCTGGGGACTGATCTTTTCTCAGAGTCACCAGATCCCAAATTTGACTGTCCTACTTCTTTGAAAGTTCACCCTTGAAATGGCTCTCGACATCTTCACGACTCAGCGGGTTTCTTGCATTGTTCAAAATGACTGAATAGACGACTTCATTCCTTTCAATCTGCGCGGTGATAAATGCCGTGTCTTCCGGCAGTTCTTGGTAGATGAATTTCACCTTTCTGCCGTCTTCAAGCGTTTTGATCCACTCTTCGGCTGGCATGATCGTAGCTCCTGATGAGGCGAGGTCGTGTGTGTCGCGAGTATACGTGATTCGGTGCGAGAAATTGCGAAGAGAAGTATGTACTTTACGCAAAGGGGAAGGGTTTTAGATCGTGAAAAACAGAGTCAAAACTTCACCCCGGTCGGGAAAGCGCATCATCAAAACGGACTCTCCGAATTCGTTTGCCAACCTTCGGGCTTCTTCTGGGGCTTCTCGTTTTTCGCCATATGAGAATTCGCACGGTCGGTCAAAGGGGCGAACAGTAATCCACCCGCGATTATCCAAAGGCGGCCTAGAAATAGAAATCGTCAGACTGGGAGACACGGAATGTACGAAGCCCGTTATTTTTACGCGAACTGATTCAGAAGTGAAAAGCCCATTCACTGGAATATGGTTTGTCAAAAGTTTAGACAATATGTCTTGTGCTTCGGCTGGTGACATCTGGCTCGCGGCGGTCCTTAGCGCATCGCTACTTTGCGGCAGGGGAATTTTCTCGCGGTTCGCGCTCCTCGACCCGAGGCTTCTTCAGGTTCAACTTGTGAACTATGCCCAAGTTCCGCGGGGGAAAACTCTCCATTGGCCCAGGATCTTACACCCACTAAAGACCCCTGTGTCAGCGAACCGCATCTCCCAATCCGCCTAATTCACAACTCCTCACGCCGCCGCTCAGCACTTCTTTACCATTTCGCGGCCACGAGCGCGAGGCACCCCAGGCGCGGTGTCGAGAACAATCTCTTGTCACCGCCAAAAGTGAGCTCGGAAGCACGAAGAGAAACTGGCGCTAGTGCGCCAAAACCCTTTTCGCCCCGTGATATATGCCCTTCGCGATGAACAGGCAGATGATTAGAGAAACAAGGAGCGCGAGGTACACAGAAACAAAAGCTACAGCGGCGACCACTTGGAGTAGGAAACTAAACGTAAGATCAAGGGTCATTGGTGGCCTCTTAGAGCGGTTGCTTTCTTGAATTTCAATGAGAACGCGTACGAGCTTTCCTTCAAGGCGCGCGATTCTCATTCTCTCGAACTGCGCTGATACCTCTTCGTTTGCGCGGGAACACTGCGCAGAGACCAGATTAGTCATACAGAAGGCCGACATCTGTACCGTTACGAACACTCCTCGGATTTTTATTTCACGTTCAATCTCCGATGCGACGACCTGCGGGATTGGAAGAAACTGCCGCGTGGCCGCCGGGGGCAGCAAGGATCGTGACGGTTGGAGATTCTGGGCTTTACGACTTGTTCCCTTCGCGTGTCGGGCTCGCCGTACCTTTTACGAAGCAAGAATCACAGACTCTCGTACCGTCCTTGAGTGTAAAGTCAACCCTGCGTTCCGCATCAATTTCCGCTCCACATTTTCCGCACCGCTCCTCGTTCGACTCGGCCATGAGCATCCCCCGGGCCCTATTCAATCACGGGTTGCGATGAAGCACATTAATGGCGCATTTCTCGGGCGGTGCGACGGCCGTTTTCGGCACCCATTTCATAACTGTCCACAACTGGACAGACACCGGCCCGGACTATCGTTATTGTCGTCCTTTGATCCGATGGAACGAATGGCGGCTATGTCCCTTGTGGAGTGACTGCACACGGTGGTCCGGGCGGGCCTTTGCAGTTTGACCGCCTGGAAGCTGCCCTTGCCGCCAGGTTCCAAGAGTAATCGTCTAAGTTTGGTGATGAAACACAGGTGCTCCGTCACCGTCCAAAGGAGAATAAATCAATAATGGCTAAACTAACGGCTGCCAAGAGGAGGAAACTTCCGACATCGGACTTCGTGGAAAAGAGCGTCAGAAAATATCCGATCCCTGACGCTGCTCGTGCACGAGATGCTTTGGCCAGGAGCTCGGGAAAGGCAGAGCACGCCGCTGTCGTTGCCGCAATAAGTCGAAAATTTCCACAAATCAATATAACGAAAGAGAAATAGTGGTCCGGTCTGCCACTCTTGCCACGTGGTTCGGTGGGAGAAGTTGCAAGTCTGGGATGAAAACGAGGGCTACCCGACTGGATCGGCGTCTTTGGCCGTGACGGTAACCTTAACGCGGGCACCCTTTTCCAGCCTCACATCGTCCCCGTGTTCGTCAGTTAACACATTCTCAATCCGGAGATCTCGATATCGGTGGTCGGCGCCGTCAACAGCAATCTGTGCCTTTTCCGGTTGGCTGGGACGTGGAGAAGGGATGATTTTATCCACCGTTCCGGGCATGGTGACACTTGGGTGTTCTCGAATCCGCGACGTATCTAGATTCAGTTCCCCTATTCTTGCGGACCTGGCCATGCGCGGCTTCGCCATTTCCTTACTGACGCTGGCACGAATCGCGTTGCCGGATTCTTTCTTAGTTTTCT
>Ga0073928_10006893_pt1 | contig 15039 bp, 10 predicted proteins | sample PaiPotPPA55metaG_FD_76969 | JGI IMG/M metagenome (GOLD analysis project Ga0073928, IMG submission 76969) | Iron sulfur acid spring bacterial and archeal communities from Banff, Canada, to study Microbial Dark Matter (Phase II) - Paint Pots PPA... ... | reverse complement strand
TGCGGCGCCGGCTCGCAGTGCGGCGAAGGCATATTCGTCGAGGTCGAAAGTGGTCAGCGCGAGTACTCGCACCTGCGGGAATTCTGCGGTAAGCCGCTCGGTGGCCTCCACCCCGTCCATCCGCGGCATACGCACGTCCATCAGCACGACGTCCGGGGCGGTGCGTCCGAAAAGTTGAAGCGCCTCGGCGCCGTCGCCCGCCTCGCCGACCACGCGCAGGCCTGGCTGCGCGTCGAGCAGCAGGCGGAAGCCGAGTCGTACTAGCTGATGGTCATCTACCAACAGGATCCTGACGTCCTTGGGCGCGGACACGGCCGAGCTCCCATGCTCGCCGCTCATCGTCCCCCCTCCGGTGCCGTCAGCAGCACCCTGACCCGCCAGCCGCCCTCCGCAGCCGGTCCGGCGTCGAGCGTTCCGACGAATGCGGCGGCCCGCTCCCCCATCCCGGTGAGCCCGTGTCCGACGACGTCGCCCGGGCGTGCTGCACGGCCGTCGTCTGCCACCTCGACTTCTAGGTGCTCGTCCCGGTAGTCGAGCCGGACCTGCGCGTGGGTGGCTCCTCGCGCGTGCTTGCGGACATTGGTCAGCGCCTCCTGCACGATCCGATACACCGTCAGTTCGAGGCCGGGTCCGAGGTCGCGCCGAGGCCCGGTGACCACGAGCCGGGTGAGCAACCCGGTCGCGCGCGTCTCCGCGATCAAGTCGCCAAGCTGGGCGATCCCGGGCTGCGGGCTCCAGCTCACTGCTTCATCGTCCCGCAACAGCCCCAGGATCAGGCGCATTTCGTCGATTGCCTGGCGGCCGGTGGAGGCCACCTGCCGCATCAGCCCGGAGCCCGGATCCGGTGCGGTCGCGGCGGCGCCGTCGGCGAGCGCGACGATGACGGCGAGATTGTGCGAGACGACGTCGTGCAGCTCGCGGGCGATCCTGGCGCGTTCTTCGGCGGCGGTTATCCGGGCCTGCTGGTCGCGTTCGTGTTCGAGGTGCGCGGCGCGTTCCCGCAGCGCGCCGACGTACGCCCGACGCGTCTGCGTGTACATCCCGGCCAGCGCCGCGGCCACGACGGCGCAACACCACAAGCCGACGCCGATGGGGCCCGGCTCGCCCGGAGACCACCGCAGCAGCACCGCCGGGCCCCACGCGCCCAGCACCACTGCGCCGATAAGCCCGAATGCCCGCGGCCGGTGAACGGCGACGGTGGCCAGAGCGACCAGCAGCACCCCGCCGGCGAGTGGTGCGAGCTGGCCTGGCACCGGGCCGAGCCCCGTGGGTAGGCCGAGCGCCGCTGCTGCGCTCAACGCCATCAAGCTCGCGAGGACGGCGATCGGTGCCCTGCGGCGCCCGATGAGGGGGCAGAGCAGTATCGCCAGCCAAAGCAGCGTTGACGCCGACGCCACCGCCGTCCGCTGCACGCCCGTGGACAGATGTGCGACAGCCGCGACGGCGAGGACGAGGACTAGCAGGGCGTCGCGAGCGAAGCCGTCGAGGCGTGCTCGGATCCCGGCAAGCCAGTCCGCAATGATCGACATCAGCATCGACGCTACTCCGTCCGTAGCGCAGTCGCGGTGCGCAGCCGACCCGCCCAGCCGGCCGGTCCGAGGGCCCCGATCAGCGCGATCGCGACACCGCCGACGACGAGCAAGGCGAGTTCGGGGCTGTCGTAGACCGACAGCACCTGGGACGGCATGGTGACGCCGATCGCGTCGCCCATCAGTCGCATGACCACCGTGTGCAGCAGAAGTCCGGCCGGCACACCGACGGCACCGGCGATCACGCCGAGCCAGCCGACCGAGGCCAGCACCATGCCGGTCGCCTGACGCGGCGTCATCCCGACCGCCTTGTAAACGCCCAGGTCGTGAACGCGTTCGCGAGTGTCGAGGATGACGGCGCCGAGCACGCCGAACCCGGCCACCACCACGAGCAGCACGGTCATCAGAGCCGAGATGGCGTCCAGGATCACCACCACAGCGAGCGTGCCACCCTTGCTCGCCTGCACAGTCGCGCCGACGGATTCGACCGCCCTAGTCAAACGGCTGACGTAGGCGCTTACGTCGGTGCCCGACTTCACTTCGATCTGGAAGGCGCCCATCGGAACGGCCGGGCTGAAGGATTGCGACTCGGTCATCACGATCAGGCCCTGCTGCTTGGTGTCGAATACCTCGCCGACCAGGGTCAGCGGCACGTGCCTACCCTCATAGGTCAGCAGCACGGTGTCCCCGAGGCGGGTGCCTGTCGCAGCGAGGAACTGCGTCGGCACCACCGCCTGGCCGCCCGCGCTGAGCCAATGCCCGGAGACGAGCGGATAGTGCCCCCAGGACGAGTCGCCCTGATAGACGATCACATTAGTCCCACCGGATGCCACGGAGACCGGCATCTGCAGGTTGGCAGTGCCATAACTGCCCGCAGTGCCCGGGTCCGCCGCGATGGCGGCCGCCACCCGGTCGCTCTGCTGTTGCGAAGCGGGGGCCGGATTTTCGCCGTTCGGCGCCACCTGCACGGCGCTGGCACCACTGGCACCGGTCAGATCCGTGGTGGCTCGGTTCAGAGAGTCGGCCACGCCGACCGCCAGCGTCACCGCGAGCACGCCGAACGCGATCGACGCGGTCAGCGCGAGGGTGCGCGCCGGCCGGGCGAACGGCCCGGCGAGGCCCAGGCTCAGGTGACGCGGCAGCGGGGTGGCGGCCAGCAGACGCTGCGTCCGTCGGCCCCGGCCCGTCTTCGGCGCGCGGCCGGAGGTAAGGGCCTCGATCGTGCCGAGTCGGCCAGCTCGCAGGGAGACCAGCAGGGCGGTGAGCCCGATGAGGGCGGCGGCGCCGAGCGGCACCGCGAACTCCACCCAGAGCGTGAGCGATCGGCCACCGCCGTCGATCGTCCCGCCGGCCTTGGCGAGCACCGCAGTCGCGCCGGCGGTGCCGACTGATGTGCCGAGCACGATACCGACCGCGCAGGGAATCAAAGCCTGCATGCAGTAGGCGCGCACCACCTGCCCCGGCGTGAATCCAAGGGCTTTGATGATGCCGATGCGCCGAGTGCCCGTACCCACCGCGGCACCCACCGTCCCGGCTAGAATGATCACGGACATCACCACGCCGAGGATGCCGAATGTTGCCAGCGCGGGCGGGATGATCTCTGTGGCACCCGTCGTGCTCGCCTGCCGGACCGCCAGGTACGTCTGGGCGGAGAGCACGGCACCGGACGGCAGCGTCGCGGTGATGGCTGCCTGATTCGCCGTCATCTGCGCCGTCGTAGCGGTCTCGGCGAAGCGATAGAGCAATTCCTGCTGCGGCGTGGCGGCGGCCGGAAGCAGCCGGGTGACTTCGCTCGGCACCACCCACGCGTCGGCGGTCGCGCTCACCGAATCGGCGACCCCCACCACGGTTAGTCTCGGGCTGCCCGGCGAGCTCGCGAAAGTCAGCGTCGCGCCGGGTCTCGCCGAGTCGAGGACCGTGTTGGAAAGCACGATCTCACCCGGCGCGTTGGCCCAGCGCCCGGAGACGAGTGAGACGTCGTCGACGGGACCGCCAGGATCGGCCCGGCCGACCACCGTCAACGGCGCCAGCACCAGGTCGGACGGCACATCGAAGCCGGAGGTGGTCACCACCTGCTCAGCGAGCAGCGTCGGGTACGGCCCGGACAGTGCCGTCACCCCGCGTGCTTGTCGGGTCGCGGCGATCTGCTGCGCGCTCACCTTCGAGCCGTCGACCTGCACGGTCAGGTGCGCGCCGTTCTGGCGCGCGAATCCTTGGTCGAACGTCGAGCCGGAGCCGGCGAGCAGCTGGCCGGCCAGCAGCGCGGCGGCCACGGAGCCCATGGTCACCAGGGCCAGGATAAGCGACTGGAGCCGGCGTCGACCCGCGCCCGCTCTGGCCACCTTCCGCAGCGCGGCATTCCCGAGCTTCATCCTCGCACCTGCCCGAGCTGCGGGGCCGACTGTGCTTGTGCTGCCGACTTCGCAACTGACGCGGTGTCGGACGCCGTGTCAGATGCGGCCTCGGGCGCCGTGTCAGACTCGATCCGGCCGTCAAGCAGGCGGATCTCGCGCGTCGCACATTTCCGCGCCAGCAGCTCGTCGTGGGTGACTAGGACGATGGTCTGGCCGCTCGCGTTCAGCTCCCGCAGCAGGCCCTCGACGTCCGCGGCGGAGGCCGAGTCCAGCGCGCCGGTGGGCTCGTCGGCCAGCAGTAGCGGCGGCCGGTTCATCAGCGCCCTGGCGACCGCGACGCGCTGGCGCTGCCCACCGGAGAGACGGCCCGGGTACGCACCCGCATGGGCCTGCACGCCGAGCGACTCGAGTAGTTCGAAGGCTCGGGCCCGGGCCGCCCCCCGCGGCAGCCCGGACAGCTGAGCCGGCAACAATACGTTGTCGAGCACGGTCAGGTCGTCGAGCAGGTTGAAGAACTGGAAGACCATGCCGATCCTGGCACGGCGGAATCGTGCCGCCCCGGCCTCGCCCAGCACGTCCACCCGCACCCCGTCCACCGTCACGTCGCCCTCGGTCGGGCGGTCGAGCCCGGCGATCAGGTTAAGCAACGTGGACTTGCCGCTGCCGGAAGGCCCGAGGACGGCCACCGCCTCCCCGGCCCGCACCGTCAGCGACACCCCGTCCAGCGCCGGCGGCCCTTCGTCGTACCGCTTGCCGACATGATCGAAGTGGATGACCGGATGATGCGAACTATTCATGAAGCCGAAGGTATCCGGGCACGTGGGGGCGGCACATCGCTTTAGAGGCCGAACCGGCGGACACAGCCGGGGTAGTCCGCGCGGCTCGGCCTCATCCTCGAGACGGATCCCGAGTTACTCGAGTTACTTCAGGACCAGGCTGAATGCCTGAGCCGGGGTGCCGTTGCAGGTGAACTGTTGGAGTTGCACGCCGCTCGTGGTGGACGCGCTGGGGGTGTCGATGCAGAGGCCGGAGTTGTCGGCGACGAAGTTGTAGTCGCCGTTGGACAGGAGCTTGGTGGCGAAGAGTTCGTTGGTGGCGGAGGTGCCGCCGTAGGTCGAGGTTTCGAGCAAGGCGCCTGAGGTGGTGGCGGATACTCCGCCGGTGATGGCCCAGCTCTGGTTCTCGGATTGGGCGTTGTCGTTGAGCACTTCGTAGTAGCCGCTGGCGGCCGGGACGAGCTCCCACAGCTGGCTGGTGGCTCCGGTGCAGGCGAGCTGCTCGACGGCGGTGCCGGTGGTGGTGCCCCCACCCGCGGCGCTAGCGCAGAGGCCGGAGTTCTGGTTGACCACCTCGTACCACGACGGGCCGACGCCGCCCCCCGACGTGGCGAACACCATGTCGTGGAGGTTCCAGCCGGCGTTGTCCTGGTCCACTGTCAGGGTCTGCACGCCGGCGGGGAGGGTGACGGTGGCATTAACCGTGGTCCAGCCCTGATAACTGCCGGTGGCCGGGATGTTGACGTTGCCGCTCAGGTTGGTTCCTGAGCTGTTGGCAATGTGCAGGGCGTCAGTGACCGCGGCGGGAGCCGCGACCCGCAGGCCGACCGTGTAGGTCCCGGCCGACGCGACGTTGACGGTGTACCGGAACCATTGGCCGGCACCGGTCCAGCCGACGTCGTAACCGCACCCGGTATCAGCACATACTTCCAGGTCCACGCCGTCGGAGCGGTAGCTGTTGCCGGTTCCGTTGACCGCGGTGACGTTGTACCCGACGCCTTGGCCGCCGGTGTCATAGTTCGCCGCCTGCACTGTGCCCGGCACTGCGGCCGGGGTGCCGCCATAAGGACCCCCGGGCGGCGGCGGGTTGCCTCCGCTGCCTGTCGGCAAGGTCCACAGTTGGTTCGCGGCGGCAGTGCAGGTTTCGAGTTGGAGTTGGGTACCGCTCCCGCTGCTCGCATCAGTCAGGCACAGTCCGGAGTTCGGATTGAGCAGCTCGCCGTTCGATTGATGGGTCCAGTTCTGAGCTGGGGTCGCATTACATGCATACCAGTCGATATTCGTGCCGCTGGTAGTGCCTGCGGCGACCACGTCCAGACAGCCGCCTTGGACGCGCACGGTGCCGTCGGAGTACGGCGACCATTGCTGGCCCGCACTCCCGTTGCACGCGCTCGCGTCGATGGGATTGCCCTCGGTGTTCAGCGAGTTCTCGTTGTTCAGGCAGAGGCCGCCGACCCCGGTGAGGTTCCCGGTCGCGGTGGCGGTCCCGGTGGGCGTGGAGTTGCCGCCCTGTTCGTAGACCGCGACGTAGGAGACGCTCATGGACGCGCCTGAAGTCGTGGCCGTGGTCGGCGCGGTGCAGCCGCATACGCCGGTGGGGTAGTTCCCGCCCATGGCGAGGTCGAAGATGATGAAGAAGCCGTGGTCGATGGCGCTCTGCCAGGCCGCCGTGCCGACCGAAGCTTCGGTGATGGTGTCCGTGACGGTGCCGTCCATCAGGAACTCGAGATACTCGGCGCTCGTGTTCACCCGGTTCACGATCACCGAATAGGTGTGATAACCGGTCTGGCAGGAGGTGCCCGCACAGGCCTGCAGCGCGTGCCCGCTGCTGCCGGCCGAGTCATGAAGGGTCTGCGACGCCTCGTTCAGGCCGTTGACGTCCTCCATCATGTCGATCTCGCCGGACTGCGGCCAGCCGCCGCCCGCGCGCATCGGCGACCCGAGGGCCCAGAACGCCGGCCAGTAGCCGAGGCCGGTGGCCGGGTTCGGCTGTTCGATCGACGCGGTCATCTCGAGCTGCCCGCCGGCCGGTGCCTGGAAGTCGTCCCGGGTGCTCTCCAGCCGGGCGGACGTCCATGTCCCGCCGTTGGAGATCGCCTTCAGCACGAGGTTGCCGTTGCCGTCGACGTAGGCGTTGTTGGTCGAGGCGGTGGTGTTCTCGATCTCGCCGGTCCCGTAGCCGGAGCCGATGTCGTAGAACCAGTTCGCCGCCGACGGCGCCGACCCGGCCGCACCGGCGAAGTTGTCGCTGAACACAGTGTTCCAGCCGGCGGGCGGCGGCGGCGCGGTGCCGGCCAGCGCCGACGGCGCGGCGGCCACGGTCACCGAGACGGCACCGACCAGAAAGCCGGCGATCAACGCGACGGTGGCCAGCACCGAGCGCGGCTTCGAGGGCGTGGACGGCTTGGCAGACGTGGCCGGCTTGGCGCCGGAGTGGGTGCGGTGGGTGGGTGAGGTGAAGGCGCGCGTGAGCCTGCCGAGCAGATCACGCGCTCTCGCTCGGCGGCCGGCCTTTCGGCCGGCGTTCGATATGACGGTCATGTTGCTGTCCCTTCAGCGCGTCAGTGCGCCTTTTCGGTGTCCAGCGGCAAGATTCGGCAGGGATGTGGGAAGGCGGTACCGCAACGCGGCCGATCCTGATGCCGGTTGTCGTTTCCGGGCCGTGGGAGAGCGCTCTCCAACCAGCAGATGTGTACGGCGTGTTTCGCCTACTGTCAAGCTTCGGTGTCCGCATGGCGGAGACGATCACCGAAGAACCCTGATGATGATCTCGGGCGCGCCTGCCATATTCCCCGCACGGCGCCAGCTAACATCGCATGCGAATATAAACCTTCTCTTTGCAAATTCATATGATCGACGGACGTCAACTCGCTGGACCGACTCCGCCGCGACGCCACTCCCATGGAGGACGCACCTTATGCACGCCATCACCCGCCTCGGACTCGCGACCGGAACCGCGCTCGCGGCCGCCGCCGCATTCGCCGTTCCCGCCTCAGCCTTCGCGACCGGCACGAATTCCGCCGACTGCGGCTGCGACGGCGCGCACAACGCCGTATTCGTCCAGACCGACAACACCGCCGGCAACCAGGTCGTCGCCTACCACCGCAACGCTGACGGCACGCTCGCCCCGGCCGGTACCTACGACACCGGCGGCCTTGGCGGAATGCTGGTCGGCTCGGTCGCCGACCACCTCGCCTCGCAGGGCTCGCTGACCTACGACCCGCGCCACGCGCTGCTCTACGCCGTGAATGCCGGAAGTGACACCGTCTCCGTCTTCTCCGTCGACGGCGACCGGCTCACCCTGCGCCAGACCGTCACCTCCGGAGGCAGCTTCCCCGTGAGCGTCGCGGTCTCCGGCGACGTCGTCTACGTCCTCAACGCCTTGAACGGCGGCTCGATCCAGGGTTACCGGGTCGCCGACCGCTACCTCGCCCAGATGGCCGCGTGGAACCGCCCTCTCAACCTCGACCCCGCGGCCACACCCCAATTCACCACCACCCCGGGACAGGTGGGCTTCTCCGCTGACGGCAAGCAGCTCCTCGTGACCACCAAGGCCAACACCAACGCCGTCGACGTATTCGCCCTCGACCACACCGGCGCCCCCGCGGCCACCCCGGTCGTCAACACCATCCCCGCGGCCGTGCCCTTCTCCTTCGTCCAGCACGGCGATCACCAGATCTTCCTGACCGAAGCGGGACCGAACGCCTTGGCGACGTACACCGTCCACCACGACGGCACCCTCGCTCAGACCGCCTCGTCGGCCACCGGCCAGAGCGCCACCTGCTGGGTCACCGCCATCGGCGACCTGCTGTACGCCTCCAACGCCGGCTCCTCGAACCTCAGCGGCTTCCGTACGGACCCGCACGGCGGCCTCACCGCCGTGGGCACCACACCCACCGACCCCGGCACCGTCGACACCGCGGCCTCCACGAACGGTCGCTACCTCTACGCCCAAACCGGAGGCAACGGAATCGTCGACGAATTCCGCGTCAACAGCGACGGCTCGCTGACCGCCATCGGATCACAGACCGTCCCCGGCGCGGTCGGTGGCGAAGGCATCGTCGCATTCTGAACGGCGCGCACTGAATCAGCGCGCATTGAATCAGCGCGTACTGAGTCGGCGCGCATTGAATCATCGCCGTCGGCTGCCCCCTCCGGTCAGCCGACGGCGATGAGCTTGCGGGTATCAGACTCTGGTTAGGGAAGCCTGATCAGTCGCGGGCGATGAGCTCGAGGGTGTCGATCACCCTGTTCGAGAAGCCCCACTCGTTGTCGTACCAGGCGACGACCTTGACGTGCCGGCCGTCGACGCGGGTGAGCGCCGAATCGAAGATCGCCGAGGCGGGATTGCCCGTGATGTCGGAGGAGACGAGCGGGTCCTCCGAGTACTCGAGGATCCCGGCGAGCGGTCCGTCCGCGGCGGCGCGGTAGGCGTCCAGCACGTCATCTCTGGAGACCTCGCGGGCGACGGCGGTATTGAGCTCGACGATGGAGCCGACCGGGACCGGCACGCGAATCGAGTCGCCGGAGAGCCGGCCGGCGAGCTGCGGCAGCACGAGGCCGATCGCCTTCGCCGCGCCGGTCGTGGTCGGCACGATGTTGACGGCTGCGGCGCGGGCCCGGCGTGGGTCGCGGTGCGGGCCGTCCTGGAGGTTCTGCTCCTGCGTGTAGGCGTGCACGGTCGTCATGAAGCCGTGTTCGATGCCTGCGAGACCGTCGAGCACCGCGGCCAGCGGCGCGAGCGCGTTGGTGGTGCACGAGGCGTTCGAGATGATCTTGTGCGTGGCCGGATCGTACACGTCGGTGTTGACCCCGTACGCGATGGTGACGTCGGCCCCGTCCGACGGCGCACCGACGAGCACCTTGCGAGCGCCCGCGTCGAGGTGGACGGCGGCAGCCTTGGCCGCGGTGAACCGGCCGGTCGCCTCCAGCACGATTTCGACGCCGAGTTCGGCCCAGGGCAGTTGCGCCGGGTCCCGTTCGGCCAGCACCCTGATGCGGCGGCCGTCGACGACGAGGGTGTCCCCGTCCACGCTCACCGGGCGGCCGAGCCGTCCGGCCGTCGTGTCGAACGCGAGCAGCCGAGCGAGCGCGCCTGGTTCGGCGAGGTCGTTGACGGCGACGACCTCGAGGCTGCTTTCACGTTCGAGCAGGGCACGCAGCACGTTGCGTCCGATACGGCCGAACCCGTTGACAGCGATGCGAGTCATATGTCTTATCCCTTCGATTCGTGATCAGATTCGCGCATCACGCGCGCCGGTGACAGCGACGCGCTCGCCATGGTTCGCAAGGATCTCGCCATGGTCGACCGGTCGGCCGTGCAGGCGATGAGGGCACCGCGCCCTAGTGCGGTGCGGTGAAGGTCTCCACGGTTCCGGACAGGAAGTTGCTCAGCAACACCAGGTTGAGTGCGCGGTCGTAGCCGAACTCGCGAGGGAACTCGCCGGCAGGGAACGCGGACGCTCCGCGCTTATGCCATTCATGACATGGAATCGAATCGCGGAACCTGCGGGGCTACTCGCCGCGGGTGAAGGTGCGCCGGTACTCGCTCGGCGCGGTGCCGAGGATGCGTCGGAAGTGCTGACGCAGGTTCGCGCCGGTACCGAGGCCAACCTCGGCGGCGATCCGCTCTATGTCCAAGTCCGAGCGCTCAAGGAGTTCACGGGCCGCGTCGACGCGGGCCCGCAGGACCCACTGCATCGGCGTCCTGCCCGTATCCTCGGCGAACCGGCGCGAGAACGTGCGCGGGGAGACCGCCGCGTGGCGGGCGAGCACCTCGAGGGTGAGCGGCTCGCCGAGCCGGCGCAGCGCCCACTCGCGGGTGGCGGCGAATTGCAGCCCGAGCGGCTCAGGCATGCTGTGCGGAACGTACTGGGCCTGGCCGCCGCTGCGGTAGGGGGCCGCGACCAGCCGACGGGCGGCGTGATTGGAGGCGGCCACTCCGTGGTCGCGGCGCAGGATGTGCAGACAGAGGTCGATGCCTGATGCGGCACCCGCCGAAGTCAGCACGCCGCCTTCGTCGACGAACAGGACATTCTCGTCTACCCGGATCAGCGGATACTTCGCCGCGAGCGCCTGCGTGTAATGCCAGTGCGTGGTGGCGCGCCGGTCGTCGAGCAGTCCGGTGGCGGCGAGCGCGAAAGCACCTGTGGAGATGGCGGCCAGTCGCGTGCCGCGCGCATGGGCGGCGATCAACGCCTCGACGACGGCCGGCGGCGGGTCCTCGCGATCCGGAAACCGGTAGCCGGGAATGAAGGCGATGTCGGACCACTCGAGCGTCTCGAGCCCGTGGGCCACGTGGTATGACAACCCGTCGCCGCCGGTCACCAGCCCGGGCGCCGCGCCGCATACCCGCACCTCGTAGGGCATGCTGGCTCGGGTGGTGAAGACCTGGGCGGGGATGCCGACGTCGAGCGGTTTCGCGCCCTCGAGGACGAGCACGGCGACGCGGCACAGGCGTGATGCGGACACGCGGACCACGGTACGTCTAGACGATCACCGGGTGCACCCGAATATGCGAGTGCCACGAGTACGACGGGTACAACGAGTACTACGAGCACTTAAGTGCCGAGAGCTAGTTCGGTGTTGGCGTCTCAGGTGGGGCGGTGTGCCAGGCAAATCGCAGACCTTGGGGCCTTCCGTTGAGCCTGGCGAGATCTCCCCCGGGCGGCGGAACGACATCGCGCTCGACGCAGCTACCACCCCGGGCCGAGTAGAACGCCTGCGCGGCAGCATTCTGCTCAAGGACCCACAGGTACAGGCTCCACGACGAAGACTGCCGAAAGACGGTTTGTGCGGTCAGCGCCAGCAAGCGGCTCCCGATCCCTTGTCGCTTGAGGGTATGCCGCACGTGGAGATTGTCGATGAAGGCACCCCAAACGGGGTCATCGTCAAGCAGAGTGTGCGCCAGTCCGACAATCACGCCGTCATCCTCGGCGAGAATCGTGCACGCCTGGGCCGGCGGAGCGGTCAGGCGCTCAATCCACATCCGATCCAGGAACTCTGTCGCCTCGCCGTCGAGGAAAGCATCGGAGTACGCGCCGCGGTAATGTCGCTGCCAACTGTCGGCGTGAAGCCTGGCGACAGCGTGGGCGTCATCGGGGCGCGCCGCCCGGAACTGTAAGGCTGGATTCGACATCGCTGTTCCTCCCCCGGCTTCGCGCACTTCGCGCACTTCGCCCGAGCTTAGCCTCACGCGTTACTGGCTCTCTGCGCGCGTGACCGGTGGCGGCCGTCGTTGAACGTGTTCGTCATGGCTCAATCATGCGTGACTACTACCGACACCTTCTGTCAGTGGAAGCGCAGGGTTTTGATGTGGCTCCGCGCTTGCTGATCCTGCTGGTTCGGCCGGTCCAACCGGTCCCGCCGATCCGCGCGCAGCAGTGCGGCGGATGGCGAGCGCGGTGATCGCGCCGAGCACGGACAGCGCGGCTGCGGTGGTGAGGCCGGGACGGTAGCCGGAGGTGACGTCGGCCGGGCTGTTGAGGCTGCCATTGGCGTTGAAGACCGCTGTGACGATGGCGATGCCGACCACCGCGCCGAACTGACGCAGGCTCGTGACGATGGCGGAAGCCTTGCCGAGTACTGCCTCGGGCACCGCGGTGAGCGCGGCGGCCGGGGCGGTCGGGATCGCCATCGAGACGCCGATGCCCGCGATGATGAACGCTGGGAGATAGGTGGCGTAGCCGGAGTGCGTCCCGGCCAGCATGACGATCCAGGCGAATCCCGCGCCCTGCAGGATCAGCCCCGGAACGATCAGCGCCCGCGCTCCGACCCGGTCGCTGATCGCCCCGGCGAGGGGCGCGACCACGAGCGGGGTCGCAGTCCATGGCAGGAAGCGCACGCCGGCGGCCAGCGGCGAGTCGTGGAACGCGAACTGGAAATACTGGCTGGTCAGGAATGCGGCCGCGTAGATCGCCGCGCCCATCAGGAACGTCGAGGCCACCGCTGCCGTGAAGCTGACGTTGCGGAACAGGCCGAGCGGGATCATCGGCGCTTCGGTGCGCGACTCCCAGATCAGGAACGCGGCGAGCGCGAATGTTCCCATCAGAGCGACCGTGATGACCAGTGTGCTGGTCCAGCCCTTGCTCGACCCCTCGACGAGCGCCCAGATCAGCGCCGACGCCCCGATCGAGACGAGCACGAGGCCGACGATGTCGAGCCGGACCCGTACGCCGCGGCTCTCGGGCAGCCGCAGCCACGCGCCTATCACCGCCGCGATGCCGATGGGCACATTGACCCAGAACACCCAGTGCCACGACAACCCCTGGGTCACCGCGCCGCCGATCAACGGACCTGCGGCGACGCCTAGGCCGGAGATGCCGCCCCAAAGTCCGATGATCGTCCCACGGCGTTCGGGTGGGAAAGCGGAGGTGAGGATGGTCAGGCTCAGCGGTGCGATGATCGCCGCCCCAAGCCCCTGCGCCGCCCGCGCGGCGATCAACAGGCCAAGGCCGGGAGCGATCGCGCACATCGCGGACGAGAGCGTGAACAGCGCCAAGCCGGCGACGTACATCTTGCGGCGCCCGAGTCGTTCGCCGAGCGCCGCCGCGGTGATGATGCCCGACCCGAACGCCAGGTTGTAGGCGCTGATCGTCCACTGCAGCGAGTCCACGCTCCCGCCGAGCGATCGGTGGATCGACGGCAGTGCGGTGACTACGACCAGGGCATCGAGGACCACCATGAAGAAGGCGACGGCCGTCAACAACACCGTGGCGATCGGCCCGGCTTTCGGATTCTGCGTCGCCGCGGAATTGTGCGGCGCGGCGAGGCGCTGTTCCTTGGACATATCTCAGTCCCCCACTCATCCCACGCTTCGTTTAGCTCGGATGATTACTTGGCGGCTGACGAGACAGCCGTGGGCACCGGCACGAGCTGGCCGATCTCGATCCCGCCGCCCCGGCTCAGTTGCGGGCAACCCCTGGTGAGCGCCATGGCCGACTCCAGGTCGTCCGCGCTGATCAGCGAGTAGCCGCCGAGGCGCGTCGACTCCGTGTCGCACGCGCCCACGCTCGCGGCCGTGGCCACCGGCTGCCCCACCTCGACGACGTGCTCGCCGAGGCCCTCGAACCAGGCGCGCCACTCGCTGACGCTCTCCGGCGTCGAGTTGTAGTCCTGCGTGCTGCGATAGGCGAAAACGAAAACTGCCATCGGAATCACTCCTTGACCGGATACCGGCGCCCCCGTCGTGGTGCGCCGTCACAGGGGTAGACACCGGCCGCGGCGAAAATTGACCTCTCCCGCAGCGCCCACTTTCGGCCCAGGCCGGTGTCAGTACAAAGACAGCCCGGTCGCGCGCGGCTGACTGCGATGCAAAGGTGGAAGGGTGGATATGCAGCTAATCGACCAAGCCAGGGCCGGGGACCAGACAGCGTTCCAGGTCCTGGTCGACCCGCACCGGCACGAGCTGAACGTGCACTGCTACCGGATCCTCGGCTCGCTCGCCGACGCCGAGGACGCGGTCCAGGAGACGATGCTGGCCGCCTGGCAGGGACTCGGCGGCTTCGAGGGACGGGCGTCGATCCGCACGTGGCTCTACCGCATCGCCACGACGCGCTCGCTGAACATGCTCCGTGCCGCGAGCCGCCGGCCGCCGACGGCGTTCGCGCCGCCCGGCGTGGAGCTTCCCGCGGCAACGGGGTCGAACGAGATCGTGTGGCTCCAGCCTTATCCGGACCAGCTGCTCGAGCAGTTGCCCGAAACCACCTACGACGCCATTCCGGAGGCTCGCTACGAGGCGCGCGAGTCGATCAGTCTCGCGTTCATCACCGCGCTCCAAGTGCTCCCAGCCCAGCAGCGCGCCGTGCTGCTCCTGCGCGACGTCCTCGGCTTCTCTGCGCGCGAGAGCGCCGACATCCTCGATACCAGCGAACAATCGGTCACCAGCGCACTCAAGCGCGCCCGCGCCACCCTCGACAAGCAGTTGCCCGCGCGGGAGATCGCGCAACGGCAGCCGCCCACGGCAGGCAGCGAAGAAGAGCAGGCGCTGGTGGCGAAGCTGACCGTGGCCTACGAATCGGGAGACGTCGACGGCCTGGTGGAACTGATGACCGAGGACGTCTGGCTCCGCATGCCGCCCGCGCCTCTGGAGTACCAGGGCAGGGAGCTCGTCGGAACGTTCTTCAAGGTCGTCGCATATCGCAATGCCCGCCGGTATCGGCTCATCGCGACTCGGGCCAACGGCCAGCCGGCCTTCGGTCTCTACATGTCCGATCGGGATAACCCGGTCTCGGACGCCTTCGGCCTAATGGTCGTCACGCTCGAAGGCGACCGGATCGCCGGCATCACCCGCTTCGAGAACGCGGCGCTGTACCACTTCGACCTGCCCTCGACGTTCACGGAATCGACCACGGAATCGACCACGGAATCGTTCACGGACTG
>Ga0073928_10006892_pt1 | contig 15039 bp, 15 predicted proteins | sample PaiPotPPA55metaG_FD_76969 | JGI IMG/M metagenome (GOLD analysis project Ga0073928, IMG submission 76969) | Iron sulfur acid spring bacterial and archeal communities from Banff, Canada, to study Microbial Dark Matter (Phase II) - Paint Pots PPA... ... | reverse complement strand
TTCTTCATGAACAAATTCAGGAAGCTGGGATTTATTCACTACAACAGCGGGCTGCGCGGGCTGCAAGTGCACAGTTCACTGCTGAACGTTGTTTTGCACGATTAGCGATCAGAAAGTCCCAAACAGAATTTTCACCCGCGTAGCCAGTGTAAGGAAGAGGACTGAAAACCATATGAAAACACCTTTAAGGATGGCATTGCTGGGTGGAGGATTGCTCATCGCGATTGCGATGGCACTGGCTGTCGACCAGCCCGCGCCGGTAGTGTTCACTAACGATTCTGGCAAATGGGTAGATTGTCCGGGTATGCCAACTGGCTGCCAGATGCTCAAACTTTATGGAGACGCTTCCGCTCCCGGGGAATTCGCGGTGCGTTTCAAATACCAAGCGAAGTATAGAATTGGCCCGCACACTCATGCCGTCGATGAACACGCCACGGTAATATCCGGCGGCCCATTCCACGTGGCAGTGGGAGACACCTTCGATGAGCATGCGCCATCGGGACAGACACTGCACACCAGCGACCTGATGGTCGTTCCTGCCGGAATTCATCATTTTGCCTGGGCGGAAGGCGAAACCATTTTGCAGGTAAACGGCGTCGGCCCATTCAAACGAAATTTCGTCAATCCGGCTGATAACTCGAGCGGAATTCCAAAATAAAAACCTACACTGAGCCGTTCATCCGCGCTAACGCGGGCTCAGCTAATAGAGTGGGCACTAGAGGGAGTAAGCGGCCTTTTCAAAATTGGTAGCCGTGGCGTATATTACATTCAATTTTCCATTCGTCGTTACCACCGGAGGGATCAATGAACTTTTTATCGCGATTGGCCCATTTTTTCGGAAGAACGATACTTGCCGTAGTAGCGATTGTATTTATGATGTTCCTTGCGTCGACAAATCTGCGCGCTGATCGATATGAAGCATGCCATCGCCGAATCGCCAGAGCCGATCACAGACTGCATGAGGCCATCGAGCACCACGGATATAGAAGTTCGCAAGCCGTTCGTGCACGCCACAACTTAGCGGAAGCTCGCGAGCATTGCTGGACTACCTATCACCGGTGGTGGGATGAAGACGAGCATCGCTGGCACACCGAGCGCGACTGGCGCGATGAAGATCACGAACACTATCACGAACGTCCATGACCACGACGGAATTAAGGCAGCGCGAGCCTCACGCTTCGTTTACACAACTGTTCTTCGATCTTGATTAGGAGTTCGCTGTTTTCGAGCCCAGCGTCGCGCACTGCAAGCACCAGGGAGCCGTCAAGTCGGTGATCATTTAAGGCCAGGAGCGAATCGAGTGCCGCCAGACGCGCTGGCTGCGAAGCACCCCGATCGGCGAGCAGCGCGGCGAGACGATCTCGTATGTCATCGGCGTTTACACCGGGCAACGTGACGAGCTTGCCTGCGGCGCGAGCGCTGGCCTCCAATCTCTCTGGGTCTCGTGAAGCAAAGCCGGCGCGCGCAATCTCAATGGCCTTGGCTTCGTGAAGGTCCCCAAGAGCGATAAGCGCAGAAGGGCCAAGTGGGTTTGCCGTGTCTTGGGCCATTTCCAAAAACTGAGACGCGAGATCGGAGGCCCCGAGCGTGCCCAGAGCCCGTACTGCGGCACTGTTCCACGCAACATCGTTGCTCGTCTCAAGAATTTTGCGAAGCTCGCCCACGGCGCGAGGTTCGCGAATTGCAGCCAATGCCGAAATGGCGTCCTCGCGCAGATAGGGCTCGGACATATGCTCGATGGCGTAGGGATAACCATCTCGAATTCCGTGGCGGCCCAGAAACCCAGCCATCTGAATTTTGCGTTGGAGGTTCGTTTCCTGGAGCAGATGCGGTTGGAGCGCTTTTGCGGCATCGTCGGTGTCGATTTTGATGAGTGCGTCCACTGCAGACCACCAGATGTCCTGTTGAGCCGGATCAAGCATTGTGGCGAGTGCCGGCACGAGCGCGGCGCTCGCGACCTTGTTGCAAGCTGAAACGAACGCCTGCCGCTCATCGTGATTCAATGGGAGTGCCGCAACGTCGACCAGCGCGGAGGTCGCTTCGGTGGATGGCAGGTTGCCAAGCAAATCTATCTCGGTTACGACCGGGAGTCCTGCCTCGTACTTGTTTTTGATTCTGAGCGTCACTTCCTTGACGCCGTTTGAAGGATCCAATCGCGTCGCGGCCCACTCCGCACCATACTGAATTTCGCCCGGAGCATCCAGGGGCAGCTGATTGAGTAGCGCCAGCACGGCCCGCGATTGGCCGGGCACCTTAAGATCGCCAATGGCGTGAAGCCGCGCGCCTTGTTCCGCGAAAGTGGCCAGTGGATCAAGTCCAAACTGGGCTTTTACGGAAGTGTCCTCCAATGCTTGAGGTCCTGCGGCGCCAAGTGCTTGAAACGCAGCGACGCGAGGAACGAAACTCGCGTCCGGCCTCGCAATCGATGCGGCTAGCGCGTTCGCCGCGGCCTCGCGGAACTTCGGTTGGTCTAAGTAGTCCGCTTTGAGCAAAGAGTAAAGAGTTTTTGCCGTCTGCTCGCGCACGGCGGGCGAAGGATCGCTCAAGTGCGGTGCGATGCTCTCCACTGCATCCGAGGTCTGCGCGGCGAGCATCGCGCGGCGCTCCACGGCCACCAGCAGCGGAATAGCCGCAGCGCCTTTTTGCTTTCGGAGCCCGTCGACAAGCAATGCGACTTTCTTAGCGCGATCCAAACTATGATTGACGGCAAGAAGAATATTGACGCTGGCGAGCAACGCGTCGTTGGGACTACTAAGCCGAGGTATTGCTTGATCGAAGCTGACAGCTTCTCGATGCACCGCGTATCCCGCGAACGAACGGCCCAGGATGAGCAGGCGCAACTGTCCCGCCTCGATTGGAGCAGCGTCAGTGAATTGCTGCACGCCGAGATCGTCGCTGGTGAGCAACAGCGATTCACGCGAGAACACGCCCTTGAGCACCATTACCGGTTCGAATTTGTACTGCAGCAGAGAGCGCTCGCCCTTGCCTCCTACGCCAAGTTTGGTTTCGCTTACATCGGTGACGCGCCCGACGAGCACAAGGCCGGAGTCAGCCAAGGCAGATTCCAAGTCCAGGCCGCGATACCACTCGTCGTGTGCGAGAGATCGCGCTGGTCCAAGTAAGAAGAACAACAGAAGACACGTGGCAATAAGGATTCTCTGCCGATTCGTGGTGCAAAGGCGAGTCATCATGATTCGACTCCTCTTGAGGTAAGCAGAATATAGCGATTTTGACAGTTGGACTACGGATGCACTGCGGACTTCGGATGTCACGGACTGAAGCGGTCTTTTGTTTGTAATCCATTGGACACCTACCTGCAAACCTACCTTGATCACACGTAGGACCGATATAAACTTTAATCTCCCTCCTAGATAACCGGCCGTGTGTGCCGACCACCACCTTCAGCCGTTATCCAACTAGCTCTTTCGTTCCCAATTCGTGGGCCATATGAAGAAGAGGCTGCAGCTGATTCGCAAGACGCAGTTAGGATTTGGAGCTGTATTGGCGGTTCTTCTTGCCGTCGGTATTGTTTCTTATCGGAGCCTTGCAGCCTCGGCCGAAACGGAACGGTGGGTGCAGCATACCCATGAGGTCCTTGAACATCTCGAAACGCTAATCTCGGAAATCACTAATGTTCAGAGGGGATATAGGGGATTTGCGCTGAGCGCTGACGAAGCATTTCTTCAACCTTCCCTCGCCAATAGATCGCTCGTCGACCAAGAAGAGAAAAACCTGCGAGTCTTGACCGCTGATAATCCTAATCAGCAGCGCCAGTTGCTTATCCTCGATGGCTTGACAAAACAGATAGTCACGCAGGGTGACATGCTCATTCGCTTGCGCCGGTCACCCGGTCCCCAGGCGGCAACCCAAGCCATTCGACAAGGAAAGGACGAGAGGCTCCTGGACGAATTTCTCACCGTCACGCGCCGCATGAAGGACGAAGAACATCGGTTATTGTCGGAACGCAACGCGAACGCAGAGCGCCGTTTTCGCGAGACCAAGATCGCCATCGTCTTGGGAAGCATCTCGGGACTCTTGATCGCCGTCTTGGCCGCCTTGATCCTGCGACGAGATTACGCCGCGCGTGAACGTGCGGAAACGAAGTCCGAGCCTTGTTGGAAGCGGCTCCCGACGCGATGGTGGTAATAAACCATAGAGAAGAGATAGTCCTTTCAAATCTTCAGGCGGAGAAACAGTTTGGATACCGCAGCGACGAACTCTTAAAGCAGCAGGTCAAGCACATCATTCCCGAAGGTTTGGCGGAACGGCTACTCCTGAACGGTAGCCGATTTGGTGCAGACACTGCGCGGCAGCAGATCGGTACAACAATCGAGCTCAGTGGCCGGCGAAAAGATGGAAGCGAGTTCCCCGTCGAAATCATGCTGAGCCCGCTCGAAAGCGTCGACGGAATCCTGGTCACCGCAGCGATCCGGGACATTAGCGTGCGCAAGCACGCGGAAGAGATTCTGGCACGGACGACTACAGTCCTCACCGAAACCAACAAAGAATTAGTCGTGGCGAGAGAGGTCGCGGAAGCCGAAAGACAAGTCGCGCAAGTGGCATACCAGGCCGCCGAAGCGGCGAGCCGCGCCAAGAGCGAGTTTCTGGCCAATATGAGCCACGAAATTCGCACGCCGCTGAACGGCATCATGGGCATGACCGAGTTGGCTCTCGGTACGGAGCTCACGTCAGAGCAGCGCGAATACCTGGACACCGTAATTATCTCGACAAATTCCTTGCACTTTCTCATCAACGAGATTCTGGACTTTTCAAAGATCGAAGCGGGAAAGATCGACCTGGAGGCTATCGATTTTAACCTGCGAGATTGCCTGGAACTGACGCTGAAAACGCTCGCGCTGCGGGCGGGCGAAAAGGGCCTGGAGCTTCTTTGTGAGGTAGCTTTCGACGTGCCTGAAATCATGACTGGAGATTCCAACCGGCTCCGGCAAGTCGTAACGAACCTGGTGGGCAACGCCATCAAGTTTACCGAGGCTGGTGAGATTGCGCTGACGGTTCAGACCGTGGGCGAAGCTGGTCGTGATTGCATGTTGCAGTTCACGGTCTCGGATACAGGGATCGGTGTTCCTAAAGAGAAGCAGAAATCAATCTTCGATTCATTTTCCCAGGTGGACGCTTCAACAACGAGAAAGTATGGAGGAACCGGCCTCGGATTGACAATCTCAGCGCGGCTGGTGGCGATGATGGGCGGAAAAATCTGGGTGGAAAGCGAACTGGGCCGAGGAAGCAAGTTCCATTTCACTATGTCCCTCGGCAGTGTGGACATCATGGAGACCAAGGCAGTCCGTGTTGTCCCGCCGGAATTTCGTGACGTGAAAATACTCGTCGTGGACGATAACCGCACAAACCTGCGGATTCTTGACGGGATGCTGGGGCGCTGGAAAATGAAACCAACCCTGGTGGAGAGCGGCGAAGAAGCGTTAGCTGAACTCTTCGCGGCTGGTGAGGCGGGAAATCCCTACAGGCTGGTACTTGCGGACTTGCACATGCCGAGGATGGACGGCTTTGGGTTAGTTGACCGAATTCGCCAAAAGAAGGAATTTTCGCAGGAATTATGCCCGGCCATCATTATGATGTTCAATTCAGCGGTCCGCCCAAGAGATACCGCGTGGCGCCAAGAGTTGGGAATAGCCACGTACTTGCTGAAACCGATTCGGCAATCTGAAATGTACCAGGCCATCTGCAGAGTCCTCGGGGCCGACCAGCAGGAAGGCCCGCTCCCTGTGATCAGCTCTTCCTCATCGCAAGATTCGCGCACTCCAGCAGCCTCGTTGCAAGTGCTGGTGGCAGATGACAATCCCGTGAATCAACTATTGTTGGTCCGCTTGCTAGAGAAGCGCGGGCACCATGTTCAGGTTGTAGCGAATGGGCTGGAGGCGCTGCAGGCGTTACAGAAAGAGAAATTTGACTTGGTGCTGATGGACGTTCAAATGCCGGAAATGAGCGGAGTGGAGGCAACCGTGGCAATCCGGCAAAACGAGAAAAGCAGCAGATCGCACACGCCGATTATTGCCTTAACGGCAAGTACCACAAAAGGAGATCGCGAGAAATGCCTGGCCAGCGGGATGGACGGCTATCTCACAAAGCCCATTCGGGCTGTGGAACTCGACGAACTCCTGACAAGTCATATCGCGGGAATGGAACAGGTTCTAGTAGATTAGGACCGCAGCGTTCAGCGAAATAAGAACTGCTGAATGCCCAAAAAAACCGCTCTGGTCACATTGCAAACTGTTGAAACCTCCCGCGCGCGTTTGACCGCGGTTCGTTAGGGGCAGAGATTTTTTCCGACAGGCAGGTTTCGTAGCCATTCGAATGATTTATGGAAAAATGTCGGCGCGTCGACATTTTTTTCTCAAACAAAGCACTTAGCGCGTTCATTTCCAACTCGCACTAGACCTTCACCACTTCTCGCGCGGCCAGCCTCACGTTTGCTGTGTGCTATGATTTTTCTTGTTCCGCACAGGAGTTCTCCGCACATGACCGCCCGCATTCTCGATGGCCTGAAAATCCGCGATCAGATTTTCGCTGAGCTTAAAGGGGAGATTGCGGCCATGACTTCTGCCGGCGTGCGTCCGGGCCTCGCTGCCGTCCTGGTGGGTGACAATCCTGCGTCGCAGCTTTACGTGAAAAGCAAAATCGCTGCTTGCGAACAACTGGGCATTGCCAGCTGGATGCACACGCCGCCGGCAACGGTAAGCACCCGCGAAATGTTGCGGCTGGTCGATGATTTGAATGGCGATCCCGCCGTGGATGGCATCCTGATCCAACTACCTTTGCCACCGCAGGTGGAAACCAAGCTGATTCTCGAGTCAGTCGATCCCGCGAAAGACGTCGACGGATTTCATCCCATGAATCTCGGACGACTCGTCAGCGGCCGGCCTGGGCTGGTGGCCTGCACTCCGGCGGGGTGCATGGAAATACTGCGGCGCGGCAACATTGCGATTGAAGGCGCGAATGCAGTGGTCCTGGGACGCAGCGACATTGTGGGCAAGCCGATGTCGTTGCTGTTGATGCATGCCAACGCTACTGTAACTATTTGCCACTCCAAAACGCGCGACCTGCCTGGAACGGTACGCCACGCAGACATCATCGTCGCCGCCATGGGCAAAGCCGGCTACGTTGCAGCGGACTGGATCAAGCCGGGTGCAGCCGTGATCGACGTGGGTACCAATCGGGTCACCGATCCCGCCGAAGCTGAGCGCCTTTTCCGCAACATGCCGGAGCGCCTCGAAAAATTCCGCGTCAAAAATTCCGCGCTCGTTGGCGACGTGCATCCCGACGCGATAAGTGTAGCCGGCGCGCTTACCCCCGTTCCCGGCGGCGTCGGCCCCATGACCATAACCATGCTCATGAGCAATACAGTAAAAGCTGCACGCCTCCGCAGGGGAGAATCCGCCACGAAACAGCCGCAATCGAGCGTCACCGCACGATAGAATTACTTATGCTTCGTCTGGGGATCACTGGCGGCATCGCCAGCGGGAAGAGCACCGTAAGCGCGATGTTGCGCGAAATGGGCTTCACCGTCCTGGATGCCGATTCCATCGCGCACACGCTAATCGAGCCGGGTTATCCCGCGCATCATAAAATCGTGCGCGTATTTGGAAGTTCCATTCTGAACGGCGACAACCACGTCAATCGCGACGCCCTCGCCAAAATTGTTTTTGCCGATCCCATCAAACTGAAACAATTGAACGCCATCGTGCATCCCCGGGTGGAAGAGGACATTGTTTCTGAATTTGCGAAATTGGAACGCGGAGGAACGCAAAACGCCGCGTTCGTGGAAGCCGCGCTGATCGTGGAAGCTGGGCTGGATAAAAAGCTGGATGGCGTGGTGGTGGTGTGGTGTGAGCCGGAGCAGCAAATTTCACGATTGATGGCCCGCGGTTTCAGCGAAGAGGAAGCTCGCCGGAGAATCGCCTCGCAACTTCCCGTGGAAGAGAAATTAGGTCATGCGACGGAGAGAATTGATTGCTCCGGCTCTCTCGCTGAAACGCGTCAGCAAGTCGAGCGGTTCGCTACCAAACTTCGCGAAGTGCGTCCAACCGTTTGAGACAGTGCGGTGAACCGTGGAATCGTGGAATAGCCCGGACATGGGCTTAGTTCGGGCAGCGAGCACTTCAAGATATTTTCAAGCAGTCCGTGACCGCACGGCGCTAAAATCGATAAAGTCTGAAGTGAAAGCAACAAAAGAAGGGCAACTAACATGAGCGTTTCGCGATCCTCCAGTGCCATCCGTTTATTTCTCGCCGCCTTGGTGATTATTCTGGCCGCTTACTGGGCCGGAGGACGCTGGGGCGCACGTCAACCTGTAAACGTCGGAGCGGTGCCTATCAGTGGAGACAGACCTGGCGGCCTGGCGGCCAACATTTCGCAACGCGATGCGGCGCTCACCGACGATGAGTCCATCAATGTGCGCATCTACCGGCAAACCGCGCCGGCAGTGGCTAACGTCCTGACCAAGGCTACACAGTATGATTTCTTCATGGATCCGGTTCCGGTGGAAGGCGCAGGCTCGGGCTTCATTATCGATAAGCGCGGTTACATCCTCACGAATTTTCACGTGGTACAGGAAGCGCAGTCCATCGAAGTTGTGTTGGGCGATCAATCGCGCTACCCGGCCAAATTTATTGGCGCCGACCAACGCAATGATGTGGCGTTGCTGAAGATCGAACCTAACGGGAAAAATCTGGCCACGTTGCCGCTGGGCGATTCCAATAATTTGCAGGTGGGGCAAAAAGTTCTGGCCATCGGCAATCCCTTGGATTCCAAAGCACCTTGACCACTGGCGTGGTCAGCGCGCTGGGCCGCACGGTGCAAACCAGCGAGACCACGTTCATCGATGAAGCCATTCAGACCGATGCGGCCATCAACCGCGGAAATTCCGGAGGGCCGCTCATCAATTCGCACGGCGAAGTGATCGGCATAAACTCCGCGATTTATACCCCGTCGGGAACCACGGCAGGCATCGGATTCGCGATCCCGATCAGCACCGCAAAAGGAATCGCCAACGACTTGATTACTGATGGCCGGGTACACCGCGCGTTCCTCGGGCTGGAAACGTTGCCGGTTGGAGGATACCTCTCGCAGGCTCTGGATCTACCGGTGCAAGAAGGTTTACTGGTGGAAACGGTGACCCGGGGAGGTCCAGCTGCCGTTGCAGGCATAAAAGGTGGCGATCAAGTGGCGCAAGCAGGCATGCGCCGCATCACTATCGGCGGCGACGTGATTACTTCCATCGACGGGCAGGCGGTTGCCAATCAATTCGACATAGGAAAAATTCTGAATCGCAAACGCCCTGGCGATTTAGTTCCTGTGACGCTGTACCGCGGCGGCAAAAAAATAGATGTACAAGTAAAGCTAGCGGAACGTCCGGTAAAATAGTTTCTATTTTAGAAATTCAGTGCGATAACGCTGCCGTTCCTCTTCGCTAAATTGGAACCAACCCTCGGCTACGTCACGAACGCGTTCCAATTCGCGCTGCATTTCCGCATGCTTCGCTTGCATCAAGTCTGCATCCGCATCCGGCGGCACGTAAATCGGCGGAGCGCACAGAATCACGGCTCGCGCGAAAGGCGCAGGCAACAAGAAATGATCCCAGGTATTGGTGAAAGTTTTGCCGCGATCCACGCCAATGTGAAATACCAGGATCGGGCAGCCGCTTTTTCGCGCCAACATTACCGGCCCGGGCTTGGCTACGTAGCGCGGCCCGCGCGGGCCATCGATGGTGAAGCCGCAGTCTCGTCCTTCTTCGAGGCGCTGGGCCATCACGGCCAACCCGCGTAGTCCGCCACGCGTCGAACTACCCTGAGCCGTGCCGAATCCCAGCCACTCGATAACCTTGCGCGTCCACTGGCCGTCGAACGCAGTTGTATTGAGCACCACGATGCCGCGATTCCTGGCCCACCACGCCACCGGAATGATAACGCGGTGCCAGAACGCAAAAATGCACCGCTGCCCCGCAGCGTAGACGCGTTGCGGCTGTTGCTCCCCCAGCGCTTCAAAGCGAAGTGTGGGCCCTAGCGTGCGGATGATGCTGTATACCGCGGCGGCGATGAACGGAATTTGCGCGCGGCGTGACCAGGGAAGCTTCGGCAGCCGCGTGTCGTAATGTAAATTTACCGGCTCGCCTTCGGGTTCCCGAGCCGATGGTGGCGACGGCCCCTTGCCGGATTCAGCGGGGGCACCTTGCTCTGCTTCGGGGTTAGCCATCGTCGTATAGTATAGGCTGAGAGGCTTTCGCGGGGGTTCCCTGCGGCGCAATACACGCAGTACAGCACGCAATACCACCCAATACGGAGGAGCGAAATTTTGGCGTTTGCGTTTCAAAAGCAGAATGCGCGGCGCAACATAGCGATGTTTTCCATCGCCGCCAGCGTTGCGCTCATCGGAGTGTTCGCGGCGGTGGCGCGTCCCGATAATCCTTCGCCGGGCGATTCGGTGGGCGCCATCGAAGGCGAAGCTATCGCTGTCACCGGACCCATGAGCGTGGAGAACTTGAACGGCAGTATCGCCACCGTGCTGCACAGCGGCAGCGATGTGCGCGTCAAATCCGGCAGCGCGCGGATTAAGTTGGTGGAAGGCGGGCAGATCGCCGTATGCGGGCCGGCGCACTTTTCGGTACTCAAGTCCGGCAATTCCCTGACTATCGCTCTCGATACCGGAACGATTCACGCGCACATCGAACGTGCGCCCGTGCTGACCATGTACACCCCGCAAATTCAGGCCCAACCTGTAGCCATCGGGGGCGGCCCGCAAGATATCACCGTGGGATTCGAGGCTAGCGGCGCGATGTGTGTCCGCACCAATCGCGGGGCCTTGCGACTCGAGCAGCAGTTAAACGGTCAAAATGTTCTGGTGCCTCAGGGTGGAAGCGTTTTTCTGGCGAACGGGCAAATCGATTCGCTGCGCACCGACACCGGCGAACACTGTGCGTGCGGGTTGCAGTTGGCGGAAGCAGGACCGCCGCTGCCGGAAGTCAGCCGCTTGGCCACCGCCGAAGAAGTGCGTCATAAAGTGGAAGACGTCAAACCGAATGTGCCGACGGCTGAGCCTCCCAAGCCGGTCGCACCCAAGGAGCAGCCGATCTACCAGGTGTTTGTGCCGCCGTTGATATTCAACGCCAATGCCAAGGTTCAGCCGGAAGTTGATCCAAAGATGATCATGCTGATTCGCCGTGTGCGGGTGCGGCCAACACTCATTTTTCAGGGGAAAGTCGAGGGCGACATGGTCGTCCCTGTGAAGGCTCCCGTGGCCTCACCACCTCCTACAACGCCGCCCCCGCCACCTCCGCCGCCCGTCAAGACCGCTTCCCTAACGGAACGCGTTCGCAACTTCTTCCGCAAACTATGGCCGTTCGGTTCTTGAACCTTGATTCCACCGCATACTTTACTTTTTGCATCATACCTTTTAGCCTTTAATTGTCCCTGACTCCCCCCGGGGTAATCGCTTATCGAATAGACGTGCAGCTCCCTCTCACCACGGGGAACCAACTCAACTAGTCAGGGGAATTTCTATTCATGGCTTCGCTCGGCGTCAAACATTGTCAAGATAGTCTGCTCATTTCAGCGTTTCTTATACTTCCTTTGTTGTTTGTTGGTTGCGGTGGGGGACAATCAACCACAATCCCTCCCTCAGGCGGCACCGCCTCAGTAACCATTAGCCCCACTCGAGCGGCCCTTACGACCGGCCAAAGCCAAACTTTTACGGCTGCGGTTACGGGGAACGCCGTGACTACCGTAACCTGGGAAGTAGACTCCATACCCGGCGGCAATGCTTCCGTGGGAACCGTTACCGCATCCGGAGTCTATTCACCGCCATCTTCGGCGGGAAGTCACACCATAGCCGCTAGAAGCACAGCGGATACTACGGTCTCCGCATCCGCAAATGTTTTCATCACCGATCTTGCAGGAGTGTTTACCTATCACAACGATCTATCCAGGGATGGAGTGAATAACAAGGAATATGCGTTGAGCACTTCCACGGTGAAAGCTGCCACTTTCGGTAAGCGGTTTGCGTGCGCGATTGATGCTTCGGCTTACGCTCAACCTCTGTGGGTCGCTAATGTAGCCATCGGCGGTGGAACTCATAATGTGCTGATCGCGGCCACGGTGCATGACACTATCTATGCCTTCGACGCTGACGTGTCGCCTTGCAAGACGTATTGGTCGCAGAGTTTGCTGGCGAGCGGTGAAACGTGGGTTAACAATATGGACGTGGGGGGTTCCACTGATCTTGCGCCGGATATCGGCATCGTCGGGACGCCGGTAATCGATCCGGCCACCAACACCATTTACGTGGTATCCAAATCCAAGAATGGCGCGACCATTCATCAACGCCTGCATGCATTGAGCTTGATTGACGGATCGGAAAAGTTCAGCGGCCCGCAGGAGATTGCAGCGACGGTAAATGGAATTACTTTTAGCCCTCTGTCGCAAAACCAACGAGCCGGGCTCGCGCTACTAAATGGTGTTGTTTACATCGCGTGGGGTTCGCACGGTGATATCGGTACGTATTATGGATGGATCGTGGGGTATAACGCTGCGACGCTGGCGCAAGTCTCGGTGTTCAACGACGACCCTGGCGCAGGCGGCGGGGGGATATGGATGTCCGGCGGCGCCCCGGCGGCCGATTCCAGTAATAATATGTACGTGATCACCGGAAATGGAAATTTCGACGGTGTAACGTTATTCGGCGACAGCTTTTTGAAACTCTCTACGCCGGGCTTTAGCGTCTTGAGTTTTTTCGCACCCAGCGATCAAGCAACGCTAAATAGCGGAGACATCGATTTCGGCTCGGGAGGTGCAACAATTCTAGTCGATCAACCTTCCGGTCCGGTGCAGCACTTGGCCATCGGCGGAGGAAAAGTAGGCACACTGTTTCTTCTGAACCGGGATAACTTGGGCGGCAATACCACCAATGATGCCGGGGCGGTGCAAAGTTTCTCGGTCGGAAACAGGATCTTCGGCACGCCGGCGTTTTGGCAGAACACACTTTATATCGCACCGATTACGGACCATCTAAAAAGTTATACGTTCAACCCCTCGATGGGACAATTCACCACAGCACCTGCATCACAGTCAGCTACCACCTTCGGATTTCCTGGTTCCACACCGTCGATTTCGTCGCAAGGGACGTCCAACGGTATCGTGTGGGCTACGGAGAAAGGCACGGGGCCATCGGTGCTGCACGCTTATGACGCGACGAATGTGGGCACGGAACTCTGGAATAGTGCGAACAGCAGCGCAGATCAAGCTGGGCAAGCTGTGAAATTCACCGTGCCGACCGTTGCCAACGGCAAAGTGTACGTCGGAACTGTAGGGGAAATCAGCGTATACGGTCTTTCACCTAACTAATTGGCTACTGAGCCGCCAAGGGCATGGCAAATTGAAGTCAGGAACTGGCTGCGAGCTTTACTTTTTCGATTGTCCAGATTAATCTTTTAACTCGCCCCGACCCCAACCCGGGCGCGGTCCCCCAGTGGCAGTTATTAATCGCGTTCGGTCCTCGCAAGAGGAACTAACCACTATTTTTTGACGAGGAATACAATTCATGACGTTGCGTAGTTTTGTGCGCTTGAGAAATTTTTTGTTCGTTGCTGTATTTTTTGGAATTGGTTTCATATCTTGGGGATGCGCCAACTCGGGCTCGCCGTTTGCGGCCAACCAAACGGCCCAAGGCGCCCAGATATCGGTGACGCCAACGAGCACCCCAGTGCCAGTTTTGGGCACAAAAAAGTTTACAGCGGCTGTCGCCAATACTTCCAACCCCGCCGTGACATGGCAAGTGAATGGAACCCCGGGAGGAGAGCCTACGCACGGCACCATCGACGCGACGGGCCTGTACACTGCGCCCCTGCTCGTTCCCTCGCCATCGGCTGTCACTATCGCGGCAGTTTTGCAGGCGGAACCGACAAAAATGGCGACCGCGCAAGCCTTAATTAGCCAGCAGGAGACGGTCGCGGTATCACCGTCAATCATTTCCGTGCAAGCGGGACATACGCAGACCCTTGTCGCGACACTGCAATATGACTATCAAAATAAAGGTGTGAGCTGGACACTGACGGGAGCGGGCTGCAGCGGATTCACCTGCGGCACTCTGTCTGCAACCTCCAGCGCTACAGTTACCTATACCGCCCCGATAAAAGCGCCATCTCCGGCCACGGTGACGGCTGCAGCGACGGCGGTCGCGGATAGCACTAAAGTCTCTACCGCAATGGTTACAATTACCAACACGCCGACAACGCCGCGTGCACCGACACCTGCGCCGACGCCAACACCGACACCAACACCGACACCAACACCGACACCAACTCCAACACCTAGTCCAACACCAACGCCTACTCCAACACCGACACCAACTCCAACACCTAGTCCAACACCAACGCCTACTCCAACACCAACGCCGACACCAACACCAACGCCGACACCAACACCGATTGCGATAACGCTGAATCCTGCATCTGCATCGGTGCAAACCGGCGGCACCCAAAACATCACCGCGACGGTACAAAACGACGCGCAAAATACGGGTGTAAGTTGGACGCTAAGCGGCGCGGGTTGCAATGGAGCGGCCTGCGGCACCTTATCAGCCGCTTCGAGTGCGTCGGGCACAGCAATTACGTACAGCGCACCGGGTACGGCGCCTACACCGGCGATCGTTACGGCGACTGCCACTTCCGTTGCGGACGGCACAAAAACTGCCTCAACGACCATCACGATTACCGCGGCGGGCGGCGGCGGTTCAGCCTCTGTTAGCGTTAGTCCCGTTCGCGTGGCACTTACGACGGGTCAGGCCCAAACGTTTGCAGCTACGGTGACGGGTAATGGCAATACAGCGGTAACGTGGGAAGTGGATTCCATACCTGGGGGCAATTCCTCCGTGGGAACCGTCAACGCTGGCGGACTTTATTCGCCGCCGTCCTCTGCTGGAACGCATACCGTTGCGGCCAGAAGTGCAGCCGATACATCGGCTACCGCATCCGCGAGTGTGGCCATCACCGACCTCAGCGGAATGTTTACTTAT
>Ga0073928_10006887_pt1 | contig 15053 bp, 6 predicted proteins | sample PaiPotPPA55metaG_FD_76969 | JGI IMG/M metagenome (GOLD analysis project Ga0073928, IMG submission 76969) | Iron sulfur acid spring bacterial and archeal communities from Banff, Canada, to study Microbial Dark Matter (Phase II) - Paint Pots PPA... ... | reverse complement strand
TCTGAGTCCCCGCATACGCCACCACTAGACCCACCAGCCCGCCTGCCCCCGCCAGCAGAATGCTCTCCGTCAGCAGCTGTCGAATCACCCTCCCGCGCATCGCCCCGAGCGCCGTCCGGATCGACATCTCCGCCTTCCGCCCCATGCCTCGCACCAGCAGCAGATTGGCAATATTCGCACAGGCAATCAGCAGCACCAACCCAGCAATCCACATCAGCATCAGCAGATGATCGCCATACTGCTGCTCCAGGTCCGAAATGCCCGCACCGCCCGGAACCAGCTTCACATGCGCCTTGGCCAGCAACAGCTTGCCCTGCTTCGTAGAAAAATCGTCGCGCCCCGCATACGCCTGCCGCAGCACCGCATTCACCTTCTCCTGCAGCGGCCCCATCGCCGTACCCGGCTTCACCCGCCCAACCATGTACAGCCAGTTGGTCTTCGGCTCATGCACATACGGAGCATTCGCCAGCACCAGCATCGACTCAATCGGCAGGTAATAATCCGGCGGAGTACTGGCCAGCCGGTCGCCATAAAATCCACGCGGCGCAATGCCCACAATGGTGACCGCCTTCGTATTCACCCAGAACGTGCTGCCCACTACCGACGCATCGCCGGCAAACTCATGCTGCCACGTCGAGTAACTCATCACCGCGGTCACCGGGGCACTCTGCGAATCATCCGAATCCGTCAACAACCGCCCCGTCTCGGGTTGCAGTCCAAATGTCCGAAAATAGTTCCCCGAAACAAACTCCCCCATCACCGATCGCGCTTCCGCAGCCGTCCCGTCCCGCCGCGCAATGATCGGCCGATACGTAAATCCCGCCTGCATCGCCGCCAGCTCTTCAAACTCCGGCACATTCTTCTTCAACTGCTGGTAGGTATCCGTCGCAAAGTAGGAATAATCGCCATCTTCGCGCGCACCGTTGTTCCCCACGCAGCAATCGTTATGATCTCCCAACCGCCACAATGTCTTTGGATCAGCCACCGGCAGGCTCTTCAGCATCACCGCATTCACCAGCGTAAAGATCGCCGCGTTGGCGCCAATCCCCAGCGCCAGAATCAACAGCACCGTCACCGTAAATCCCGGCGTCTTCCGCAACTGCCGCACCGCGTATCGCAGATCCTGGAACAACGTGGTCATTGTCGCCTCACTTGATCAAGCCCTGCACGTCGCTTTCCAAACCCCGGCATCCCGCCCTCCTTGCACTTCTATGACTTACCGCCAGACTTCCCGCCGCAGAGTGTTCACCCGCGTTCGGCACTGTCCAATCGCGGACACACAAAGTCCTCAGGAGACGCCATCCGCCTGGGTAGTGTGAAGTGGCCCTCAGTCCACGACGCGCGACGGCGAACAGAATCTGGCCATGATCCCTGTCGCACGACTTACAAACACGCCGCTGCGAACGCGCAAGTACCGCGCGAGTCACCTCACTCCCATCGGCCCTGAAGTCTCCTTCGCAATCTGCGCTCATGATGATGCAGTTCCAAATCGCGCACGCCAAACTCACCAATCGTCGCTAAAATCCACGCTGAATTTCGCTCGCTCTGTCTTCAGGAAAATAAAATCGGAAACTCCCCAAAACAAACCCACGCTTCTCATACAGTGGTTACCACCGCCTATATCAGCTCATTGCCCATAAGAAAATCGAAAGAAGCACGGAAACCAACTCATATCTCGGTGCTTTTAATAGAACTACAAATTTTTCTTCTGTATTCTTATTAGAACAATGAAGAAGAATGCCCATGCAACCCTCACCGAAGTAGCTCGCAAAGCTGGAGTCGGCACGACTACCGTATCGCGAGTCATCAACGGAGGAGAACGGGTGAGCCCGAAGACTCTCGCGCATGTGCTTCGAGTCATCGAATCACTCGGCTATACCCCCAACGAAGCGGCTCGCACTCTCAAAGGCCACCGCACCAAAACCATCGGCCTCGTCATTCCGAGCATCGCCGATCCGTTCTTCTCCAGCTGCGCAGAAGCCGCCCAGGCCGTCGCACGCGCCAATGACTCCCTCCTCATCGTAACCACAACCCAGAACGATCCTGACGCTGAGATCGAAAGCATCAAAGTTCTCATCCGCCACCGTACCGACGGACTGTTGATTGCCCCCGCGGACTCTCACGGATCCGCTCTCCTGAACTTGCTCAACCGCATCGTGATCCCCGTTGTCGCCATCGATCGCCCCATCTACAAATCCTCCTGCGGATGCGTCGTCGCCGACAATTTCAAAGGGGCCAGAGTCGGCACTTCCCATCTCATCGAACATGGTTACAAGCGCATCGCCTGCCTCACAGGAGAAACTTCGCTCTACACCATCCGAGAGCGCATCAAGGGCTATAAGAAAGCAATCGAGAACGCCGGACTTACCCCCATCCTCGATACCTCCGTCACGGATTACAAGTCAGCCGAAAGGGTGATTCAAAAATTACTCGCAGGTCCCAATCCCCCAGATGCCATCTTTGCGCTTAAGAACAGCACGACCATCTATACATTTGAGGTCTTACAAAAGCTCAACGTCGCCGTGCCGCAGACCGTTGCCCTTCTGGGCTTCGATGATTTCGAACTTGCCTCCACCGTCCGGCCCTCCATCAGCGTCATCGAACAGCCCGTCGAAAACATGGCACGCATCGCCGCGGAACAGCTGTTCAGTCAACTGCTCGACGCCCCCAAAGGAACACCTCACGATCGCTCTAAACCAGGCGAGGTCTTCAAGTTGGACACCCGTCTAATCCTCCGCAGTTCCTGCGGCTGCACTGCTTAGAGTCAGTTCATCCCACAAAAGAAAACTGGCCTCGAGGTGATTCCCGAGGCCAGTTCTTTGTTGCCATCCACTCCTACTTCGGTGCAGCCGGATAATTCACTTTCACCGTAAGAATCTCGAACGGATGAATGGGAGCAGTAACCGTATCGCCTGCAACCGTTAATGCTTCTCCCTCCGGCTTCTCGAGCAGATTCGTCACCGTCGCTCCGGTCGCACCCTTGGGCACGTGGAACTCGACATTCCCTGACTTACCTGCCCACTCATAGACGCGGAAGATCAAACCATTGTCATCTTCGGCCTTCTTCAGTGCGGTCAGAACTACGCTGTCTGGCTTAACCGACACATACGAGTACTTCGCCGGCAGACTTCCCGAGTGAGCTTCCACCTGCATGGCCTGCAACTTGTAGTTGTACTCATACCCATGCCGAACCGTCAGCGCCTGCTTCCAATCGCCACCGTGCGGATACAAAGCATAGCTGAAGTGATGGTGACCCCGATCCGCCTCAGGATCCGGCGATGTCGGCGAACGCAGCAGAGAGATACGAAGCACATTGTCCTTGTCGTCGTAGCCATACTTCGACTCGTTCAACAAGCTCACCCCATGCTGTCCGTCCCCCAGGTCCGCCCAGCGCATGACCGGCACTTCAAACTGCGCCTGCTCCCATGTGTTGGTGCGCAGCGTGGTCCGCTGAATCGTCCCATAGGGCACCTCGTAGGTTGCCTTGGTACTGCTGGCCGCCAACGGAAACGCAGCCTTCAGCAGAACATGGGTTTCATGCCAGTCAATGTCATTGACCACGTTCAATTCGTCTGAACCGGCAGCCAGCGTAATGTCTTGAACAAACTTGGAACTCTGCCAGCTACGCGTCACACGAATGACCCCGTGCAGCGGCCCCTTCTCGACCACTTCCACTGAATCCGCTTTGTCGATCGCCGTGAAATGATCCAGGGTGCCCGGATCAATGTTCCACGCATCGTACTCCTTCGGCAGATCCTTGAACGTCTGAAGCTGGTTGCCACATCCCCCGGAAGCAAGCGTTTCAAACTTGTTCTTCTTGTCGTACAAGCTGGTGATGCAGCCCGTCTCCTTGTCGACGACGACCTTCAGCAACGAGTTTTCAAGCGTAAGTCCGTCAGCTTTCAAATCACTCGCAAATGCCTTGGTACCCGGCGCTACATGCAGTACTGTGTAGCCAAGCGAGGGAACGTCCTTGACATCCACCAGCAGGTGATACGAACTAGTCTTGGCATCGCTCTTCAGAACCTGCGATGGCAGCACATGATTCGCTGCGTCCAAAACCGTCACCCCATTCGGCGAAGCTGCCGGCAGCTGGACATCGACAATGACCGATCCCGACCGTTCCCACGCCAGCGGGTTGTAGACAACAACAGGAACTCCGCTGGCCACCTTGGTATCGACATCGGCCGTGATCGCATGCAGAGCTCTGTGCGTGATCTCATTGGTCGACCATCGCACCTGGTCATAGTCGTTCTGTGCATCTTTGTAGATCACACCAATCCCCGAACCGGCGGCCAGATCGTGAAATACATTGAAGGTGATTTTCTTCCAAGCTTCGGTCAGTTCATTCCCCGGATAGGGATTGCCCTGCAGCCACGCCAGCGACGCATACTTCTCTGCATCCAGCGTCCAGATCTCGCTCTCCCGCATGTTGCGCTTATGGTTGGCCTGGGTGGTCATCACGCCGCGATGATATTCAAAGTACATCTCCGTCTTCCATGTCGGAATCGAGATCTTGCCCTCCACCGGCGTGGGCGCACTGTATCCTTTGGCAATTGAATCGTAGTCCCAGGTCTTCGACTCTGGAGCGATCTTGCTTTCGACTTCGGTGAAGTAACTCTGCGCCGTTCCGAACTTCATCGGCGGGACAACTTTGTCCGGCTGCGTCCAGTGATTACCTTCATCCAGAATGGCGCGCGTCGGGCCGCCGCCATGATCTCCAATGCCGTAAAGATCCATGATTTCGTTCATGCCTGGCGCCTGCTTGCGCGCCGTTGCCAGATCGTTGGAGAGTCGTACCGGGTTGAGATCTCCGTTCCCGTAGTCGTGCGGGAAGTACGTCAACACCTTGCTGCCATCGGGTGATTCCCACCAGAAAAGCTTAAAGGGAAGTTGATTCGTGTCATTCCACGTCATCTTCTGGGTGACGAAATAATCGATGCCCGACTTCTTATAGATCTGGGGAAGCTGCCACGTGTACCCAAACGAATCAGGATTCCAACCGATACGGACATCGACACCGTATTCCTTCTGGAACCATCGCTTGCCCACCAGAATGGTGCGAACCTGGGACTCGCCATCCGGCATGTTCAGATCCGGCTCCACCCACATTCCGCCCACAATCTCCCAACGCCCTTCCTTGATGCGCTGCTTGATCTGCTCATTCATCTCCGGATACTTGGCGGCAATCCAGGCATTGTATTGTGCGGCTGATTGCGTATAGGTGTAGTCCGGATACTCATTCATCAGTTGCAGCGCGGTTGCAAATGTGCGCTTGACCACATCGACGGTTTCCGTCCACGGCCACAGCCACGCGGCATCGATGTGCGAGTTGCCCGTCAGATGCAAGGTTGCTTGCTGCAACAACGGCTTGAGCGCACTGATGGTTGACTGCGCCTGCTTCAACGAGGCATCGAACTTGGCAGGATCCTTGCTATCCAGTGCACTGAGATCGATGGCTCCGATCGCCTTCTCCAACGTCGTAGTATCGGCAGCCGCGTCTTTTGAGAGGCTGGGAATCAGCAAAGCCGACGAGAGGATTTCCAGCCGCATATCTTCCGGGTTCGGCCGGTCCTCCGCGAAATCGATACGCAGGTTGGTGCCAACGAAGATCTTGTTGTCCACCGTCGGCAGCAGCTTCACCGCCACCAGAATCTTCTCTCCGGGCTTGGTCTTGTCAAAGAGCACGATCGGCTCCAGATCATCGCCCAGCGCCACGCGGCGGCCGTTGAAATAGACAATCTCCGGAATCGGTCCATTGGCGCCGGCTTGGAACGAAAACCAGATCCGCGCCCCCGTGAGGTCGTAGCCGTGATGGCTCTGCGGCACTTCGATTGTGCGCCGGAACCACACCGCTTCCTTCGCCACATCCAAACGCGGCTTGACCTGCTTCCACGAAGAGTCATCCAGGTCAAGCGATTCGCCGTGAGGAAGATCGCCAGGATGGAAGCGCCACTCCTGCGCCGGGAGTTGATCCAATTCGCTAAGCCGCTGGACAACAGTACGCGAGTGCTCGCTCAGCGATGGGACAATCTGCGCCGCTTGTTCCGGTGATTGAGCCTGAGCTTTCACCCCGGCGATGCCGATGGTCGCAACCAAGACCATCGCTATTCCTGCAAGCTGCACTTGAGACGCGCGCCGCTCTTTACCTGATCGAATCGAGAATTTCATGGAAGCACTCCTGGCTTTGCTGGGGGGACATGTGGACGACGCGGACAATGATACATCGCACGGAAATCAATGCGAATTATACGGCGATTGATGCACTGATGGAAACGATACCATTCGAATACCCTGATTTTGATAATTCTATCGCTGAACCAATTGCTTTCGGCTCTCATCGCGGATGTGGAACAGGCACCAGGGGCAGATACGGATTGGGCGTGCCATTGGAAGAATGGGTGCTGTTCAGCCGGGCGCAGATATCGAATTCATGCCGCGCCGACTCCATCGCTCCCTGCTTGCGATATAACTGGCCCAGCTTGAAATGCAGACCCGAACTGTCCGGCGCGAGAGCTACGGCACGCTCCAGTTCAGCCTGGGCTTTTGTCAGGTTGGCCTGCGCCTGATATGCCGTCCCCAGCTCTTCGTGCGTCTTGGGATTGTTCGGCGTAATGGCGACAGCTTTCTCGAGATATGGAATGGCCCGTTCCAGATCGCCTTCCTCCGCAAGGAGAGAGCCCAGGTTGAGAAAAGGCTGCGCATCCAGGGGAGTGCGCCCCTGCCAGTCGATCGCAGCCTGGAAGGCCGCCTTCGCCTCATTCGGCTTATCCAATTCTTTTAGGCACAGTCCGAGGTTGTTCTCCGCCTCAACATACTGCGGATGCAGTTCCAAGGCACGCTGAAAAGCCGCCACCGCTGGCTCGAAAAAGTTTTCGTTGTAGCGAGTCCTGCCCAACAGATACCAGGCATTGGCATCGCTTGGCGTTTCAGCCGTGACTGCGGTGAACCATGTATCTGCATCGGAGTAGTCGCCCAGCAGGACGTAATCGGAGGCTACAGTTTTCAACTCCTCCGCATGGGGATGGCGGTACTTCGCGCCTTCTGTGAATTCCGCCAGAGACTCCTTGGCTTTCTGTTCTCGGAACAGCACATAACCCAGCAGAAAGTGCGCATCCGCTGAAGTCGTATGTGCGGCGATGTAGCCATGCAAAGAATCTTCGCATTGCTTGAATTGATCCGAGGCAAGCAAAGCGCGGGCGGAAGCAAGCGGGTCAGGAAGAGGCGCAGCCCCCTGCTGAGCGAAACCTGAAGCCACCAACAACGGCGCCGCGAACAGCCCCAACGACGCAACTGCGCGCATACCCATCTCAGTGAGCCTGGTCTTTGATGGTACTCGCGCCGGCGGCCTGACCGGCAACCGTCTCTCGCGCCTCTCGCTGCAACCGGCTGTACGTTTGCATTTCCTGCTGAGCGTCCGCCGACTTCCCTTCCGACCGGTACACGGAAGCAAGCAGGAAATGAATGCTGGGCTCGCCGGGGCTTTCCTTCACCGCCATCTCCAGGTCGGGCTTCGCATCGGCCTGCTTGCCCAACCGAATCAACGCACGCGCCCGATCCACGCGCGCCTGCATCAGTGTCGGACACCGCTCGATCGCTTGATTCAACTCAGCCAGCGCGTCATCATTCGACTCATTGGCCTCCAGCATGGAATTCGCCAGTTTCCAATGCGCCGTGCAGTTATTCGGATCGATCGACAGCTCAGTCTTGAACTCCGTCTCCGCCGAACCCCACTTGCCAATCAACCAGTAAGCATTGGCCATGTGCATGTGCGTCCCCGGCTGCTGCGGAGCGAGATCGATCGCCTTCTTGTATTCAACCAGCGCGATATCGTAGTTATGCATACTCTCATCAATCTCCCCTGCAATCTCGTGAGCGACTACGGAATCGGGATCGATCGCATTGATTTTTGCCAGCGCGTCCTGGGACATCTGCAGATAGGTCTTGCCCAGCAGGTACCAGGCTTCCTGGTCCTTCGGATTGCGTGCCAGAAAGTGGTTGAGAGTCTGGGTGGCCTCTTCATACTTGCGCAGCCGGATCTGAACCTGAGTCAGAGCCATTTCGGCATGGTTGTCGGTGGGGTTCGCCTTGAGGGCGGCACGCATCAGCGGCTCGGCTTCTTCATTGCGGCCTAACTGGTAATAGCTCATGCCCAGCATGGAGGCAGCCGTGGGCATCTTCTCGTGAAGTCTCAGGCCACGTTCCAATACGTCTGCAGCGTTTAGAAAGTCGTGTTCGTTGAAGTAGAGCATGCCGAGGTTGTTATAAGCAGCAGCAAGATGCGGAGCCAACTTAATCATGGCCCTGTATTTCTCAATGGCCGTTGCATTGTCGTTGCGTTGTTGGGCAGCTTTGGCCTGGGTGTACAGTTCCTGCACTTGCGGAGTTACTTCATCGTCGCCCTGTTGCGCCCGTCCCGGCAAAGTCACAAACGACAGCGATAGCAGCAGCGCCAATATCCGAGTCTTCACGCGAAATAAGGCTCCTTCTCGCAGTGAATTATAAGGGAAAATCGCCATCACCCGCCTATACGGTTCGGTCGCGACACTTTTCTATGGCGCAAAAAATACCGGGCTGCGGTCAGGCAGCCCGGCTGGAGACAGCGAGAATCGCCGCGCGCGAACGTTCCCGCGCGGCACTTACATCGTCAAAATTCCAGTCGGAACTGCGCCTGGCCTTGTCGGTTGGATATGTTGGAGCCTTTGTTCGTGGCCAGGCCAAAGTTACTATCGTTGACTTGGTTGTCCGGCCCGTTGAAGATGGTTCGGTTCAACGCGTTGAAGTAGTCGATCTGGAGAATGCCGGTAAAGCGCTCTCCGAAGAAGAACTTCTTGCGCGCGTTCAGGCTTTCGTTGTAGAACGCTGGATTCTTCAGGTCGGCATAGTTGCGGATGGCGTTGCCCAGCGTGTACGACGAGACCTTGGAGAAGGCAGCCGGGTTGAAGATTTGTCCATTGCCCTTACCCAGGAAGTAGTCCCGCTCTTTGGTGTAGCTCGCCGTGCCCAGGCCCACACTGTTCACCCGGTCGGGGCGATTGGTGTTTCCCGGAATGCCGATCGTGTTCGAGCTGGGGCCAAATGGGGTACCCGCCTCATAGTCGAGGATCCAGCCGACCTGCCAGCCGCCCAGCACCTGGCCCGTGACCCCATGATTGTTGAAGTGCTGCTTGTGCGGACCGATCGGCAGCTCGTACGTACCGCTGATCTTCAGCGTCTGCAGCGGATTGTTTCCCGAAATCGCCCACTCCGGCTTCTGGTTGTACTTGTTCTGCACGCCGTTCTGGAAGCTCGAGAATCCGCTGCCCGTGTTGTCCATCTGGTGCGACAGTGTGTAACCGACCAGGAACGACAGTCCATTGCTGAAGCGCTTTTCCACTTCCAGCTGACCGCTCTGGTAGTAGGTTGTGCCCGAACCTTCAAAGTTGTTGAAGATGTTCGAGAATTGCGGGTAAGGAGTGAACGATTGCTGCACTGACGAGGATCCGCCAAAGTCCGCCTCGTAGTTGGCGTACGGCTGTGTGAAACCGTCTTGCTGCGCACAACCTCCCGGGGCAAACGTATCGGTCAGCACCGAGTTCTGAGGGTTACCAGGCAACAGTGCCTGGCAGGGGCTGATTTGCGACCCATCGGCTACGTACTTGGGATCCAGCTGATTGATTGGATTCAATCCGCTGGGCAAATGGATTACCCGGTTCCCGATCCACGCTGCTGTAAGGAACATGTTGTATGGCAGCTCGCGCTGATAGTTCAAGTTCCACTGCTCCGCGTAGGGAGCGTAGTTGTCGTTGCGGCTGAAGGCATTGATCTGCGTGCCGGCGCCAAGTGTGGTGTTGAATGGCTTCGCTTGGGGATTTGGGATTGAGTTCACATCCCAGCTGCCAAAAGCTGGCTGATTGCCGCCTCGACTGTTGGCCGAGTACGAGCCTACCAGCAGGTTGCCGTAGTTCACCGCGACCTTGTTGGTGCCGTACTCATACGCGCCGCCGTTGAGGAAGGCGATAGCGAATCCGCCCTGGACAACCGACTTGTCGCTGATCTTGTAGGCGAAGCCGATGCGTGGGCCGATGTGCCCAAAGTGGAAGTCCGCCTGGCTGTAACCTGCGCAACCCGTGCAGCTGCCGAACTTGGTCGCATCTCCAGCCAGGCCGCCGTAGTGTGGGTCTTTCCCGACCGGGTTGAAGAAGACTACGTTGTTGTTGTTCTCCGTGAACGGCGCCATGATGTCCCAGCGAACGCCGAGGTTGATCTTCAACTTAGGGGTCAGCGCGATGTCGTCCTGGATGTACGGTGACATCGCGTAGTTGCGCAGCTTGAGCTCCTGCGAGTTGCTGCGATTCGCCTCGTCAACTTCGCCCAGCAGGAAGCTGGCAAACGAACTGCCGTAACTGCCGAAATTGGGATCTTTGGAGTTGGGGACTGAGGTCGTGTGGGCGCTGAAGGAGAAGTGTCCACCGGCAGTCTGCTCTTCGTTGTCGTCCTGGTAGGAGCGGCGGAAGTCGAAGCCGATGTTGAACGTCTGCCGACCCTTCGTCCACAGCCAATTGTTCACGATGGCGATGCCCAGTTTGCGGTTCACCGAACCGGTGTTGGCGCCACCTGTTCCCCAGCTCGTCGGAGCGTGCGGGCCGTCGAACGTGACGCTGGGCGGAACAACTCCATCCACCACCGCCGGGAAGCTGTACTTGCTGTGGTTGAACTGGTTGTTGATTTCACCGATCCAGCCAGCGCCCGCTGTCATCACCAGGTGTGGCGTGAGCGTATAGTTATACGTCAGCAGGTAGCCGCTGCCCTGGGCCGGGAAGTCGCGGATGCTGTTCAGCGGATTCGGCGGAGTCACAAACGGAGGATTGTCAAATCCAAGATTGTGGAAGTGGTTGTGCCACACGCTGAAGTGAACGCCTTGCGAGGTGTTGATTGCCTGATCGATGGTAAAGCCCCACAGCTGATTCGTCTGGGGGTTCGGATAGGGCACAAAATTCTTGTTGTTTTCGAGGCCGCCACCGCCGGTGCCCGTCGTGTCTGGGTCAGGCAAGTACGGAAGCAGCAACTTGGAATTGGTGCTGAACCGGTCCTGGCAGATCACGTTCAATTGGCTGTTGCACACGAACTGCTGGCCAGTCAAAGGGTCGAAAATGGGAATGACATTCCCATTGCTATCCACATAGCTGCTGAAATCGCCGGCTTTCATCGCCGCCGTGGGCACGGTCGATGCGCGCGTATCGTCCGCGTTCAACTTGAACCATTCCTGGCTATAGTGACCGAATGTCCGGTCGTGGCCGTTGTACAAGTGCGGAATGGTCAGCGGGCCACCTACGGTGAAGCCGTAGTTGTTCTCGTGGTCTCTGGGAGCCCGTTTTTTGACGTTGTTTGAGTTCCAGGGCGGACCGTTGAAGAAGCCTACCGAGTCAAAGAGGTCGTTGCGGTTGATCTCGAACAGGTCGCCATGGTAGCGATTAGTGCCCGAAGCCATCTGATAGGTCAGAGCGCCCATGCCCAAGCCAAACTGCGCGGCAAACGTAGACCGCTCGACGCGAAATTCCTGCACCATCTCGAAGGGCGGGTTGAAGTTCGTCGTGTAGCCTTCCGTTTCCGGTTGCGCTACGGGGATGCCGTTGTAGACAATTTCCTGCTCGAAGTCCACGCCGCCGCCGATGCGGTGCGAGAAGGTGGAACCGGTCGTGCCCGGGGCCAGAAACTGGAGCGAGTCGATCTGCCGGCCGCGTCCCGATACTTCTACGGGCAATGCGGCTACGACTTCCGGTTCGATGGTGCTGCCCAGCTGGGGCTGGGTGGTGTTCAAAGCGATCGCATCGGAAGTCACTTCGACGGTGTCCGTTGCTGCGCCTGTGGTGAGCGCGATGTCGATCGTCGAGGTGACACTGACCTCCACATTGACATCCTTTTGGACGGCCTTCTTAAAACCTGAGCCTTCTGCGGTGATGGTGTACTTGCCTGGGTTCAAGCCGTTGATCACATAGGTTCCGGCGGTGCCTGTCTCAAGGTGGGTGACGGCGGCCGTTTCCTGGTTGGTGATGGTGATTTTGACGCCTTGGACGGCTCCGCCAGATGCATCCGTCACTGTTCCGGTGATACCGGCGTTGGCCTGAGCTATGGCAATTCGCTGGCCCGTGAAGAGCAGGGCAAGAATGCCAAGCAGGATGATGGGAACTCGTCGTGCGGATAAACGTAGACGGTAGGGCTTAGGGAACTTGCGTCTCACAGATCCTCCTAAAACTTTCTGAAGTCTTCTTGTTAAATTTCTCTCGATGACGTAGGCGACAGGTGGGTCCTGTCTGCCCGGTTCTTGATCGATGGGAACGTCACCATAAAAATGGTATCGTTTCCACAGCAGGCGAATCGTAAGTCGCCACCAGAACCGCTGTCAAGGTTTTTTTCGATGGAGTACGCAGAATCCAACCTTTTGGATGATTCCAAGACTCGAAATCTTGTGTATAGGCCTAGATGGCAGGAATTTTCCACAGCGCATCCCCTGGCTTGGACCCCTTTAGACACCCCTCGACGGCCTCTCAGGGTTGGCGACTGACGGCCGGGGACGGCTCGACCTTCGCCGCCGGAACAGCGCACGGCAAACCTCTGCAAAGCGCCCCGGTAATCCCCTTCCCTTCCGTGATGGTAAAAATGCGGTCGACCGCCGTTAGCGCAACGTTCTCTTTCCGCCCCGACGGCCAGTGGATTTCGGCCGTCCCCGCCTCCGTCGCCTCGCCTAACCCGAAGTGCAGACGCAGGTCGTTCGAGGACGCGTAGCTGCCGCCGCTCATCACATCTTCCCGGTGACGCATGCCGTTCGCCTTCAGGTACACACTGGCCCCCACCGCGTCGTGCGGGCTCTTGGCACCGCCTTCCAGCTTCAACGTGACCCAGTGGTGATGATCTGCGCTCACGTTCCGAAGCAGCAACGGCGGCCCGTCCTCGGGATTGATGATTACGTCGATCTTTCCATCGTTGAACAGGTCCCCGAAGGCCGCACCGCGCCCAGCAATGACCAACGCTTCCCCCGAGCCCTTGACCGGGACGACCTCTTCAAATTTGCCGTCCCGCGTGTTGTGGAAAAGCAGCAGCCGCTGCTTGTAGGTCGTGCCCCAATTCGACCTGTCCGCAACCGGATAGATGTGGCCATTCACCATCATCAGGTCCAGCCAGCCGTCGTTGTCGTAGTCCAGAAACCCAATGCCCCAGCCCAAAAAGGGCATCGACTTTCTCCCAATCCCGGCCTTCACCCCCACCTCCGTGAAGCTGCCGCCCCCATCGTTGCGGTAAAGCAATTTAGCTTCGTCAGAGAAGTCGGTGATCGCCACGTCCAGCAAGCCATTGTTCAAATAATCACCGACCGCCACCCCCATCCCCGCCACCTCACGCCCATTCTCATTGAGCGCAAAGCCCGAGGCATAGCTGGCGTCCTCGAACGTGCCATCGCCGCGGTTCAGATAGAGATAGCTCAACGTGGAATCATCCGCAATCAGCAAGTCCACCTTGCCGTCATTGTTCAGGTCCGTGAAGACCGGCGTGATTCCGTAATAGCGATTCGCCTCGTCGCCCACACCCGCCTTGGCGCTGACATCGGTGAAGGTGCCATCCCCATTGTTGTGAAAGAGGTGGTCCGGTTCCCCCTCCAGGTTTTTGGGCCCGCACATCACCGCTACCCCGTGAAATTCGCAAAACGAAAATCCCACTGCCTTGGTTTTCTCGTACGGCAGGTTGTTCCGGTCAAAATGCACATACCCGGTGACAAACAGATCCAGGCGGCCATCGCCGTCATAGTCGCCCCAGGTGGCGCCGGCTGACCAGTTGCCCAGCGTAACCCCCGCCTTCTCCGCCACGTCAGTGAAGGTGCCGTCGTGGTTGTTATGGTAGAGGCGATTCTTGCCCCAGTTGGCCACAAAAATATCCGGCCAGCCGTCGTTGTCATAGTCCGCAATCGCCACGCCAAAGCCCCAGCGCTCATTGGTGACGCCGGCCTTCTCCGCCACATTCGTGAACGTACCATCATGGTTGTTGTGGAAGAGCGCCGCTTTGGGCATGGGCTCTTTGCCGTCCAAAGCATTGAAGGTCGCACCATTGACCAGGTAGATATCCAGCCATCCATCGTTGTCGTAGTCGATCAAGCCGACACCCGACCCGTTGGTCTCGAGGATCAGCTTCTTCTCCGCCGTGCCCATAATGTGCGTCCAGTCCGTCAGGCCAGCCGCCTTGGTCACGTCCTTGAAAAGGATGGTGCCGCTATCGAGAAAGCCTCCCGCGGTGACAGGCACCTTTTCAGGGATCTGACCACCGTCAGCCGAACCAGTCGGCGTGGCTTGGGAAGCCTGCGCCGCCTCCCCCAGTTCAAGAACGCTGAACCTGGGAAGCGCCATGGCCAATGTCGTCAAGGCCAGACTGGTGCTACCCGCGAGCAGAATTCGTAAAAGGAACAACGTGCGCCCTCCAACGCATCGAAGTGTAACCGAGAACGTGCACGACACGCCGCAAGTTCTCTCCAAGCAGCTTCCCGGCTCTCCTCTGATTCCTCGGCGTATACTCCTGCTGTTCACTCAATCTGTTCCCCAGAGACCTTGATTCGACTATGCCGCGACACTCCCGCAGGCTCCCGTTGCTGAATTCGCTCAGGCTACTCCTGTGCATGGTCGCCGCCCTCGCGACCCCAGCCGCGATCGTCTTTGCCCAGCAACCCGCGTGTCCAGCCATCACGCCCGGCGAACCCTCGCCGGCAGAGGCTGCCTATGCCGCCGGACGGTATCCTCAGGCGGAAGACCTCTACGGACAGGAACTCGCCCGCCATCCCCAGGACCTCGCGCTCTCCGCAGCCTTGGTCAAGACCTGGCTGCACCAGGGTGAAGTCGCCCAGGCGGCCGCCCAGGTCGCGGCGATCCGGCGGGTCCGGGACGAGGAGCGCTTCGAGGAGCAGCTGGCCGAGGCCGAGTACGCGGCCGAGGTCGCCGAGGAGCGGGCCACCCGGCTCGGCCGGCGGCTGACGGCGGAGAAGTCCCGGCTGGCGAAGGCCGAGATAGAGATGGCCCGGCTGCTGCGCGAGCGCG
>Ga0073928_10006884_pt1 | contig 15058 bp, 15 predicted proteins | sample PaiPotPPA55metaG_FD_76969 | JGI IMG/M metagenome (GOLD analysis project Ga0073928, IMG submission 76969) | Iron sulfur acid spring bacterial and archeal communities from Banff, Canada, to study Microbial Dark Matter (Phase II) - Paint Pots PPA... ... | reverse complement strand
GAACTGAGGAAACATGGAACGTCATTTTGAACACGATCTCGACGAATTGAAGCAGCGGCTGCTGTGGATGGGCAGCCTCGCCGAGCGCGCCGTCCACCAGGGCGTGCAGGCGGTCCTCGACGGAGAAGAAAACCTCGCCGAGGCCGTGCTGACCGAAGAAGACGCCATCAACGAGATGCAGATTGAAATTGACGAGCGCGTCCAGCGGATGCTCGCGCTGACGCAGCCGATGGCTGCCGACTTGCGATTCCTGCTGGCGGTTTCCCGCATCAACGGCGATTTGGAGCGCATCGGCGACCAGGCAGTGAATATCGCGCAATCCGCGACGCGGATTCTGCGGCATCCGCAGGTGAAGCCGTACGTCGATTTGCCGCGAATGAGCGAACTGGCGGAGGGGATGGTCCGCGACAGCCTGAACGCGCTGGTGCGCGGCGACGTGGAGCTGGCGGAAAGCGTGCTGCGGCGCGACGATCAAGTGGACCGCTTGCGCGACCAGCTTTTCCGCGAGCTGCTGACGTACATGATGGAGAACTCCGCCGTCGTTTTCCCTTCGTTTGAACTGATCCTCGTAGCCAAGAACCTCGAGCGCATCGGCGACCATGCGACGAATATCGCTGAGGATGTAATCTACTTCGTCGCCGGCCGCGACGTGCGTCATCCAGCGCTCGACCGCCGGTAGCGCGGCCCGCGGGAACGCTGGCGCCGTAGCAAAATCCGAAGACAATTGCGCGCAAATCGCGGGATGTATAATGTGCGGTTTTGTTGCGATTAGAACGGGTGCGCGTAGTGATTTTACTGAGGTTAAGACCATTTCTAATCGCCGAATGTGGCGATTAGAAATCCCGTCGTCGGTGACGGCGAAGTGCTCCTCCCGAGTAGCCCCATTGGAGAATTGGGAAACATTTTCGGCTGGCGCACGTTTGCCGACGCGATCTGTGGGGAGCTGATCGCGACCAGTCAAGTTGAGGATGTGGCCGCCGATTCCGAAGGTCCCGCACGGTGAAACGATTCGGCGGATACACCCCTTTTGAGGGACCCTCCACCGCCAAAAGGCGGACTTCGGCGGGTAAACTTGAGAGGCCCCGTAATCGAGCATCTTAATTCCTGCCTTCCTTCCCTTTTTTTCTGCTTTTTTTGCTTCAGGGTGCGGTCTGATCCCCCAAGCTCCCTTGCCGGGGACTTGGGCGGCCCTGTTTTGCGGGGAACTTCTCAGCAGCACTGTGAAACTGACTACGAAATCAGGTTAGCACGCCGTGGAAAAATTGGAACTGACCTGAATACCAAAGAAAGGACAGCTGTCCTTGCGTACCCAATTCCGAGTGGAAGGAGAGAATCGTCAAGAGCAAGAAAAACCCGCACCCTTGAAAATCACAGGGCGCGGGACCCTTCAATTTTCAGGGATGGCGGGAATTGACTTCGTGTGTTTGTAGAGGACTGCGGTGGGAAGGACGTGCCACCGGCCCGAGCCACATCAATGCTGCTTGCCTAACGCCGGCGTGGGCTCAACGACTCTTTCGTCCAAGGGATAACCGAGTTCGCGCCACGCCGCGAGACCACCGGCCAGCGGCCTGACGCGAAGGATCCCTTGCTTTCGCAGAAGCAGCGCCACACGGGCGCTGGTAGCTTCGCTCGGTCAAGTGCAGTAGAGAACGATGTCGCGGTCGCGCGAAATCAGTTCGTGATGCTGTTCGATTTCCTTGGGGTCGAAGTGCAACGCGCCGGGAACCGTCTGCGGGTCGGCCGCGAAGTCGATCGCGTGACGCAGGTCGACGACCTGGATGTCTTCCCCGGCATCGAGCTTTTTCTTCAGTTCCTCCGGCTCAATTCGCGCGATCCAAAGCTCGCGCAGGAATTTCCGCCGCTGAAAATACTTCCACGCGATGTAAGCCACCAGGCCGCCTGCGAGCAGAACCAGCAATGAAGCACCGAGCCGCAAGGCGTACAGAGCCACCGTCTCCAGCTGCTTGCTGAATACGAACCCCAATCCCACGTAGGCGCCGACCCAAAAAAATGCGCCGAGTGCGTCGAACGGCAGGAAGCGGCGAATCCGCATACGGAAAATACCCGCCAGCGGTGCCGCGGCAAGGTTGAGTCCCGGAACGAACTTCGAGATCAAGAGGGACTTCGCTCCGTAGCGCATGAAAATATCTTCGGTGTTTCGCACGCAGGAGTCAGGCTCGAGTGAGAGGCGGCAAATCCAGCCGAGAACAGCGATTCCGCGGCGGCGTCCAATCTGAAACCATAGAAAATCACTGAACATGCATGCGAGTACGGGCAAAGCGACAACGGCAGCGAGATTCAGATGGCCGCCTCCTGCCAGCGCGCCGGCGGCAAGCAGGAGGGGAAGGCCGGGCAATGGAAGCCCTAGTTGCTGGACCAATATCCAAAGGAAAAGAACCGGGTACCTGTAGAGAACGAGGAAGTGAACCCAAGAGCTCATGACCGGCGGTGCCTCTCGGCGGCGGAGTTGCTGAGCGAAGCGATTGGCCGCGGATGTTAGCATGTCCGCCAATCGAGCGCGAGCGGCGGGCTTGACCTCTCGGCAAGGTGCGGGAGCCGGCGCTGGCGCGATTAAAGAAGGCGTGTGGGGATAACTATTTTTATGCGGGACTGCGAACGAAGGTGAGGCCGAGTCAGAAAGGCGCACTCCAAGGAGGGTGGCGTCCCGGTCGAGTGCGGATTACACGGCGCCGCCCCACAAAAGTGAACGAGGGGCAAAGAGGCCTGAATGCCCAGCGCCTGAGTAACGCGCTTACCGAAAAACTTAGATCTGAAGTTCTGGCGTAGACTTTCGACCGCCTCTATTCGGCCGAATGTCCGTTTCCATTTCCGCCGGGAGTGAAAGGCCTGACTTCGTCGCCACGGCGCAATTGTTCAATGAGGCGTGCATGAATATCCGCCCGCTCTTTGTACACGGCGCTCATAAGAGCTAAGTCTTGCCGGTTTTTATCCGAGGCGTGTTGGCAGAGGCTTTCGCAGTGCGCCGCTGCCTTCTCCCACCACTTAGCATTTTGCTCGAGAATTTCGAGAATCGATTCTGAGGTTTTCATGCCTTGCTCCCAGGGGACGGGTCGGGAGGGATTGTACGTCCACGTCAAAAGCCATGAGCGTACGGTACCGTACAACGCATGCATATGTGGGCTATTCGACAAAGCGAACAGCGAGAATCGGAAAAATCACCACCTGCCGAACAGTGCCTGATGCGGTTACTGGAGAGGTAGGGTCCTTGCACGGATCGATTAGAACGAGGCTAACTCCCGCAAAATCAGCACAAACGTCATTTCTAATCGTCGCTGATTTCGCGTTTTGGGATTCACGTTTTTCGCGGCCCTCCGCGGTGGACATCTTTCTCCCGCAAGGCTAAACTTGATGCCAGCGAAATCGGGAGGCCGTTCTCCCGCAGCAGATTTTTCTTCCTTTTTACAGGGATTCTGCAATCGGACGGCAACTCAATCATTTTTCCGGCATCTCTTAGGATTGCCTATGCTGACTTTTGTTTCGTCCGATTGGGTCGAGCAGCGCCTCGACTCGCCTGATTTCCAGGTGCTCGACCCGCGCTCGTCGATCCGTTATATGGCGGGGCATCCGCGGAACGCGATCAATGTATCGGTCGCGAAGGCGCGCGATTCGAACGGAAGCATCTTTTCGGCTGCAGATTTGGCGCGCTGGCTTGGCACTTGCGGCGTCGACGACCGCCGCGCTCCGGTGATCTACGACAATTCGGATGGACGCAACGCCGCATTGCTCGCGTGGATGTTGATGTATCTGGGGCGTACCGACGTGCATCTGATGAGCTCCTTCTGGGAGCGCTGGGTGTCCGACGGCCGCGAGGCTTTCTATCGACCTGTGAAAGCGGTGCCGCAAACTTTTACCGCGCGCGTTCGTCGCGAGCTGCGGCGAACCACCAGTGAAGTGCGTGAAGACGTGCAAGAAGGCGCGCCAGGCCGCGCGAATTTCAAGCTGGTCGACCTTCGCAGCCGCGACGAATTCGCAGGGAAGCTGGAATCCGATCCGCGACCCGGCCACATTCCCGGCGCCGTGAATATCGTGTGGCAGGAACTGGCGGGTAAAGACGGGAATCCGCTCGCCCCGCCGGCGCAGATCGAGCAGCTTTTCGCGGCTCAAGGCGTAGGCCCGCAGGATCGCGTGGTTGCCTATTGCAAGACAGGATTGCGCGCGGCGCTCGGTTTTCTAGCGCTCGCGCAGATGGGGCGCGATGTGGCGTTATACGACGGTTCTTACGCGGAGTGGGCGCAAAGCGGCCTGCCCGTGGAACGAGCATCGACTGAATGAAACGGAGAGTGAGATGACACAACAGCAATTGTTCCCGGTGACCGTGGTCGGAAGCTGGCCGCGGCCGCCTTATCTGATTCAAGCGCTGCGGCGCCGGCAGGCCGGCGAGATTACGTTTGAGGAATTTCAAAAGGTGGCGGACCAGGCTGTTCTGGAAGCGTTGCGCCTGCAGGAAGAAGCCGGCGTCGACATCGTGACCGACGGCGAGCAGCGGCGCGACAATTTCTATTCGTTCGTGGTTGAAAAACTCGGCGGCATGAAGCTGATGAAAGTTTCGCAGCTCATGGACTACATGAAAGATCGCGCGCGATACGAAGAAGTTCTCCGGGCGCTCGACGTGCCGGCGTTCGCGATTAAGAGTCCCATCGTCGTCGAACGGCTGACTGAGAAGAACGGCCTAGCGCTGGACGAAATGGATTTTTTGAAGAAAAACACAAAGCGGCAGATCAAGATTCCCCTGCCCGGCCCGTACATGTTGACGCGCGCCGCCTATTTCGAAGGATTATCCGACAAAGCCTACGCCACGCCGGAAGAGCTTGCCGCCGACGTGATTAAAATTCTGCGAAAGGAAATTCTGGCGCTGAAAGCGCGCGGCGTCGATTTCATCCAACTTGATGAACCCACTTTGAGCCAGATCATTTACGGAGCCGAGAGCACCGAAACCTTCATGTGCGCCGCGCTGCCGAATCGCCGCGACCCGATGGAGGAGCTTTCGCTTGCGGTGAAGTGGATGAACGAAACCGTGGCGGGGATCGACGGCGTGCGGTTCGGCGTCCACGTGTGCCGCGGAAACTGGAGCCGGCGCGAAGAAGTGCTGCTCAAAGGCAACTACGGGCCGATGCTGCCGCACTTGATGGAGATGAACATCGACCAACTCGTTCTAGAATTTGCGACGCCGCGCGCGGGCGAACTCGAAGTGTTCAAGGAATATCGCAACGAGAAGGAAATCGGCTTCGGCGTGGTGAATCCGCGGACGGACGCGATCGAAACGCCCGAGGAAATCGTCGCGCGGGTGAGGAAGCTCGCCGCGTTCTACGACCCCGAGAAGATTTTCTTGAATCCCGACTGCGGTTTCGGTACTTTCGCCGAGCGCAACGTGAATACCGCGGAAGTAGCCACGCAGAAAATGAGGTCGATTGCGAAGGCCGCCACGCAACTGCGGGCTGACTTCAAGAACACGCGCAGCGAATCGGCGCACTCAAACTGACCAGGAATCCGCGAAGCGAAAAAGGAGACTCCCATGGGACAAGAAGCGCAACCCGCACCCGAGAAATTGAACGGCCTGCATCCAAAGAAAATCGAAGAGATCATGATCTCGATGAATCAGCCCGAAGTCCTCAAGGAAGTTTCAGGGCCGTGGAAGTCCCGCATCGTTTGGCAGGATGGCTTTCGCGTGAAGGCTTACATGCGCAATCACGCGGTCGAGATGGACGAGCCCGGCGCGCTCGACGCTTCCGATAAAGCAGCGAGCGCGCACGAACAGCTGCTATCCGCGGTGGGCTCATGCCTCGCCGTGGGATTCGTTCTCAACGCCACGCGCCGCGGCATTCGGATTCACGACATGGAAATCGCCCTCGAAGCTCACTTCGACAACATCCTGAAATGGGCGGGACAGTGCGATACGGGCAATCCCGGTTATCGCGGCATAACCGCCAAACTGTTCGTGAAAGCCGATGCGGACGAGGCCACGCTACGGGAACTGTGGAAGTTAGCGTACGAGGGGTCGCCGGTGACGCAGTCGGTTGTCCGCGGCACGCCTGTAACGGCGGAGTTCGGCGCCCTCTAAGTCGCTTGGTGCGCTGCCGTACCATTTGGGTTTTGTCTCCGTAGCCCGGCAGCGCCCTTGACGGCTGCCCCGAAATCTGTAAACTGCAGTTTCGGCAATGGCGACCCAGCCCAACCCGCTGCCCAGCACTCCCGTCGCGGTAGACGACGCGCTGCACGATTTCGAATATCCGCAGCGCGAGGCGGCTTTTTTTTATGGCCTGTTCTTGCGCGGCCATTCGCCGGAGGAACTTCGCCGCGATATTTCGGTTCCCGCAGCCGTGCTAGCCAAATGGGACAAGGAGACGATGCGCGCGCCGCAACTTCGTCCGTTGCTCGAGCGCATCTTGCGCTATCGCCAGCACGTCCTGGCCATCTTCGAAAATCTGATCGGCCACGATTCCGCCACGCAGAAGCTTCAGTAGCTTCTCACCGCGCGCGTTGACTCCGCTCGACGGCTCGTTTACACTTTTTCAGTTTGCCACTCGGGCTCGCTTCGCGAGCGTGTCCGCTACTCCCCGGTAGCTCAACGGTAGAGCATTCGGCTGTTAACCGAAGGGTTGCTAGTTCGAATCTAGCCCGGGGAGCCAAATTCTCCTTCTTCTTCAATTAGTTACAGACGGCCTTCACTCCTTCCTTTTTTTGGTTTGGCCGAACGTCATAAAAACGTAATACTTTGTTTCGGCCATACGCCTTTTTGTTCGACTTCTCAACGGCTTGCCGCACTTGGTCCGTCATACCGAGTTGGTAGCGACGCTTGGTTTCGGGGCTCGTGTGCCGCATCGCGCGCTGGACAACAGCGTCGGCTGCGACACCACTCAAACGAGTACAGAAGACGTGCCGCAGATTGTAGATTGGAAAATGCGGTACGCCCGCTCTTCTGAGGGTGGCCCTCCAAGCCGTCTTGACCGTGGAAATCGGCTGGTCTGGCAGATGCGGGCTCGGAAAGACAAAAGGACTCTTGGGAGCCTGCGCCTTGTTCCATGCCTGCAAAACTTCGCACGCGTACTCGGACAAAGGAATCGGTTCCGCTGAGCCTGGAGTCTTCACGTCGTTGTCCAAACGGATGAGCTTGTCCTCGAAGTTCATTTGGTCCCAACGCAGCGAGAACCCCTCGCTGTAGGTTCGCCCGCCCGTCTGGGAGAGGAGGATGATGGCCACCCGAAGATGGGGTGGTGCAGCCTCCAGGATGCGCAGTTCCTCCTCGACGGTAAGCATTCTGCGAATGGGTCGTTCGCGGAGCTCGTTGAAGTGCTTCACCGCGGCGGCGGGATTTTCAGGAATATACTTCCGCTTAACGGCGAGATCGAAAACGCACTTCAGACATTCCAGCTCTCGATTGACGGTTGCTCCTTTTATGGTGCGATTTGCGTTGTTCATTGTTGGCTGTGCCCGCCGTTGTCTTCGGTATTCCTCGACCATCTCAACGGTAATTCGGTCCAACCGTGATTCGCCGAAGAATGCTTTCAGGTGCCTGAGATAGGCACGATGGCCCTTCACGGTGTTTTCGGCGAGGCCCGCGAAATGAGATCGTTCGAACTCAGCGGATAGCTGGTCAAACGTCATTCGCTCGCCCGCCCAGCCAACCTTGAACAGGCCCAGCACGATCTCGCTCTCGCGGTGCTTGATGATTTTGATCGCGAGTTCTTTGCTGGCTGTCTTGGTCGACTCTTGATGTTGCTCACCGTTCATCGTGTAGCTCATCCACCAGAATCGTGAATCACTTCTTTGATACAGTCCCACTGGCGCTCCTCTGACTTGCCGGAGTTGTGCGCCGGCGCAATTATACCTCTTGACGGGGGGGGCGACGCGCGGGGCGAACGTGCTGCTCTTTGAATTGTTCGAGGGCGGAACGGCGGTACTCGAGACGGTTTCCGATCTTTCTAAATTCGATTCTCTCCTGCTCTACGTAGCGGTAAAGCGTGGTCGTCGAAATTCCAAGACATTTCGCGGCTTCGGGATGGGTCAACCAGACGGAGGTTGAATCATTGGTTGGGGTGATTGCCAAGGGTGAAAAGGTCGCCGGAACGAGACCCTCAGCGCTTGACACGAATTCCTGGAGGACCGAAATCAAGGTCTCTGCCTGCTGTGGGGGAAGAACGAAACAGGCAACAAAGGCTGGTGACGAATCGTTCCTCGCAGCAGCCGATATCCTGCTGGCTGCATCACCGTTGGTCCTGGCGTCTTCAATCTGGCTTATGGAACGACTGCTCGGGAGCATGGAGCCTCCTTGTAATGTGGAGCGGATAGATTTCTCTTAAAGATTCCATCGGATTGAAACCTTCAGTGATTTGGGTCCCTCTCGGGAGACTGAGATTCGGAAACTGCGACCGCTTCAGGGCTTTCGCTAGTTAGCTGCGCTTGCGCTTTTGCGACGGTGTGGCGCGCGTAATAGTTCGGATCGCTTTTGTCGTCCGCACGGTAGTCAGCGATGCGCTGGATGACGAGTTCGGGGTGGTCGCCTCGGGAGAGTGCGCGCTTGGCATAGGCCCAATCGTGTTCGGATTGGCTTTTGTGGCCGTTGGGCAGAGTCCGCTTTTGGCGTTCGTCGTCACCAAAGTGTCTGGGCGTTTCGAGCGAATCCTCCTGAATCGTGAAATCGCGGAGCGCGTAGACGCCATCGCTTTCCTGGCGCGCCTGGACAATGAATTCCTCGGGAAGTTTGCGGTTGGCGAATCCGGGCAAACGCAGCACGCGCGTCGAGTCGGTTGCTGCCGGATCGCCACCGAATTTATTGGCGAGGCTGTGCAGCAAAGATTCCGCTTCATCTGGACTGAGCCCACTAACTTTCCAGACCACCTGATGTTTGCCAGGAGAGGTATGGAGAACGAAATTTGGAGCTGGGACTTCGGTTGAATGTCGAATTGTTTCGAGAGCATCATCACCCTTTCTGTCGAGATCAAGATATACGTGGCGGATGTCTTTTATGTTTTCCTTGGTTCGGTGGTAAGCACCGCCCTTAATTGGATTCATCCCCATGAATATGTCGGAGCCGCCGGCACTCTGACTGGCGAGCCATGCCTGAAACTCGGGGCTTGCGATCGTTTCGGCCTTGGTGATCCTTTGAACCGTCTTGCCGGTTCCACGGTTCCTTACAAGGATCGCGGCATTATCGTCAGGCCCGAACAACTCCCGGACATACTCCGAAGCAGTGAGGGAGCGCGGCGCGAATTTGCTATCGGTGGTCATGGGTGGTCCTGTTTGGCCAGGAACACGGCGCCGTAGTCGAACAAGTCCGCATCCGGGTCGTAGCTGTTGACTAGTAGAACTTCGGAAATATATCTGCGCCCCGGCCGGCGCTCGACATGGATGACGACGTTGAGGGAATCGGCGATGTTTGTCTTGATGGCTCTGAAAGGTAACTCAACGCCGCTCTGCAAAACACAACTGGTAAAGCGCGCGAGACCCTGTTGCGCGGAACTTGCATGAATGGTGGATAGCGTTCCCGAATGTCCAGTGTTTAGGAGTTGCAGGAGATCGAACGCCTCGCTTCCGCGAACCTCCCCCAAAACGATACGGTCCGGGCGGTGGCGGAGGGCTGCTTTCAGGAGATCGCGGATGGCCACTGCCGGAAGGCCATTCTGTTCGCGGCGTGCTTCGAACCGAACGAGATTTTGCTGCGGCAATTGAAGTTCGGCCGTGTCTTCGATGACGAGCACCCGTTCGTCCTGGGGAATGAATTTTCCGAGGATCGAAAGTAGGGTCGATTTTCCAGTGCCAGTTCCACCGCAAATAAGGATGTTTCTGCGTGCGAGGACATAGTCTTCCAGATGGTTCGCGAGGGCGCGATCGAGAGTGCCTTCGCGAATCAGATCTTCCATCTCGAAGTGGCGAGTATTGAACTTGCGAATCGTCAGCGTCACGCCGGCGAGACTGCACGGCGGGATCACCGCGGCGACCCGGCTGCCATCGGGCAGCCGCGAGTCGAGAATGGGCTTCGATTCGGAGATGTCGTCGCCAAGACGGCGGGCGATATTCTTGACGGCGACCATGAGGGACCGTTCACCGATGGAAACGCCGGGCACGTGTTGAAGAAAGCCCTGTTTTTCGATGAACACGCGGTCGGGACCGTTCACCATTACCTCGCTGATTGAGTCATCCAGAATTAGGTGCTCGATGGGCTTCAAGAACGGCAGGATCATTTCGAATCCATTCATCAGAGTTTTCCTTTGGCGAGTTGGACAAAGTACGAGTCGTTCGGGTCGTTATAGTAGGGCTTCAGGTAGCAAAACATTGGCGGCGTGGGGTTGATTCCGTCGTAGGCGATGATGACCGACTGCGCGTTGCGCAATTCCATGAAAGTCTTGATATCGAACCGATATTCGCTGTGCGTGTTGTAACTCTTCGAAGCGACGATATTCGCTTTGTGGGAGAGAGCCTTTCCGGTGAGCCAACTGACCTTGGTGTCGTGCCCGCTTTCGGACAAGCTGTAACTGACTTTGAGCTGGTCTTCGCGTCCGCAGAGGTCGCTCGCCGTCTTCGCGGAGAAATCATCCGACAGAGAGAGGAAAATCTTGGTGCGGAAAGTCTGGAGAAGCGTGCGCCAGCTCTCACCGGGCAGCGCGGATCGGAGCGAGCTGATGCTCTGAGTGGCGATGATCGGGATGCACTTTGGCTGGCGCGAGAGGCTGAAGAATTTCTCGTCGCCGGTCGGATCGCTTTCGCCAACGGTTGCGAAGTGCTGGTACTCGTCGCAAAGGAAGAGAACCTGCCGGAAATATTGTTCGGGGTGCGCCTCGATTTTCGGAACGCGATTGAGCACGGCGCGCTCAAAATCGAGCTTCATCATCACGCCCAAAGCCTTCGCGAGACCGGCGTTCATGCCGATGGGGAAATTCAGCGCACAGACACTTCCGTGCTCCAGGAGCCAGGAAAAGGATGGCAGGGCCTTGCCAAACCGATTCTCGGCGTTCTTCTGGGGGTCGTAACACTCCTTCTTCGGACAGAAGACTCTCTTCACTTTCGGGTTGTCATCGAAGAGCGAAAGGAAGACTGAGACACCCTCGACGATAGAGGTGCGCAGCTTCGGCTCGATCCTCTTCCAGTCGTCATGGAACCAGCGCTGGACGGCTTCGAGTTGCCCTAGTTTTTCGGGATCGGCTTGGGTCGGGTCGTGGACCGAGCGAGCCTCGGATTGGATGCCTCGCATCCTTAATCTGTCCCGCAGTTCGGGGGTAGCGAGTGCAAGAAAGCGGTCTTCTTTCTCGTCGTGCACAAAGCCAAAGCCCGCGAGGTCTGCGGTGCGCTCGCCATAGACCTTCGGCGTGACGGAAACGTAATGGCGTCCGAGAATGATCTCCTCGGCCTCCGCTATCCGTTCTTCGAGGAGCGGCGGAGAGATCGCGCACTGGTAGACATCGAACAAGGTGACATAGTCGTAGGCGACCTTATGAAGAAGGATGATGAACTTGACGAGGTTGGTGTAGGCCTGCTGCCAGAAGGGTTCCTTGCCACGGCCAAAAAGGTTGTTCAGGAGCGAGGCGATGTTGTACGCGAGGGCGTAGGCGTCTAGGTCATTGTGCAGAGGGTTGTAGCAGTATTCGGAATCGAGGCTGATTTCGATGTAATCCTCGACGCGCTCGTGACGCGCGAGGATGTCTCTTACCTTCCGGCAAAAGTCGCCTTTGACTTCTAATATCAGCCCGCCGATACGCTTGTCTTTGTCGGCAGCTTTGTAGGCCAGAATCTGCTCCGCGAACGGAAGCATGCAGCAGGAAGTTTTGCCACTCCCAATTGCGCCCAAGATGGCGATTCCCGTGAATAAGCCGCGTTCGGGAATCCTTAGCCAAGAGGGAACCTCAGCGGGCACCGGCTTGCGCGGGTTATGTACTTCACCGATGACAAGAAAGAGGTCGGCTCTCTGACTGGGATCGGGATACGTGGGAAGCCGACTTGGCGAGATGTTGCGGCGCGCCTTGAGAGTGAAAATGTAGAGGCCAGAAAGCGCGGTCGAGTAGACGAGATACGGACTCGTGAACAGGAGCGTGTAATAGAGGTATTTGAAGCTCAAGAAAGCTTGCGGAGCGCGCTGGGCAATGACACGCAGGAAGATCTGTTCATCGGGAAACGGATGGGTATGAACCAAGAAGGTTCCAATGCCCATGGCGAGGATGGCCGAGATGAAGACGCGCGATTCAAGTGCCCTTTGCATCAGGCCCTCCCTCGCGCTTCGGTGGATTGGGCTTTGTCAGTGCCTGACTGGGCCGTGCGGCGCGCCTCGCGCCACTTCCGGTAGTCCTGATCTCGCCAGAGCACTTTCTTCAGGACGGCATTGATGACGTGGTCGGCATTGCTCTCGATGAACCGGGCATAGTCTTCGAGGAGTTCATTGACCGGCTCTTCGAGTCTTACTTCCCGAGTCATGATCCCTGGTGCTTTCTTAACGATCGGCATGTGGTTCCTCCTTGAGTGATATGTCTTTCATCCGAAGTCCCTACCACCGTGGAAAAAACGGCCGGCACGATTGACCGTGCCGCAGGGCGGGAGCGACCCCACGAACTTTTTGGGCGGCTGAAAGCCGAAAAAGTGGGGTCGCTCCCGCCCGATTTGGTGTTTTTTCCACGGTGACTTTCTCTTACACTTGGTTCTCTATCTCCGACTCCTCAAAGAAATTGCTCGCGCCACAGGGTGAAGAAGTAGGAGAAGAAGAAGCTGAAGTGTGTAGTCCTTACCTTCTTCACCCTTTTCCTTCAGGTTCCTGATCAGGAACCGCAAATCGGCAAAGCACTTCAGCGGCGAAATGGACGGTGGCGTGGCGATTGGTACCGCTAAAGTCCTGGCGGATGTCGGATTCGGTCACTCGTCCGACTTTCCAACCGCGATAGAGATGCTCGAAGCGCTGCCCGGCAAATCGGGTCTTGGCCTGATTACGGAAAATCAGGTCGGCCTCCGTCAGAGATGTGTACCGGCTGAGGTCCCAGGCCTTGCAGATTTGGAAGTAGCGCAACAGGTCCGCCGATACGTCCGATCCGAGTGGAATCGCGACCAGAGAGTCGAATAGTTCTTTGGCCTTTTGGAAGTGGGAATCGACTCTCGCCAGATAGAGATATCGGAACTCGGAGAGCTGTCGAAAAAGAGGGAGATAGGCTTCGAGATGGTGCACTAATTCCGCGAGGCTCGCCTCTGGTCCTTGGAGATAGGTAAATGTCACCGCAGTCGAAGAAGCGTCGCTACCGAGAAACATCGGAAACTTATCGACGAAGTAGCGAACAGTGGGCTGGGAAGTTCTCTGTCCGTGATAGATCTTTGAGGGAAGGAAGTGATTCGGGACTCTCAGTTGATTGCAGAAAAAGCTGACTTTTTCCGGCTCGGTCTCTAGGTACTTCCACTGCGGGTGCGAGAGCACAAAATCGAGGATTCCGATGCGCCGCTGGATGTACTCGATTTCGTGTTGCCGGCGGTTGCGGATGTTCTCGCGGTCGATCTGGCGATAGAGCCGGCGTGAGAACAGGTGATAGACAGTTCCGCTCTTTGGAAAGCATTCGGTCCGCGCGTGTCTCTTGGTGTGAAGTTTGTTCCAGAAGGCGGTCGTGCGCTTACCCCAATGGGCGCCGGTGAACGCGAGGAACTGGCGAGCCCTGAAGTAGCCTGAATGCGTCGCCACGATATAGAGAAACTGCGCTTCCTGCTCGGTGTAGCCGAGGGCTTGGAGAGCATCGAGATGGGCAGGGGCGATCTTCATAACGTGAGGATTCGTGCGGTGATTTCACGTTCGTCGAGAACGCGACGCAAACGCGATGCGTCTTCCAAACGCCCATAGAGTGAGAAGCCTGCAGAGGCTTTTTCCGCCATAGCCCGCGGTCTGTAGTCACGCGTCGCCAACTCCAGATCCACGTGACGCAGTTCGAGTTCCGGGGTCTCATACTCGACGCGCAGATCGGGCACGGGAATCTTTCCATTCACAACCTGGAGTTGATGCTTTTCGGCGACTTCGCGCTTGCTGTCCGGGTCGTCTTTTTGCGGTCCCAGCAGTGCCAGATCGCGATTTAGATTCCGCTTGAGTTCATAGTCGAGGAGCACGCGGACCGGCCTGCCTCCGGCGCGCTCGATACGGGCGACCTCTTTCTGGTAGAGGCGGTAGAGATCGGCGTCGTGTTTGACTTCGCGCGGCTTCACCAAGCCGTGGTAGATCGGCTGGTCGTCGGGCAGTTGGTTTGTCTTCTTGAGAAGGCGGTGCCCAGCCTTGGTGAGCGTTACAACTCGCAGGGTCTTCTTCTGCGAGATTTCAATGGTCTTGTCGGTAACGAGAAACTGTCGGGCAAGCCGCCGAATGTCTTTATCCATCTGTTCACGATGTCCGCCGTAGGCATACTTCGCCAGGTGCGTCACGGCAATCACTCGGAACTTGCCGATTTCCTTGAGGGAATGCATCTCGGAATCGCGGAGGAGATAGGCGCGGTCGCGGACGTAATACTCGCGTGGGGGATTGCTGCGTTCGTCGCGGGTGGAATGCTGTTCGCGAACCTCGTTGCTTTCGCGACGGCCAGCGCCTTCCGGCGCCGGATTTCTGCCGTCCCTTACGTCGGGAGGCGTCGGTCTAAGCTGGCGGACCGAGCGAGAAGCGGGCGTGTCCCGCGGGTCTTGCGGATCGTGGGAAAAAGCGTGGCGCGACACTAGTTGAAATCCTCCTCGTTCACGGGAACGGGCATGTCCGCATGGCTGACGTTGAACTGCTTGTCGAGGTGCGCGAGTTTGCGCCCAGTATTCTTAAGGAAGAAGCGGCGGCTGATGGCGAGCGCAGCGCCAAAGAGATTTACAAAGAGGACCGCGACGAAGATCAGAATTGTTGTTCCGTAAGCGTGGTACAGGACCGCTCTATAGCGGGCCATGAATTTCAACTGGTCAAGGAGCCAAAATCCGTAGCCCAGCAGGATGACGATGGTGAACAGCAGTGCGTTAGCGATCATCGTGAGTTCCTGAGTTCGGGTGAGAGTTTTGGGAAGGGCTTCTCTACAAACCTTTTGGATTTCCGGGAGCGGGCGGAAAGCGGACAGCAACGGAG
>Ga0073928_10006882_pt1 | contig 15061 bp, 10 predicted proteins | sample PaiPotPPA55metaG_FD_76969 | JGI IMG/M metagenome (GOLD analysis project Ga0073928, IMG submission 76969) | Iron sulfur acid spring bacterial and archeal communities from Banff, Canada, to study Microbial Dark Matter (Phase II) - Paint Pots PPA... ... | reverse complement strand
GTCTCGCCCGGCTTCACCTTGCACATCTCGAATTGCTTCTTGAACAGAAACGCAAGCTTGGCCGGATTGATTTCGGTCGAACGAACGGCTGACGCGATCATTTCATCTCCCGCTACGGGCGGCTGCATGAAAGAAATCTTGACCGAAAAGCGATCAACCCGCAATGGCATGGCGCGTGTCCACCGCGAGAGCCGCAATCCGATGAACGATCCTTCTTCGCCGCATGCCGATACGCCGGCGCAGGATCGCGCCGCGGTGCGCCGCCTCATGCTGTTTTTCGCTCTGGTCTATGTGGTGGAAGGCGTCGGGCAGATCAGCGGCTTGATCGCCCAGCCGTTGAGCTTTTATTTGAAGCAGGTCCACGGCTGGTCCGCCGTGCAAGTCACCGCGTTCCTGGCGATCTTCAATTTTCCTTGGATCATCAAGCCGATCTACGGCGTGTTGTCCGATCTGGTACCACTGTTCGGCTATCGGCGGAAAAGCTACCTCATTGCCGCCAACGTCGGCGCGGCGGGTGCCTATCTTTGGAGCACGCAGCTCACGGCGCCAAGCCAGCTGGTCTGGGCGCTGCAGCTCACCGCCTACGCCATGGCGATATCGAGCACGGTCTGCGGAGCCGTGCTGGTGGAGAACGGGCAACGGCTTGGGGAAAGCGGCCGGTTCGTCAATCAGCAATGGCTTTGGTTCAACGCCGCGGCAATGGCGTCGGCGATCGTCGGCGGCCAGCTTGTGCAATGGCTGCCGCCGACCTCTGCGCTCCACGCCGCCGCCTTTATCGTGGCTTTCGCGCCGCTGGCGGTGCTATTGGGCACGCTGTTTCTGCTCCCTGAAGAGAGGACGCACTTCGATAAGCCGGCGCTGCGCGACACGTTCGGCGGTCTCGTCGCCGCGCTGAAAAAGCGTGAGCTGTGGATCGTCGGCCTATTCCTCTTTCTGTATTATTTTAACCCGGGCCTCGCCACGCCGCTCTATTACACAATGACCGACAGCCTTAAATTCCCCCAAGGCTATATTGGCATCCTCGGATCGATCACGTCCGCCGGCTGGATCGTCGGCGCGCTCCTCTATCATCGGCTGTTCGAGCACGTCTCTTCCAAGCGCCTCCTCAATCTGAGTATTGCGCTCGGGACGGTGACGACTGCATCGTACCTGTTGCTGTTCAACGAAGCTTCGGCTGCGATCTTGAGCTTTTGCAGCGGATTTTCCGCCATGCTCGCGACCGTGGCGACGGTGACGCTCGCCGCCGATTATTGCCCGCGGCGTTCCGAAGGTTTCAGCTTTGCGGTGATGATGTCGCTGATCAATTTGGCGACCTCATCGGGTGACATCGTCGGATCATTCCTGTTCGTTCATTTGTTCCACAACACCCTCGCCCCGCTGATTCTCGTTTCGGCGGCCTTCACCGCTTTTGCCTTCGTGCTTGTCCCGCTGTTGCGGCTCGGCGACAAGCGGCAAGGGGAGCCGGTGGGCGCGGCTGCGGCTTGATCGGGATCAAGGTTTGAACTGCACCATACCGCGCAAAACGATCCGTGCTCGTGGCAGGGCTCGACACGCATGAAGCATGCGACGGGCGGCGGCGCGGCTACGGGGTACCGCGCCGCCTTTTCATGGGTGTCAGCGAAGCGTGCTAAGCTGATTGCCGTGCAATCCAAGCGATTGACGGCGGCCCGGAAATTGCATGGAAAATGCGACTTTCGGGGCAAATAATCGGCAAAAAAACTGGCTAGCACCGCGTATCAGCATGTCCATCCTTGTCGGGCTTCATCACGCCACACGCTACGATTACGACCGCGCCATCGGTCTCGGACCGCAGATCGTGCGCTTGCGGCCGGCGCCGCATTGCCGCACCCGCGTTCCGAGCTATTCGCTCACGGTCAAGCCGGCCCAGCACTTCGTGAACTGGCAGCAGGATCCGCACGGCAATTGGCTGGCGCGCTTCGTATTCCCCGAGAAGACCAAAGAGTTTTCCGTCACCGTCGATCTGATCGCCGACATGGAGGTGATCAATCCGTTCGATTTCTTCGTCGAGCCGTCGGCGGAGAAATGGCCGTTTTCATTTCCGCCTGAGCTGCGTGAAGACCTCGCCGCGTTTGTCGAGCCGGAACCTGCCGGCCCGCTTCTCGCCGAGTTGATCCGCTCGATCCCGCGCCAAGAGCGCAACACCGTCGATTTCCTGGTCGAGCTCAATCAGCGTCTGCAGGGCATGATCCGTTATTTGATCCGCATGGAGCCGGGCGTACAGACGCCAGAGGAAACGCTGAGCTCGGGCGCCGGCTCCTGCCGCGATACGGCGTGGCTGTTGGTGCAGCTGTTGCGGCACATCGGTCTGCCGGCACGTTTTGTCTCCGGCTACCTCGTACAATTGCGGCCGGACATCAAGCCGCTCGAAGGCGCTGCCGGCGCCGAGCGCGATTTCACCGACCTGCATGCCTGGACCGAAGTCTATCTGCCTGGCGCCGGCTGGATCGGGCTCGATCCGACGTCGGGCCTGTTGTGCGGCGAAGGCCACCTGCCGGTTGCCGCGACACCGCATTATCGCTCCGCGGCGCCGATCAGCGGCCTCGTCGAACCGAGCGCAGTGAGTTTCTCGTACGAGATGCGCGTGAAGCGGATAGCCGAACATCCGCGGGTCACCATGCCGTTTTCGCAAGAGGCTTGGAACGCGCTCGATGCCCTTGGCGAAAAGGTCGACGCCGATCTTGTTGCGCAGGACGTGCGCCTGACCATGGGCGGCGAGCCGACTTTCGTGTCGGTCGACGATTATCAATCGGCTGAATGGAACACCGCCGCGGTCGGCCCGACCAAACGCATCCGCGCCGACGAACTGATCAGGCGCTTGCGCGACCGCTTCGCGCCGGGCGGGCTCCTGCACTACGGCCAAGGCAAATGGTACCCGGGCGAGCCGCTGCCGCGCTGGGCATTCTCGCTCTATTGGCGACGCGACGGCGTCCCGATCTGGCGCGACGAAAGCCTGATCGCGCGCGAAGCGGCCAACCACAGCTCGACGGTCGACGATTCACAGCATCTCGCCGTAGGGATTGCCGCGCGTCTTGGAATCATGGCGGATTACGTGCAGCCTGCTTACGAGGACCCGACCGACCGGATGCTCCAACAAGGTCTGATCCCGGAGAATGTCGACCCAAGCGATCCTAAGATCGACGATCCGCGTGAGCGTGCCCGCATCCTGAGCTTGTTCGACAACCATCTCAGCGAACCGGCTGGCTTCGTGTTGCCAGTGCAGCGCTGGACCGTGCAGGCAAAACCCGGATGGCTGAGCGAGCTATGGCGAATCCGGCGCGGCCGCCTTTTCCTGATGCCGGGGGATTCGCCGCTTGGCTTCCGGTTGCCTTTGCAATCGTTGCCCCACGTCGATCCTGCCGACTATCCGCACCTCGTCCCGGCCGACCCGTTCGCCGAACAGAAACCGTTGTCCGACCCGCGTATCACCCACCCGATCGGGACTTCCGCTATCCGCACGCCGGCCGGCGAGGAGGCCTCGCCGCCGCTCGCACCCGAGACGCTGGTGATGCAAAGAGCGCCCGGCGCAGCTGCCGGCAACACGAGCCTGCCCGTGCGCACGGCGCTCACCGTCGAGGTGAGGGACGGACGCCTGTGCGTCTTCATGCCACCGCTCGAGACGCTGGCGGATTATCTCGAACTCCTCGCCGTGATCGAATCGACGGCAGCGGAACTCAGCCTGCCGGTGCACGTCGAAGGCTACGAGCCGCCGCCCGATCCGCGGCTCGGCGTCATCAAGGTGACGCCCGACCCCGGCGTCATCGAGGTGAATATCCATCCGGCGGGCTCGTGGCGCGAAGCCGTCGCCATCACACGCGCCCTTTACGAGGAGGCGCATCTCACGCGACTCGGCACCGACAAGTTCATGATCGACGGCCGCCACAGCGGGACCGGAGGCGGCAACCACGTCGTGCTCGGCGGCGGCACGGCCGCCGACAGTCCGTTCCTGCGGCGGCCCGATCTCCTCAAAAGTTTGGTCCTCTATTGGCAGCGGCGGCCGTCGCTCTCTTATTTCTTTTCCGGATTGTTTGTTGGACCGACCAGCCAGGCACCGCGCATCGACGAAGCGCGCCAGGATATGCTCTACGAGCTCGAAATCGCGCTCCGCCGTGTGCCGCCACCGGGTGGCGCCGCCGCGGCGCCGCCGCCATGGCTGGTCGATCGCCTGTTCCGCAACATCCTCGTCGACGTAACCGGCAACACGCATCGCACCGAAATCTGCATCGACAAATTGTTTTCGCCGGACGGTCCGACCGGCCGGCTTGGCCTGGTCGAGTTCCGCTCGTTCGAAATGCCGCCGGACGCGCGGATGAGCCTGGCGCAGCAATTGTTGCTGCGCGCGCTCGTCGCCGCTTTCTGGCGCGCGCCGCTAAACGGCACGCCGGTGCGCTGGGGCACAGCCCTGCACGACCGTTACATGCTCGAACATTTTGTTTGGAACGATTTCCTGGACGTGTTGGACGATCTCGCCGGCGCCGGTTACCCGTTCGACCCGGCCTGGTTCGAGGCGCAGCGGCAATTCCGCTTCCCGCTTTGCGGCACGGTCGAGCACGCCGGCGTACGGCTCGAACTGCGCCAGGCGATCGAGCCCTGGTACGTCCTCGGCGAAGAGGGCGTGGCCGGCCGCACGGCGCGGCTCGTCGATTCCTCCGTCGAGCGGCTGCAGGTCAAAGTCGACGGCTTGATCGAGAGCCGCCACGTCGTCACTTGCAACGGCGCCCGCGTGCCGCTGACGTCGACCGGCCGTTCCGGCGAATTCGTCGCCGGCGTGCGCTTCAAGGCCTGGGATCTGGCGTCGGGTCTGCATCCGACCGTCGGCGTCCATGCGCCGCTGACATTCGACATCGTCGATACCTGGAGCCAGCGCTCGCTGGGCGGCTGCGTCTACCACGTCGCCCATCCCGGCGGACGCAATTACGAGACCTTCCCGGTCAACTCCTATGAAGCGGAGGCGCGCCGCCGCGCGCGCTTCCAGGATCACGGCCATAGCGCCGGACCGATCGAGGTGCCGCCGCTCGAGGTCAGCCTCGAATATCCGACCACGCTCGACCTGCGGCGCGTGATCTAACAACACCGCATGATCTAAAACACGGGATATGGCAGCCAACCTCGACACGATTGTCGATCGCGAGACCGCCGGCCTCGAGCCGTTCGTCGCCGGCTATCGGCCGCTGCCCGGCATTTTTGACGAGATGATGGACGGCGACGGCCGCGTGCGCGCGCACTGGCGGCCGTTTCTCGGGATGCTGGCGGCGCTCGGAGCCGACGAGATCAATCGCCGCTTCGCCGCCGCCGATCGTTATCTGCGCGGTTCCGGAGTTTTCTACCGCGTCTACGAAGACGCCGCCGGCATCGAACGGCCGTGGCCGCTCAGTCATGTGCCGCTGATCATCGAGCCTGCCGAATGGTGCGAGCTGGAAGCGGGACTCATTGAACGCGCCGCATTGCTCGAAGCGGTATTGGCCGACGCCTACGGCCCGTCGCTGCTCAGCCGCGATGGCCGCCTCCCTGCGGCATTGATCGCCGGCAATCCGGAATTTTTGCGGCCGCTGGTGGGTGTCGCGCCACCCGGCGGCTCGCATCTGCGCTTCTATGCGGTCGATATCGGGCGCGGCGCCGACGGCCGCTGGTGGGTGCTCGGTGACCGCGCGCAAGCGCCCTCGGGCGCCGGCTACGCGATCGAGAACCGGCTGGCGCTGTCGCGCGCCATCCCCGACATCTATCGCAGCACCCGCGTCGAACGCGTGGCGGCGTTCTTCCAGGCCTTTCAAGCCGAACTCGCCGCGCTCAGCCGTCAGGACGACGCCCACATCTGTCTGCTCACGCCCGGGCCGATGAGCGAGACTTATTTCGAGCATGCTTATCTCGCGCGCTATCTCGGATTTCTGCTGGTCGAAGGTGAGGATTTGAGCGTGCGCGATGACGGCGTCTTCGTCCGCACCGTCTCCGGCTTGCAGCGCACCGAAGTGCTGCTGCGGCGCGTCGATGCCGACTTTGCCGATCCGCTCGAACTCAATGCCGCGTCGCGCCTCGGTGCTCCGGGTCTCTTGCAAGCGGTACGCGACGGCAAGATCGTCATCGTCAACGCGCTCGGGGCCGGCCTGGTCGAGGCGCGCGCCATGCTGGCATTCCTGCCGGCGCTGGCGCCGATCGTGCTCGGCACCGACTTGGCGATACCGAACGTGGCGACCTGGTGGCTCGGCCGCGCCGACATGCGTGAAAAGATGATCGACAGACTCGACACGATGGTCATCGCACGGGCTTTCGAGTCGCACGTTGATGGCCACAGCGCCGGCGAAGTTTTGGGCGCGAAGCTTGACGACGCGCAGCGCCAAACGCTTATCCGCTCGATCCGCGACCGCGGCGTCGATTATGTGGCGCAGGAGGCGGTGACGCTCTCGAGCATGCCGGTATGGCGGGACGGCCGCCTGCAGCCGCTGCCTTTCACGCTGCGGCTGTTCCTCGCCAAGGTCGGTGACCGCTGGCAGGTGATGCCCGGCGGCTTCGTGCGCATCGCCGACAACGCCGACGCGCGCGCCGTCAGCTTGCAGCGCGGAGCGGCGACAGCGGACGCCTGGGTGCTCGCGCGCGGCCCGGTCGCGGAGACGACGCTACTGCCGGCGCCGGAGCGGATTTTAGTCCAGCGCGCCACGGGGTTGCTGCCGAGCCGCGCCGCCGACAATCTGTTCTGGGTCGGGCGTTATGTGGAGCGCGCGGAAGCGGCGCTGCGTCTCGTGCGCGCCATGATGAACCGCGTGGCCGAGATTGACGAGACGACCGCGCCGCTCATCGCCGCGCTTGGTTCGCTGCTGCAGGCTTGGAATGCAGTGCCGAGCGAAACGGACGGCACGGCGGCCGCCTTCATCGCGCGCGCAGCTCTTACCGACGTCGATCTGTCGGGGTCGCTCCCCTCCCTGGCCGGCGCCGCGCGGTCGGCGGCGTCGGTCATCCGCGATCGCTTCTCGCCCGACGCGTGGCGGGCGATCAACGATCTCGCTACGATCATCGCCATGCCGCTGGCATTCGGCCCCGCCGAGAGCGCCATCATCGAGCGCGTCGAGGCGGCGTTGCGCATCATCGCCTCGCTCTCGGGTTTGGCGCAGGAAAACATGACGCGGCTCGCCGGCTGGCGCTTCCTCGAGCTCGGCCGCCGCATCGAGCGCGCAATCATCACCGGCCGCCTGGTCCGCTGCTTCGCGCTCCCCGGCGCACCCGAGGGAGGCCTCGAAGTGCTGCTCGAACTCGCCGACAGCCAGATCACCTATCGGCAGCGCTATGTGATGGTTGCCGCGCGCGCGCCGGTCATCGACCTGGTGATCCTCGATCCTAACAACCCGCGTTCGGTGGCATTTCAGCTCGACCGCATCGAAGCGCATCTCTCGGCGTTGCCCGGACGCAGCGCCGCCGGCCGGCTTTCGCCGGTGCAGCAGATCGCCGCTTCGATCGCGACGCGGCTGCGCACCGTGGACGCCGCGGCGATCGACGAGGCGCTCCTCATCGACACCGAACAAGCGCTGATGAGGCTTTCGGATGCGGTCAGTGCAGCCTACCTCACCAACAACGAGCGCTCGGAGACCGCCTGGGGGGCGCTAGCGTGATCTACGATGTGCGCCAGACGACGGCCTGCGTCTACGCCTCGCCGGTGGCGCGCGCACACCACGTGCTGCGCCTGATGCCGATCAATCGCGCCGGTCAACGCGTCCACGTCGCCGCCTTGCAGATCGCACCCGAGCCGCAGCATCAGCGCGAGGGGCAGGATTTCTTCGGCAACCGCCTGACCTGGATCGACGTCGAAGAGCCGCACCGAACGCTGACCGTCAAACTGACGGCGCGGGTGAGCGTCGACGCCTTGGTCGAGCCGGCGCCGCTGACGACGCCCGCCTGGGAAGCCGTTCGCGAAGATGCGTTCGCGACAAGCGACATCGGGCCGATGTCGCCCGCGCATTTTCTGTTTCCGAGCCGCATGATCTCGCTCGATCCGGAAATCCGCGACTATGCGCGCGAGAGCTTTCCTCCCGGCCGGCCCGTGCTCGATGCCTCAATCGAACTGATGAATCGCCTCAAGTCCGATATCGCCTACGAAATCGGCGCGACGACCGTCACCACGACGCCGCCGATGTCGTTCGCGCTCCGCCGCGGCGTATGCCAAGACTTCGCGCATATCATGATTTCCGGGTTGCGCGGTATCGGCTTGCCGGCCGCCTATGTCAGCGGCTATCTGCGCTCGGCGCCGCGCACCGATGCAACGCGATTGCAGGGCGCCGACGCCATGCACGCTTGGGTGCTGGTCTGGTGCGGGAGGGAAACCGGCTGGATCGGGCTCGATCCGACCAATGCTATCGTTGCTTCCGACGAACATATCGTGCTCGCGCTTGGACGGGACTACACCGATGTGGCGCCGATGGACGGCGTGATCGTAGGCTCGGGCGAACAGCGGATCGATGTTGCCGTAAGCGTCACGCCCGTGGCGCACTAGGAGGCGCGATGGCCGTCTCGTCGACATTCACGGCGGGAAGCGGGGCGGGCTACGACCGGATTATGGGTCGTTGGAGCGCGCGCCTTGCCGAGCCGTTCCTGGACTTTTCCGGTTTTACCGATGGCGAGGACGTTCCGGATGCCGGTTGCGGCACCGGAAGTCTGACGTTCGCGCTTTCGCGACGCATCGAGGCTGGCAACATTACCGGCATCGACTTCTCGCCGATCTATGTCGAATACGCCAACCAAATAAACCGCGATCCTCGAATTGCGTTCAAGGCCGGCGACATTTGCGCCTTACCGTTCACCGATCGCAGCTTCGATCGCGTGCTCTCGCTGTTGGTGCTGCATTTCGTACCGCAGACCGAGCGCGCGACCGCGGAATTGCGCCGCGTCGCCCGCCCGGGCGCGACCGTTGCCGCTGCCGTCTGGGACGTGCGCGAGTCGCCAACCGCATTTTCTACGATACCGCTGCGGCTATCGACGAAGAAGGCGACAGGCGCCGCGCACGCAACTACACCCGCCCGATGACACGGCCCGGCGAACTAACGGCCGTATGGCGGGCGGCCGGTTTCACAAACATTCGCGAAACGGCGCTCAGCATTCGCATGGAATTCAGCGCGTTTGACGATTTTTGGACACCGCTTGCCGGTAAGGACGGGCCGGGCGCTGAGTATGTTGCGACGTTGCCCGCGGAAAAACGGGACCGCCTGCTCGACATGGTCCGCAGGGCCTATCTCGACGGCGAGCCTGATGGTGCCCGCTCCTATGCCGCAATAGCTTGGGCCGTAGCAGGCGTTGTCCCCACCTGACTATCGTCAACCGATCAAGGCGCGTTACAAAGGCGGTGGTCACGAGCACCGGGAGACATAAATTTGCGCGCCTATCAATTATCCAAGGGTGGCGCCGGCATCGAGGCGCTTGTCGAGGTCGACCGGCCGATGCCGAAGCCGCTCCATCGCCAGGTCTTGGTCAAGGTCATTGCCTGTTCGCTGAATTTTCGCGACCTGGGCATCGTGCGCGGCAGCTATCGGGCGCCGGTCCGCGAAGACCTCGTTCCGCTGTCCGACGGCGCCGGCGAAGTGGTCGAAGTCGGCCCCGGCGTCACCCGCGCGAAAACCGGCGACAAGGTGGCCGGCTGCTTCTTCCAGCGCTGGGCCGGCGGCGAGCCGGGTCCGCACGTGCACGGCTCCGCGCTCGGCGGCAGCATCGACGGCATGCTCGCCGAATATGTGGTGCTGGAAGAGGAAGGCGTCGTCAAAATTCCCGCACACTTGTCGGTCGAGGAAGGGGCGACGCTGCCTTGCGCCGCCGTGACCGCGTGGGAGGCCATGATCAACCACGCCAAGCTGGTCGCCGGGCAGACGGTGCTGCTGCAAGGCACCGGTGGCGTCTCGATCTTCGGGCTGCAACTCGCCCACGCCATGGGAATTGTCCCGATCGTCACGTCGTCGAGCGACGAGAAGCTTGCGCGCGCCAAGGCGCTCGGAGCGGCACACGGCATCAACTACAAGACCACGCCGGAATGGGACAAGGCGGCGATCGCGCTCAATGGCGGCCGCGGTGTCGACCACGTGCTTGAAGTCGGCGGCGCCGATACGCTCACGCTCTCGTTCGGCGCCATCCGGGTCGGCGGCAAAGTCAGCATCATTGGCGGCTTGAGCGGCTGCGCGCGCGAGCTCAATCCGGGATTGATCTTCTCCAAGCGCGCCAACGTACAGGGCATTTCCGTCGGCTCGATGCAAACCTTCGAGACGATGAACGCCGCTATCGCGGCCAACAAGCTCAAACCGGTGATCGATCGCGTGTTCGGTTTCGACGACGTGCACGCAGCCTATCGACACATGGAAGCCGGCGCGCATTTCGGCAAAATCGTCATCCGCGTGGCGTGACGTTGCGCCGGGACTTGGACCGCGAAAGCGCTAACGCGCAACGCGCGTCGGCGGGAACGCAACTTCGATCAGCGTGCCGGCATTGGGCGCGCTCTTGATGCTGAAATGCGCGCGGTTGGCTTCCGCCAGCGCCTTCGTCAGCGGTAGACCGAGACCGGTTCCACCCGAGCCCCAGCTTCCCGACGTCGCCGTTTGCCGAAACGGTTCGAGCGCCGCCTCGACATCCTTTTCGCTCATGCCGACGCCGGTGTCGCGCACGCGCAACACCGCTTCGCCGCTGTCGGCGAACGCGGTCGATACGATCACTTGGCCGCCGGGGCCGGTGAACTTGATCGAGTTCGACAGCAGGTTGAGAACGATCTGACGCAGCGAGCGCTCGTCGGCGACCACTTGCGGCAATCCCGGCGTCAGCGAGGTGCGGATGATGATGCGCGCGCGGCTCGCCTGCGGCTGCATGATGCCGACGCATTGCTGCGTGAGATCGTTGAGGCTGACATTGGCGAAGGACAGATCGAGCTGGCCGTTCTCGATCTTGGAAAGATCGAGCAGGTCGTTGAGCAGCGAGACGACGTGCATGCCGGCGGCATGGATGTCTTTGAGATAGTCGCGATAGCGATCGTTCCCGAGCGGGCCGAAACGCTCGGCGATAATGATTTCGGCGAAGCCGGTGATGGCGTTGAGCGGCGTGCGTATCTCGTGGCTGATCTTGTTGACAAACTCCGCCTTTGCCGCCGCCGCCTTCTGGGCTTCGCGGGTGGCGGCGCGCATGTCGGCCTCGGTCTTTTTGAAGGCTTCGACGTGCGCCTTGAGCTCGCGGATTTCGCTCTGCGCGGTCGCGAGCGACAGCGTGTGCGATCGCCGGCGCTCCTCGGCCTCGCCGTTGCCGAGGATCAGCGCGAGCGCCGAAGCGTCTCCCCACGGCACCGTAAACAAACGCCCTTCCACCGGACGGCGGACCCCGTCGCGGCTCATGATCGACAGCGATTGCAGGCTGCCAGTCTGGGCGAGCGCGTCAGCGCCGGGTTCGGCGAAAAGCTTATCCAGACCGCCGATCGCAGCCAGCCTGTCAAGGCTCTCGTAGCCGCTCAATTCGAGGAAATAGCGATTGGCATGGAGGAGCGTGTCGTTCGGCCCGTCGTGCCGGTAGATCAGCACGCCAAGCGGAATCCGATCGAGCAGTGCCGCTCCAAAGGCCGGGACGGCTTGCCGCGGCGCGGCTTCTGTCTGTTCGCCGTGCGGCCCGGCATGCTCGCTGCTTGCCGCCGGCGCGGCTTCAGGTTCGGCGTGCGCCTCCGCCGGTTCGGCCGCATGAGGCTCGCCGTCGGCTGGCAAAACGCCGGAGCGGTTGGCTTGGGCGAGGTCCTCGCGAACGCCGTGCAAGCGCGCAGTCAATTCTTGCGCCAATTCGCGAAAAGCCTTCCGCTCGACAGGGCTCAGCGTCGGCGCCTTCGGTTCCGGCACTGCGCTTGCGCGAAACGGCACCACATTGGCGGCCGCCGGCACGACATTGAGCGAAGGACGATCGGCGCCAGAGGCGCCGTCTTCGGCTGGAGTTTCAGGCGCGGCAGGCGCCGGTGCGGTTGCGCCGACCATCTCGGCGGGCGCCTCCGGCTGCGTCGTTATCGCCGAGGCAGCGTCGCTCGCGGCACGCGCCTGCGGCAGCGCCATGAAGCCGATCGGGCGCTCGCGCCGCGTGCGGGCGAGATGATTGATGCGGGCGAGATCGCGACACACGCCGAACCCGCGATAGCCGCGAAAATCGCGGTCACGATCGAACACCGGAAGTCCCGACAACTCGACCGGCAGGTGCTCACCGCCGTCGTCCACCGGCCAGGGGACGGTGATGCCGCTCCAAGTCGCGCGGGTAGCGACCGCGCGCGCGATCTGATTTTCAGGATCGAGCTTGAGCTCGGCGGCGATCTCGCTCCACAGCCGGCCGAACGCCGCCGTGGTTCGCGGGCCCATCAGCTCGATGAACTCGTCCGAGCCGACCACAAAGCGGCCGTCGGCGTCCATCTGCCAGACAAAGCGCAACGGGTGGCGGCGTTCCGCTGTGCCTTCATCGCGGGCATGGCCGGAAGCGGCTTGCGGCGGCGGCGCGGCGGCAGCAAACGCGCCCGCTTCCGGCGGCGGCGCAGCGGCGGGATCCGTCTTTGCGGCAACGCTTTCGGTAACGCGAGCTTGTTCGTTCGCTTGGGCGTCGAATTGCGCGACCAGAACCGCTGACGCATCGCGACCGAGACGTTCGATGGTGATCGCGCCGTAAGGCGTCGTACCGCTGGCGCTGCCGGCCGCGAGTGCCTCCGCGGCGACGCCGGTGATGCCAAGCGCCGATAGCGTCAAAGCCTCAGCAAGCCGTGCCTGAGCCGCCGGTGTGGCATAGAGGAACGTTCCGTCCGACGTAAAAGCGGCGAGCGTTTGCTCGTCGCCGTCGAACAGACGGCTTACCCGTTCGCGCAGCGGCAACGGCGGGCCGGCCGATTCAGTCGCGACCAGAAGGACTGCCGTCGTGCCGTCCGTCAGGGCGATGCGCGAACAGAGACAGGTGAGCGCCCGGCCGAAGTTTCCGCCAAAACCGCGCAGGCGCTCAAGCCGCGCTTGCCCGGGCGGCGGCAGCGTTGCGGCAAGGCGGGCAATCTCCACCGCAGCCGCTTGCTTAGCGTCGAAGCGGCGCGAGGCGGATTCGCTGATATTGGCCGCGCCAAAGATGGCCGCGCCTACGGCGTTGGCCCAGAGAATGCGCGACCCATCCGCGCTCCACAGCCAAGCAGGCGCGGCGCTCGTCGCATGATCGGCGAGCTGGGTCTCCAGTCGCGGATCGCGCGGCAAAGCGGCGAGCGTTGACTCCACGATGGGCATGCGACGGAAACTCATTGCCTAACGAATTCTTAATAAAGCGGGCCGCTGCTGCCGTCCATGCCGGGTCGCTGGCCCCCCGCCGCCGGGCCGGGATAACCTTAATCGCGCCAGCCTTGAACCGACCTGGCCTTGACCGGGCGCCAATATCGGAGTGCACGCCGACGCTGAATTCGCTTAGGATAACTTCGTCCGGGGTACGAGGAGTTGGCGATGGCAAAGGAACCATTCGAGCAATTTGCAATGCCCAATGAGGTCCGCGCTTTCGTCGAGCAGAGCGTGGCCCAGGCGAGAGCGGCGTTCGATGGTATCGCCAATGCGGCGAACCAGGCCGTGTCACACTGGCAAGGCCAGGCCCATGCAGCCCGCGCCGGCGCCAGCGAAATCGCCCATAAATCGATGGCCTATGCCGAGCAAAATATGGCGGCGACGTTCGATTTCGCGCAGAAGCTGATGCACGCCAAGGATCCAACCGAGGTGATGCGGCTGCAACAGGAATACATCGCGCGGCAGATGCAGACGATTTCGACGCAGACCCAGGAGCTTGGACAAAGTGCTGCCAAAATAGTCATGGATGCTGCGAAGCCGAAAAAATGATGCGCGCGATCCTCCGCCCGTTTATTGGCATCGACCTAAAACTAGCGAAAAATCAAATAACTGGATGGATTTGTGCAATGCAATATAGTCTATTGCATCGCACCAAAATTCGTGCTATGTGAATAGTCGGAAGTCCCGGGCTTGTGCTGTGCTGCGTTCAGCTGCGGGGTCAAATGAAATGTGACGCCTCGCGCGACGGGCGGCGGGGCTTATCAGGAATATCGAAGGTAAGAACAGCCCGCGAGCACCAAAGAACAAGGACGAGTGTCATGGCGGAAGCCACAATTGCTGCCCCGAAACCGAAACCGACCAAGCCGATGACGGGCGCGTTCGAGATGCCCAAATTCGAAATGCCGAAGTTCGACATGCCGAAGGTCGAGATGCCGGCCGCCTTCCGCGAATTCGCGGAGCGTGGCGTCGCTCAGGCCAAGGACACCTACGAGAAGATGAAGGCCGCCGCCGAAGAGGCGACCGACGTTCTCGAGACCACCTACTCGACCGCGACCAAAGGCGCTTCCGACTACGGTCTGAAGGTCATCGAAGTCGCACGTACGAACACCAACGCCGCGTTCGATTTTGCCGGCGAGGTCATGGCGGCGAAGACGCTCTCGGAGGTCGTGGAGCTCACCAGCGCCCATGCCCGCAAGCAATTCGAAGCGCTCACTGCGCAGAGCAAGGAGCTCAGCGCGCTGGCGCAGAAGGTTGCAACCGAGACCGCCGAGCCGATCAAGAGCGGCATGAACAAGGCGTTCAGCAAGGCCAGCTGATCGACGCTTAAGTTCGCGTTTTCAGACCCCATTGCGTGATGGGGCGAAGCCCGGGTTTCTTAGCCCGGGCTTTTGCTTGTCGTTTTGCCCGCCGCGGCTGGCGCCTTGCCAAAGCGGGCTATTCCTCTTAGCTTTTGCGCGCTTGCCGACCGCGAGCCGTTGCAGCTGTAGCTCAGTTGGTTAGAGCGCCTGACTGTGGATCAGGAGGTCGGTGGTTCGAGTCCACCCAGCTGTACCAAACAATCAAGCCGTTACAGGCCGTTAGCGCGTCAGCTCTCTGATCGTGAGAAAACCCTGCATGCTTGCGGACCCGATGCGGACCTCGTCGCGCAAAATTGCCTTCCGTTGCAGGAGGAGACAGTAACGGTGAAAGCGAAGGCATCATCCGATGATCGTCGGACACGCGGCGCACCTCTGCCTCTGGAAAAACAGCCATATCTCGAATTCCTAAAGCGG
>Ga0073928_10006880_pt1 | contig 15064 bp, 13 predicted proteins | sample PaiPotPPA55metaG_FD_76969 | JGI IMG/M metagenome (GOLD analysis project Ga0073928, IMG submission 76969) | Iron sulfur acid spring bacterial and archeal communities from Banff, Canada, to study Microbial Dark Matter (Phase II) - Paint Pots PPA... ... | reverse complement strand
GGGCCGGTGCTTTCGGTCGTGCGCGCCAAAGACTATGAAGAAGCGCTGCGGCTGCCTTCCGAACACGAATACGGCAACGGCGTCGCCATCTTCACGCGCGACGGCGACACCGCGCGCGATTTCACGAACCGCGTGCAGGTCGGCATGGTCGGGATCAATTTCGCGATCCCAGTGCCGCTGTCCTATTACACATTCGGCGGCTGGAAGCGGTCGGGCTTCGGCGACCTCAACCAGCACGGGTCGGACGCCGTGCGGTTCTACACTAAGACCAAGACAGTGACCGCGCGCTGGCCGTCCGGCACCAAGGAAGGCGCCGAGTTCGTCATTCCGACGATGCGATGAGGAGAGTTCCTCTGCAGCCCGCTTAAGAAAGTTCAGTGTTCAGGCACGGCCTCACTCGAGGCCGGCGCGGGCGCCTCGCTTGACGCCGGCTTCAGCGCGTCAGTTGCTGCGGGTCTCGCCAGCCGCTGACCGAGATAGCGCGGAACCACGACGCGCTCGCCTTCGCTCAATGCGGCCCCTTCCGATTTCTTATTGAGCTGCGCCAGCGCCCAAACCGGCACATGGTAAGTCGCTGCGAGCGATTGCAAGCTGTCGCCGGCATGCGCCGAGATTGCGGTGCCGGAGTCCCAAAGCTCGATTGGCCCGCCGGCGGCAAAGACGAGGCGCAGCGGCACGGCTTCACCCTCCCCGCCCGCACCCATCGACCTCACTTTGGCAGCCAGCAGCTCCTGAATGCGGCTGAACTTGTCCAGATTGACGTGGATGATTTCGCTGCGATCTTTGAGATTGTAGCTCGCGTAGTGCCCGTGAAAGCCGGAGCCGGGGGCGAGATCGCCACCACCGAGAATATTCGAGGACTGGTACAGGTTGATGTAGCGGTGGACATTGGCCGGGATGCTACCGGCGCCGCGGTTTGGATCGTAGGTGATAAGCAGGCTCACCGGGACATGCGCGGCCCCGAGCGCTTGGGCGAATTGTACCGCGGAATCGCCGCCAATGGAATGGCCGACGACCGCAATCGGCTTGGGATCGCGGCGGTAATCGCTAATGGCTTGATCGGCGACGCTGCGCCAGCTCATATGGGAGTTGGTGCTGGCCGCGACGCCGCCGCGGTTGATGCGCGCCGCTAATTCGTCCATGCCCCAATCAATCGCGGCGATCAGCCCATAGAACAGATAGGCGCGCCCGCGCGCGGCGTTCGGCTGTTGGGCTTTGGCGGCCGTGACGAGGCACACCGCGATCAGCGCGGCTGCCAAAACGGCTGTGATTTTCTTACCTTGGATCATGCGCTTTCGCTGAGTTTGATGGATGAGCTTCCAGGCAGCGGAACCGAGCGTTCGTGGATATGGTGCAGGAGCGCGGCCCCCGTTGGCCCGCTTTAGTCCGACAAAATCGTGAAATACCGAAATTTTGCCCGAACCCAATTCCCCCGAACCTCCCCAGGAGATAATAGCAGCCAATGGCACCGATACTGGGTGAAATTGTGGCCCAGTCGGACGAAGTTCGAGCCAGTGGCCGCGACGACCCGCATTCCGATTGCTAAGCTAACGATATGAAATTCCTTGCCAGATTAGCGACCGGTCAGATCGCGCTATGGTGCGCCTTTTGGCTGATAGGAATACCGCTCGCCATTATTTGGGATGTAAGCGGCATTTGCACCGCGGTGGGATGCGGGGTTCAGGAACCAATTACCGCGGGATTCCTGTTGGTGCTGTTCACGCTGTCGAGCGCGATCATACCATTAGTGTCGGTCGCGATCTGGCGTAGCGCATCAAAGTACCCGCGACAGGCATGGTGGCACACGGTTCTCGCAATCGGCGCCAAATTATGTGCGGCGGTTACGGGACTGCTGGCGGCAATAGGCTTATTGGTTGTCTTGTATATCGCCTTCATCTTCATTTATGCCGCCATCGATCGTGGTTGATTTGCTGGTGGCGAAGCGCTTGCGCCGGCGGCTCAGTTGGCCTTTGCTCCCGTTCCAATTAGAGCTCTCATCGCTGTGCATGATGATGATGTCCAAGTGCCACAGGCCGGGTGGGCGCAGCGTAACAGCTGCCGTTTTGATCCTGACCCTTGTGGCGGCCGGCGCCTGCACCAGCACATCGCGCTTTTCCGCCATGCCCAGCGAGCAAGTCGAAGGCTCCCCGCCGCCACAGCCGGCGAGCCCTCCGCTGCCGCAGCCACCTCCCGTCGATCTCGCCGGGCGATGGCGCCTGTCGATGGTGGGCGGCGGCGCCTGTCTTATGACCTTCACCGACACGCCCGGCGCCGCGGAAGGGTCGATCGCCCCCACCGGCGGCTGTCCGGCAAACTTCTTTACCAGCCGCAAATGGACCTACGAGCATGACATGCTGATTATTCGCGATCACAAAGGCGAGGCATTGGCCGAGCTTTCATTCGCGACCGGTCGCTTTGAGGGGCATCCGGCCGGCGGCAGCGGCGGATCTGTCACGCTTGCTCGACCGTAGTTTCGTCCACGCATTCGCACTTAAAGGAAAGGAAATTTCATGGCCGAATATCAGCTCTACTGCTTTGCCCAATCAGGCAACGCTTATCGCGCGGCGCTCATGCTCAATCTGATCGGCGCCGACTGGCAGCCGGTCTTTGTCGATTTCTTCAAGGGCGGTGAGACACGCACGCCGAAATATCGCGCCGAGGTCAACGAGATGGGCGAAGTGCCGGTGCTGGCGCACGGCGCGCGAAAGCTTAGTCAATCCGCGGTCATCCTCAGCTATCTCGCCGAACGGACCGGCCGGTTTAAGCCGAAGGGCGAAGATGCACAGCTTGAAGCGCTGCGCTGGATCATTTTCGACAATCAGAAGGTCAATGGCTTCCTTGGGCCATATCGGTTTTTGAAGAATTTCGCGCGGCCGGCTGGCGATCCTGCCGTGTTGGCGTTTCTCAAGGGCCGTATCGACGGCAATCTCGCGATTGTCGAGCAGCGCCTTGCCAAGGCGCCGTTCATGCTGGGCGACCAACCGACCATCGTCGATGTCTCACTCGCCGGTTATCTGTATTATCCAGCGGAAGAGTTCGGCTTCGACATCGCCGCGCAGCACAAGAATATCGGTGCCTGGCGTGATCGCATGCGCGCGTTGCCGGGCTGGGGACATCCTTACGATCTGATGCCAGGTCACCCGCTGGCCTAGAGAAAAAATTAACCTGGATGAAACGGAGCCGGACCGTCCCGATAATCGACATTTTGCTAATGGCGCGATGGGTCATAAAGAGACATCGCTATTTCTGGGGAGCCGGTCCCGCCTCCAGTCGTTGAAGCCAATTTGTATCCAGTACCCGCTTGGCGATTTCCCGATCGACATGCGGCGTGATTTCCTTCTCAAATGCCCGGACTAGGATCCGGTATTCGAATGCACAGCCCGGCGCCCGCGTTGGTGGCAAATAATTCGCAAAGTCAGCGAACCCGACGCTGTCGGCGCCATATGCCAGACATATGAGATTGTAGAAACGCTCTTGAGGAAGGCTATGGTCGGTCCCAAATGCGCTGAGCCGCAGTGGCACGACCGGATTCTTTTTGTAATCCCCTAAATAAGCCCTCCAGGCCCAGGCGGCGCCTGCTATCAATCGATGTGCCTGCCCCTCGCCAAATTGCAGCATGATGTATGTAGCAAAATTATCGGCAGCGTCTTCCGAATGACCAAATATTGGCAGATCGAGAATATCGAATGTTGCATGTCCGACCTCGTGCAAGGTAACCCAGATAAACTGTCCAACTGCGGCATCCGCCGGCGTGAGACCGTCGGGGTTCCTTTCGCTCGGTAAAGATTCCAAAATTCGTTTCAAATACTCGTAACATATGGTCACGGTTGGTTTGGATTTTTCGCGCGTGTACCAGGAATTCACCTCCTTGCATTCCATGGTCTTGATCGTCAGCTCTTCCGGCGAGCGAAGCGGGCTTAGTATTTCTTGGATCCGCTCTAGAGCGCGATGCGCCTGCAACAAGTCGTACAGCTCCTGAAAAGCAGAATTTTCAGGCGGAACATACGCGATAGAAACTCGATTTAACTGATCAAAGGTCGTTGTGGGCGGCTGAAATTGTGCGAATAAACAAGTTGGCCAGATTGCTGCATTTACAGTCAGTGCAGCGATCAGATTTCTTCGCCATCGGAACCCGCTCATCGGTTTTACCTCATGCGACAACTACGATGATTGTGTTGGCTCTTTGATGCGAAACCATGCCACATACAAAGCTGGGAGAAACAGAAGCGTCAGCAGCGTCCCAACAATGATGCCGCCCATCATCGCATAGGCCATCGGTCCCCAGAAAATCTCGCGTGCAATAGGGATCAGCGCCAGACTTGCCGCAGCCGCAGTCAGCAGAATCGGCCGCATGCGGTGCTCAGTGGCCTCGACGACCGCCTCCCATGCCGACCGGCCAACGTCCTGCAGCTCTTTAATCTGCACAATCAATATCACCGAGTTGCGGACCAGGATGCCAATCAGGGCCAGCACGCCGAGGATCGCGACAAATCCGAGCGGTGCTCCGCTCGGCAGCAAAGCCAACACGACGCCGATCAATGCAAGCGGCGCGACCGCAAACACCAGGAACAGCCGTTGGAAACTTTGCAGCTGGATCATCAGGATTGTTGCCATGATGAAAAGCATCAGCGGCACGACGGCTTCAATCGGTTTCTGACTCTTCCCGCTTTCCTCGACTGCGCCCCCGAGAACGACCGAATACCCGGCCGGGAGCTGCCTAGTGAACTCTGCTACTTGCGGCGCCAGTTGATCGACGATGGTTTTCGGCTGCACGGTATCAAGAATGCTTGCTTTGAGTGTGATCGTCGGTAGCCGCGACCGCCGCCATATTGTCGGCTGCTCTATTTCATAGTGTACGGTGCTCACGGCGCCGAGCGGCACCGAACGGCCACCCTGCCCGACAAGTTGCAAGTTCCGCAGGGTGGCTATCGATGCGCGCTCAGGAGTTGTGGCGCGACCTAGCACATTGACCAGGTAGATACTGTCGCGCACCTGGGTGACGGACGTGCCGTCGAGCACGCTGTTCAATGTCGTGGCAATATCTTCCGAGCTGACGCCAAGCTGGCGCGCCTTGTCTTGCAAAACATCGACCTTGACAACACGCGCGGGCTCCATCCAGTCGAACATGATGTTGTCGAGATGCGGATTTGTTCGGACGACACCCGCGAGCATTTGCGAAAGTTGTTTGACCTCTGCAATGTCGGGTCCGCTTAGGCGATATTGCACGGGGCGCCCGACCGGAGGTCCGACCTCAAGCAATTTCACGTAGGTGTCCGTTCCGGGAAAGGTCTTCGTCAAATAGGTTTCGAATTGCGCCTTGAGCCGGTCGCGCTCTTTCATGCCGCCCTTTGTGACAATGACCATCTGGCCAAACCAACTGTTGGCTGTCTGCAAATCGAACGAAAGGATGAACCGCGGCGCCCCGATGCCGACGTAGGTCGACCAATGATCGACCCCATCATTTCCCTGCAGTTGCTCCCGCTCGAACCGCACGATCTGCGCGTTCGTTTCCGTGATCGAGGCGTTCTGCGGCAAATTCCAGTCGACGACGAGTTCGCCGCGGTCCGAGGACGGAAAGAACTGCTGTTGCACGAATTGCATCCCAACTAGTGCAGCCAGAAACACCGCGACCGTTGCGCCGATCGTGATCCACCGGTGGTGCATGCAAATGGCCAAAAGCCGAGAGAAAATAATGCGAACGCGGTCTTTCGACTCGTGATGAGCTTTCATCTTGGCCGGCAGGATCGTGACCCCCAGCAGGGGAGTGAACAGCACCGCAACGATCCACGACACAATGAGGGAAACGGCAATGACCACGAACAACGTATAGGTGAATTCACCTGCGTTACTGTTGTTCAGGCCGATTGGCATGAAGCTTGTGACCGTAACCAATGTACCCGTTAACATCGGAAAAGCGGTCGAGGTGTAGACGTGGGTCGCTGCTTTCTCCAACGGGTCGCCGGCTTCCAACCGAGCCACCATCATTTCCACCGCGATCATTGCATCGTCGACCAGAAGGCCAAGAGCGATGATCAAGGCACCCAATGAAATACGCTGCAACGAAATCCCGGTATACGCCATAACAACAAAGGTGATTGCGAGAACCAGGGGAATCGCGATCGCAACAACAAGACCGGCGCGCAGACCAAGACTTAAGAAGCTAATACCGAGAACAATAACCACCGCTTCAAATAGCGCTTCGGTGAAGCCTGAAACGGCGTGTTCGACGACCACCGGCTGATCCGCCACAAGATGGACGCCGACTCCGATCGGCAGGTCAGCCACGATTTTTGCCATTTCCTCCTTGAGCGCTTCGCCGAATTTGAGGAGGTTTGCGCCCGCTTTCATCCCGATAGCGAGGCCGATGGCGGGTTCGCCGTTGAAGCGAAGCAACGTCTTTGGCGGATCGGCGTAACCGCGGGTTATTGTCGCCACATCGGTCAATGGGAAAAATCGGTCATTGACCCTCAGGTTGATTGCTTTCAGGCTAGTCTCTGACGCGAACTGGCCACTCACTCGGACGCTGATGCGCTCCGGCCCTGCCTGAAAAACACCGGAAGGCGCGACGGCATTTTGCGCTTGCAGCGTGGATATGATCGAACTCGTGTCGAGACCAAGCGCCGCGATCTTCCGGGTGGAAACTTCGAGATAAATCACTTCGTCCTGGGCGCCGATAATGTCGACTTTGCCGACATCGGGGACCGTCAATACTTTTGCGCGAATGTCTTCGACTTGGTCCCGCAACTGGCGCTGACTTAAGCCGTCGCTGGTGAAAGCATAGATGTTGCCGAACACGTCGCCGAAGCGATCGTTGAAAAACGGGCCGATGACCCCTTGCGGGAAATCGCCCTTAATGTCGGCGATCATGTTGCGCACCCGAATCCAGGTCGGGGGCACGTCGCGGGCTTTGGTGCTGTCGCGCAGATAGACGAACACCGTCGTTTGGCCCGCGACAGTTACGCTCTTGGTGTAATCGAGAGACTCCAGCTCCTCGAGCTTTTTCTCGACCCGATCGGTGACTTGCCGCGTGATCTCCTCGGCAGATGCGCCGGGCCATTGCGCTTGGACCACCATCGTCTTGATGGTGAAGTCAGGGTCTTCGGCTCGTCCGAGTTGCAAGTAGGAGAAAAGGCCTGCCGCCATGAAGGCGATCATGAAAAACCAGACGAGCGAACGATGTCCGAGCGCCCAATCAGAGAGATTGAATGACTTCATGGTCTCGCGTCCTGTTCGATTCGGACCTGCTGTCCTTGTTTGAGGCTATGGATTCCTGCGGTGACGACCCGCGCTCCAGCGTCAAGGCCGCCGGCCACCCGGAAGCCACCTTCATTCTGGGTTAGATCCACCTTGCGCAGTGACACCGTGCTGGCGGGAAGATCGACGACCCAAACGAAATTTTCGCCATCCTTGGAGAGGACGGCGGACGCGGGCACTTGCAGAACCGATGGCTGGTCGTCAGCGAGATTTGCCGTGACTGTGGTCCCAAGACGGAAGCTTGAAGGTGGATCGGTCAACGCGATGCGGACGCGAACTGTGCGAGTCACAGGATCGGCTTGCGGCGCAATCTCACGAATTTGGCCGTGAACCTGAATGGCGGGAAGAAGCTGCAAGCTAACGGTAAACGGCAGCGCGATCCGCAATGGGACGGGAAAATCTGGGCCAATATCGACCACAGCCTCTCTGACGTCCGGCCGTGCGACTGTAACCACGTTCTGACCGGGTGAAACCACCTGTCCGACTTCGGCGCCCACCGCGGTAACAACACCGGCGAATTCCGCCTTGACCTGCGCATATCCCAGCTGCTCGATCGCCTTGGTCAGTTTCGCTTGGGCATTAGCGACCAATGCTTCCGCGCCGGCGCGGACCTGCTCGGCATTGTCCAGCGTCTGCTTTGAGGTGGCATCGGTCACGATCAGCGTCCGTTGCCGTTGCTCCGTGGCGCTTGCGTTCGCGAGCTGCGCCTGTGATTTCGACAGATCCGCTCGCGCCGCGCGCACCACGAGTTCAAGCGCCGTGGGATCGATGGCGGCGACGATCTGATCTTGCTCCACCAAATCTCCGACGTTCACTGGACGTGCGATGAGGCGGCCCAGCACGCGGAAACTCAGATCGGTCTTGAATCGGGGTTCCACCGTGCCGATAGCCGTGGCGCCGCTCGACGCCTTCGGCTCGATAATGGTCGACAGCACCGGACGAATAGGCTCCGGCACTTCCGTTTCGCGCTTGCATCCGACCCCCAGCAGCAGGCAAATGAAAATGCCAGCGATCGCAATTGGGCGCATCATGAGGCTTCCCCATCGTAGATGACGGATTGGCCAGAACTGAGCAGCTTGCCTCCGTCGACGACGACGCGGTCGCCGGGCTCCAGACCTCGCTTAATCACCACCGCGTCGGATTCGTAAGCGCCGATCTCCAAGATTTTGAGAGACGCAGTTTTCCTTGCTGGGTCGACGATCCAGACGGCGGGCTTTGACGCCAGGCTCATCAAGGCGGTCCAGGGCACCGTGATCTGCGCGGCGGGTTTTGATCTCGCCGTTCCCGCCACGGCACTCCCAAGCGTCATCGCCGCCGGCGGGTTCTGGATGGCCACCTTGACACGGACCGTCGCGCTCTTCGGATCAATGGCCGGCGATACTTCCCTCACGTATCCCGTTGCTGTCACGTTCGCATCCGAGACGAGCGCCAGAGCTACCCGGTCACTGTCGTAGTCGCGAAACAAAAGGGATTCATAGATGTCGAACACAGCGTCCCGATCGCCGTCTTGTGCCAGAGCGAAAACAGGCTGAGCCGCCTGCACCACTTGCCCCACTTCGAGACTGCGCGTGGTGATCACCCCTGCAGCGCTGGCCCGAAGCTCGGTATAGCCAAGGGCATCTTGTGCCGTACCCAGCTGAGCCTTGGCAGTCTCAAGTGAACTTTCCGCGCTTCGCAAATTTTCCTGCGTCTGGTCGAACGTGACCTGGGTTGTGAAACGCTGCGCCAGAAGAGACTTCTGCCGCTCAAAATTGGCTTGTGCCACGCGCAATTGGGATTGCGCGGAGGCCACCGCGGCAGTCGCAGCATCAAGGTCGGCCTGCTGCTCGGCCGGGTCGATTCGAGCCAGCACATCACCAGCATTCACGTGGGCGCCGACATCGACCAAGCGTACGAGCACACGGCCGCTTACCCGGAAGGACAGATCGGCGCGAAAGCGAGCTTGAACTTCACCCGTCAATGTCACAGAAGTTTGTCGATCGCTCTGTTGCACGAGCTCAGTGCGTACAAAGGCTGCGCGCTTGACCGAGCTGGCAGATCGATCGTCGCAACCGCTCAATAAGGTTGTCAGAAGGGCGATCGCAATCGCGATATTCAGCCTACTCAAAATACGTATGTTCATGACGCATCCATCGCTGCAGCTTGTGAATCCGAAGCGCTTACCCATTGCGCCACGTGGCCGAAGCACATATAAACTATACAGTGTAGTTTATTTCTCTTGCGCTTTTATCCGGGACGTGTCAAGTCCAATATTACCGAGACTAGAGCAGTCGCCTATTCGTGATCGCAACCGGGACCCTCATGACCAAGAAAAAAGCTTCAAAACGACTCCAGGGGCGCCTCGGCAGGCCACCTAAAGAGCTTGCCGGCGACGTCGAAACCCGCATCCTGGATGCGGCACAACACGTGTTTCTTGAAAATGGCTATCATAGCGCGAGTATCGATGAGATCGCGGAGCTGGCTCCTGCCAGTAAGCCGACGATTTACTCATACTTTTCTGGCAAAGAAGCCCTTTTTGCCGCGGTGGTGGCCCGCGTGATCAATGGCTTGACTGGTTTTGATGGTTACATACCAGACGGCCGCAATGCGCAGGAGAAGCTCACGAGTCTCGGTACCGAGCTTGTCGAAAGATTTATCAAAGATACCGTCGGCGTTACACGCGTAACCATTGCCGAAGCGGACAGATTTCCTGAGCTCAGCCGAAATCTTCATGAAGCGTCGCGAGATCGCGCGGCAAATGCCGTTTCCGGACTCTTGAGCGACGCCACGCACGCCCTTTCGCGTACGTCGAAGGCCCCGTTCAGCACGAAACGAAGCCTGGCCACGGCTCAGATCTTCATGGATCTCATCCTGCTCCCGATGCTTATGCGATCCCTGATGGGCGATGAAGCAAAGGTGCTTCGCAGGCAGTTACCGTCCTTTGTTCGCGAGCGTGTCAACTTTTTCCTTGCGGCTTGTGAAGCGGGTTGGACGCAGTAACGAGCGGAAGATCGTTCAATCATAAACATCAATGAAATTCGCTCGACTGCAATTCACGACGGCAGGCTTCGCTGAAATCCCGCAACGGATCGACCTCGTTGAGTAGCTCCGGCAAGTCGACGAACGTTCTGTTCGGGGAGAGGTAGGTTTCAAGAATCAAACGCGCTGCCTTCTCGGCTGCTTCAACCACATTGTCGCTCGACAGAATTTTCATCCGACCTATGAGGGCGTACAGGTCGACTAGCTGCGAAATTTCCGACTTATCGTGAACCAGTGCATCGGCGTACAACCTGGATGCTTCTCTAATGAAGCTCTTGTAGAGCTTTTCGCGCTTGGCCGTGTTCTGCGACGTCAGAAGAGCCCGGTCTCTGCGGCGCTGAGTTACCCAGCCAGTTAGAACGGTCGCCAGGGCCCCGGAAGCCGACCCGGAAAACGCCGCAACGGCTGGAATATACGTGAGTTCCATCGCAGTCTCTCCTCTCTTCTTCTCGCTTATAAACTAAACCGTATAGTGTAATTTCTCGGATGTCAACGCCCTAAACCATGGTTTAGGCGCGCCAGCGCGCAGCAAACGGGTTATCTGAGGGGCAGTTCTTGACAGGACCAGGAGAGCCGAATATAAAGACACTACACAGTGTAGTTTAATTATTCCGAGGAGAAGCGACATGAATATGCAGGTCCAACCACATCTCATAACCGCAGAACGACGGCTGCCATTCGAATGCGTGGCCTTGGTCTTGCAAGGCGGCGGTGCGCTGGGCGCATATCAGGGTGGCGTCTACGAAGCCCTGGCGGAAAGACACATCCACCCAGACTGGATTGCCGGCATTTCGATTGGCGCCATCAATGCGGCGATCATCGCGGGAAACGCGCCTGAGAGCCGGGTTGATCGCTTACGCGAGTTTTGGACCCAAACGACGTCAACCGCGCCTTGGCAATGGCCCAGTCTAGGCGATCAGACACGCAATCTCGTCAACCAGATAAACGCCAATGTCGCGCTCACCTGTGGTGCAAGCGGCTTCTTCTGCGCGCGACCTGTTACACCCTGGCTGCAACCGGGAGGCACGCTCGAGGCTACAAGCTTCTATGACACCCAAGCGCTCAAGCAAACGCTCGAGCGCCTGGTCGATTTTGACCGCCTCAATGCCGGGATGACGCGTTTTAGTGCCGGCGCCGTCAATGTCAGGACCGGCAATTTCGTCTACTTCGACAACACCACCCACACCATCGGGCCAGAGCATGTCATGGCGAGCGGTGCGCTGCCGCCGGGCTTTCCGGCGATCGAGATTGAAGGCGAGCAATATTGGGACGGCGGTCTCGTCTCGAACACACCGCTGCAATGGATGGCCGAAACCGCGCCGCGTCGTGACACTTTGACCTTTCAGGTCGATCTATGGAGCGCACGCGGCGATTTCCCGCGCAACATGTTGGACGTGATGATGCGGGAAAAGGAGATCCGCTATTCGAGCCGCACCCGCGCCGGCACTGACCAGTTCAAGAATGCGCAAAGACTTCGCCATACCCTTGCCGACCTGATCGAGAAGTTGCCGGACGATTTGAAAAATAGCCCGGAAGCGCAGTTGCTCGGCAAGGAGGCCGAGCAAAAAGTCTACAACGTCGTTCAACTGATCTATCGCGCGAAGAATTATGAAGGGCAATCGAAGGACTACGAGTTCTCACGCTTGAGCATGCATGAACATTGGCGTGCCGGCTACCACGACGCGCGACGCACCTTGCGTCACCGCGAGGTCCTCGAACGCCCCACAAATCACGAAGGCGTTTTCATCTTCGATCTCGACCGCGATGGTCGCGAATAAGCAAATACTTGAGCATAAGGAGAAATTAAATGCGCGAGAAGGAAGTGCTGGAGCGCGCGTTCGCGATGCCGCTCACCAATCCAGCCTATCCACCGGGCCCCTATCGGTTCGTCAACCGCGAATATCTGATCATTAGCTACCGTACTGATCCGGCGAAACTGCGGGCGATAGTCCCGGAGCCGCTTGAACTCAATGAGCGCGAACCGCTGGTCAAATACGAATTCATCCGTATGCCGGACTCAAATGGTTTCGGCGACTACACCGAGAGTGGTCAGGTCATCCCGGTCTCCTTTCGCGGCCGCAGAGGCGGCTACACCCACTGTATGTTTCTTAATGATGAGGGACCGATCGCCGGCGGGCGCGAGCTCTGGGGTTTTCCGAAGAAGCTGGCGCAGCCGACGCTGCGAACCGAGACCGACACGCTAGTCGGCACTTTGGATTACGGTCCGATTCGAGTGGCGACGGGCACGATGGGATACAAGCACCGTGAAGCTGACCTCGCGCAAGTCAAGGCTTCGCTCGAAGCGCCGAATTTTCTGCTTAAAATCATTCCGCATGTCGATGGCAGACCGCGCATCTGCGAAGTCGTCGAATTCCACCTTGAGGAAGTTGTTTTGAAGGGAGCTTGGACCGGCCCCGCCGCGTTATGCCTGACCCCTCACGCTTTGGCCCCTGTCGCCGAGCTGCCGGTTCTCGAAATCGTGTCCGCGGTCCACATCTGCGCCGACCTTACTCTCGGCCTCGGCAATGTCGTGTACGACTATTTGCGACAACCGACCCGAGAACCGCTCCGCATTAAACAGCCGGCTCTGGCCATTTGAACGTGAATCCTCGATCACGGACAACGGCGAGTAATTCCCCGTTTGGCAGGCTGTCTCTTATGGGTCAATCGCTCGCAAATTTAAATTTCCACGTCCGCTGCGCCCCGTAAGCGGGAAATTCTGAAGTGCAAAAAGCTCCATTGCCCCAAGTTTTCTCTGACTGATACCCCTACATCCGGATGTCGAGCGTCTTGAGAACGGGCTTGGGAACGACCTTGGGCACCGGCAGCGCCGTGGCTGACGGCGGCGCAGCGGCGACACTCGGCGGCGTTGCCGGCGCAGCCGACGGAGGCGGCGTGACGGCTGGAGCAACGGTGGGCGGCGGAGTAGCCGCTGGTCCGGTCGCGGGTCCAGTCGTGGCTGCAGTCGTGGATGCTGCAGCGGGTGCAGTGTTGGGGGCCGCTGCCGGTGGCGTCATCGACTTGGCTGCTGGCGCCGGTGTCGCGACATGGGCGGGCGGCTGGGCTGGCGGCGGCTGACCGGCCGGAGCGGCCGGTTTGGCAGTGGATCCGACCGGCGGCCCAGCGGACTGCGGCGCTGCTGTCGATGGCGGCGGGTTGGCAACTTTTGGCGGACTGGTCGGTGCCGGCTGGGCCGGCTGGGCCGGCTGCGCCACGGCTTGCTGTCTGGCGGGCTGAGTTTGCAGCGAAGTTTGCGACGGCGCAGGCTCGGGCTCATTCGCATATTTCGCCAGCAGTGCGCGAGCTGCGGCCAAAAGCTTAGCGCCGTCGATCTTTTGTTCCTTGCTTTCCTTTCGCCAAGCATCGATCACGGGTTCCGCTGCCTTACGCCAGTGCGCCACCGCTTCCGGCAAGAGCGTCACAATCAGGTCGCCACGCTCGACAACCATATTGGCGACGGCTGTCGCTTGAATGTCCCACATGGCGCCCGCCATCGCGGCGGCAGGCTGACCGGAATTGTTGTCGATTACGATTTTAAGATCGCGCGGCAACCGATCGTAGCTGGCTTTGTTCATCGCCAGCACGTAGGTCCGCGCGCTCGGTGAAAAGTCGGAGAACTCGGTGTGCGAGCGAAGCAGATCGTTCAATCGCAGCGGCGGCACCAGGTGCCAGGGATCGAGGCAGGCGTCGATAACATGTTCGCTGATTCCCATCGGAAGCTGCGCACTCGGCATGATCACCGGATGCGCGCCGAACGTGCGCATCGTTTCGGCCGCAAAGCGCGTTTGCACATGCAGTTTGAGATCTTTGACGTCCTCAATCGTCCGTACCGGGCGATTGGCGTGAAGCGCGGCGCGGTCGGAGCAACAAAAGCAGATCGTATAAAAGTCTCGGAATTCATCTTGCAGGTTAGCAGCGGCAAAGTCGGCGAGCGCTCTCGAACTCACCAGCGCGCGCCGTGCCGGTATAAATGGCAGTTCGAATGTCTCGATCTTCGGGAACCGGGCGGGCGTACGGCTCGGAGCCGCGAAGACGATATCGGCCGAACCGTCGCGCGCCTGGTCAAACAAGGCCGCCGGTGCCCCGCCGAGCTGCATCGATGGAAACAGATCGATGCGAATGCGCCCGCCGGATTCTGCCTCAATCTTGCGCGCCCACGGCGTGATGAATTTCTCGTGGACGCTGGAAACCGACGAAAACGCGTGGTGGAGTTTCAACGTGGTCGGCGGCGTGTCAGCCCGGGCGAGGCGCATGATTGCCGGAGCCACTGCCGTTCCAATCGACGAAACCAAGAACGTACGCCGCGCAATCCGCATAACAGAGAATGTCCTCGGGACGGCCGATTCTTTATTAATTCAGCCGCGACGGACGATCCGCCTGATTGTTCGGCCGCACCGCACCTTCGCCGATCGGTGACGGCAGCATGGGCTCGCGCATCACCTCCTCCATGGCTTCGCGCGATCGCTGCTGGTAGCGGCGGTAGGAAAGCCAGCCGAATGGCAGGCTAGCCAAATAAGCGAGCGTGCCGGCCGTGAGCAAAATCCAGGGATAGGCCATCAATAGCCCGATCCACAATACCATGACCACGATCAGTGGCCCGACCATTTCGGGCGGGACGCGGGTGCCGACGCGCTTGCCGGAAAATACCGGCAGCCGCGATATCATCAATAGTGCGATCGCCAACGTGTAGAACAGCGTCGACCAGATTAAAAAACTTGAACGAGGGACGCCCAGGAACACGACATAGATCGGCAGCAGCACGGCAATGGCGCCCATCGGGGCCGGCACGCCG
>Ga0073928_10006879_pt1 | contig 15067 bp, 10 predicted proteins | sample PaiPotPPA55metaG_FD_76969 | JGI IMG/M metagenome (GOLD analysis project Ga0073928, IMG submission 76969) | Iron sulfur acid spring bacterial and archeal communities from Banff, Canada, to study Microbial Dark Matter (Phase II) - Paint Pots PPA... ... | reverse complement strand
TGGACGCCCGGTTATTGGGGTTGGAGTAATGATAGGTATTCCTGGAATGACGGCTATTGGGGCTCTGAAGTCGGCTTCTACGGCGGCGTCAACTATGGGTACGGCTATGGTGGCCGCGGCTACGACGGCGGCTACTGGCGCAACAATGAGTTCAGCTACAACACGTACGTGAACAATGTGCGCGGTGGGAACTTTCGCAACACGTACAACAGGACCGTCGTCAACAGAACAAACTACGTCAGCTATAACGGTGGATCCGGTGGGATCAGCGCACGACCCACTGCTGCGCAGGAAACCTTCGCTCATGCACGACATGATTCCGCGACATCCGCGCAATCAAGTCATCAGCAGGCCGCCGGTCAGAACCATGAAATGCTGGCTTCCGTCAATCACGGACGTCCCGCAATCGCGGCAACATCCAAACCGGGAGAATTTTCCGGCAACGGCGTCGTAGCAGCTCGCGGAGCTCCGGCTGCGAACAGGGCCACCGAGAATCGAGCGGCTGCAGCTCCCGCCACCGAAAACAAGTCCACTGAGAGCCGAGCCGCTACAACTCGCCCGACTGAGAGCAGGCCAGCCGCGAATCGAGCGGTTGCAACTCGCCCAACCGAAAACAAGCCGGCTGAGAGCCGAGCTGCTACAACCCGCCCGACTGAGAACAGGCCAGCCGCGAATAACGCCTCTGAGAATAAGCGGGCCCCGAAACGCCCGGCCCCTCCGCCTGAGCGCGCCGCTGCAACGCCAGCTACGCACAATTCACCGCGCCCCGAGGTCCAACCCGTTAGGGCGACCCCAAGCGCACCGCCGGAGCGCAGGGCTGCTCCTCCTCCCCGCACCGAAAGTACGCCCAAGCCGGCTCCGCAACGTGAAGCTGCCCCCAGGCAGTCAGTGCAGCCGAAGGCTCCCCCGCCGCAGCGTCAGGCTGCGCCGAAGCCAGCGCCCGCACCCAAGCCCGAACCGCAGCGCCAAACTGAGCCGAAACCGACAAAGCCCGAATCCCGCTGAAAGGTAATGGTCCGACGGGACCATTCCCCCACCCCGAGAGAGCGGCTCGTTGAATGACAGGCGAGCCGCTCTTTTTTTCCTCCGTGTTCTCGAGTCTCTCTCGCTGTTTTCAACGGTCATATTTTGCAGTTGAATTTTCCTTCAGTGCTTCGGGCCTCGATGCGCCGTCATCTCGTTTTTTGTCTCCTCGCGGCATTTGACAGACAGAATCACGCCCGATACGCTCGTCGCCATGAAAATTATCGTTGCAGACAAAATTAGCGAGCGAGGCATCGAGCTGCTCCGCGAAACAGGCTGGGAAGTTGTTTCGCCGGCCGCCGCAGCGCTGCCAAGCAAACTCGCGAATGCTGACGGCCTGATCGTGCGCAGCGCCACCCGCGTGACCCGCGAGCTGCTTGAAAAGGCGGAGCGCCTCCGCGTGGTGGGACGCGCCGGCGTCGGGATCGACAATATCGACGTGGAAGCAGCCACGCATCGCGGCGTCCTAGTGATGAACACGCCCGGCGGAAACAGCGTCAGCGTTGCGGAACACACACTCGCGCTGATGCTTGCCCTCGCGCGCTCCGTGCCGCAATCGAACGCCTCGATTCATGCTGGCCGTTGGGAAAAATCGTCCGCGTCGGGAACGGAGCTGCGCGGGAAAACGCTCGGCCTCGTGGGATTCGGCCGCGTTGGCACGGAAGTTGCCCGCCGCGCACGCGCCCTGGAAATGCAAGTCCTCGCGCACGACCCCTACGTCACACCCGCGGCCGCGCGCGAGCTCGAGGTCGAGCTCGTGCCTCTCGATGAATTGCTGCGCCGCAGCGATGTGATATCCCTGCACACCTCGCTCAGCCCCGCCACCGAAAAGATGATCAACGCAGCCTCGCTCGCGAAAATGAAGCGCGGCGCGCGTCTGATCAATTGCGCGCGCGGAGAACTCATCGACGAAGCCGCGCTCGCCGACGCGCTTCGCTCGGGTCAGCTCGCGGGAGCCGCAGTTGATACCTTCGCGGTCGAGCCGCCGAAGAATTCACCGCTGATCGGCCTTCCGAATTTGATTGCGACTCCGCATATCGCCGGATCGACAGCCGAAGCGCAGGAGGAGGTGGGCACGGCCATCGCGCAGCAAGTCCGCGACTACCTCGCCGACGGACTCATTCGCAACGCCGTCAACATGCCCGCGATGTCCGCCGAACAGTACCGCCGGCTGCGTCCGTACCTCGAATTGGGCGAACGCCTGGGCGCGCTCGTCGCGCAGGCAGCGCCCTCGCGCAGTTTCAGCCGCGTCCGTATCCGCTATGCGGGCGAACCTGCGGAGCTGGGCTCGCACGTAATTCGCAGCGCCGTGCTGATTGGCCTGCTCAACTCCGTGCTCGACGAAAAAGTCAATCTCGTGAATGCGGGTCAGGCAGCGGCAGAACGAGGGCTTGTCGTCGAGGAGACCACGCGCCGGCGCGAGCGCGGATTCCCCAACACGCTCGAGGTTTCGTTGCTTGACGGCGGCCACGACCTGACCGTGGAAGGCATCGTCGGCCAGGATGGCTCTCCCCGCATTTTGTCGCTCGACGGCATCGGCCTCGAGGCGCCACTTGAGGGCACGCTGCTCCTCACGCGCAACCGTGACGTACCGGGTGTGATTGGCCGAATCGGGACGGCGCTAGGGAGTCTCGGCGTGAACATCGCCACGTTCGCGCTGGGCCGCCGCCAGCCCGTGCATGGAGCCGAAGCCGTCGCGCTGGTGCGACTCGACGGAGAAGTCGACGCAGCCATCGTGCAACACATCCTGGCCATTCCGTCGATTACCGAAGCGCGCCTGATCAAGCTACCCGAAGCAGCAAAAGCCAACGCGGCGGGATGACACCGCCAGGGTAGTCGCGGCCGGACGCGCTCCTATGCTCGAAACCACCCGATTGCGCCTCTTGTCCTGGCAGGAAGACGATTGGCTGGAACTCAAGCCTATCGCCCAAGATCCCGAAGTGATGCGCTACATCTCGAATGGCCAGCCCTGGCCTGACGAACGCATTCGCGAATTCGTCGCGAGGCAAGTTGCCGCCGTTGAAGCGCGCGGCTTCTGCTTCTGGAGGCTGATCGACAAAAACACGCAAGAAATGATCGGATTCTGCGGCCTGCAACCCATGGTTGATACTCAGGACATCGAGATCGGCTGGTGGCTCGCAAGAGCCTGGTGGGGTAAGGGCCTCGCCACTGAAGCGGCCCGCGAAGCAATGCGCGACGCCTTCGAACGAGCACGCCTGCGACGCATCGTAGCCGTCGCGCAGCCCGAAAACCTCGCGTCGATTCACATCATGGAGAAACTCGGCATGCGCTTCGAACGCGAAACCACTCGTCGCGGCTTCCCCGTGGTCCTCTACGCGACGGACCGTCAGCCGCTTCCCTAGAATCCCTCGCCACCCACGAGCAGAAGGTTCTAGGGGAACAAAGGCCACACGTCGGACTTCAGCACGAGCTTCGAACACGGCAACGCGATGGTCCCGAATTGGCTGGGGGCCGGCCTCAACTGTTTTGGGTCTGACTCAATTAAGCGCAAGCCCGCGCTAGCCACGGCATCTTCAGGCCGGTTTTTCAGCGCGGCCGAGTAGGCAGCACGCGCGGCGTCAGGTTTCCCCTGTTCGAAGTATGCCAGCGCCAGCCAGTCTTGAGCTTCGTAGAAGCCGGGCTGTTCCTCAACCACTCCTTGAAGGCTTACCGCGGCCACCTGCGAATTTCCGGTTTCGAGCTCCGCCACAGCAAGAATGAAATGTCCGCGCCAGAGGTCACCCTTTTCGTTCTGGAGTGCCTGAGCGATTTCTGCGGCGGCCTTGGCAGACTGGCCTGCGCCGAGGTATGCCAGCGCGAGATTATGCTGAAGGTCGTACGCGTTGGGCGCAAGGGTCAGGGCTTGTTCGAGCACAGGAATCGCTTCCTCGGCGCGACTCTGCTCGACTTCCAACTCGCCAAGAAGCGCGTACCCGAGCAAGAAAGTTGGTTTGAGCTTCACGGCCTGCTGCAGCGCAATGATGCCTTGATCGATGTGACCCGCCTTAACCTGCGAAATCGCCTTGCCGTAAAGCGCGGTGGGAACGTTTACGGAGTAAAGACGCACCGCTCCAGCCCCGAGGAGAAGCAGCGACCACACCGCAACCTTCGCCGCCGTCCGCGTTTGGTTCGATTCTGTAGACGAAGCTCTTTCGACCAGGGCGGAGGGCTGACCAGCGGCATCGGGACCCGCCGCTGCGCGGATCAGGGAGGGAAACACAGCTCCCAGAATCACGCCGGCAACCAGGCCGCCCAAGTGTGCCGAGTTATCGACGCCCGAACGCAGTCCGTAAAACAAGTTGTAGGCTATGAAAATTCCCAGGCTCCGGAGCTTTTTCTGAACGACGCTCCGGTCAATGGGCGTCTTCTTGAGGTAGAGATACGAAACGAAAGCGCCGGCGACACCGAAGATCGCGCCAGAGGCTCCCGCACTGACCCGCCAAGGATCCCATGCCAAACTGACCATGCTTGCCGCGATCCCGCTTACCACGTAGGTGACAATGAACGCTTTGCGCCCCATGAGAAATTCCAGCCAGCGCCCAAGGTCCCACAAGCACCACATGTTGAAGCCAATGTGAACAATGCCGAAATGGACGAAGGTGCTGGTGAAGAGCCGCCACCATTGTCCGTTCAGGGTTAGCGGACCGAAATCGGCGCCCCAGCGGATCGCGTGCGTGATGCTAGGGCCAGTCCACGAAGCGCCAGACAAACCCATCGCCACATACACAAGGACATTCAATCCGACGATCGTGAGGGTCACGATCGGCTGCCGTACGACCGCCTTCACGGTCTGATTAGGAAACTCGGTGACAATCTGGGGAGTCTGAGCGGCTAGTGCCTTCGCCTTACGGCAGTCCCTACACTCCGTAGCCGGGCTGGCGCCAATTGAGAATCCGCTGAACGGTTTTCCGCAACTCGGGCAGGTAGGCATGGAAGATTACGGTCGCTCCACTGCGCGAATCAGATTCATGGACCTCTTCAGGAACCTAGGAAGCGCGGGTTCTTAAAGCTAATGAATCGAGGAGACTTGCGCAAGTTAATTTATAGAAGCGTAATCAGCCGTAGTCCGGTTGGCCGCGGCGAAGAGCCGGCGTCAGGTCTATTGGACGCGCTGAATGTAGCGTCCTTCGGAGGTATCGACTTTGATTTTGTCGCCCGTGTTGACGAACGGCGGAACGTTCACCACCAGCCCCGTTTCCAGCTTTGCGGGCTTCATCACCGCGCTCGCCGTTGCCTTCTGGATGCTGGGCTCGGTGTCGACCACTGCCAGGTCAACCGTGTCCGGCAGCAGGACGCCGATTGGTTTGCCGTCGTAATACTCGATCTTCACCGGCATATTCGGGATGAGGTAATCCTTCGTATCGCCTACGATGTCGTTCTGCAGCGCCAGCTGTTCATAGTTTTCCGAGTCCATGAAATGATGACCTTCGCCGTCGCTATACAGGTATTCGAATTCGAGTTCATCCACCACCACTTTTTCGATTGTTTCTTCAGCGCGGAACCGGTAGTCCATCATCGAGCCCGTGCGCAAGTTGCGCATCTTCGTCTGCATCGCGGCGCGCTTGTTGCCCGGAGTGCGGTGGTCCACGCTGTAGACCACGTGGAGATCGCCGTCGTGTTTGATGATCATGCCCGCGCGCAAGAGTGTTGCCTTGATCATGACTGCTCCTGAATTTCGCTTTTCAAGTTTCCGGCCGTACCTCTCACCGCCCCTTCGGCGTTTGAGCGTACGCCGCCGCACTCTCGACCCGATTCAAGGCGCTATCGAACGGTACAGCGCTGCGTGAGATCCCCGGCGAGGTGTTCGGCGCGTCGATTAGGCTGAACCGAAACAGTTAATTATAGCGGCCCGCGGCGCGCAGGGTCAATTACAACCCCTGGCACTAGCGTATCCGGTTCGCGAAGCGCACTTTCGCGCCCTTGCAATCGCGATTCTCTCCCCGGACAATGAATATGCGCCGTAGGCGCGATACATCTCGGCCTCGAAAATTTTTGCAGACGTGGCTTTAGAATGTCTGACGCCGTTTACATCCTCAGCGCGGTTCGCACGCCCATCGGGAAGTTCGGCGGCATGCTCGCGGATTTCACCCCGCCGGATTTGGGCGTCGTCGCCGTTCGAGCGGCGCTCCAACGCGCCTTTGGGTCACCTCTACCCGACGAGCGAACGCCAGGGGACGGCGCGGGGCCGGCCAGCGCGCCTGTCGATGAAACTGTTCCGTGGCGCGTCGACGAACTCATCTTCGGTAACGCGCGCCCAGCAGGCGTTGGCCCGAATCCCGCCCGGCAGATCGCGTGGCGCTCGGGACTCGGCGACGACGTACCCGCGTTCACCATCAACATGGCATGCGCATCAGGTTTGCGGGCCGTGCTTCTTGGCTGGCAGCAAATTTGCCTCGGCCAGGCAGACATCATCGTGGCTGGCGGCGCTGAGTCGATGAGCCGCGTGCCGTATCTGATTGAAGGCCGGTGGGGATTCAAGATAGGCAATCAGCCGCTCATCGACGCGATGTATCGCGACGGCTTTCTTTGCCCGCTTTCGAAGCTCATCATGGGGGAAACGGCGGAGAATCTTGCCGAGCAGTACAAAATCACACGCGAAGAACAGGACGCATTCGCGGTCGAGAGCCATCGGCGAGCCGCGCGCGCGGCGGCCGAGTGTCGGTTCAGCGCCGAGATCGTAGCGATTGAGAAAATCGACAAAAAGGGCAACGTCTCCCGTCTCGAGAAAGACGAGCACGTGCGTCCTGACGCGACAATCGAGGCACTCGGAAAGCTCCCGCCCGTCTTCAGCAAAACCGGAACAATCACGGCCGGCAATTCCAGCGGAATAACGGACGGCGCTTCGGCCGTCGTGCTGGTAAGCGAGCAAAAAGTGCGCGCCCTCGGCCTCAAGCCCCTCGCGCGCATCGTCGATGCCACCGTCGCGGCCGTTGACCCGCGAGTCATGGGAATTGGCCCCGTTCCGGCAATCCGCGCGCTCGCGCAACGCACCAGCACAAGAGTTGCCGACTACGATGCCATCGAATTGAACGAAGCCTTCGCCGCGCAGGTAATCGCATGCGACCGCGAACTCCACTTCGACGCGGAGCGCCTGAATCCCAACGGCGGCGCGATCGCGTTGGGCCACCCCATCGGCTGCTCGGGCGCGCGCATCCTCACCACCCTCCTGCATGAGCTTCGTAGCGAAACGCAGCGGCCCGCCAAACAAGCTGCTGGCCGGCGGGGTCTTGCCGCTTTGTGTGTGTCCGGCGGAATGGGCGTGGCAGTGGAAATCGAAACTGTCTAAGCTTCTAGCCGGAGCCATTCGATGCAAAAAAAGACCCGTGATGTGGATATGGAAGTCCTCGGTACGCTGGCGCTCGCGCCGCCAAGACCCGAAGATTTTCAGCATGTAAGGTACCGGATCGAAGGCGAGGTGGCGCGCCTGACGCTCGATCGCCCGGAGCATAATCTTCTCAACGAGAGGATGCTCGCTGAAGTGGCCGCCGGCATTAATTCCCTCGGTAGCCGTAGCGATGTCAAGCTGATCGTTCTGGACTCATCCGGCAAGGCTTTCTGCGGCGGAATCGAGCTCGGCGAATACACGCAGCGGCGGGTGTTTCAGCTGCTCGAAGCTTTTCACAACACGTTTTTGGCGATGCTGGACACGTCGAAGCCGCTGCTCGTCGTGGTCAATGGACCGGCCTTCGGCGGCGGTGCGGAGCTTGCCGCGCTGGGCGATCTGGTGATCGCCACGCCGAGAGCAAAATTCGCTCAGCCGGAAATCAAATTGGGCGTTTTTCCACCGCTTGCAGCCGCAATCCTTCCCAACATTCTCGGCCCGAAGCTTGCCTTGGAGCTTGTAATGACGGGCGAAACAATGACTGCCGAACGCGCCCGTGAGTTCGGGCTGGTGAACTGGCTCGTTCCTGAAAACGAGCTGCAGAAAAAAGTAGACGACGTGATCGCGAAAGTGACCTCGCAATCCGGGCCCGTTCTGACCATGGCGAAGAAGGCCATCATCGGCTGCATGGGTCTTCCGCTGCGCGATGCGGTGCGCAGTTCGATGAAAGTGTTCCTGAACGAGCTCGGCGACCTGGAAGACTCGCAGGAAGGTGTGCGCGCTCTCGTTGAGAAACGCGCGCCGAAGTGGAAGAACCGCTGAGCTTCGTGCTCTTCACTGCGTGAGATTGACCTGAGATTGACACGAGCGCGACAGTGAACTTACACTTCCCACGACAACTCAACCGGCTCGGTGCATGGGGAAGGCCGTCAAAATCGGCCACGGTCCCGCCACTGTGATCGGCGATTCCGGCACGTAGTGCCTGCGACGCCGAAAGTCAGGATACCTGCCAAGCCGGTCGAAGCTGACACTCTTCGCGAGAGAGGGTGTGGCGATGGCCTCGCTTCCTTTCGCGAGGCTTTTTTGTTGCTTGTCGGGAGACACTTTGTTCGGTGATTGTCGCGTGCGAAGTCTAGTGATACTTCTTGCGCTTGGATCGGCGGCCGCAGAATTGCCGGCCTCCGTCAAGCCGTGGCTTTCGCTCCCGAATATCCAATCGGTCACGGTTGGCACGGAATCGCGTGTGGTCACCGACGAAGTCGGCCGCAGCGTTGCGATCCCGACACGAGTCCGCCGCATCGTCTCTCTCGCGCCGAATCTGACCGAAACGATCTACGCGCTGAGGCTCGAAGACCGCCTCGCGGGCGACACGGATTATTGCGACCTGCCGGTAGCAGCAAAAGCGAAACCCCATGTCGGTTCGCCCCAGAATCCCAGCATCGAAGCGATTGTCGCGCTGCACCCGGATCTCGTCCTCGCGACGACATCCATCAACCGGCGCGAAACTGTGGATGCGCTCGCGCGCCTCGGCGTGCCCGTCTATACCACCGATCCGCATGCCGTGCGCGGCATGGTCGATTCCTTTGGCCGCCTCGCAACCTTGGCTGGCGCACCGCAACAAGGCGCCGCGCTCGTGGCAGGGCTGGATGCCAGGCTCGACACTCTCCACACCCTCCTTGCGGATACTCCCCTCGTGCATGTTCTGTTTGTGGTGTGGCTCGATCCGCTGATCTCGATCGGGCAGAACACCTTTATCGCGGACGCGCTTCGCTGGGCTGGCGCCGAATCCGTTGTTCTTTCAAGCCAGAACTGGCCGCAAGTCGCTCTCGAGGAAGTTGTGCGTCTCCAGCCCGACTACATCGTGCTGGCAAGCAGTCACACGGGCGAAGGTTCGCGCACCCTCGAAGATCTGCGCACTCGCTCAGCCTGGAAGGATCTCCAGGCTGTCCGCTCTGGACACGTGGCCATCATCAGCGAGGAAATTGACCGCCCCGCGCCGGGGTTGATCGATGCCATCGAAGAGCTTGCCCACCAAATCCATCCGAATGCATTTTCGATGATCCCGCGCGACCAGAGCGCGGATTCAAGAATTCAACTGCTCTCATTATCGCCAACGACGACGCCTGCGAGGTGCCTCGAATGCGCACGCTAACCGCACGGCGGGTGCTCGCAATTTCCGGTTTGCTCTGCGCCGTGCTCTTTGTCGCCGTCGTTATTTCACTCCGCATGGGCGCATATCCCATCGGCGTCCGCGACATCGTTATGACCCTGGTGAACGGCGCGCTTGGCCGCGGCGATCGCATCCCTACGGAGTTTCGCTTGGTTGTCTTTGGATTGCGACTGCCCCGCATCGCCTTGGGAATTCTCGTCGGAGCGTCACTCTCCACGGCGGGCGCCGGCTTTCAGGCGCTCCTGCGCAATCCCCTCGCAGATCCCTACGTGCTGGGAGTATCGAGCGGCGCAGCGCTGGGCGCAATTCTCAGCCTGATCGCAGTGCCGCAGATTCCCGGCGCGATTCAGGCCACCGCTTTTGCGGGTGCGGCCATCACGATTGCGGCCGTTTATTTTCTTGGTCGCCGTGGCGGACACCTCGACAGCGCCACCCTTCTGCTTGCCGGAATCGTGTCGGCCTCGTTCCTTTCGGCGGTCATCATGTTCCTGATCACCACTCTCAGCGGACGCGACATGCGCGGAATGGCTTTCTGGCTGATGGGTTCTCTCGCCACGCCGCCGCCCACGACGAACGTTGCTGGCTGGCTCGGATTTCTGTTCGCTATTTTCTTTGTAGCCGCCATAGCCATGTACACCACATCCTCCGATCTGAATCTGATCCTGACGGGTGAGGAAGAGGCACGGCATCTCGGCGTCAACGTAAGCCGCGTGAAACTGGTCGTGTATATCGCAGCTTCCGTATTGACCGGACTCGCCGTGTCGGTCAGCGGCGCAATCGGCTACGTGGGACTTCTCGTTCCTCACGTGATGCGAATGCTTTTCGGCACCGACTACCGCCTATTGATTCCGACCTCGGCGATCGGCGGCGCAATTGCCATCGTGATCGCGGATCTGCTGGCGCGCACAGTGGTTGGACCAACGGAATTGCCGGTCGGAGCGATGACCGCAATCGCCGGAGCGCCGGTATTCATTTACCTGATTCGCAGGAGAGTGCGATGAGCGCCGCCACCGGCAGCGGCGCGTCTCTCGCGGCTCCGCCCATGTCCTTGCCCGTGCGGCTGAAAGTCGAGCAGGTAAGCTACGCCTACTCAGCCACAGATCGCTCAGCGCCCGAGTTCACCCTCGGTCCAGTAAGCTTCGAAGCGGGTCAGCACGAAATTGTCGCCATCCTGGGTCCCAACGCGAGCGGCAAATCCACGTTGCTCCGCTTGCTCGCGGGAATCGTCAAGCCTCTTTCGGGGCGCATCGAAGTGGGCGGCTCCGAAATCGGCGAGCTAGATTTGCGGACGCGGGCGCAGCGAATCGCGCTTGTGCAACAGGAAAGTGAATTGCTTTTTCCGTTGCGCGTTTGGGAATACGTCCTGCAAGGCCGGTATCCATACGGTCGCCGCCTGCGTTTCGAGACGGACGAGGATTGCCTTCTCGCCGGAAATGCCCTCGCGCAAGTGGGTGCCGACTCGTTTCGCGATCGTTGGATGAGCGAGCTTTCGGGCGGCGAGAAGCAGCGCGTGATTCTTGCGCGCGCTCTTGCGCAACAGCCGTCGCTGCTTTTGCTCGACGAGCCCACCCAGCATCTGGACATCGGCGGCAAAGTGGAGTTGCTGCGCAGGCTGCGGAAATTGGCCGACGCAAACCGGCATACCGTGCTCGTCGTTACGCACGAGCTGAACCTCGCGGCCGAATTTTCCGACCGCGTCGTGCTCCTGCATAAAGGCAAGTGCCTGCGCGTGGGCACTCCCGCCCAAGTGTACGAGCGCAGCTTGCTCGAAGAGATCTTTGCGGCGCCTCTCGAAGTCCAGATGCGGCCGAGCGGACGTCCGCGCGTAATTCTCAGCGCCGACGCCTAGAAGCCTGAGCGTCGTAGACGCGACACATCTAAGCCCAGAAGCCCGACGAAACTCGCATCACGAGCTTCGCAAGCGGCGCCAACGCGTAACCGGCGCCGTCCACAATCACTCGAGACTCCGCGCACGGGAAGACGGTGAAAAGCCGTCGCCGCCGCGCGACTGTAAGGCGGAATTTTTCGGCATAAGCCACTGTCCTCGGCAGCGAACCATCGAGTTCGATGCAGGATGGGAAGGCCGCCGATAATCCGGCCCGAGCAAATCGGGCCTTGCCGCTCAAGCCAGGAGACCGGCGGAGTCTCAATCCAGGTTCGCACGCTCGCCGCGCGCCTACCGGGACAACCTTCAACTCCCGCGCGAGAGGGAGAGGAGGAACAATGAGACTCCACAGTTTCCTGGCGGCATCAATCCTTTTCGGATTAGCACTTTTCCAGCCCTCCGTAACGCCGGCACAATCAACCTCAACAATCAGCGGCACGTTGACCGACCCCAGCGGCGCCGCAATTTCGAGCGCCACGATTGCGGCTCAGATAATCGATTCCCCAGCGAAACCCGTCGAAACTCACAGCGACGCAGGCGGAAGATTTTCTCTCACGCTCGCGCCCGGCAGCTACCGGCTCAGAATCGAGCACACCTCCTTCGCGCGCGTGGAACAGGAAATCACTCTCGCGCCGGGCGAAGCTCGCGCTTTAGACCTCCGCCTCGAACTTGAGCCTCTCTCTTCCAGTGTTGTAGTTACGGCCTTGGCCGAGCCTGAGCTGCTGAAGAACGTCGCGGCGCCCGTCGACGTTGTCACTCGGCAGGACATCGAGGAGCGGCAGCCGGTTTTGCTCACGTCGGTCCTCGCGTCCGTCCCGGGTGCGAGCTTTTCTCAGCTCGGTCCCATGGGCGGCACAACCACGTTTTTCCTCGACGGCGGAAACTCCAATTACACGAAAGTGCTCATCGACGGCGTGCCGGTAAACCAGCCCGGCGGCCTCGTCGATTTCTCGACTTTCACCCTCGATAGCATCGACAAGATCGAAGTCGTGCACGGCGCTTCGAGCGCCCTCTACGGTTCCGACGCGATGGACGGCGTGATCCAGATTTTCACGCACCGCGGCAGCACGCGCACGCCCCAGCTCTCGCTCGAAGGAGACGGCGGAACTTTTGACACAGGCCACGGCGCCGGCCAATTGAGCGGCTTGCTTGGCGCGTTCGACTACTCTCTGGGCGCCGGATATTTTTCGAGTCAGGGTCAAGGGCCCGGGAACTTCTTCCGCGATACAACTCTCTCCGGCAATTTCGGATGGAAATTCTCGGATACGGATTCCCTTCGACTCACGCTGCGCAACAACTCGAGCGATGCGGGCCAGCCCGGCCAGACTCTGTTGCCCGGAGAGTCCGCCGTCGGCCAGCACAATGGATTTCACGATTTCTCTTCCGATCTGAACTGGAGCTTCAATACGGGTGAGCATTGGCACCACGAAATCTCCGGATTCGAATCGCGCTACTGGAACTTCGACTACACGCCGCTGTTCGGAGGGTTCAGCGCCGTCACCGAGTACAACCGCGCAGGCATCCACGAGCAATCGAGCTATTTGTTTCACAACGGTTCTGCCACCGGCGGATACGACTATGAAGTCGAAAATGGCCCAACCGAGGGTCGGCATAATCAGGCCGGCTACCTCGAAGTGAACTACCGGTTTGGCCGGCGAGTCACGACGACAGTGGGAGGCCGTGTGGAAGACAACGGTTTCTTCGGCACGCGATTTGTGCCGCGAGTCGGCGTCTCGTACGCCGTTCGCGATGGGAATCGCATCTGGGGCGCAACGAGACTCCGAGCGTCCTATGGCCAGGGCATCAAGGAACCTGAAATTCTCCCCGCCGATTGCGGCCCTCAATTGGCGCCGGAGCAAAGCCGCACCATCGACGCGGGAATCGACCAATACTTCGCGTCAGATCGCGTGCGATTCTCGGCCACTTTCTTCCACAACGATTTTCGCAACATCGTCAGCTTTGCGAATGTAATCTCGAATCCAAACTGCCCTGCTTTCGGTGGCAGCTTTTTCAATACCGACAAAGCCCGCGCGTACGGCGCAAACTCCACCATCGAAATGAAAGTGGCCTCGTGGCTGCGAATCATCGCGAACTATACGTACGATGATTCGAAGACCCTGGCGGGCGAAGGCGGCTTCGATGATCCGGCGATGCTGCCCGGCAGCCGCCTTTTCAAGCGTCCACTTCATTCCGCTGATCTGGTCGCCAATGCGCATTTCCGGCGGATGAACTGGAACCTGACCGGCTACTACGTGGGGCGCCGGGCCGACAGCGACTTCGACAGCACATTCGTCAACGGCGTCTGCACCCCGAACCCCACCATCGCGAACTTCTGCATCACCAGCGATCCCAGCTACGTCAAGTGGGACGTCGCCAACAGCATCAACCTCGGCCATGGATTTACCACCGTCGCCGTCGTCGATAACCTGTTCAATCGCCACTACTCCGACTCCGTCGGCTACCCAGCCTTGCGCCTGAACTACCGTCTCGGCTTGAAGTACACCTGGGGCAAAGACTGACCCTTAGATGGAAGCGTGGTTTTGTGTCAGCCCCGGCCTTTTAGTCCGGAGAGGGTGGCCTTCAGGCCACCCCAAGAAGCCACAAAAAATAAATACGGGCTTCAGCCGCTGAGAATTACAGAACGGCTTTAGGGTGGAAGCCCGGGCCTTCAGGCCCGGGGAAAAGTTCGCGAGGGTAGCGCGGGCTTAGCCCTGGGAAACTTGGGTAAGGGCCTCTCGCCACACTGGCAAGTTCGTAGAAGCCCTGGAGGTGCGAAAGCGCCTTCGATCAATGCTCCTAGCCCAGCAGATGTCCGGTATTCCGACTACACGTCCAAGCGAAAAATCATTGAGGAAAAATGCAAAATGCGCCGCGCGGAAAAATACTCAGGCGAATTGAGCTTATACGTTCGCTACTTGAAGCGGTGTGCGTTTAGCTGTGCAACCGTGAGCGATGTGTTAGTGCCCTATTGGAGGCCCGGAGCCATACGTTTTCGCATCACCAGTAGGAACCCAATCCCCATCAGCATTAGGCCGACTGTGCCGGATTCTGGGGTGATCGCGACCTCGGAAACGGTGAATCCGCCCGCACTAGTCCCCGCCGGGATATCAAACCCATTGCTGTCCGCTCCGATTGGTTTGTCCAACGGGTCACCTTCCAGGCAGGGATTGTTCACTTGGCAAATAAAAAAGTCAATAGTCGGGCACTGCGGTCATGTGCGTGCAGTGCGCGGTCGTGAGTAGCAGCCGCATTTTCTTACTGCTACTGCTGTGTCAATCGGAAAGTGCTGTCAACGCTCAGACTTCGGCGGCTCGGGCCGCTGTTGCCACTCAACACGAGAGATGAAAAAAATGCTTAGCGGAGCCCCCCTCTACCGCGGGAAGGCCACCGTCAAAAGAGGCCCCACTTTCGAGTTCACGCTGATCCTCAAAAAATCCCCGCGTCTGCCCGATACCTCGGATGTTCGTTGGGCCCTCCGAGCCGGGAGCGCAAGTGGGCGCGTAACGCCGTTACCGGACATTTCCCGCAAATGTCCGATTATCCGACTATACGTCCACTCACGAGGCACGGTTCACGTGACAGTGCCAGACGAAGCCGCGAACTGGCGGAGTACACGGCACTGACGCCGGCCCCGCGGCGAGACTACGGCCCGCTATGTGCTGTTTTG
>Ga0073928_10006878_pt1 | contig 15068 bp, 14 predicted proteins | sample PaiPotPPA55metaG_FD_76969 | JGI IMG/M metagenome (GOLD analysis project Ga0073928, IMG submission 76969) | Iron sulfur acid spring bacterial and archeal communities from Banff, Canada, to study Microbial Dark Matter (Phase II) - Paint Pots PPA... ... | reverse complement strand
GCCTTGCGACGAGAAAACCGGTGTGGACCAACAGGCGCGCAGCGAATGGGGCAAAGCCAGGTCACGATAGTCCGCCCACAACGGGTCGGTCGCGATGTCCTCCACAATCACCGATTCGCGGCGGTATGCGGCCGTCCCGCAGGAGCCGGCTGACGGTCCAATCACAGCGCCGTTGATCGCATCCGTGTAGGCCTTTGGCAGGCTGGGCGCGCCACCATGCCGAAGGCGATCGCCATCCAACAGCAAGACGGACGCGAGCGCACCCTTGGCGCGTTCCTCCACGAGTCGGCAGAGGCTATCAAATATTGCAGCGAGCGGATCCCCTTTCGCCACCATCTCGAGGATCCGCTTCTCCGCGGCGAGAAGGGATTCCGCGCGCTTGCGGTCGTCGATATCAACACCGGTACCATACCACTTCGCGATGTTTCCGGTTTCATCGTGCAGCGGCACGTTGCGGAACAGCCACCAGCGATATTCCCCATCCGCCCGCCGCACCCGCATTTCACCTCTGGCCGGACGCCCATTCCTGAGTGCGGCGCGCCACCCTGCGTCGGCCGTCGATCGGTCATCGGGATGAATCGTGGCTTGCCAGTTCCAACCCAGCGCTTCCTGCGGCGACAAACCCGTGAACTCGAGCCAACGCTCATTGACGAAATCGACGGCGCCGTCGGGCAGCGTGCTCCAGACCATCGCCGGAATCGCGTTGATGACGTCGCGAAGCTCTTTCTCGCTCCTGCGGGCAAGCTCTTCGGCCCGCTTGCGCTCGGTGATGTCGTTGTTGATGACAAGGATCGCAACCGGCGCGCCGCTCCCGTCACGCTGCAAAGACCAGCGGCTGGCCACGACAACCTCGCTGCCGTCCTTCCTGGTCTGCACAAGCTCGCCTTCCCAGCGGCCGGTACGGACGACTTCTTCCTCGATCTGCCTAAGGGGTACCGGGAAGATGGTCTTGAGCAACGTCGCAAGGATTTTGCCAACCGCCTGCTCCGCCGGCCATCCGTACAATTCCTCTGCGCCGCGGTTCCAGTACTTGACGGCTCCATTCATATCGCGGACGACAATGGAGTCATGCGTAAGATTGAGCAGGTTCGCCTGCTCGCGCAGGGCAGCTTCGGCTTCCTGCTCGGCGCGCAGGCGCACGGCGCGAATGCTTTCAGCGTTTTGCAAAGCGACCGAACGCAGCAGGCTGTCCTCGCTATCATGCGTCATGATGAGCCGCCTCCGATCAGGTTCTCGGCCAGTGCCGTACCCAGTACCCGGGCGCGAATCTTTGCGAAGGCCGTATCGCGGCTGGTCGAGGTATCGTCGCTGAACGGCGCGAAACCGCAGTCGTCGGTGGTACCGAGTTGTTCGATCGGTATGTAGTCTGACGCTTGCAGCACACGGTCGCGCACCTCTTCCGCCGATTCAACGCCTGCGCGGATCGGAGAAATGACGCCGACAAAGACCCTCTGACCGGGTTTCAGGCATTTGCGGATGATCTTCAGAACTCGCCGAGGGTCCTGCTCGCAGGCGAGCGCAACATAAAAATTTGCTGCCTTCAGCTCAAAGAATCTGGGCAGCAGATTTCCGTAATCGACCTCCGCGCTGTGCGTCGCATGCAGATCGCCCCCGGGACATGTATGAACTCCGATACGCCCGCGCTCTTCCGGTGAGAAACGCGACAGCGCGAGATTGTTGAGGTCAATGAAACTGTCAAGCAGCTGTCCGGAGGGGTCGATCTTCATGGCGAGCCGCGCTTCGGTGAAGTCTATCTGAACTTTATGCGCTCCCTTTTGCAGGCAACGTCGTATCTCGGTTTCATGCTCGCGCAGCAGATCCTCGATGAATTGTTCCCGCGGATAGTTTGGAAAGCCGTCGGCCGGGTACATCAGGCTCAGGGCCGATGGCGATATCACGGCCTGCTTCACCGGCACGTGCGCATAGCGCAGGGCCACATCCAGGAACGAATCTGCGTAGCGCAAATAACGAAATGGGCCGCGCGTCAGCCGCAACATACGGCGCGTATGACCGTCCGAGAACGGGATTTTGAAACCGTCCGCAGAGGTGTTGGGAAGCCCATGTACGCAGTAGGTCAGGAAATTATGATACTTGCTCTGTTCGCCATCCGTGACGACCCGAGAGCCGGTGGCTTCGAACCGTTCTATGGTGTTTCGTACTGCGTCTTCATAAAGAGCGGCAAGGGCGGGATCCTCGCTATCGACCTGGGCGAATTTCCGGATGAGATCGGGAGTCCTCGGAATGCTGCCAATGGGCTCACTCGGGATGATGGTCGGGGCAGGCTTAGCGTAGGTCATGAACGCACCTCGCACTCCGCTGCACAAATTGAAAACCGAAAGCTGCGCCGTCCGCCGTTGGGGTAGCCAGGACCGGGCAGGGCCCTTGGTTTGGATTATAGCGCCGCAGCCCGGCGCGGTCCTTGTGTTTTTGGACTGCCGGCTTTGTGCGGAGGGTATCGCTTCCGACCGCTAAAGCGGGTTCCATGCGCGGCCCCGCGGCGTCCCGCCGATCATCATCGTGCGTAAGCAGCAGATAAGGGCGTCCGGTCAAATCTCAGTCGTCAGCGAGTCGACCAGCGCAACCAACCGTTGGGCGGGAGCGGACCATGACCGGCACCGGGACAAACATCGGCGACGTCGGTGCCGGCGCGGCTTGGCTGTGCGCCGGGGGCGGACAGGAGCCCGCCCCCGGATTGGCATTCGCTCAGAGCGCCATCGCCATCGGCTCGGGGATGTAGTGAAAACCCTCGCTGGTTTTGACGACATGGCCATAACCCGGCCACGCGTAGTGGTAGGACATCACAGGGATCTTGTTGGCCGCCAGCATGTCCAGCATTTTCACCCGCGTCTCCGCGGCCTGTTGCGGGTCGGTGTCGTAAGCGAATTGTATCCGCGGCTTTTCCAGCAGCAATACCGCGTGATGGGTGAGATCGCCGAGGAAGGCGAAGGACTTTCCTTCCGACGTGACCATGAACATGGTGTGGCCCACGGTATGGCCGGGGGTCGCGATGGCCTGAACGCCCGGCAGGAATTCCTGGCCGTCCTTGATGAACACCAGGCGATCGCGCACCGGCAGCAGATTCTTGCGGGCGTGAACGATGAAATCCTTCAGCGGGCTGCCGAGCTTGCCTTCGTCGGTCCAGAAATCGAAGTCGCTCTGGGTGATGTAGTATTGTGCGTTGGGGAACAACGGTTTGTTGTCGGCATCGACGATGCCGCCGATATGATCGATATGGGCGTGAGAGAGCACGACCGCGTCGATGTCGCCCGGTTTGATGCCGGCTTCGGCCATGCTCTTCTGCTGACGGCCGGTGATTGGTCCGAAGTTTTTCGCCGTGCCCATGCCGGTGTCGAACAGAATGAGCTTGTCATTCATGTTCACGATCGGCGAATTCTGCTCCAGCACGATATTGTCGGACGGCAGGAAATTATCGCTCAGCATCTTCTTCACTTCTTCATCCGACACGCCAATGAAAGTGCCCTTGGGCGGGCCGAGCGACAACGGACCATCCGAGACGACGGTGACTTCACCGTTGCCGAGATTGAAGCGGTAGAAATAGGCCGATTGGGTCCCGAGTTTGGGGGCTCGCGCCAGAGCGCTGCCGCCGAGCAGGGTTGATGCGCCCAGGCCGGCGCCGAGGGCAAGCAGAGATCGTCGCGAAACATGGTATGTCATGCACTTCCTCCACTGTTTTTGGAATTGAGCCTCTTTTCGCCCAAGCGGATTGACCATCCGCTCGATGACGCGGGCGGCCGCAGGCCGCTCCCGCTTTCGCAGGCTGGCAAGAGAGATTTATTGCTTGAAAAACGCGCAGTTGAAACGTGTCAGCTGCATGCCGGAAATTATTTTCCGGCCCGCTTCGTCTCGATCACATCCCAGATCTTCGCCGCGACATCCGGGCCGCCGAGCCGCGCGATGGCGCGGATGCCGGTCGGCGAGGTCACGTTGATCTCGGTGAGATTGCCGTCGATGACGTCGATGCCGACGAACAGCAATCCGCGTTCGCGCAAGGCCGGGCCCAAGGCCGCGCAGATTTCGCGCTCGCGGTCGGAAAGCTCGGTGGCTTGCGCCGCGCCGCCGCGCACCATGTTGGAGCGCAGGTCGTCCGCCGCCGGCACGCGGTTGACCGCGCCGGCGAATTCGCCGTCGACCAGGATGATGCGCTTGTCGCCGTGCTTGACCTCGGGGAGAAAGCGCTGGATCACCCAGGGCTCCTTGAAGGTGACCGAGAACATGTCGAACAGCGAGCCGAAATTCATGTCCTGCGGCATGATGCGAAACACCGCCGCCCCGCCATGGCCGTGCAGCGGCTTCATCACCACCGCGCCATGTTCGTCGCGGAACGCGTTGATTTCGTCGAGGTCGCGCGAGATCAGCGTCGGCGGCATCAGATGCGGAAAATCCATCACGAAGATCTTTTCCGGCGCGTTGCGCACGCTGGCCGGGTCGTTCACCACCAGCGTCTTTGGATGCAGCCGTTCGAGCAGATGTGTCGAGGTGATGTAGGCGAGATCGAACGGCGGGTCCTGCCGCAGCAGGATGATGTCGAAGGCGGCGAGCGCTTCACGCCTCGGCTCGCCGAGGGTGAAATGGTCGCTCTCCTGGTCGCGCACGGAGAGTATCTGTATCGGCGCGACCACCTCCTCGCCCTTGAGCGAGAGCTTGTCCGGCGTGTAATAGGACAGCCCGTGGCCGCGCTTCTGCGCCTCCAGCAGCAGCGCGAAGGTTGAATCGCCGCGGATGTTGATGCGCGCGATGGGGTCCATCTGGACGGCGACGTTCAATTTCATGGGCGGGTCCGCTGACTGGCTCTGTGGGGATCGGGGTTCAGGTGCTGGCGTCGAATGCCGCCAACAGATGGCGCGGCAAACGCCTGGGCGCAATCAGCATGGCGTCGAATCGAAGCTCGAAATCGGCATGTTCGGGATGCGCCATCAGCCAGGCCTGGGCTGCCGCAATGATGCGCGCCTGCTGGCGCGGCGTCACCGCATAGGCGGCCTCGTCGAGGCTGGCGCGGGCCTTGACCTCGACGAACACCAGCAGATTGCGCCGCCGCGCCACGATGTCGATCTCGCCATGGGGCGTGCGAAAGCGCTTTATCAAGATGCGATAGCCCTTGGCCATCAGAAAGGCGGCGGCGCGGGTCTCCGCCGAAAGGCCGGTGCGAAACGCCGCCACGCGCGCGGGCGAAGCGGGTTTCGCTGGCTTGCCGGGCGGTGCGGCACCGCCAGTCTTTTCGCCAGTCTTGGCCTCAGTCTTGGCGTCAATCTTGGCCATCGTCGCTTTCCGTCTCGGCCTGGTTATCGGTTGCCGTCCTGGCTTGCTTGGCGAGCTCAAGCGCGCGGGCATAGATCTCGCGGCGCGGCCTTCCCGATAGCTCCACGGCGTGGGCGACCGCATCCTTGACGCTGTCGTGCCGGAGCCGGTTTCGCAGCAGATCGTCCAGTGCATCCTCGGTCATGGCTTGCGCGCCCGCCGCCGGCGGCCCGACCACCAGCACGAATTCACCGCGCGTCTCCAGCGTGCCGGCGGATCGCGCCAGTTCAAAGACCGGCGCGCGGCGGATGTCCTCATGCATTTTCGTCATCTCGCGGCAGATCGCGGCGTCGCGCGCGCCCATGATATTGGCGAGATCGGCCAGGGTGTCCTGCACCCGGTTGCCGGACTCGAACATCACCAGCGTGGCGTCGATCCGCGCAAGCTCGCTCAGCCGGGCGCGGCGCGCGGTTTCTTTCGACGGCAAAAACCCCTCGAAGAAGAAGCGGTCGGTCGGCAATGCGGCCACCGACAGCGCCGCCAGCACCGAGGAGGGCCCCGGCAGCGCGATCACCGGATGGCCCGCCGCGCAGACCTCGCGCACCAGCTTGAAGCCGGGATCGGAGATCAAGGGGGTTCCGGCGTCGGAGACCAGCGCGATGGCGGCACCCTGCGCCAGCTTTTCAAGGATTTTTGGCCGCGCCAACGCGGCGTTATGCTCGTGATAGGGCTTTAACTGGCCCGCGATCGCATAGCGCTCGGTCAGCCGGCGGGTGATGCGGGTGTCCTCGCAGGCGATGATGTCGACCCCGGCCAGCGTTTCCAGGGCGCGCAGCGTGATATCGCCAAGATTGCCGATCGGCGTTGCCACCAGATAGAGACCTGGAACCGGCTTCGGCGCGGTCAGGATCTGGCCATTGATCGAAAATGTCCGGACCGAGGGTCCCGGCAGGCCATCTGAGGGGTTTGTGGAGGCAGCTTTTGCGCGCATAATGCCAATCTAGAGCATGATCCGGAAAAGTGGGAACCGGTTTTCCGAAAAGATCATGCTCAGCCAACGAGATCTGAGCATTTTCAAGCGAAGTGGATACCGGTTCGCGTCAAGAACACGCGTCGAACAAATTAAACAAATTAAGTGGGCACGCGGGGCTTACGCCGGCAGGGAACGAGCCCTAAACAAGCGGGGCTCATCGCGCGCGATAATGCGGCGGAACTGCAACCGGCGTCGGTGCCGGAAGGTCAAAATCCTTTTGTTTTGGTTAACTATTCGCCGACAATATGCCTAAATCCACCCTTCCTGATGCTTGGGTTTGAGGGTGATGTCCTGGCCGATCGGGGTCGGTCAAGAGAAGAGATGCGATGGTGGGCCCGTTCGATCCCAAGTCTTTGTCTGGCAAGTCTCGGATGTCGGGTTCAGCGACCACCCGGCGGACCGCGCTTGGCTTGATGCTCGGCGCGCCCCTGCTCGGCGCTTGCTCGGGCGTGCAGCAGAGCCTCAGCCAGTTTTCCAATCCGTTCAGTTCGCAGCCTGCGCCCGGACCTGCGGGCGCGCCGCAGCAGCCGATCGCGGTCGGCAACGGGCAGGTCAAGGTCGGCTTGATCCTGCCGCTGTCGGCGTCGGGCAATGCCGGCGTTGCGGCGCAATCGATGAAGAGTTCCGCCGAGATGGCGCTTTCGGAATTCCTGAACCCCAATATCCAGCTTCTGATCAAAGACGACGGCGGCAGCCCGCAGGGCGCGCAGCAGGCAGCCCAGCAGGCGCTCGACGAAGGTGCGGAAATCATTCTGGGCCCGCTGTTTGCGTTGTCGGTTCCGGCCACCGCGCAGGCGACGCGCGCACGCGGCATCAACGTGATCGCGTTCTCGACCGATTCAAGCGTGGCCGGCCGTGGCGTCTATCTCCTGAGCTTCCTGCCGGAGTCCGACGTCAACCGGATCATCGAATACGCCGCCTCGATCGGCAAACGATCGTTCGCGGCGATGCTGCCCGAGAACGCCTATGGCAATGTCGTGGAGGCGAGTTTCAAGCAAGCGGTGGGCAAGCGGGGCGGGCGTGTCGTCGCGTTCGAAAAATACGGCGCCGATCGCAGCGCAGCGGCGGCGAGGGTGGCGCAGGCGCTCACCCAGGCCGATGCGCTGCTGCTGGCCGACGATGGCGATTCGCTGGTGACCGTGGCCGACGCGCTGACCGCGGCCGGCGCCAATTTGAAGAGCGTCCAGCTGCTCGGCACCGGCCTGTGGGATAATCCGCGCGTGTTCGCGAGCCCCAAGCTGCAGGGCGGCCTCTACGCCGCGCCGGATCCATCGGGCTTTCGAAGTTTCTCCAACCGCTACCGCAGAAAATTCAGCAGCGAGCCGGTACGAACCGCGACGCTGGCCTATGACGCGGTGGCGCTGGTCGCCGCCTTGTCGAGAACGCAGGGCGGGCAGCGTTTCCAGTCCGACGTTCTGCTCAACCCGTCGGGCTTTGCCGGCATCGACGGCCTGTTTCGATTCCGCGCCGATGGCACCAACGAGCGCGGCCTTGCGGTCATGCGCGTCGGCGCGAGCGGCGCCGAGCCGGTCGCCGGCTCGCCGAAGAGTTTTGGGGCTTGATGTCTCGTCGCTCCCTCGCCCCGCTCTTGCGGGGAGAGGGTTGGGGTGAGGGGCTGTCTCAAATTCTGAAGATGAGATGCGCGGTGAGTCCCCCTCACCCGGATCGCAAGGGCGATCCGACCTCTCCCCGCAAGCGGGGAGAGGTAAGCCATCACGGGTCGACAACTACGCGGCCAGATCCGCCACCACGGCATCGAGCAGCGGGAATCCGGCTTGCGTCACCCGCAGCCGGCCGCCTTCGTCAACAACGATGGCGCCTTCCTCGCGCAGGATCGCGATACGGCGGGGATCGAGCGTGCGGCCCGACAAAGCCGCATACCGTTTGGGGTCGATGCCCTCGGCCAGCCGCAGACCCATCAGCAAAAATTCGTCGGCGCGTTCTTCGCTGTTCAGACGGTCGTCGGTGACGACGCCATGGCCGCCGGCCTCGACGCGCATCAGCCACGCCTCGGGGCGTTTTTCGGTCGATATTGCGTGCCTGACACCATCGATATCGAGCCGGCCATGCGCGCCGGGACCGATGCCGGCATATTCCTCGCCGCGCCAGTAGACCATATTATGCCGGCATTCCGCGCCCGCTCGCGCGTGATTGGAAATCTCGTAGGCCGGCAGGCCGTGGCGGTCGCAGACTTCCTGCGTCACATCATACAGAGCGCGTGCCAGCGCCTCGTCCGGCGTCTTCAGTTTGCCGGCGGCGTGAAGCCCGAAAAACGGCGTGCCCTCTTCGATCGTCAGTTGATAGAGCGACAGATGCTCGGCGGCTTCCGCGATCGCGAGCTTCAACTCTTCCGTCCACATCTGCGGCGTCTGGTCGGGACGGGCGTAGATCAGGTCGAAGGAATAACGATCGAAAGCGGCACGCGCGATCGCGACCGCATCGAGCGCCTCGCGCGCGGTGTGCAGACGTCCGAGCGCCTTCAGCGACGCATCGTCCAGCGCCTGCACGCCGAGCGACACGCGATTGACGCCGGCTGCGCGATAGCCGGCAAAGCGCGTGGCCTCGACGCTGGTGGGATTGGCCTCCAGCGTGACCTCTGCATTGGAAGCCACGCGCCAGTGTTTGCCGATCGCATCCAGGATTGCGCCGACGGTTTGCGGCCGCATCAGCGACGGCGTGCCGCCGCCGAGAAAGATCGAGGACACTTCACGGGAAGGCGCCCGCGCGGCGGTGGTTTTGATCTCGCGCGCGAACGCGCTGGCGAATCGATCCTCGTCGACGGGTGCGTGACGGACATGGCTGTTGAAATCGCAATACGGGCATTTCGACAGGCAAAACGGCCAGTGCACGTAGACGCCGAAGGCGGCTTCCTTTCTCTCCCCCGGTTGCAGGAGAGAGCCTGCTCCCGACTTGATCGGGGGGGTCGGGTGGGGCACATCGACGCTAGTCAAGGCAGATCTCCGCCAGTTTGACGAAGGCGCGGGCGCGGTGCGAGAGCCCCATGCCGAGCGGCGGCAGGCCGTGCTTCTCGATAGAGGTCATTTCGCCGAAGGTGCGGGCATGTCCATCGGGCAGAAACGCCGGATCGTAACCGAAGCCGGCGCTGCCGCGCGGCGGCCACACCAAGATTCCGTCGGCGCGCGCCTCGACTTCCTCGACATGACCGTCGGGCCAGGCGACGCACAGCGCGGACACGAAATGGGCTTTTCGCTGGGCGGGTTGCGTGGCGCCGCGCTCCTGCAGCAGGCGTTCGATCTGCGCCATCGCGGCGGCAAAATCCTTGTTGGGGCCGGCCCAGCGCGCGGAAAAAATCCCCGGCGCGCCATCGAGTGCATCGACCGCCAATCCGGAATCGTCGGCGAAGGCCGGAAGCTGCGCCGCCTTTGCCGCGGCCATCGCCTTGATTCGGGCGTTGGCAGCAAAGGTTTCGCCGGTCTCGTCGGGCTCGCCGAGACCGAGCTCGCCGGCCGATTTCGCTTCAACGCCGTGCGGCGCCAGCAGTTCGCGCATCTCGGCGAGCTTGCCGGGATTATGGGTCGCGATCACGAGCTGGCCTCTGATTCGACGATGTTGATCCATCAGAATTTATAATCCGTCATGGCCGGGCTTGTCCCGGCCATCCACGTCTTTCTTCGGCAGCGACAGAGGAAGTCGTGGATTCCCAGGCATAGGCAAGCGGAAGCGACGCCGTCTTCGAACGGCTATGCCCGGGCATGACGACCTTTTGTGAATCACGCCACGGCCATTTTCTGCAGATCCACCAGCCGCGCCACGCCTTTGCGCGCCAGCGCCATCAGAGCGAGAAATTCGTCCTGCGAAAATGGCGTCTTCTCCGCCGTGCCCTGCACCTCGATGATCCGCCCGTCGCCGGTCATGACGAAATTGGCGTCGGTATCGGCCTCCGAATCCTCGGCGTAATCGAGATCGAGCACCGGCGTGCCGCCATAGATGCCGCAGGAGATCGCGGCCACGTTATCGCGCAGCACATTGCCCTTGATCATGTTGCGGGCCTTCATCCAGCCGATGCAGTCGGCGAGCGCGACCCAGGCGCCGGTGATCGAGGCCGTCCGGGTGCCGCCATCGGCCTGCAGCACGTCGCAGTCCACGGTAATCTGGCGCTCGCCCAGCGCTTGCAGGTCGACGGTAGCGCGCAGCGAGCGGCCGATCAGGCGCTGGATCTCGACGGTGCGGCCGTTCTGCTTGCCGACAGAGGCCTCGCGACGGGTGCGCTCGAGCGTCGCCCGCGGCAGCATGCCGTATTCGGCCGTCACCCAGCCGCGGCCCTGGCCCTTCAGCCACGGCGGCAAGCGTTCCTCCAGCGTCGCCGTCACCAGCACATGGGTGTCGCCGAATTTCACGATGCAGGAACCCTCGGCATATTTGACCACGCCGCGTTCCAGCGACACGGCGCGCAACTCATCCGGCGCACGGCGACTTGGCCGCATGGCAATCCTCCAAAATCCAGCAAAGGGCAGGGCTGGCGGTGCTTGTAGGTGCGGGAACGGGCAGCGGCAAGGCCCTTGGTCCACCGTTGATGCACCCTTGGTCCGGCCCTGGTCCGGCCTTTGGCCCCTGCATTGCCACCATTGCCGCCTTGTCACCGGCCCCCAAGATGGACAGATTAGGGTCGGTTGTCAGGAGGTTCCCTTTGGCCCACCACGAACCGATTGGCCTGATCGCATCGCATGCCGGGCTCGCCCAGCTCAACGAACGCTCGCGGGATATTTTTCGTCAAATCGTCGAGAGTTATCTCGCGACCGGCGAACCCGTCGGCTCGCGCAACATTTCGCGGCTGATCGCCGTGCCGCTGTCGCCGGCGTCGGTGCGCAATGTGATGGCGGACCTCGAGGCGCTCGGCCTGATCTACGCCCCGCATACCTCGGCAGGACGGCTGCCGACCGAATTTGGCTTGCGGTTCTTCGTCGACGCCCTGATGCAGCTCGGTGATCTCACGGAAGCGGAGCGGCAGTCGATCCAGACCCAGCTTGCCTCGGTCGGCAAGGCGCAATCGGTCGAGGCAGCCCTTGGCGAAGCGCTAACACGGCTGTCCGGTCTTACCAGGGCCGCGGCCGTGGTGCTGACGGCGAAATCCAATTCGCGCCTGAAACATATCGAATTCGTGCGGCTGGAGCCGGAGCGGGCGCTGGTGGTGCTGGTCGGCGAGGACGGCCAGGTCGAAAACCGGGTGCTGGCGCTGCCGCCCGGCGTTCCCTCGTCGGCGCTGACCGAAGCGAGCAATTTTCTCAATTCGCGGATCAGAGGGCGGACGCTGGCGGAAGCGCGTCTCGAGCTTGAAACCGGGCTGGCGCAAAACCGCGCCGAACTCGATCAGTTGACGCAGAAGGTGATCGCAGCGGGGATCGCGAGCTGGTCCGGCGGCGAAACCGACGACCGGCAGCTGATCGTGCGCGGTCATGCCAATCTACTGGAAGACCTGCACGCGCTCGAAGACCTCGAGCGCGTCAGGCTGCTGTTCGACGACCTCGAGACCAAGCGCGGCGTGATCGATCTTCTGGGCCGTGCCGAGCGCGCCGAAGGGGTGCGGATTTTCATCGGATCGGAGAACAAGCTGTTCTCGCTGTCCGGCTCTTCCACGATCATCGCGCCCTATAGCGACGCCGCCGGTCATATTGTCGGCGTTCTCGGTGTCATCGGGCCGACCCGGCTCAACTATGCCAGGGTGATACCGACGGTGGATTATGCGGCGCGCATCGTCAGCCGAATGCTGGGCGGGTAATCCCATTTGTGGGCCGGGCTATGAGTGCTTGATTTTCGCCGCCCAAAGCACGATATCCGGGCCAGCAAATCCCAAATTGATCCCGTTCAAGGCGATTTTTCGAGAAGGCAACCCATGACCGATCCGAACCGGCCGAATGACGACGCGGCGAACGCCGCACAGACCGGCGAGCCCGTGGTCTCAAAACCCTACATCATGCCCGACGACCCCGAGGAAGGCTCGGTCGAGGCGCTCGCCAAGGAAGCCGCGGAATCACGCGACAAGATGCTGCGGACGCTTGCGGAAATGGAAAACCTGCGCAAGCGCACCGCGCGCGAGGTGGCCGATGCGCGAACCTATGGCATCACCGGATTCGCGCGCGACGTGCTCGACATCGCCGACAATCTGCAGCGTGCGCTCGATGCGGTTCCGGCCGAGACCCGGGAATCGGCCGACCCGATCCTGAAGGCGCTGATCGAAGGCGTCGAACTGACCGAGCGGTCGCTGCTCAATGCGCTGGAAAAAAACGGCGTCAAGAAATTCGATCCCGCCGGCGAGAAATTCGATCCGAATTTTCAGCAGGCGATGTACGAGGTCCCCGACATTTCCGTCGCGCCGGGCACGGTCGTGCAGGTCGTGCAGGCCGGCTACTTGATCGGCGAACGCGTGCTGAGGCCAGCCCTCGTCGCGGTGTCCAAAGGCGGCGCCAAGGCCAGCGCTTCGGAACAGACCTCCTAGTCGAGAACCTAAATACCCTAAACCGTGACGTCGCTCGACTGGATGCGCTTGACGCCGGCCTTGGCCATGTCCGCCCAGGCCTTGGCCAGAGAGCCCTGGGTGTCGATGCCGCGGCAGGCATCTTCGACGACATAGGCCTCAAACCCCGCCTTGCGGGCGTCCATGGCCGTCCACGCGACGCAGAAATCCGTGGCGAGGCCTGCGATGAACAGGCGCTGCAGCTTGCGCGCCTTGAGATAGGCGGCGAGCCCCGTTGTGGTCTTGCCGTCGGCTTCGGTGAAGGCCGAATAGCTGTCGACGTCCTTGTGGTATCCCTTTCGAATGACGAGTTCCGCCTGCGGTATCGACAGGTCCTTCGAGAGCGAGGCGCCGTCGGTTCCCTGCACGCAGTGATCGGGCCACAACACCTGCTTGCCATAGGGGAGGTCGATGACCTCAAACGGCTTCTTGCCGGGATGGACCGAAGCGAACGAGATGTGGCCCGCGGTGTGCCAGTCCTGCGTCATCACGACATTGGCAAAGCCCTTTGCGAGGCGGTTGATCACGGGAATAACCTGATCGCCGTCCTTCACGGCCAGGCTGCCTCCGGGCAGGAAACAGTTTTGAACATCGATGACCAGAAGCACAGAGGCATCATCAATCTTGATTGAAGCCGCCGCCCAGAGCGGTCTCGAAGCAATCGCCGTGATCGCCATCGTGCCCAAGCCTGCAAGTACCTGCCTTCGGTCCAGCATGTCGGATCTCCCCTGTAAGAACGGCCCCAGCAAATCAGGTCGGCGATCGATCGTAAAGAAGGCTGGCACCTGGAATCGCAAATCGGTATTGCAGCCCATCCTTCGAGACGGCCGCGGAGCCTGTCATCGCGCTGCGCGGAGCCGGTCATCGGGCGCGCATTCGCGCGACCCGTTGGCGGCCTCCAGGATGAGGTGCAACATGGTGAGTATTGCTGTGGCGGTTACCGCCGATCGAATCTTCGGCAACGGCTGGACCGGAGTGCCGGCTCAGTGCGGCTGAATTCCATCGCGGACGGCGCGGAAGCGTGGAAATGCTTTCGCCCATTCCTCGCGCGGGGCGCTGCCAATAATTCGCAATGACTGGCCGCCGCCGAACCGCAGCCACTGCACCAGGGTGACCGGCGTATTGTCCTTGCCGCTGGTCGCATCGAGACGTGTTTCATATCCGGCCATGCCGTCGATACGGACCGGCTCGGACATCGTGATCCGCCAGTTGTGCACGCCCGGAATCGACGTCGCGGCCTGCTCGGCGTAACGGCCGCGATCCTCCGGCTGTGTCGGGCTCGATCCCATCAGGCCGATCACCATGAAGGGCGCGGCCTCGAAGCCGGTTCGTTCATCGCCGTCGGCCAGAAGAATACCGGCGCCCGGCGTCAGGGTGCGGACATGCTTGAAGTCGCTGAGCTCGCCGATCTTGAAGGGCATCAACCCCAATTGCTCCTCGACCGGAACCTCCTTGCGGATCGCCGCCGACGCAAACATCTGCCGAACCGCATCATCGGTGTAAATTTTGGCGGCGTTTTCGGGGATTTGTACGGCGACATAGCCGGAGAAGGTGCCGCCCGGCAGGATCATCGAATAGCGCCGCACGGTGCTCGCGCCGCTCCTGGCGTTTTCGACCGAGTAGTAGGCGGTTCCCACCGCTGTCTCGATGCTCTCGGGCTTGACGCCGCCGGTGCCCGCCGGATTGGCCTTGAAGGCATTCATGACCTCGCCATAGGCCTCGGGCGGCAGCTCCGCCACCAGGACTTTGACGCTTTCGTCCTCGGTTTCAAATCCAATGAATGTCTTTGCGCGGGCGAGGCCCACCAGGGGGATCATCCCGACCCGGGAGCCGGGTGGAAAAACCGCCTCGGCGGCAAAGGCGGGACCTATGATGGTGACGAGCAGGGCCACCGCGGAAAGTATTCGGATGTGCTTCATCGGCAATCTACTGGGTTCGCATTGCGGCCGTTCGGTGGTCGGCAGGTCGTCGGTCCCTTGCGGGGCCCTTGGCCGTCCGTTCGCTTTTAACGGTTTTGCCGTCCCGACAACAGCGGCGTCATGATGGCGTTCCGGCCGCCGGGTCCTGACCCCGCGCCCGGGGGTAAGGCCTGAAGCCGACACTATCTTTCAAGGTTGAGGGTTTTCGCGGGCTAAGCTTGCGTCCACCTCCTTGCAGGCCCTGCCCCCCCTCCTATATGAGGCACACCGTCGCAATATCGCGAGTATTTGATCGTTGGGGGTTTGGATTGGTGCGCCGTCAGGGCCCAGCCAACCTGCCGCAAAAAGAAGGATATGAGGACCATGGGAAAGGTCATTGGGATCGATC
>Ga0073928_10006877_pt1 | contig 15071 bp, 8 predicted proteins | sample PaiPotPPA55metaG_FD_76969 | JGI IMG/M metagenome (GOLD analysis project Ga0073928, IMG submission 76969) | Iron sulfur acid spring bacterial and archeal communities from Banff, Canada, to study Microbial Dark Matter (Phase II) - Paint Pots PPA... ... | reverse complement strand
TGGAACGTCGCCAACCCGAAGGTCTTCACGCTGAACGGCGGCGAGGACACCGACCCGAACGCCCTCGACTTCGCCAAGGGCTACAACTCCGTGGTCTGGGGCGACACCGTACCCCAGGAGACGGTTGGAAAGACCGCCAACGGCGCCACCCTGGTCGGTGACCAGGTCGCACCAGGCTGGGACAACTCCAAGGGTCAGACGATCTTCCAGCAGCAGTACACCGCACACCCTGAGATCAACGCCACCATCGAGGCGAACGACGGTCTCGCGAACGCGGTCATCACGGTTCTGAAGCAGAACCACGTTCCCGCCAACAAGGTCCCGACCGTGGGCCAGGACGCCACCCTCCAGGGCATCGAGAGCGTCCTTCAGGGCTACCAGTGCGGATCGGTCTACAAGGCGATCTACCTCGAGGCCCAGGACGCGGTCGCGCTGGCGACCATCCTGCGCGCGGGGATCACACCGCCGGCCGCTCTCGTGAACGGCTCAACCTCACCCGCAGCGGGCAAGCCGGGCAACACGCAGCCGGCCTCGCTCCTCACCCCGCTTTGGGTCGACAAGACCAAGGTCGGCTCGACCGTGGTCAAGGACAACTTCGTCGACAAGACCGCCCTCTGTGCGGCGGTCACCGCGGCCGTTTGCGCAGCCAACGGCATCAGCTAAGAAGCAGTAGGTCTGTGATGGGTGCCGCCGCATCGCGCGGCGGCATCCATTCTTCTAAGTCACAATTGGCACTCGGGCACAATTGGCAACTGTGGGGGGGGCGATTGACACTGTGGCGCAGGTGAACCCGGACTCTTCCGCGGCGACCGAGCCACTGCTCAAGGTCCGCGGACTCGAAAAGCACTTCGGCGCCGTCCAGGCCCTCTACGCCGTAGACCTCGACCTCCCGGCCGGATTCGTCACCGCGCTCTGCGGAGACAACGGGGCCGGCAAGTCTGTGCTCACCAAGTGCATCTCAGGCGTATACCAGCCTGACCACGGCCAGGTCTTCTGGGAAGGTGCGCCGGTCCACGTCCGCAGCACGCGCGACGCGAGCAAGCTCGGAATCGAGACGGTCTACCAGGACCTCGCGCTGTGCGACAACCTCGACATCGTGCAGAACATGTTTCTCGGCCGCGAGCTCCTGCGCCGCCGGATGCTCAACGAGGATGAGATGGAGCGCCAGGCCGCGAAGACCCTCGCGAGCCTGCGCGTCACGTCGGTCAGGTCGATCCGGCAACCGGTGGCGTCCCTTTCCGGAGGGCAGCGTCAGTCGGTCGCTGTCGCGAAAGCGGTGATGTGGAACTCCAAGCTGGTGATCATGGACGAGCCCACCGCCGCGCTCGGCGTGAATCAGACCAGGCAGGTGCTCGACCTCGTGAAGCGTCTCCGTGACCGCGGCCTCGCCGTGATGGTCATCTCGCACAACCTCAACGATGTTTTCGAGGTGGCCGATCGGATCGCCGTCCTCCACCTCGGCAGGATGGTGGCCCAGGACAAAGCCTCCGCCTTCGATCGCCAGAGCCTGGTGGAGTACATGACCACGGGCAACCTGAGCCGCACGGCCAACCGCGGCGCGGCCGTAGAGACCCCCTGAGTGGCGCGCATCGAGGCTCCTGACCTCCCAGACCCGACAGCGGCGGTGGCGGCCGCGGAGGCCGAGCTTCCGCCAGAGCTCGTCGCCCAGACGTTCGGTCAATACGTGCGGGGGTATGTGGCCCGCATCAGGAACGGTGACAGCGGCGTGCTGCCGGTCGTCGCCGGCCTGGTCGCGATCATGGTGGTCTTTGAGGTGATCAGCCCGAACCACGTGTTCCTGTCGGCCGGCAACCTGGTCAACCTCTTCCAGCAGAGCGCAGTGTTCATGGTGCTTGCCATGGCGGAGACGTTTGCCCTTCTGCTGGGCGAGATCGACCTGTCGATCGGATTCGTCGGGGCGAGCGGCGCGGTCATCACCGTCCAGCTCGTTCAGCCTTCGACCACCAACTGGCCCTGGTGGGCGGCGATCCTCGCCGGCCTGGCTTTCTGTGCTGTCGTCGGAGCGATCCAGGGCACGATCATCAGCCGGCTGGGGATCCCTTCGTTCATCGTCACGCTTGCCGGTTTCCTGATCTTCAACGGCGTGATGCTGATCCTTCTCCTGCTGGGTCCCTTTTCGGGTTATCCGAGCCTCAACTCCCAGAGTCCCAACGCCCTGGTGCTGTTCAACCTGATGGCGGGCACCATCGATCCGATGGTGAGCTGGATCGCCATGGCGATCATCGTGTTGGGGCTCGCGGCGATCCTCTGGTTTGGGGATCAGCGCCGCCGGAAGAGCGGGCTCGTGGCCCCGCCGGTCGGCCTCACGGTGCTCAAGATCGTGCTGATCGCGGCCGCCGGCATCGTGGTCGTAGCCATCTCCGACATCAACCGCGCGAACTTTGGGATCCTGGCCGGCGTGCCCTGGGTGGTCGTCATCGTGCTGGCCGTGCTGGGCGCATGGACGATCCTCCTCGAGAGGACGCAGTACGGGCGGTACGTGTACGCGATCGGCGGCAACGCCGAAGCCGCTCGCCGCGCCGGTATCAACGTGGCCCTGATACGCACGGTCGCGTTTGCGCTCTGCTCGATGACGGCCGGCATCGGCCTGATCCTCTACGCGTCCTATATAGGCGGCATGTCCAACAACGTGCAGGGCGGCCAGCTGGTCCTGTTCGCGGTCGCCGCCGCGGTCATCGGCGGCACGAGCCTGTTCGGCGGCCGGGGCAAGGCCATCCACGGGGTCCTCGGCGGCCTTGTGATCGGCGGCATCTACAACGGCATGTACCTCCAGGGCCTGGACGTGCAGCGGATCTTCATCGTCACCGGCCTGGTCCTCCTGGCGGCGGTGTCGATCGACGCGTTCTCCCGCCGAGCCGCTTCGTCGGGCAGCGCCGCCCGGGTCTGATGACGCGGCCCCCCACAAGCTGGATCGCCCCACCCGGCGCTAACGCGCCGACCTCCCCGCATGGCGGGGAGGTGAATTGTCGACGCCGACCCCTTCGCACGGCGGGGAGGTGAATTGAAGACCAGTCTCGGCATCTGGGCCTTCGGGCCGATGGTCACGCGCTTCGTCCCCTCGGGCTACCAGCCTCAATGGGCGTCGGAAAGCACGGCCGACAAGGTGAGCCGCGCGGTGGCCGGCCTCGGCGACATGATCGACGACTATGAGTTCCACTACCCGCAAGAGCTCAACGAGGACAACGTGGAGACGATCAAGGCGGCGCTGGGCGGGCACGGCATTTACTGCATCGCCACCGGTCTTCACCTCGATCCGCTGTTCGGCAAAGGAGGGCTGTGCTCGCCCGATGCAGCGGTGCGCAAAGAGGCGGTGCGGCGCACGCTCGCCGCGGTCGACATGGCAGGAAGCCTGCGCGCGAACTTCATCATCTGGCCCGGCATCGAGGGTTACAACTACCCGTTCCAGACGCCCTACCGCGAGAGCTGGGCCTGGCTGGTGGAGGGCATCGGAGTCGCCGCGCAGAGATGCAAGGACCACGGGATCAACCTTTTTCTCGAGCACAAGAACTCCGAGCCGGCCATGAAGATCTTGATGCGCAACATCGGCATGACCCTGCACGTCATCCACAAGCTGCGCGTGCAGGGACTCGACAACGTGAAGGTCAACATGGACTGGCAGCACCTCCTGATGAATGGCGAGAACCTGGCCGAGTACGCGGGGATGCTGGCCGGCGAAGGGCTCCTGGGTCATCAACACGCGAACAGCGGTTGGGGCACCTTCGATGACGACAACATGGTCGGTGCGACCGCATTCATGGAGACGCTGGAGCTGGCGGTCGAGCTGCGCCGGGCGGGCTACGGCGACAAGGGCGAGCGCCTGGGCTTCGACCTCTACCCGTACACCGAGGATGCGATCGCGGTGGTGCGGCGGAGCGTGCTGCAGTGGCGGTTCATCGACTCGGTCGCGGCGCGGATCGATGATGCGGCGCTGCGCGAGGCGCAGTCAAGAAAGGACGCTGTGCGCGCGTACGAGATCGTGTATCGGGCACTGGGCGGGGAGTAGCCCTCTCCGGTGATGCCATCGGACACGGCCGCCGCGGCCGAGCTGCTCGAGAAGCTCCTCGCCCAGGAACGTGACATTCAGTTCGACTCGTTTGGCTACGCGGACGCGTGGAGGGTCGGATCCCGTCTCGCGGAGCTCGCCAATAGTCGCGGACTTTCCATCACGGCCTCGCTGGTGTTCGGAGACCAGCAGGTCTTCCATTCGGCCTCAGAGGGCACCAGCGCCGACAACGACGATTGGCTCGCGAGGAAGTTCCGCGTGGTACGGCGATTCAACCAAGCGTCGCTGACGGTAGGAACCCGCTTCCGCGCGCGAGGACTCGACTTCGCCATCGATACAGGGCTCGACCCGCGGCTCTACGCAGCGCACGGAGGCGCGTTCCCTATCCGGGTCCGCGGGTCAATCGTCGGGATCTTGGGAGTCTCGGGCCTCACTCAACTTGAAGACCACGACCTCGTGGTCGAGGTACTCTCCGAGCAGGCGGCCCACTAGGGCACCGTCGGTTAGAGGCGGGGGTCGACGTGGACCTTGGGACCCGGACCCGCGGCGGCGCCACGCTCGCCATCCAGCCTGCTTGCCACCTCGGAGAGCCCGATCACCTCGGCAACGATCGAATCAGGGGCGACCGCGCCCGTCGCAAAGGCCTCGATCGCTCCGGCCAGGGCAGGAGACGCTGAGAGGATGCCCACGGTCGTGACGTCCGCGAGCACGAGATCCCGGGTATCCACCATGCTGGGCGTACCGGAGAGCCCGATCAGCACGATGCGTCCGGCCGGGTCTACAAGCCGCGCGGCGATCGCCGGGGTCGCGTCGTAGCTCGTCGCGTCGATCACGGCGTCGAAACGCTCGTCCGAGGTCGCGATCTCGTCGAGGTCGTGGGTGGTCGTGACGCCGAGCTCGCGACCGAGCTGCAGCGAGCCGGGGCGCTCGCCCGCGAGGTGCACGTCGGCACCCCGGGCCAGTAGAAACTGCGCGGCCAGCAACCCGATCGTGCCGGAGCCGAGCACCAGCACGCGACTGCCGGGACCGGCCTGCGTGGCCTGTGCGGCGCGGAGCGAGTTTCCGCCCGGCTCGACCAATGCGCCGCTCGTCACGCTCACGTGCTCGGGGATGAGGTGGGCGAACCTGGCCGGGATCAACTGCTGTTCCGCGAGCGCGCCGGGCCAGCCATCCATGATCCCGACCTCGATGCGGTACGGGCATACCCACTGCTTGCCGGCGCGGCAGAACCGGCAAACGCCACAACCCAGCATGGTGTCGCCGGTGACCCGCGCGCCGACCCAGGAGGCATCCGCGTCCGGCCCGACCGACCTGACCCGACCCACCCATTCATGGCCGGGTCGCAAGGGAAAGTGCGTCTTCCCCTGGGCGAAGTAGGCCATGACCCCGGTGTACAGCTCGACGTCGGTTCCGCAAATGCCGACCCGCTCGACGTCGACCAGCAGCTGATCCGCCACCGGCACGAGGTCGTCGACTTCCTGAACCTCTCCCCTATTTGGCGCCGTGACGACGAACGCTCGCATCAGCCCCGAACCGCGTCAGATGGAGCGCCGAATGGGCTGAGAGGACTGGCGGCAATGACCAGTAACACAGGTGTGAACAGTAATACGCAGCGGAATCGACGGGCAGCCGGCAGGCCATCTGACGCAGACGCCACGTCGCCGTACGATGGCGCAAGGGTATGAGAGGTCTGGTCGCCTCGTGGTGCTCGCTGCAGTGGCCGCGATCCTGTGGTTCTTCTACAGCGCGCAGCCTCACCCAGTTGGGACCCTCGCGTATGACTACTTAAACGAGTTTCCGGGTTACCTAGCAAGCCTCGTCATCGTGGGCGTGGTGCTCGTGCTTGGGCCGGTCATTGGCAGCCAGAAGGTCGAGCATTTCACCCTGGCCACGCGTAGGGAACCGGACAAAGGTTCGAAGAGCGAACACTAGGGCGAGCCAATTGTAAATTCGGAATCAGGCTTGCTGTCGAGCAGCGGTTGATAGCGCACAGCAGCCGCACAGCAACCGGTTGCGGCCTGATGCGTCGCCACGCGCGCTTTCGGCCATCGTGTCACCCCGGTTCAACAGTTGACCATCCCGATCCGAACTGGGCCATGCGGCCAACAACCGCAAGGTAAATTTCAGCCTCGAGTGCACGTCCTTGCTCTGTCGTTGATAGTGGTGCTCGTTGCTATCGATATCCGCTCGTTACCACGATGTTCAAAAGTTCGAGTCGCCAACCGACCCTTAGCACCAGCGGTCCATTTCTCCCGAGTGCCGATTGGCATTAGGAGGCGTTAATTCACGATGTGAAATTAACGGCTTGACAAATCGTTGAGGTGCGCCTAGCGTTCGCCAACAGGTTAAGGGGGGAGCGCTACCGCCTCCACGCGGCGATCGACTAGACCGATCGGATTACCGCAGCTGGGGGAAGACACTAATGCGCTTATACCTGCGCCGCCAAGTCGGCTTCGCTCTTGCCGCCGCCATTTGCGCCTCGCTGCTCGTCCTGAGCCCTGCGACGCAAGCCAGAGCGAGCTCCTCGCCAAATCTTCCGCCGAAACCTGCACCAGTCCTTGGCACAGCCATGCCTCCGCCAGCTCCGGTTCCACATGCTGCCCACAAGGCAATTGGCACCCTCAGCCCTGCGACCCCCACTAAGAATGCACAGCCAACGGCGCGGGCAGCACTTCTTACGCCAACCAGTGCCCAATGCACAACTCAGACGTTGTTTTCGGGTGGTGATCAAGCCGCGAACACCCTCGCCGTTCAGACCAACGGTGTTCCATTTTGGTGGGGAGGTTCGAATCCAAATCCAACCCAGCACGGCCCCGCCAATGCAATTGGCGTAGGCGATGGGCTGTACAACGACTACGTCATCAGCTCGGACACAAGCCTTTGGGTCTGGGGAATGAACAACTATGGGCAGTACGGCAATGGAACGCAATCGCCATTGGGAATCGAGCAGTCATACGTCTACGGAGCGGTTGGCGTAGCCACAAGTGGCCGCCACGTGGTGCTACTCCGGAACGATGGCACTGTGTGGACATGGGGAGATAACAACGGAGGCGAACTCGGCAACGGCGGTACGAGCAATCTCCCGAGCCTGACCCCAGGCCAATTGAGCCTGACTGGCATTGTCAAGGTCGCTGCCGGCGGCGGTGATGTTGGTGTCCCGTGGTCGATGGCCCTCAAGTCCGACGGCACTGTCTGGGTGTGGGGATACAACTACACCGGGCAGTTGGGCCTTGGTACGACTGGCAACATCTATGCCTCACCGACCCAAATCCCAACGCTCAGTGGAATCGTTTCCATTGCGGCCTCTACCGACGGGTATAACTCGATGGCCTTGGCGTCAGACGGCACGGTATGGACGTGGGGCGCCAACCTCGGCGACGGCACGACGAACAGCAGCAACGTTCCTGTCCACGTTCCAAACCTGACAGGAGTCGCCGCCATCTCTGTCAGCACCACTCACGCGATGGTCGCGAAGACGGACGGCACCGTCTGGGAGTGGGGTGACAACCGGTTTGGAGAGATGGACAACGGCACCTACGGGCCGACGGTCCCCCCGGTGCTCTCGCCGCTACAGGCAAACAGCATCAGCGGGGCGACTGAGGTCGCGGCAGGCGACGAATACTCCGAAGTTCTCCTTTCGAGCGGAGCGGTCTGGGGCTGGGGCCAAAACGAAAACTACGAGCTTGGCACCGGTTTCATGACGGTCCCGTACACCCATCCAGTTCAGCCGATTTTGCTCAGTGCTGTCGCGCAGCCTGCGCCGTGTCCGAACCTGGCTAACGGCTCTGGTCCGGCACCGGGTCCAGCGGCCAGCGAGATGCTGGGCGGGGGGCCGATCGACGAGCTTGCGGTTGCACCCAACTGCTGCAACGGAGTCACACCCGCGATCGGCAACTTCTGGCACACATCGGTTGATCTCGGGGTTCCCGGCCGAGGCGTCCCCCTGAGCTTCTCTCGCACCTACAACTCACTGTTGGCCTCACAGAACGGCCCCCTCGGGTTCGGATGGACCGACAGCTACAACGTCAACGTAACTTTTGACGGCAGCGGCAACCCGACCGTGCACGAGGAAAACGGGGCCACCATCGGGTTCACACTCGCCGGGACGACATACCAACCGCCAACTCGAGTACTGGCAACATTTGTCAAGAACGGCGACGGCACGTACACCCTCAACCGTAGGTTCCAGGTCCACCTCACGTTCAACTCGAGCGGCCAGCTGACCAAGGTGACGGACCGCAACGGATACGCGACTGTCCTCGCCTACATCGGTGGCCAGCTGACGACGGTAACCGATCCCGCCAATCGAACGCTGACATTGAGCTACACCAACGGCCTCCTAACTAAAATCATCGATACCGCCACTCCGGCACGCTCAGTTGTCTACGGTTATGACTTTGTCCACAGCAACCTGACTTCGGTTACAGACGTCAACGGCGGCCTGACTTCGATGACGTACGACCCCCTCAATCCTGCAGACCATTTGTTCGCGACTCTCACCGACTCGCGAACCAATCAAGTCAGCGACGTGATAGATCCGGCGACCGGCCGGGTCACAATGCAGACGGACGCCAAGAACAACGCAACATTGTTCGGTTACGGGACTAACTCGACATCAATTAACTACCCGGCTGGTAGCTCGGTATTTCAGCAGTTCCAGAACAACGCCTTAACTGCACAAACCAAGGGATACCTAACGGCGCAGGGCGCGACCTGGACATACAGTTACGACTCCACCAGTCTTGGAGTTACCTCGGCCACCGATCCCATGGGTTACACGACGAACAACACCTGGTACCCGAGCGGATATCCTCACACCAGCACCGATCCGCTGCAGCATCAGGTGTCATACACGTATGACGGCCTCAATGATGTCTTGACCACCACCGACGCGCTCAACGTCACAACGACGCAGACGTATGACGGAAATGGCAACTCGAAAACCACATCAACCCCCTTGGTTGGGACGTCACAGACTCAGCTCGTCACCAATACCTACGGCGACACGACTCATCCCGGAGACGTGACGGCGGTCACCGACCAGGACGGAAAGACCTGGACGCTCGTGTACGACACCTACGGAGATCGAATCAGCGCATCCGACCCGCTGTCCGACAAGACGACGTATTGCTTTGACACGGTCGGCCGCCTTAGTTACTCGGTGGCGCCCAAGGGCAACGTCGCGTGCGGGCAATCCTCGACGTACATCACCAGTTTCGGCACCAACGCTTTCGCAGATCCGACCTACATGCAAGACCCTAAGAACGACAACACGCAATATTTCTATGACGGCAATCGCAACCTAACGAAAGTGATTGATCCGCAGCAAAACGTAACCCTTCTAGGCTATGACGCCAACAATCGGCAAACCAGTGTTACCAGTGGATCCGGCAGTGCTTCGGTTTCAACAACCTCAACCGCTTATGACGCGAATGGCAACGTCGCGTCGGTCACAGATGGCCTCAACCATACGACGACCTATTCATACGACGCGCTTGACCACCAAAGGTCCGCAACGGATCCACTCGGCAGGGTCACGAGATACGAATACGATCCGACGGGGAGGGTCACCGGCGTGGACTCCGCCAAAGGGACGACCACAACCTATGGCTACGATGCGGCCGGCCGACTCTTCGCTGTCTACTACAGCAGCGGAGCTCCCGCAAGCGTGGCCTTCGGCCTGGATGCTGACAACCAGCGCATCTCCATGACCGATGGCACGGGGACCAGTACCTACACGATTGACTCGCTGCACCGGGTCACAAAAGCGATCAACGGTGGAGGCCAAACCGTCTCATACGGGTACGATCTCAAGGGACAGCTGACTTCGATCGTTTATCCGGGCGGCACTCATACGGTCGTCCGAACATACGACCCAGTGGGCCGGCTAGCAACAGTCACCGACTGGCTCAGCCACACGACCACGTACACCTACGATGCAGACAGCAACCTGATCAAGGAGCTCTACCCGAACGGGGTCACAGCTAACCTCACGCCCGACCAGGCTGACCGCCTGATGGCCATCACCGATACCGCTAAGACCCAGTTTCTAACGTTGTCATACGGCCGGGACGGAAACAACAATCTCTGCAACATCGGCTCGGCCTCGTGCTCCCCGGGATCAATGAGTCCCTACGATCCGCTTCAGCGCCAGACAGTTGCGCCCGGTGGTTCGTATGGCTATGACACAGCCGGCAACATGACCCAAATCGCACTCTCGCCTTACACGACCACTCTCACGTTCGATGCCGCTGAGCAAATTTCCTCGAAGACCAAGATGAATGGGAATACGTTGGTCCAGAGGCTCACATACACGTTCGACCCGAACGGAAATCGGACCCAACAAGTTGATCAGAACAACGTAGCAACGAACTTTGGATACAACCAGGCGAATCAATTGATTCGATATGGGACTACCTCGACCTATGCCTACAACGGAGTCGGACTTCGCACGAGCAAGACTGTCTCAGGCGTTCTGGAGAGCTACGTCTGGAATCTAGCTCAATCAACCTCCGCCCCTCTCGTCGACGGGGCTACTGACTATGTGACGGGATTCCGCGGCCAGCCGCTGGAGCAGATTTCGGGCAGTACAGTCTACTACTACCATCAGGATCAGCTCGGCAGCACGATCGACATCACTAACAGCCGCGGCAGCATCGTCAATACATACACTTACGATTCGTACGGTGGCATCTCAAGCGGCCTCACTACGAGCTGTTCGCCGTGCGGGATAGTCAACCCACTGCAATTCGCGGGCCAGTACGTCGACTCGGAGTCGGGCTTCGAGTACCTGGGCGCCCGCTACTACGAGCCATCGACTGGGCTATTTCTGACCAAAGATCGGCTCGCTCGCGGGACCGTGTCCGCTTACGCATACGCGTCGGGATCCCCTCAGAACTTTACGGACCCTTCGGGCGAGTGCACCGTTGGATCAGGAGGATCCTCGTGGCTAATTATCGGAGGCTATGATGTCGGTCAGCACCTTTGCAATGGTGGGGACGCGGCAGCGGACATACGCAATGTCAGACCTCACGGCACGTTTACCTTCTGCGAGAATTTCCAGGTGCAGCTAGGCATTGGCGGCGGCGTAGCCAGTCAGTGCTATGCGTACAGTGTTGGGACTGGGCTTAGCGCGACGACGAATACTGACGGTATGGGCCTTGGCTTGGGCGACTCCGCGATGTTCGGAGTTAGCGTGAACTTCTATAACACTGACCGCATCAACGACTTGGGAGGCTTGTTCTACTTTCAAAATGCTGGAGTCGGCGTGCCCGCCGATGGTGTCCCGCTCGCCGGCGCTGTTCAATCGGAGACCAACGCCAACGGATCCGTGAGTGGCGGCGGCATTAGTTTTGGAGTGGGTGTCCCGGGGGCGAACTACCTGCAGGGCGGGTCGTTCACAGATGTCCATTGCACGATCGGGTCTGTTGAAGGCTGTTGACAGAATGAAACGCCCGCGCAAGCTGAGCTGGCCATTCTGGTACTTGGTCGTCGTCACGTGCCTTGTAGTCATAATCGCGGGATTCATTGAGTATCAGAAGGTCACCCATGGCGCTTGACCTTTTGGCCGCATTCATTGGGTTAGTGATTATCGCGGTCGGAGCGTGGTTCTATTTAGGTTCGGGCTGGAGGAATCAACGCCTTGATGGTCTTCTCCAATATATGTACATGGCCGTGCCTATCGGTTTAAGCCTCGTCGTACTTGCAGGGGCTCGTGCCGGAACGTTTGGCCCGGTTACGAGCGCCATGGTCGCAGTCGGACTCACACTCATGGCCGTAAGTTGGATCCTTGCGTACTTGAAGCCGCGTTGGCTGGCACCGAGGTGGCTACGTATGCGACGCCGCGCCTTGGCCGCGAATAAGGACTGAAGCCGCCGCGCTGCAGTTTTGCGGATATGCGGCCCACCGAAAACTGGTCCATTTCTTGTGTTAGTTCCATGTCGGGGCGGCTATCGCTCTCTTCATTTAGCGGATGTCCGGCCCCTCTAACTGGTCCAATGGAAATGGCCCCCTAGAATTGGACCCGCCTTGCGAGAGTCAGAGCCAAAGTCGGCGTGGGTGAATAGAAATGTCGTAGGCACCGTCGTCCGCAGAGGCGGTTGTCTGATGGGGTCTTTCGTACAGCAACGTCGACGGTAAACGAAGTGATTCGGTGTTACTCAGCGCTACTCAGCGTATTCGGGCCGCCATTTCTGAACGTGGTGCAGCGATCTGTTAACCGCAAGGTTCAGCGTTCGAATGCGCGTCCCGGAGCCAATTTCGAATTCATCGACTGCCGGCATTGACGCGTTTTCGAGCCGGTTTCGGCCTCGCTGTCCGAGACTGAACCGCCTCGCGGCGGCCGGATTTCGCGGACCTCAAGATGGCGTCGCACACTTCCGCGGTGCGGTAACCGTCTTCGAACGTCGCTCCATGAGGCCCGACGCGCTTGTTCTTCGCGATGGCCTCGATGAAGTGATGGAGCTCGTGCACCATCAAGTGCTCCCAGCCGATCATGTGGCCGTGCGGCCACCACCACTTCCAGAAGGGGTGGTCGGCCTCCGACACGAGCACGGTGCGGAAGCCCTGTGCCTCAGCTCCCGGACGCGAGCCGGGCAGGTGGACCTGCAGCTCGTTCAAGCGCTCGAGGTCGAAACCGATCGAACCCTTCGAGCCGTTGATCTCGAACGTCAGCCCATTCTTCCGGCCCAGCGCAAACCGCGAGGCCTCGATGGTGCCGACTGCTCCTCCCGCGAACTCGACGATGGACTCGAACGCGTCGTCGACATCGACCGTGCCGCCCGGCCGTTTCTTGATGAACGTCCTCGTCGCGCCGCTCACCGCCGCGATGTCACCGACCAGGTAGCGGGCGAGGTCGATCACGTGAGCGCCCAGGTCGCCCAGCGCGCCTGAGCCCGCAACCTTGCGGTCGAACCTCCAGACCATCGGAAACTGGGGATCGACGATCCATTCCTGGAGGTAGCTGGAGCGGAAGTGGTAGATCTCGCCGAGCTCTCCGGCTTCCAGCATCTCCCGAGCCAGGCGGACGGCCGGCACGAAGCGGTAGTTGAACGCGCACATGTGCTTGACGCCGGTCTTCTCCACGCGCTGCCAGATCTCATAGCTCTCATCGGCGGTGCGGCCGAGCGGCTTCTCGCAAATGACGTGCTTGCCTGCCTCCGCTGCGGCGATCGTCGGCGCCGCGTGCAGGTTGTTGGGCGCGCCGTTGTCGAAGAGCTGGATGCGGTCGTCTCGGACGAGCTGTTTCCAGTCCGTCGCGTAGCTCTCGTAGCCGTACCGCCGCGCCGCCTCCGCCACCGCCGCCTCATCGCGGCCGCAGATCGCCACGAGCCGGGGCATCAACGGCGGCGGCCATGTCATGTACTGGATCTTCCTGTAGGCGTTCGAGTGAGCCTTGCCCATGAAGGCGTAGCCCAGCATGCCGACGCCGATCTCCTTGATCTTCTTGCCGCCCGCGGCGGCGCCCATGGTGACGAAGCCGACCTGCTTTCGCTTACCCATCGTGTACCCCTTTTCTGAATGAGGCGCGTTCACGCCGCCCGTCGCTGCCGCTGCCGCCAAGTGTGCCCTTTTGGCCGGGCGCGGTCCCGGTCCGCTAACAACTGTGCCCTTTTGGCGGGTCACAGAGCCCTGGCGGGCGGAGGCTCGGGTTGCGGCCGGGTCTAACCCCCCTTCAGGGCCAGGATTGGGAATTGCTTGGGCTGGGTAAACGTTTCTTCGACATGGCAACACCGAAGTCCGAGCTACTCCCAGTCCTCCCCATGGACGACGTCGTCGTCCTCCCCCACATGACGGTCACCCTCGCGGTCGAGGGAGATGACCAGAAGGCAGCGATCGAAGCCGCCCGCCAGGGCAGCCGCATGATCCTCCTCGTGCCCCGCATCGAGGGCAAATTCGGCTCCATCGGCACCGTCGGCCGCCTGGGCGAGTCCGCCGAGCTCCCGACCGGCGCCGAGGCGTTCATGATCCGCGGCGACTACCGCGCCCGCCTGGGCGGCGGCCAGGCCGACATCGGAGGCGCCCTGTTCGTGCAGGCCGACCCGATCGCCGACCCCGATCCCCCGACCGAGGCCTCCCTGGAGCTTGCCCGCGAGTACCGCGCCCTGCTGGAGAACCTGGTCGAGTCCAGGGGCGTCCCGCAGGTCGTGCAATTCCTGCGCGCCGCGAAGACCCCCGGCCACCTGGCCGACCTGGCCGGCTATTCGCCGGACCTGAGCACGGAGCAGAAGCTGGAGGTCCTGGAGACCATCGACCTCGAGCAGCGGCTGACCCAGCTGATCAAGTGGACGAAGTCCATCCTGGCCGACGCGTCGCTGAAGGAGAAGATCCGCAGCGATGTGGCCGAGGGCATGGAGAAGACTCAGCGGGAGTTCCTGCTCCGCCAGCAGCTCGAAGCCATCAAGAAGCAGCTGAACGAAGGCGGCAGCGACGTCGTGTCGACGTACCGCGAAAGGGTCGCCAAGGCCGAGATGCCGGAAGGCGTCCTGACCGAGGTGAACCGCGAGCTGGACCGCCTGGAGCGGACCAGCGAGCAGAACCCCGAGTACGGATGGATCCGCACCTACCTGGACTGGATGCTCGACATCCCCTGGAACGTGCGCTCCGAGGACAACTACGACCTGGTCGAGGCTCGCCGGATCCTGGACGAGGACCACACCGGTCTCTCCGACGTGAAGGACCGCATCATCGAGTTCCTGGCCGTGCGCAAGCTGCGCAAGGAGCGCGGGCTCGAGGTCCTCGGCGGCCGCGGATCGGGCGCGATCATCACCCTGGTCGGACCTCCCGGCGTGGGCAAGACCTCGCTCGGCGAGTCGGTCGCCCGCGCGCTCGGGCGCAAGTTCACGCGCGTCTCGCTCGGCGGCATTCGCGACGAGGCTGACATCCGCGGCCACCGCCGCACGTACGTCGGCGCCCTTCCGGGCCGCATCGTGCGCGCCCTGAAGGAAGCCGGCACCAAGAACCCGGTCATCATGCTGGACGAGATCGACAAGGTCGGCAACGACTGGCGAGGCGACCCGTCGGCCGCGCTGCTCGAGGTGCTGGACCC
>Ga0073928_10006875_pt1 | contig 15074 bp, 18 predicted proteins | sample PaiPotPPA55metaG_FD_76969 | JGI IMG/M metagenome (GOLD analysis project Ga0073928, IMG submission 76969) | Iron sulfur acid spring bacterial and archeal communities from Banff, Canada, to study Microbial Dark Matter (Phase II) - Paint Pots PPA... ... | reverse complement strand
GCTAGTGTCCGCCTCGGCCGGGCAAGCGGCACGGAGGGGTGGCCGAGCGGTCGAAGGCGCACGCCTGGAGAGCGTGTATACGGGCAACCGTATCGCGGGTTCGAATCCCGCTCCCTCCGCCACCCAGTCTGTCTCCGCCGCGCGTTCTTCGACCTCGCACCGAGAACGGCGGCGTTCCGCGCCGTTTCGCAATCAAGCCAGACCAGAGAACTCGCACTACACCGTGAAACGAGACCAAACAGCCCAGGATTCTCTGTGGCGCGCTGAACTGGTCTGGCTTCAGGGCGAACGGTGGTGCCATTGCGCGGCCGGAAGTCGCGCGAGCGGGAGGTAGGCAAGCTCAGCCGTAAATGAGCTGGTGCTGCTCGGTCCAGTTTAGCGGCAAGCCGATGCGGCCGGTGAGCCGAGCGGCAGTCAGATCGACGGGCTGGGTCCCTTCAAGGATAGCCTCGACCATGCAGGGCGCCAGGAAGGCGAGGCGGATCAGCCGGCCGACATAGCCTTCGGTGATGCCCTCCTGCTCGGCGATTTCGCGCAGCGACGCGGCCCTCCCGGTGACGAGATCCTCGAACCAGAGATGCCCGCGGGCGACTGCTTTGATCAGAGCGGGATCTGGGCGAGCCGGTTGGGTACGATGCGCCTCGCCTGGGATGACCAGCTTTATCTCGACACCGCGCCGCCGCAACTGCAGCGGCACAAGCAGCTGGATCGCTGCGTCATTTTGCTCGGTGGCGGGCTTTGCGTCCGGCATCAACGCGGCTCGCCTCAGTGTGATCGCGAGCGTGTCATCGCCGATAATGATCCGCTCGATCACATTGCGGAGCGCCTGCACCTGTTCCGCCGGGGTGCCTTTATCGAGCTTCGCGGAGATTCGACCGGCGTTATCGAGCAGGGCAGTGATCTGCTCGGCGGTGCCATGGATCATGCCGACTTGTTGGACCAGTAGCCCGCGATTACTCAGCGCTCCGGCCGTGGCGCCAATCACTGCCTGCTCCAAATCATGCGCTGGCAGCCGTGCACTCTGCTTGCGCTCGCCGCCGGCCTCGGCGATCAGCGCTCGTGAGATGTAATAGCGGTATCGGCGGCCGCTCTTGACGGCATGCGATGGTGTGAGCCGCTCGCCGGCGCTGTCGACCAATAGCCCGGCGAGAAGGCTCGGCGCCATCGCACCCGCTCGGCGCCGATGACCGGCGGTATTCGCTGCGAGTTGCGCCTGGACGGCCTCCCAAGTCTCGGACTCGATCAGCGCCTCGTGCCGTCCCGGGTGCAACTGGCCCTTATGCGCAATCCGGCCGAGGTAAACCGGGTTCGACAAGATCCGATAGAGATGCCCGCGCGAAAACGGCCGGCCGCCCTGGATACGGCCGGCGGCGGTCATAAAGCACTTTGTGGTCCAGCCGCGACGATCGACGGTTTCCTTCAGCCGGCGCACGCAGCCAAGCTCCAGGTACAGCGCGAAGATGCCACGCACCGTATCGGCCTCGGCGGGATTGACGATCAGCTTGCGCTCCTGCGCGTCGTAACCGAGTGGCGGGTTGCCCCCCATCCACATGCCTTTCTTCTTCGAAGCGGCGATCTTGTCGCGAATGCGCTCGCCGGTGACCTCGCGCTCGAATTGGGCGAAGGACAGGAGAACATTGAGGGTCAGCCGGCCCATCGAGGTGGTGGTGTTGAACTGCTGGGTGACGGAGACGAACGAGACGTGGTGGGCATCGAAGATCTCGATCAGGCGAGCAAAGTCGGCGAGCGACCGGGTCAGCCGGTCGACCTTGTAGGTGACGATCACATCGATCCGGCCGGCGCGGACATCGGCGAGAAGGCGGTGCAGCCCCGGGCGCTCCAGATTGCCGCCGGAGAACCCGCCATCATCGTAGGCATTCGGAACCACGACCCAGCCTTCGTGGCGCTGGCTGCGGATATAGGCCTCGGACGCTTCGCGCTGGGCATGCAATGAGTTGAACTCCTGCTCCAGCCCCTCCTCGGAAGATTTGCGGGTGTATATCGCGCAGCGCTTTCTGGTGGCCTCAGCGCGCGGCATCGGCGCCACCATGGCCGGAGCGCTTATTGGAACGGGGCCTCGGCTTCTGGCCGAAGAAGACCGGTCCTGACCAGGTTGTCCCGGTGATCGCCCGGGCGATCTGTGACAGCGAGCGATAGTGCGCCTGCTGCCATACAAACCCGTCATCGCTCACCAGAACTTGGTGGGTGCGTCCTTGCCATTCCCGCAACAGCCGCGTGCCGGGTTTGAGGCGGGGAGCGGCAGCCAAATCCAGTTTGCCGCCCCGGCCCGCCTGTTCGGCGATGTTGCGCAGCCGGCGGTGCAGTTCGGGTCGGAGGCCACCCAGCGCCTCTTCCTGCAAGCGGTAGGTGATGGCAGCGATCAGCAACTCCCGGCCGAGCCGGGCCGGCGCCTCGGTCCGGTAAAGCCGGAGCCATTCCGCTTTCAGATCCGCCCGGCTCGCGGTCGGGAGGCGCGCCAGCGCCTCCCTGAGCCGCTCAAGGTTCTCGCGCGGCATCAGCCCTTAGCCCTCGCGGGTTCGCCTGTCCGACCGGGATCGACGATGCGGTAGACGCGCCCGCGGTCGGCCGGGGCCGAGCCCAATTCCAGACCGAGCTTCTTCTTCAGCGTCCCGGAGAAGAGGCCGCGGACGGTATGCGGCTGCCATCCGGTGGCGGCGACGACTTCGGCCACCGTGACGCCCTCGGGCCGGCTCAGCAGCGCGATGACCGTCGCCTGTTTTGATTGTCGAGGAGCAGCGGCAGCCGGGCTCGGCTCCCGCGAGGCCCGGTTCCGAGTGCGCCGAACATTGATCGGCTTGCCAGCCTTTTGCCCCTCGGCGGCTTTGCCGCCGCCGACACGCAGCGGTTTCTTTGGCCCGCGGCTCTTGACGTTGGCTGCTTTGGTAGAACTTTTCACGCGAACCTCCTCCGATGTCCGGCGCCGGCTGGCGCCGTCACTGCCACAGGGCCCGCCGGGATGCCGGCCAGGGCTGGGGCGGCCCGGAGGTTCAGAGCAGGTCGCGGGCGGCGTTCAGCATGCACGCTCGTATGGGGGCCACCAGTCAAGGGCCTTTTCGCGCTAACAGATTGCTTTTTCTGCCTATTTTGCTCCTTTCCTGACGTTATCTGAACCGTGATGCTGTCCCTAACGAGCTTGAGGCCGCAGCTCCCCGCGACGCGCCTGTCGCGTTACCTCGTATCCGGTCGAGTCCGCGCGGGCTCGCACCAAGTTTCCGCCTGCACGCGTGGCGTGCGCGAAGGGCCTCGGAACGGACGGACCAATCTCTGGCATCGGCATGTCAGCCAAGCGTGGATACGGTCGCATCCAGCCCGTGGACGGCATCGCCTTGCCGGCGCGCCCTCTATCTCGACATCTCAGCCAAGCGTGCATACGGTCACATCCAGCCCGCGGGACGGCGCCCTTGCCGGTGCGCTTTCCTAGCCCTTCACTATCGCGCCGTCAGGAACCAATCCGGTGTCGCCGGCGGGAAGCCCCATCTGATTAAGGCACGCCAGTTATCAATTTCCGGTCCGAGGGACGACGGTTTGCGATCGGCCGCTGTCTCGTGTCGGCGTCGCATTTCTTCGAGTTCACCGGGAGCAAATCGCCTAAGACCAGATGGAAATTCACAAAGGCCGATGAGGACTGGTTCTGCTTCGCCGGGCTATGGCGTCCAAGGCCGCAAGGCGGAGAAGCCTTCACGCTGCTGACGATAGAACCGGGTCCCGACGTAGCGCCGATTCACGACCGGCAGATGGTGATCCTGGAGCGTTCGGATTGGTCGGAATGGTTTGAGAATATGGGAAACGAAGCTGAACTCCTGCGACCGCTACCGGCAGGGTCGTTTAATGCCGAACAGGTCCGGTAGGCTTGAGCCGCGATGTGGCGTGTTCGGAGGCAGCCTGACGAGAGCCGTTAGGTGGGATGCAACAGCAGGGAACCGAGCCGCCTTAGTGCGCCGCCACTCCCGAGCCGCTACCATAACTGCGCAGGAGCCGATAGGCTGACGAGCAGCCATGAATCGACGATTCGCCGCCCGTCCCAACAATCGCTCCATTATCCAGGAAGCAAGCGGGGCGTGCGGCGATCTCGGCACCTTCATCCCTCACGTGATCGGCGCGATGACCGTGGCGGGGCTGGCACCAGCAGGCGTCCTGTTCGGGTTCGGTGCCTTCCTAATCTCGACAGGGCTTTTCTACGGCCTTCCTCTGCCGGTCCAGCCGATGAAAGCGGTATCGGCCGTCATCCTGACAGACGGGCTGCGGCCGGGCGAGGTAGCCGCCGCCGGCATGATTCTCGGCTTCGTGCTGCTGGTCCTGGGAATGACCGGCTGGATTGGTCGTCTTGCGCGAATTATTCCGCAATCGGTCAGCGCCGGTCTTCAGCTTGGCCTTGGACTCTTGATGGGAGTGCTCGGCGTCAAACTGATCCTTAGACGCCGTGGATCGGCGTCGGATCACTGGCCGCGCTCGTCATGCTGACCCGGCTTCCCCGATGCCGGGCGGCACCGTTGGCGCTCGTAGCCGCCGCTATAGCGGGATGGGCTACCAGCGTCGGCCCGGCCTCCTACGAGATCGCGTTCGCACCGAGCCTTCCCCAAGTCGTCATCCCGACCTGGGCCGAGGTTTGGCGCAGCCTCGAAATCGCGGTGCTGCCGCAGCTATCGTTGACATTGACCAACGCTGTGATTGTTACCGCAAGCCTATCTCGCGAACTCTTTCCGGCGACGGGGGTAATCGCGAGCGAACGCTATCTGGCCTTGTCGTCGGGACTGGCCAATGTGCTGCTGTGCCCGTTCGGCGCAATGCCGATGTGCCACGGGGCTGGCGGCTTGCAGGCTCAATATCGGTTCGGCGGACGAACCGGTCTGACCCCGATTATTCTGGGCGTCTTTGTGCTGGTGCTCGCGGTTGGCTTCGCCGATCACGCAGCCGCGCTGTTCGCCATCATTCCGATCGGCGCAGTAGGGGCGCTTCTTATTCTCGCCGGGACTGATCTGGCGATTTCCCGCCGGCTATTTGATGGCAAGCCGTCGTGCTGGCCGGTGATCGGCATCACAGCCCTCGTCACCCTGACCAATAACCCGGCGCTCGGGTTGGTCCTCGGATGGATCGCCGAGGTTATCCGGGCCGGCATCGTCCGCAGGTTCCTTGCTGAAAGGCCCCAACGCCTGGGGAGATGACCGATGCGTCGTAGTCTCTTGGCTTGGCCCGGTGCGCCGTTGGCTCTTGGATCCGCCGCTCTATTCGGGGCGAGCACGCCCTTTGCGAAGCTGCTGCTCGGCGACGGAGTAAGCCCATGGCTACTGGCCGGACTGCTCTATCTCGGCTCGGGCGTCGGCTTGAGCATCGTACATTTTGGACGACATACATTCCGTCTCACATCGGCGGAAGCTCCGCTTGGGCCTACCGATCTACCATGGCTCGGGCTGGTTGTCCTAAGTGGTGGCGTGATCGGCCCGGTCCTACTCATGATCGGTCTGACGACGATGCCAGCCTCGTCAACCGCGCTGCTGCTCAATCTCGAAAGCCTCGTGACGATGGTGATCGCGTGGTTGGCCTTCCAAGAGAATGTTAATCGCCGGCTCCTGGTTGGGGCAGCGGCAATCCTGGCTGGCGCTGCGCTTCTATCATGGCAAGGGGGGCCGACCGCTTTCGGTCTCGGCGCAGTCGCGATAGCAGGAGCGTGCATCGCGTGGGGGATCGATAATAACCTGACCCGCAAATTGAGCGCGGCCGATCCGGTGCAAATCGCCCTGATCAAAGGGCTGATCGCAGGGGCAGTGAACCTTACATTGGCCTTGACGAGTGGTGCGCATCTGCCGGCGATCAGTGTGATCGGCGGCGCTGCATTGTTCGGATTCCTCGGCTACGGGGTCAGCTTGGTCCTGTTCGTCCTGGGCCTTCGCCATCTGGGCGCGGCTAGAACCGGTGCATACTTCTCCACGGCCCCGTTCATCGGTGCGGTGCTCGCGATAGGCATGTTTCACGAGGAAATCACCGCGCGACTGATTGGCGCGGGTGTCTTGATGGCGATTGGCCTTTATCTGCACCTAACGGAAGCACACGAGCACGAACACGAACATGGTGTGCTGGAGCACGAGCATCCGCATCGTCATGATTCGCACCATCAGCACGCCCACAGTCCGAATGATCCGGGTGGCGAACCCCACACTCATCGGCATCGGCACCTACCGATGACGCACAAGCATCCGCATTACCCGGATGTTCACCACAGGCACGGGCACGCCCATGTCCATTGAGCAGACCATTTCTCTCCCGCCGCCAAGCCTGGCAGGCATAACGCCAGCGGCGTAGAGCCACGAGCGCCCATATGGCTTCAACGACACCGAACGGCCACGCGCCTTGAAGGAACCCATAGACGGACCCCGCACGATCCCGCGAACGCCAAGATGAGCCACGCACCGCGTTTCTCAAGGGAGTAGCAGACAAGCATCGCAGTGACCGAGAACAGGCCGAACGCGGTAAGAACATTCATTCTGAGATTTCCGAACATGCCTTCGAACTTGGAACGATGCCAGCGGATCGCGCCGTTCTACGATCTGCTCGTCCCGAAGTTGGCGGCGGAACTCGGCCGTAGTGGCACGGCAAGAGCCTCCCGCCTGCCCCCGGAGGAACGGCCAGAGATCGCAAGGAAAGCGGCCATCAAATGGTTTTGCAGAAGGATGGAAATCGATCTACCCGAAGCGCACACTATTCCGCCACACCACGCACCAGGACGCCCGAACGGAATTGAGGCCAAGCCTTACGGATCACATTTGCAGCCGAGCGAAAGAACACGGTCGCGATCATCAAACCAACGATGATGTCGGGCCATGCCGAATTGAAGGCCAAAACACCAGAAGCGGCTACCAGCACTCCGAAATTAGAGATCACGTCATTCCGCGAGCACTCAAAGGTGCTGCTCATATTTACATCGACAGTTCGAACCCGCCAAAGCAACCGCAGACAAGTCAGATTCGCGGCTAGGGCCAGACCGCCAAACGTGAACATCAACCCGGTGGCTGGCGGAGCGCCGTGCACGATTTTCGCCCCGACCTCCATTACTACGACGATCCCGAAAGCGAGTATGGCGATGCCCTTAGCTACAGCCGCGCCAGCACGCGACCGCTCACTACGGTCGAGGGCAAAAAGACTGAGCATATAGACGAGGGCATCGCCCAACATGTCTACGCTGTCGGCGACGAGGGCGGCTGAGCCGGCGATCAACCCTGCCGCAAACTCGACAACAAACATGGTGCCGTTGATGGCGAGAGCCAGCCGAAGCACGCGCCGCTGGTCGCCACGTCGGGCGAACTGATCGAGTTCGTGGCCTTTGGCCGAACAGCATTCGTCCATCCGTCTAAAATAGGGATGCTGCCCTTGTCTCGCAGCCTCTCTTATGGGGTGGTGACATCTAGGTCCGTCCGACATCAGAGCGTCGGGTGCATCTCCTCGGCCAGCGCCGTTGCAGAAATCCCTGTGGTCGGATGCGCATCAGGCTTCCAGTGATCGGCGTCCGACTGTTTCCCCCTGGTTCGCTCCGTGACAGGACGCGCACTGCTCGGCATAGATCACCTTGCCGCGTGCGATCAGCACCGGATCATTCGGGTCAGGCTTTGTCAGCTCATCGCTTGCGATGCCGGAACGCGATCCCGCCATGAGCAAGATGACGCTGACCAGCCCGCCGAGCAGCGGTCGGGTGGTGCGTCTCACTTGGATCGGTCAAATCGTAGGTATTTGACTAGCGCCGCAGCCGCGAGGATCAGGACGATGACCAACAGGAGCCAAAGCAGCCCCATGCCCCACATCATCCCGCCCATGCGATCCATCATGCGGTCCATCTATTGATCCTCGTCCCAGCGCGGCCGGCGGATCAGTTCGTGTTGGCGGTTCGCCGGCTCGTTGAGACGGCTGGCTCGAACACGCCTGTTGACTCCTTCCCCTCATGCACAAGCCTAGCGCACACATAACCAGAGAGGGTGCGGCCGATACGATCAGCGGGGCGACGCCGACAACGGTAAGCCAATGCCAACCGAGCGCAAGGCCGGTGGCGGCGATAGCCAGCCCGGCGACCGCGAGGACACGGCGATCTTCGATCCAAGTCCGTAAAGTGCTTATCCGATCAGTGGTGGGGGAACCGGGTGATGGCTGTGCAATTTCGATGCTCTGCATGCTTCACTCCCATCTGCTAGACGGTCGCATAGACCTTGGGCGAACCCTTCCCGATCTGATAAATCTGCAATGGGCTGGGTTTCTTGCCGGGCATCCCAGGCGTCCCCTCGGGCATCCCCGGTAGCGTAATGCCGGTGATCTGCGGTTTCTCGGAGAGCAGCTTATTGATGACCTCGATTGGGATATGACCGCCGACGACGTAGCCGCCGATCAGCGCGATGTGGCAGGGCTGTTCGTTATCGGCGATTCCGTATTTCTGGCCCATAACCGTAAGGTCGTTCATCGGTATGACCTTCACCTGGAACCCGTTTTGGTGCAGGTAGGAGGCATAGCCTTCGCAGCAATCACATTGCGGGTTTTTATAGAGCGTGACTTGTCCCCGATCGGCGACAGGTTCGGCGCTCAATGGGATGACGCCGGTAGCCCCACCGATCACGGCGGCTCCGCCGGCCCCACCGATAAGGATCGTCAGAACGGAGCGGCGGCTTAGCTTGTATTTCGAGATTTCCATGATCTTCCTCCTTCGCGGCAATCTGCCGGCTTACTAATTCCCGGTTCGCGGTCAGCCCTTTTTTTCGGGTCCGGGCGTTGCGGGCATCTTCTGCATCATGCCTTCCATCATCCGGTTGCGGTTCTCGACCATTCGCTTCATCTGCACCGGATCAACGGCGTTCATCATTCCCATCATTCCGCCGCGATCTCCCATCATCCCGGATTGACCGCCCATCATTCCGGTATTGGATTTGCCGGTCGGCTTGCCCGGTTCTTGCGCGACAGCGATGGAAGCCGCCATGCCGAGGCTCAGGCTCAGCGCGACGGCAGTTGCGGTGAGTAGTTTTGTTTTCAGCATCTCAGTTCTCCTAGGGTTCGTCGGTCGGGATACTTCATGCGATGCGGATCACGCTCATCATCCGGCCTCCTGGTGATCCGTGACGTGGCAGTGGAACATCCAGTCGCCGGGGTTATCGGCGACGAAGGCAATCTCGGCGCTTTCACGAGCGGGAAGCAGAATGGTGTCCCGCCATTCCCGGATCGGGTTCGGTTTGCCGTTGCGGCTGATGACGCGGAAGCTGTGGCCGTGCAGATGCATCGGGTGCCACCATGCAGTCTCGTTGCGTAGCGCGAGCACGCAGTTTTGGCCGCGTTTTAGGGTGAGTAGCGGTGACATATCCGGCTGGCCGTCGCCGGTCATCGACATGCCGTTCATGGCCCAGGTCGCGCCGCTCATACCCATCATTCCGCCGCTGCCACAACGGCCACGCTGCTGATCGCCACGCTAATCGCGCGGGTTGGCGGCTGGCGTCCATTAGATTGCCGGATGGTCCTTACCGCGATCGTTCTCGGCGTCGCCTACACTACCTGGAGCGAGTGGCTGAACGTGGAAGTCTGGCGTAACTGGTCCTATACCGCGACCATGCCTGTGCTCCCCTGGATCGGCACCGGCCTCGTGCCGGTTCTACAATGGCTCGTGGTGCCAGGGATTGCGTTTGCGATCAGCGGGGTCCGAAACCGCAGCGGGGAGGAAGCCGACTCCGCATGGGCACCTACGAAAAGATGATCTTCCTCGCGTGCTCGTAATCTGTCATGCGAAACAGTCGGCGTGGAGCTATCGATCCGCGAGCTTGCGTTTGCGCAGAGGTAGAGAGAAATCGGGCTTGATCCATCTCAGACGTAGGCAGTAGGCTCGCGCGATGGCGGGCACGCTGCTGAAACGGTTTCTCGCTCTGCTGATAGCGGCTACCTATTTTGGGGCTGCGATCGCTGCCGCCGCATCACCCGTAGCCGAATGTCCGGGCTTGGAGCCGGCCCATCGCACGCCGGGCATGCTCACCACAGCAATGGAACTCACCCACTCGGGATCGAATCCGGCGAGTGCCTGAAATGCTGCCTCGGGGCATGCCTTCTCGGCGTGTCCCTTCCTGCCCCAAACAACGGCGCGTGGACCCTGATCCTCAACCCAACTTTGGTTGCGTATTGGTCAGAGTTGCCGGTCCTTGTTGACCGACCCATAGCACCAGACCCCGATCCTCATAAACCGATCACCTGAACCAACCCTCGCCCGCGATGCGGTGCGAGGCGAATTTGCTCGTTCGGTATGCGATTGTGCATGCACCCGACGAATTCAGACTACCTCGATCGGATCGGAGGAAATTGGAATGCCGTCACCCGGATTTTACTTACTCATGCTCGGCCTTGCGCCGATAGCACTCAGCGCTTGCGTCGAAACTGGCGCGACCACCGCACGACCGACCTCGGCGGTCGCGGCTGTCGGCGTTGATCTTGGCAATTCCGTTCGGGTTCCGCGGATCGCGGGCCTCGCAGGCGAAGGTGAGGGCTACGGGAGAACCGAGCCGGGGACCACGCCGACAACGCACAGTTCCATGCCCGGTATGGATCACGACTCGACCAGCAGCATGCAGATGGGTCATGCGACGATGCCGGATATGAACCATGGCTCGACCAGCGGAATGCAGATGGGGGATCACATGGATCACGGCTCGATGCCAGGGATGAGCCACGGCTCGATGAGCGGCATGCAGATGGTCCACGGCTCGATGCCGGGTATGAAGCATGCACCAGGGCGCAACATGCAAATGGCGCATTCGGGCCACACGCATTCACAAGGCACCGGCACGGTCAATTCAATCGATGCCGCCGCGCATAAGGTCAATGTCAGCCACGGTCCGATCTCGGCGATCGGATTTCCCGCGATGACAATGGACTTCGAAGTCGCTCCCTCGGTCGATTTGAAGACGGTGAAGCCGGGCACCCGCGTCAACTTCACGGTCGAGCAGGGTCAAGGCGGAATGTATGTCATCCAATCCATCAAACCTGCCGGCGGGAGGCAGTAATGACTCAGAACAAGCCCCTAAATCGCCGCCGTTTCGTTCAGGGCGTGGCCGCTGCCGGTGCGCTTGCGATTTCTCCATTGGGCCGGGCGATTGCGGCCACCCGGCTGCCGGTCTTGAGCGGAACCGACTTCCAGCTTGAGATCAGCCCGATGCCCGTGAACATCACGGGTCGGGCGCAGACCGCGACTGCGATCAACGGGCAAATCCCCGCGCCCATCCTGCGTTGGCGCGAGGGCGATACGATAACCCTGGCAGTCACGAACCGGCTCTCGGATCCGACCTCGATCCATTGGCATGGGGTCCGCACGCCCTCGCCGATGGACGGCGTGCCGGGCTTGAGCTTCGCCGGGATCCCGCCCGGCCAAACCTTCGTCTACCGCTTCCCGGTGCATCAAAGCGGCACCTACTGGTATCACAGCCATTCCGCGTTCCAGGAACAGACCGGGATGTATGGGCCGATAATCATCGAGCCGAAGGGTGGGTATGCACATCTGTTCGATCGCGATTACGTCGTGCTGTTGTCGGATTGGAGCGACGAAAGTCCCGACAGCATCGTCAGCAATCTCAAGTTCCAGAGCGACTACTACAATTTCCATTCGCGAACCGCCGGGACGTTCATCGACGACGCGAACCGAAAGGGACTCGGCGAGACGATTTCGGATCGGCTCATGTGGGGCGAGATGCGCATGTCTCCGACTGACATTCTGGACGTGTCGGGAGCCACCTACACGTACCTGATGAACGGTCAACCGCCGGCCTCAAACTGGACGGCGCTGTTCCGGCCCGGTGAGCGGGTGCGCCTCCGCTTCATCAATGGCTCGTCGATGAGCATCTTCGATATCCGAATCCCCGACCTTCCGATGAGCGTCGTTCAGTCGGATGGCAACGATCTCGTCCCGGTCACGGTTGACGAGTTCCGCATCGGCACGGCTGAGACCTACGATGTAATCGTCCAGCCACGCGAGGCCCGCGCCTACACGATCTTCGCCCAGGCCGAAGACCGCACTGGTTTTGCTCGGGGGACGCTCGCACCACGCGCCGGAATGACAGCCACCATTCCCCCGATGGACCCTCGGCCAATGCGCACGATGAAGGACATGGGCATGGAGCACGGGTCGATGGGCGGCATGCAGATGGACCACGGCTCGATGCCGGGCATGAGCCAAGGTGCGACGGGCGGCATGCAGCAAATGAACCACGGCTCCATGCCGGGCATGAGCCACACCGCGCCGGGCGGAATGCAGACGAATCACGCCTCTATCCCGGGCATGAGCCACGGTGCAACGGGCGGCATGCAGCAGATGAACCACGGCTCGATGCCCAGCATGAGCTACGAGACGACCGGCGGCATGCAGATGGACCATGGCTCGATGCCGGGCATGAGCCACGGCGCGACGGGCGGAATGCAGCAGATGAACCACGGTTCGATGGGTCACATCGGCACGCTTCCGAAGATTGGCATGACCGATCAGGGAGCGGCAGCCAAGCTCGAAGGCAGCGTCGGCGTCGATAATGTAGCGATGATGCCGAGCGAGCGCCTGAATGAACCGGGCGACGGCTTCCCGAAAGGCCGGCGCGTGCTCCGCTACACCGATCTACGCGCCCTCAAGCGCGGCAACGACCCCCGACAGCCCGAGCGCGAGATCGTGCTGCATCTGACCGGCAACATGGAGCGATTCATGTGGGGGTTCGACGGCAAGAAGTTTTCCGATGCCGGACCGATCGAACTCAAACGCGGCGAGCGGGTGCGCTTCACCCTGATCAACGATACGATGATGGAGCACCCAATGCATCTCCACGGTCTGTGGAGCGAACTCGACAATGGACACGGCGAATACCGGCCCTACAAGCACACCATCATCGTCAAACCGGGCGAGCGGCTGAGCTTTCTGGTCAACGCCGACGAGCCGGGCCGATGGGCCTTTCACTGCCACCTTCTCTACCACATGGAGTCGGGCATGTTCCGGGAGGTTCACGTCGCATGACCCCGCTCCGCACCCTCTTTCCTTTGATCTGCGGATTCGTCAGTATTGCGAGCGCTGCGAGCGCTGCGAGCGCACAGGTCACCACTACACCCGATCAACCGCTTCCCGCAGACACACGCGAGCTTGTTCAGCCGGTCATGGACCGGATGATCCTCGTGCACGGTATCCTCGATCAGTTCGAGGGCCGCACCGATGGCCGAACCCCTGACCTTCGCTGGTCGGGGGAAGGATGGATCGGGACCGATTACGATAAATTCTGGGTTAAGACTGAGGGCTTCCGAAGAAGCAATGGCACCGTCGATGACGGTCAACAGGAGTTCCTCTATTCCCGCGCCATCTCGACCTATTTCGACCTCCAAGGCGGGTTACGCAGCGATCTCGATTCCCGCCCCGCCAGGAATTGGGCGGCGCTCGGTTTCGAGGGCCTCGCACCGCTTTTTTTTAACCTCCAGGGCACGGGATATGTGAGCGACAGCGGCCATTTCGCTGCCCGGTTCGAGGCCTCTTACGATCTCCTGCTGACGAATAGGCTCATCCTTCAGCCGGAGTTTGAGATCAACCTTTACAGCAAGTCCGATCCCGCTCGGCTCGTTGGCGCGGGGATTTCGGAGATCGATACCGGTCTCAGGCTTCGCTACGAATTCGATCGCAAGCTCGCTCCCTATTTCGGCGTCGCTTACGAAGGGAAGTTCGGGCAGACCGCCTCTTTTGCCCGGCGTGCTGGTGAGAGCACGAGCGCGGTGCGTTTCGTCTTCGGCATTCGTAGTTGGTTCTGATGGACCGCCCGGTCTCACTCTGGCGGACCGTCCTGGTGACGGTCATCGTCGCCTATGGAGTTCTCATTCTGGGCGGCGTCGGCTTCATCTACTCGGGGGCCTATGACATCGGCTCGGACGCGCCGCATTGGGGCGTGACCTATCAGGTATTCGAGACGGCGAGGATTCGTTCGATCAAGACCCATGCCGCCAGAATTACCCCGCCTGTCGGCTTGGACGATCAAACCAAGGTGCTCATGGGCACCGAACACTTTGCGGATCATTGCGCCGTCTGTCATGGCGCACCCGGCGTGCCGAAAGGCGACATTGCCAACGGACTTTATCCGCAGCCGCCGGATCTGGCTGTCACGTCCAAGCCATACACCGACGCCGAGCTATTCTGGATCGTCAAGCATGGCATCAAGATGACCGGGATGCCATCCTGGGCCGATCATGACGATGACGAGCTATGGGCTACGGTAGCCTTCCTGAGAAAGCTCCCCGGAATGACCCCGGAGGATTACGCCAAGCTGGTCATGCAAGTCATGTCGCACGGAGGCCAGCATCATCACGATAGCGGTGGAGTGAGAACTCAGGACCACGAGCACGAGCCGCAACAGCACGATCACGGCCGATGATGATGCTGGCCTTTGCGCAGGCCGGATTGTCGCAAGCCGATGTTATTCGTGATTGTAGTGGTGCTCCTGCTCATGCCCAAGGTGATGACGCTCTTCGTTCATGTGCTGCTGCAACCCCATAGCGCCCCAAACATCACCACGGCGGAGCGCCTCGTCCCGCGCATTCCTTTCGTGCCACAGATGGTGGCGCTCCTGGGCCATGTGCTCATGCTCGGCCTGAAGGTGCGCGGCATAGGGGTCTTGGTAGTAGCCATACGAGTAGGGTGAATAGGCTTGTGCAGACGCCGAGGTAGCAAATAATGGCAATGAAAGCATTACCGCAGCGATAAGCAGAGTTTTGGGTTCTACATGGAACACGACAAACCTCCATCGGCGACAGTGCAACCCTGGAAAAGAAACGAACGGAGGCCGATTGCCATTCCATCACGCCGTTACTATTTCTATTCGTGGTAGTTTAGTCTCCATCCACCCCAACTCATAGAAGCGCGTGGGGCGCTATAACCGGCGGTTAATTCAGAGGTGTTGGCACTTTAACGTTTATGCGCCTTCGCATGGTGTTCGGGGCGAAGGTTCATCAGGACGGTACTTGCCGGGCGGGCCGCCCCCAACGGTTCGCCCGGCCTTTCTTTTGCGGTGTGCCGGGCAGATGATCGGGCGGGAGTTTCTTTT
>Ga0073928_10006873_pt1 | contig 15075 bp, 14 predicted proteins | sample PaiPotPPA55metaG_FD_76969 | JGI IMG/M metagenome (GOLD analysis project Ga0073928, IMG submission 76969) | Iron sulfur acid spring bacterial and archeal communities from Banff, Canada, to study Microbial Dark Matter (Phase II) - Paint Pots PPA... ... | reverse complement strand
TCAGGATGACGATCATCTTTAATGCCATCAAAGACTTATCGTCATCCTGAGGAGTGGTCCGGCGAAGCCGGAGCGCGTCTCGAAGGACGCTGGCTGATGATGCAGCCGAGTTCCTGCCCAGCCTCTACCCTCTACCCTCCCTGCGGATCGACACCTGCTTCAGGAAATCGCCCTCACAACCTCCGGCGCGGCGCAGAGGAGCCTCGTGTCGCCGTAGCGCAGCCCGGTCTCGACCGTGCCGCCGCCCAATTGCGCGAGCCGGAACACATGCGTCTTCTGCACCGGCCCGGCCAGGTGCATCACACCGATCACCTCGTGCGGCGCATAGGGTTCGACAAAGACCCGCCGCGCCGGGTCGAAGGCCGGCGCCGCGTCGCCCGGCATCCAGTTGCAATAGGCCGGCAGCAGGTTGACCGGCAGCCCCTCGGCGAAGACGGCGTAATTGAGCGCTGCCTGCTCGACGTAGAAAAACCGGGTGCGCTGCAACACCTGCGCGATCAGCCGCTGCCACGCGGCCCAGTGCGGCGCGTCCCGGTGCAGCGCGAAGACCCCGCAATTCAGCATCGGGTTGCGGCCGAGCCGGTCGGCGGCGCGCCAGCCGAACGCCTCGCGGTACATCTTCCACTGCAAGGTCAGGCCGAACAGCTTCGGCCGCTTGTAATGGCGCTTGTAGGCTCGGTCGAGCTCCGGCGCGATCGCCAGCCGGTCGCGCCCGGCGGCAGCGCAGAACAGCTCGACTGCGCGCCAATCCTGCAGCCAGGCATCGGCGTCGAGCCAGAAATACACCTCGTAGCCGGCAAAATGGCGCGGCAGGAACGGCCGCGCGACCTGCGCCTTCAGCGTGTTCGGCGTGCGGTCCTGCCGCGGGAAGGCGACGTCCCAGCCCGGCGCGACGAGGTGGGTGACCCGGGCAGCGAGCCAATCGCGCTGGTCGGCCTCGAGGCCGAGGTCGAGCACCCCGATCGGGACCTCCGGCGCCAGCGCACGCACCGACAGCACCGCATCGCGCAACAGCGGGAAATAGCCGCTGTCGGCGGCGCTGACGACGATCAGGCCGTTATCCGCGCCGTGCAGCAGAACCGCCTCACGGCATCAGCCGGTAGCCGCCGGGCTCGGTGACCAGGATTTCGGCGCGCGCCGGGTCGCGCTCGATCTTCTGGCGCAGGCGATAGACGTGGGTTTCCAGCGTGTGCGTCGTCACCCCGGCATTGTAGCCCCAGACCTCGCCGAGCAGCGTGTCGCGGCCGATCGCCCGGTCGCCCGCCCGGTAGAGGTATTTGAGGATCGCCGTCTCCTTCTCGGTCAGCCGCACCTTCCGGCGGCCGGCGGCATCGGTCATCAGCTTGGCGGCCGGCCGGAACTTGTACGGGCCGATCGTGAATTCGGCGTCGTCGCTGCGGTCGCTCTGGCGCAGATGCGCGCGCAACCGCGCCAGCAGCACGCCGAGCCGAAACGGTTTCGTCACGTAGTCGTTCGCGCCCGCATCGAGCCCCAGTACGGTGTCCGTTTCGCCGTCGGCTGCGGTCAGCATCAGGATCGGCGCGGTGACGCCGCGGCGCCGCATGTCGCGGCAGAGGTCGCGCCCGTCGACATCCGGCAGCCCGACATCGAGCAGGATCGCGTCGAACCGCTCGGCTTCGGCCAGCACCAGCGCGGCCGCGCCGCAATCGGCCTCGACGCAGTCGAACTCGCCGGCATGCTGCAGCTGCTCCGAAAGCGACAGCCGGAGCGCTTCGTCGTCGTCGACGATCAGGATCCTGCGGCCACCCGGCATGGTTCACCCAAAGCGCAAGAAATCTCGTATTTATCGGCAACCAGGGCGTTCTGCATCCCCGGGCTTCGGCGCGGCAATCTAACCGCAGGCGCGCGGCTTGGCGAGGCGCGATGGCAGCCATGCCGCCACCCTCCACCCGTTCCGCTTGCGCCGCGCCGGTTCCGCCGCATATCTAGTCGAGGCCAGTGAAAGGTGCTTTGTGAGCGAGCGGCCGATCCCTTCGCGAGACCCTTCCGGTCCGTCGCAGCGCCGCGCCGCCGCCTCGCTCGACCGGGCGATCCGCGCGTTGCGCCGCGGCGACCCGGTGTTGCTGACCGGCGCGTCGGACGGGGTCGCGCTGGCGCTGGCGGCGGAGCTTGCGGACGACGGCAATCTGCGCCGGCTGCGCGAGATCTCGGCGCGGCCGCTCAGCGTCGTGCTGACCCGGCGCCGCGCCGTCGCGCTCGGCCTCGCCCCGCGCGACGAACTGTCCGGCGCGGTCGCGGTCGCACTGGCGCCCGAATTCCCGGCCCCGGTGATCCGCAATCTGGCCGATCCGGCCGCCTCGCTCGGCGCCGACCCGCCCGGCCTCGCCGGCGCGCCGGTCCCGGCCGCGGACAGCGCCCTTGCCGCCGTCGCCTTGGCGAAGCTCGCATCATTGCTGCCGGCCGCGCTGGTCCTGCCGCTCGGCCGCGCCGAGGCGGCGCTCGCCCGCCGCCGCCCCGACATTCCCGCCGTCGATGCCGCCGCGGTGTTGAGCCGCCGCGCCGCGATGGCCGGGTTGAGCCGGGTCGCCGAGGCCCGCGTGCCGCTGGCCGATGCCGAGGAGGCGCGGCTGATCGCGTTCCGCCCCGCCGACGGCGGCACCGAGCATCTGGCGATCCTGATCGGCACGCCCGACCCGGCGGCGCCGGCCTTGGTGCGGCTGCACTCCGAATGCTTCACCGGCGACCTGCTGGCCAGCCTGCGCTGCGATTGCGGCGACCAGTTGCGCGGCGCGATCGCGGCGATCTCGAAGGCCGGCGGCGGGGTGTTGCTGTATCTGGCGCAGGAGGGCCGGGGCATCGGCCTGGTCAACAAATTGCGCGCCTATACCCTGCAGGATTCGGGCTTCGATACGGTCGACGCCAACGAGCAGCTTGGCTTCGACGCCGACGAGCGGGTCTATCTGCCGGCCGCCGAGATGCTGCGCCAGCTCGGCATCCCGACCGTGCGGCTGCTGACCAACAACCCCGACAAGGTCGCCGCCCTCGAGCGCTACGGCATCCGCATCGTCGAGCGGGTGCCGCACGTCTTCCCGTCGAACGGCCACAACGCGCGCTACCTGCACACCAAGGCCACCCGCAGCGGCCACCTGCTGTAGTGTCTGACAGCGCCCGTCCGCGGACCGCGGGCGCCTCGCCCGCGAATAACCCGCTCCCGCATTGCGAGCCCCGTAGGGCGGAAAACCCCGGCTGCTGAGCAAAGAACTCCGCTGCATCACCATCGAGCGTCCTTCGAGACGTGCTCCGGCCAGGCCGGACCACTCCTCGGGATGACGATCAGTCTTTGATGGCGTTAAAGATGATCGTCATCCTGAGGAGGCGCGGAGCGCCGTCTCGAAGGACGCAAAACCACGATCCGGCCATTCTTGCCCAGCCTCGCAGCGCATTCCGCCAAAGATCCACGCAGATCACCTGTATGCGGCGGAATGCGCGCCCGCTCGAGCTGGTCGGGGGTTCTGTCGCACGAGTTCGGCCATGTCGCGCATCGCAACGGGCTGCGCCGGCTGATCCGCGACGGCGGCACCTCCTTCCTGGTCGGGTTGCTGTTTGGCGACATGACCGGCTCCGGCGCGGTGCTGATGGCCGGCCGCCTGGTGTCGAGCGCGTCGCATTCGCGCGCCGCCGAGACCGATGCCGACGCCTTCGCGGTCAAAATCATGCACGGTTTGGGGCGGCCGACGGCGCCGCTGGGCACCTGCTGCTGCGGATCACCGGCACCGGCGAGGGCGCGATCCCGTCGATCCTGCGCGACCACCCGCTGACCCCGCAGCGCACCGCCGTGCTGGAGGCCGACGACGCGCCGCCGACCGGCCCGGCCCTCCTCGAACCGGCAGAGTGGCAAGCGCTGAAGCGAATCTGCGGCCACTGACCCGATCAATCGGACCGCGGGCGCCCCGCCCGCGAATTGCCCCTATTGCCTCGGGGCCGTAGGGCGGAAACCCCGGCGAAAGCCGGGGGCATTCTGCCAAAGCTTCGCGCACAGTCGCGGCGGTCTGGCGGAATGCACGCCCGCCGTCGCGGGCACTTTTCCGCGCTACGACTGCCGGTCTTTGTCGAGATCGAGGCCTAGTCGAAGATCGGCACCAGGAACGTTCGCTCGTAACGCGAAAAGCATTTCGCTTCGTTGAATCTGGCCGTTGCCGCTTTGCACTCGTCGTCATCCGCAACGGCACGAGTCCGGGAAAGCTGAACGCTGCGTTCGGCAAACTGTCTGCGTCGGTTCCCGGCACAAAATAACCGTGGTGTGTCCCCCCGTATTTCCGGATCAGCGCAATCCATGTGCGCGCATATTCCCGGAATTCGTCGAGCCGGTCGGGCTCGATCTGGTAGCGGATGACGCAGGTGAACATTGGCCGCCCTCCATTTCTCACGGGCCGTGATCAGCCCTCCTTCGTGCTAACCCTTTCCCCGCCTTCTCGACGGTCTTTGGGAGTCGTCCCGGCGATACATAAAATTGCGAGTCTTGGTTTGTTCTTGACAGACTGGCATTGCGGAACCATCTATGCATCGGATCGACAGGCGCCAAATCCGTTCCTGGTGCTCGCCTCTTCTGCCCAAAAAAGGGCAATCTTCTGCCCAGAAAACGGGCAATCTTCTGATTGCGGCAATTTTGTCGCTGTTCCGCCGTTGAATGTTGCCGAAATGTCGCTGATCTTCCGCTGTTCCGCCGCTGTTATGGCCGCTGTTTCCCCGGTTGAAACTCAATTATTTCAGAAGCTTATGTTGAGACGAATTCCGCGAAATTCTGGTGCGGCAACGCTGCAACACCTCCGTTCCCCACGGGCGGTCTGCCGACCGGCTACAACAACCCTATTCAACCGATGCGCGAAATCTCGCTGCATTCCCGCTGCATTTTGCAGCGGAGGTAAAATGCCATGAAACCCACAGTTTGGTTTCTCGGCTGCCGCAGGCTCGCTTCCTCACCCCTCCGCCGCCGCGGCGACCGGCTGGCGGGCGCCGAAGATCGCGGTGCCGACCCGCACATGGGTCGCGCCGAAGCGGATCGCGGTCTCGTAATCGGCGCTCATCCCCATGCTGAGCCCGTCGAGCCCGTTGCGCCGGGTGATCTCGCGCAGCAGCGCGAAATGCAGCGACGGCTCCTCGCGCTCGGGCGGGATGCACATCAGCCCGGCGATCGAGAGGCCGAGGCGGTCGCGGCATTCGGCGATGAAGGCGTCGGCCGCCTCCGGCCACACCCCCGCCTTTTGCAGCTCCTCGCCGGTGTTGACCTCGATAAAGCACGGCAGCCGGCGACCGGTCCGGTCCATCTCGCGCACCAGCGCCTCGGCGAGGCGCGGCCGGTCGACCGTCTCGATCGCGTCGAAATGAGCCACCGCGTCGCGCACCTTGTTGGTCTGCAGCGGTCCGATCAGGTGCAGCACCAGGTCCGGATAGTCGGACCGCAGTTCCGGAAATTTGCCGAGCGCCTCCTGCACCCGGTTTTCGCCGAAGACGCGCTGTCCGGCGGCCAGCGCCGCGCGCACCCGCTCGGCCGGGTTGGTCTTGCTGACCGCGACCAGCGTCACCCGTTCGGCGGCACGCCCGGCCGCTTCCGCGGCGGCGGCGATGCGGCCCTGCACCGCGGCCAGATTGGCGCCAATAGCGTCCATGACGGCACCCCTTCCCTAACGTCCCGGTTCCTGGCACAAGCAGGCGCACCTTGCGGCCGTGCTGTCCCCGGCCGCCCCTGGGCTCGTGCCATGCGCTCCTTCCATTACCGCCTGCCCCACCTTCTGATCGCAAGCCTTTCGTTGGCGTTCGCCGGGGCGCTCGCCGGCTGCGGCTCGGGCGGCGCGGCCAGCGAGACGATGCTCGCCGATACGACCAAGGTCGCGGTCAACACGCCGAAACCGGCCGCGCCCGAGCCGGAAGAGGGCATCGACACCGAATCGACGATCTTCACCTGGCTCGGCATGGCCAAGCGGCCGTCGCAGCAGCGCTCGGGGCCGCATGTCGGGCCCGAGGTCAGCCAGAGCCTGTGGATCGCCGCGCACGACACGCTGAGGTTTGTCGAAATCGCGTCGGAAGACCCGCAGAGCGGGCTGCTGATCACCGACTGGTATTCGCCGCAGGGCAAGCCCGAGGAGCGGCTGCGCGTCGCCGTGTCGATCACCTCGTACGCGCTGCGCTCGGATTCGATGAAGCTGACCATCGATCGCCAGGTGCGCGGCGCAGACGGCACATGGACCGACAGCACGGTCGACCGCAAGACCGTCGCCGATCTGGAGAGCGCGATCCTGCTGCGCGCGCGGCAGATTCACGCCGAGACCTATCGCAATCAGGTATTGTCGAAATAATCTAACGGAAGCGGCGCCGAGCGGGCGCCGCCTGGATCAATAGAGGGCGGCGCCGGCGCCGCCCGGCTTCGGGAACTTGCATGTCGCGTTACAATTTCCGGGAAAGCGAGGCGCTGTGGCAGCGGCGGTGGCGGGACGCGCGCTGCTTCGAGCCACAGGAAGACCCCGCGCGCCCGAAATATTACGTGCTCGAGATGTTCCCGTACCCGTCCGGCAAATTGCATGTCGGGCATGTGCGCAATTACACGATGGGCGACCTCGTCGCCCGCTATCGCCGGGCGCGTGGCGACAACGTGCTGCACCCGATGGGGTGGGACGCCTTCGGCCTGCCGGCCGAGAACGCGGCGATCGAGGCCAAAATCCATCCCGCCGACTGGACCTACCAGAACATCGCGACGATGCGCGCGCAATTGCAGCGCATGGGCTTTTCCTACGATTGGTCGCGCGAGATCGCCGCCTGCGACCCGGACTATTACCGGCACGAACAGAAGATGTTTCTCGACTTCCTGGCGGCGGGCCTCGCCTACCGTTCGGAGAGCTGGGTCAATTGGGATCCGGTCGAGCACACGGTGCTGGCCAACGAACAGGTGATCGAGGGCCGCGGCTGGCGCTCCGGCGCGCCGGTCGAGAAGCGCCTTCTGGCGCAATGGTTCCTGCGCATCACCGCCTACAGCGACGAACTGCTCGACGCGCTCGCCGGGCTCGACCGCTGGCCGGAGCGGGTGCGGCTGATGCAGGAGAATTGGATCGGCCGCTCCGAAGGCGCGCGGGTCTCGTTTCCGATCGCCGGCCAATCGCACTTCAAAACCCTCCCCCTCGATGGGGGAGGGTTGGGTGGGGGTGCTGCCTCCGCTGCCCATCACGCCGGTACGGTCGCGGAACCGGCGAGATCACCCCCTCCCCGACCCTCCCCCATGAAGGCGGAGGGAGGGGTGGACGCGATCGAGGTGTTCACGACCCGGCCGGACACGCTCTATGGCGCCTCGTTCCTGGCGCTGTCGCCGCACCATCCGCTGGCGCAACAATTGGCCGAGGGCGACCCGGCGCTTGCCGAATTCATCGCCGAGTGCGACCGGCTCGGCACCAGCGAGGCGGCGATCGAGGCGGCCGAGAAACGCGGCTACCGCACCGGATTGGAAGCCACGCACCCGCTCGACCCGAAGCGCGCCGTTCCAGTCTATGTCGCCAATTTCGTGCTGATGGAATACGGCACCGGCGCGATCTTCGGCTGCCCGGCGCACGACCAGCGCGACCTCGATTTCGCCCGCAAATACGCCCTGCCGGTGCTCCCGGTGGTGTTGCCGCCCGGCGAGGACCCGACGCGTTTCGCGGTCGGCGACACCGCCTATGTCGAGGACGGCCGCATCTTCAATTCCGATTTCCTCGACGGGCTGTCGGTGGCGGAGGCGAAGCGCGCGGCCGGCGAACGGCTGGAGCAGCTCGGCCGCGGCCAGCGCACGATCGCCTACCGGCTGCGCGATTGGGGCGTGTCGCGGCAGCGCTATTGGGGCTGCCCGATCCCGATCATTCACTGCCGCGATTGCGGCATCGTACCGGTGCCGGAACAGGATCTGCCGGTCGAATTGCCGCGCGACGTCGCTTTCGACGCGCCGGGCAACCCGCTCGACCGTCACCCGACCTGGAAGCACGTCCCATGCCCGCGCTGCGGCAAACCCGCAACGCGCGAGACCGACACCTTCGACACCTTCATCGACTCGGCGTGGTATTTCCTGCGCTTCTGCTCGGCGCACGCACCTGTCGCCTTCGACCGCGCCGCCGCCCAATACTGGATGCCGGTCGATCAGTATATCGGCGGGGTCGAGCATGCCGTTCTTCACCTGCTCTATTCGCGCTTCTTCACCAGGGCGCTGAAGCGGTGCGGCTACATCGATCTCGAAGAACCGTTCGCCGGTCTCTTTACCCAGGGCATGGTGCTGCACCAGACCTATCAGGGCGAGGACGGCGAATGGCTGTTCCCCGATGAGGTGACGAGCGGCGGCGACGGCAATTACGTCGATCGCGCCGGCCGGCCGGTGACCGCCGGCCGCAACGAAAAGATGAGCAAATCCAAGAGAAACGTGGTCGGCCTCGACGAGATTGTCGACACCTTCGGCGCCGATACCGCGCGGCTCTACCTGATGTCAGACAGCCCGCCCGAGCGCGATCTCGAATGGACCGAGACCGGCATCGAAGGCGCCTGGCGCTACGTCAACCGCCTGTGGCGCATGGTGTCGGAACCGGCGGTGGCGCTGCCGCCTGTCGGCACCCCGATCCCGAACCGACTCGCTCCGGCGCTCGTCGAATTGCGGCGCACCGTTCACAAGACGGTCGCGGCGGTGACCGACGATCTCGACAAATTCCGCTTCAACCGCGCCGTCGCCAGAATCCGTGAATTGACCAATACGCTCGAAGACCTCTCGACACAGGAGACCGGGGCGGATGTGGTATGGCGCGAGGGCCTCGAAGCCGTCACCAGATTGATCGCACCGATGATGCCCCATCTGGCCGAAGAGATGTGGCAGGCGCTTGGTCACCGGACGCTGGTCGCCGAGACGCCGTGGCCGCAGGCCGATGCCGAACTCGCGCGTGACGAACAGGTGACGATCGCGGTGCAGGTGAACGGGAAATTGCGCGGCACCTTGGACCTGCCGCGCGACGCGGCGCGGCCGCAGGTCGAGGAGGCAGCGCTCGGCCTGCCGCAGGTGACGCGCGCGCTCGACGGCAAGCCGCCGCGCAAGGTCGTGGTCGTGCCGAACCGTATCGTCAATGTGGTTGCCTGAGATGGCGGGGTGACATGCAGACGCGGCGGGGGGTTCTGGGGCTCGGCTTGCTGGCGCCGCTGGCGATCGCCGGGTGCGGCTGGGAGCCGCTTTACGCCGACCGGGAGACCGGCCCCGCCGATGCCGAGTTGGGCGCGATCAAGGTCGATCCGATTTCAGACCGTTCCGGCCAGCGGCTTGCACTAGGGTTGCGGCGATCCCTGAACCCGGCCGGCGGCGCAATTCCGGTGCGGTATGTGCTGCACACGACGCTGACCGTCTCACGGCAGGATTTGGGGGTGCAGTCGCAGGGCCTTGGCACCCTCGGCCGGGTCGATCTCAGCGCCACCTTCACGCTGGCCGATACAAAGACCGGCGGGGTGCTGTTGACCAACTCGATTCACACCGCCGATTCCTTCGATATCGTTGCGAATGAATATTCGACCGTCGTTGCCGAGGAGGACGCGCGCAACCGCGCGCTCGAGGAATTGCGGCGCGACATGGTCGATAAGCTGACCCTGTTCATGCAGCGCCGCGTCGCCCACACCACCTGACCCGGCCGCGATGAAGCTCCCGGCCGGTCGGGTCGAAGCCTTCCTGCGCCGCCCCGATCCGGAGATCCGGGCGGTGCTGCTGTACGGCCCAGATGCCGGGCTCGTGCGCGAACGCGCCGACGCCCTCGCCCGCACCGTCTGCCCCGATCTGCGCGACCCGTTCCTGGTCGCCGAATTGCCGGGAACCGCGCTCGCCGCCGATCCGGCCCGCCTCGCCGACGAGGCAGCGCAGATCAGCCTGATGGGCGGCCGCCGGGTCGTGCGGGTGCGTGACGCCGCCGACGCTCTGGCCGCGATCTTCGGCCGCTTTCTCCCCGGCAGCGCCGGCGACGCCCTGGTCGTGGTCGAGGCCGGCGACCTGCCCGGGCGCTCGTCGTTGCGCCGGGCCTTTGACGAAGCCCCCGCCGCGGCGGCGATCGGCTGCTATCCGGACGGGCCGCGCGAATTGGCCGTCGTGATCCGCGACAGCCTCGCCGCGCACAAGGTTGCCGCCAGCCGGGACGCGGTCGCGTTCCTGGTCGAGCACCTCGGCGGCGACCGCCTCTTGACCCGCGCCGAACTCGACAAGCTCGCCCTCTATGCCGGCGCGGGCGGCCGCATCGAGCTCGACGACGCCCGCCTGGCAGTCGGCGACAGCGCCGCGATCGAGCTCGACGATGCCGTACTCGCCGCCGCCGACGGCGATTCAGGCGCCCTCGAACGCGCGCTCGGGCGCGTCTTCCAGGAAGGCGAATCACCGGTCACCGTGATCCGGGCCCTGCTGCGGCATCTGCAGCGGCTGCACCTGATGACGGCCCGAGTCGCTGCGGGCGACACCGTCGACGCTGTCATGCGCGCGGCCCGCCCGCCTATCTTCTTTAAACAACAAGATAATTTCCGTCGCCAGCTTGGATTATGGCGAGAACCGATGTTGCGCCGCCACCTCGATGCCTTGGCCGTGGCGGAAACGCAGATGAAGACAACGGGCCTGCCGGCGGAGACGATCTGCCGCGCGGCGATGCTGAGGACGGCACAGGCGGCGCGCCGTCGAGCCGGGTGAGCCGTTCAGCCGGCGCGCAGCAGCGTCAGGATCCGGTCGAGCTGGTCGAGATCGGCGTAATGCACGGTCAGCGAACCGCCGCGCCCTTTCGCGGCGATCGTCACCTTGAGCCCGAGCGCATCGGCCAGTTCGCGTTCGAGGGCGGCAGTATCGGCGTCATGCGGCCGCTTCGCGGGCGCGGCAGGGTGCGGCCGCGATACCCGGCGGCGGACCAATGCCTCGGTCGCGCGGACATTGAGGCCGCGGCGGACCACTTCCTGCGCCGCCGGGACCGGGTCGGGGAGCGCCAAGAGGGCCCGCCCGTGCCCCGGCGACAAGGCCCCGGTTTCCAGCATCTGCCGCACGGATCTCGGGAGCGACAGCAACCGGATCGTGTTGGCGACGTGGCTGCGGCTCTTACCGACTGCCTCGGCGAGGCTCGCCTGGCTGCGGCCGAACTCGCGCATCAGCCGGGCATAGGCCTCGCCCTCTTCCAGCGCCGACAAATCCTCACGCTGCAGATTCTCGATCAGCGCGATTTCCAGCACTTCGGCGTCGCCGAGCGGCCGCACCAGCACCGGCACCTGGTGCAGCCCGGCGCGCTGCGCCGCTCGCCAGCGCCGCTCACCGGCGATCAGTTCGAATGCTGCCTCACCGTCGGCTTCTGCCCGCGGGCGCACCAGCAAAGGCTGCAGGATGCCCTTCTCGCGGATTGATTGCGCCAGTTCGTCGAGCTCGGCGTCGGCGAAATGGCGCCGCGGCTGCAGGCCGGAGGGCTGCACCGCCTCGATCGGTACCTGCCTCAGCCCGGGCTGCCCATCCGCAACGCCCGCCACGGTTTCGCCAAACAGCGCGGCGAGGCCGCGGCCGAGCGACGGCCGCCGCGCACGCTCGCTCATGCCCGCGCCTCGGCTGCGCCGCGGCGCAAAACCTCGCCGGCGAGCTGGATATACGCCTGCGATCCGGGGCAGCGATGGTCGTAGATCAGCACTGGCAACCCATGCGACGGCGCCTCCGAGATGCGGACATTGCGCGGGATCACCGTCTGGTAAACCTTGTCGCCGAAATGGCCGCGGACATCGTCGGCGACCATCTCGCACAGATTGTTGCGACGGTCGTACATCGTCAGCAGCACCCCTTCGAGCACGAGGCGCGGATTGAGCGCCTGCCGCACCCGGTCGATCGTCTGTATCAGCTGCGCCAGGCCTTCGAGCGCGTAGAACTCGCATTGCAGCGGCACGAGGACGCGGTCAGCGGCGACCAGCGCGTTGATCGTCAGCAGGTTCAGCGACGGCGGACAGTCGATTACCACGTCGTCGTAGTCGCCGACCCGGCTGCGGATCGCCCGCGAGAGCAGGAATTCGCGACGCTCGCGCTCGGCGATCTCCAGTTCCGCGCCGGCAAGATCGGGCGAGGACGCGACCAGCGACAGCCGCGGCACCCGGGTTGCGAGCACGGCCGCTTCGAGCTCCGTCTCGCCGAGCAGCAGACCATAGCTGGTCGCCCGCCGCGCCTCGCGCGGCACGCCGAGCCCGGTGCTGGCATTGCCTTGCGGATCGAGGTCGATGACCAGCGCCTTCCGCCCGACTGCGGCCAGCGCAGTCGCCAGATTGACCGCGGTCGTGGTCTTGCCGACGCCGCCCTTTTGGTTGGCGATGGCGACGATGCGGGCGCGATTGAAGCCGTTGGCCGACTTCTTCGCCAGCTCAACAGAGACGAAGCTCACGGGCTACCCGGTCTAAAACGAGGACGACCCCGCGCGGGTCGGTGCAACTGCGATGACACGATGCGTCCATTGTCCAGGCTCCGCGAGCGGCGGTCAATTCCTGTGCGACCCGCTCGCCCTTCAGCAACAGGCAGCGCGTGGTCGGCGTGATAAACCGTTCTGCAAGCGGCAGAAGCCGGTCGAGCGGAGCGCAGGCGCGCGCGGTCACGACATCGACGGGATGGGCCGGAACCGCCTCGATCCGACGGGGGTGAATCGCGATTCGCGTCTCGGTCACCCGAGCCGCTTCGCGCAGGAAGGCGGCCTTGCGCGAATCCGCTTCGATCAGCTCGACCCCGTGCACGCCGAGGATCGCCAGCATCAGCCCGGGAAACCCGGCGCCGCTGCCAAGATCGACCAGGCTCGCCGCGCCGGGCGGGACAAACTCCCGCAGCTGCGCCGAATCGAGGAAATGCCGCCGCCACAAATCGTCGAGCGTGTCGCGGCCGACCAGGTTGATGGTTCCGGACCAGCGCCGCAACAGCTCGGCATAGGGTTCGAGGCGCGCCAATGTTTCACGTGAAACACCGGCCAGCGCGGCAAAACCGGCTGCGTCGAGCGGCGCGGTCACGCCGCCTGCGGTACGGGCCGGCGCTTGACGTATTGCAGCAGGGCGGCCAGGGCCGCCGGAGTCACGCCGGAGATCCGCGCCGCAGCACCAAGCGTGGTCGGCCGGGCCGTCGCGAGCTTGCCGCAGATTTCCGCCGACAGCCCGCCAACCGCCGCATAGTCGAGCGTTCCCGGCAACTCGAGCGCTTCGTCCCGCCGGAACGCGGCGATGTCGCGCGCCTGCCGCTCGAGATAGCCGGCATAGCGGGCGTCGATTTCCAACTGCTCGGCGATCGCCGGCGGAATATCGCCCAGCTCGGGCCAAATCCCAGCGAGCCGCGCCAGATCGATATCCGGGTGGGCCAGTAATTTCGCCGCCGACCGCGGCACGCCGTCGGAATTGACCGCGGTGCCGTGGCGGCGCAGCGCCGACGGGCTCATCCGCAATTCCGCCGCCCGGCCGCGCGCTGCATCGAGAGCCGCCATCTTTTGCGAGAAGGCGCCCGACCGCTCGGGCCCGACCGCGCCGAAGCGGAGACCGATCGGGGTCAGCCGCTGGTCGGCGTTGTCGGCGCGCAGGCTCAACCGGTACTCGGCGCGCGAGGTGAACATGCGATAGGGCTCGCTGGTGCCGCGCGTCACCAGGTCATCGATTAGCACGCCGATATACGCGTCGGCGCGATCGAGGATCATCGGCGGCGAGCCGGCCGCGGAAAGCGCCGCGTTCAGCCCGGCGACCAACCCCTGCGCCGCCGCCTCCTCATAGCCAGTGGTACCGTTGATCTGCCCGGCGAGATAGAGGCCCGGCACCCGACGCGTTTCAAGGCTCGGCTCCAGCTCGCGCGGATCGACGTAATCGTACTCGATCGCATAGCCCGGCCGGCGCATGACCGCGCGTTCGAGCCCCGGGATGGTCGCGACGAACGCCTCCTGCACCGCGCGCGGCAACGAGGTCGAGATGCCGTTCGGATAGACCGTGTCGTCGTCGAGCCCCTCCGGCTCGAGGAAGATCTGGTGGCTTGTGCGCTCGACGAACCGCACGACCTTGTCCTCGATCGACGGGCAATAGCGCGGTCCGATGCCGGTGATCTCGCCGGAATAGAGCGGCGACTTGTCCAGATTCCTCCGGATCAGCGCGTGCGTCGCAGCAGTCGTCGCGGTGATGTGGCAATCGACCTGCGGCGTCGCGATCCGCCCGGTCAGGAACGAGAATGGCACCGGCGGGTCATCGCCTTTCTGCGCGTCCAAACCCATCCAATCTATGGTCTTTCCGTCGAGCCGTGGCGGAGTCCCGGTCTTCAGCCGCCCGAGCGCGAACCCGCAGCGCCGCAACGTCGCCGACAAGCCGAGCGACGGCGCCTCGCCGACCCGGCCCGCCGGGACCTTCTCGTCGCCGATATGGATGAGACCGCCGAGGAAGGTCCCGGTCGTCAGGACGACCCGGCCGGCATCGAGGCGGCCGCCGTTGCCGAGCGCGAGGCCGCAGACGCGGCCCGCCCCGTCAAGGAGCAAATCTTCGGCGGCGCCTTCGACGATCGCCAGGTTCTCGATATCGACCAGCAGCGCCTGCATCGCCGCGCGATAGAGCTTGCGGTCGGCCTGCGCCCGCGGCCCGCGCACGGCCGGACCCTTGCTGCGGTTCAGCATGCGGAACTGGATGCCGGCGCGGTCGATCGCCCGGCTCATCACGCCGTCGAGCGCATCGATCTCGCGCACCAGGTGGCCCTTGGCGAGGCCGCCGATCGCCGGGTTGCACGACATCTCGCCGATTGTCGCGCGCTTGTGGGTGACCAGCGCGGTGCGCGCGCCGAGCCGCGCCGCCGCGGCTGCGGCCTCGCAACCGGCATGGCCGCCGCCGACCACGACCACGTCATACCACTCGCTCCGGGGATTCATGGCGCCGGAATGTAAGAACGCCGCGCCGACTTGTCGAGGTTTCACGTGAAACACCCAAACCGGCGCGCGCTGGGCTTGAGCTTGCGAGTGGTTGCATGACAGAATTAGCACAACCTGTGCGAGAGACGGCCGATGCTCCGAACTCTGCTGGGAGTGACAGCGCTGCTACGCCCCATTTCAGCCGAGGCACAGTTGGCCGGTCAGCCGTATCTCGCCGGAT